>Ga0335072_10000856_pt1 | contig 53335 bp, 38 predicted proteins | sample Lox_Sample_21_FD_206725 | JGI IMG/M metagenome (GOLD analysis project Ga0335072, IMG submission 206725) | Soil microbial communities from Loxahatchee National Wildlife Refuge, Florida, United States - Lox_Sample_2.1 | ecosystem: Environmental > Terrestrial > Soil > Wetlands | place: USA...
CGGGTGATGGGATGGGGCGCGTCGTACAGCACCGGCCGGGCCAGATCGTTCATGGCGGCGTCGACGATCACGAAAGACCGCACCGCGTTTTTCTTGGTGTAAATCACCTTGGAAAGCAGCACCGCCGCCGGCGCGATGATCGAACGCCCCGGCTCAAGCAGAAGACCGACGCCGAGCGGCCGAACCATATCCGCGAGCATGCGCGCATAGGTTTTACGCGGTACCGGTGTTTCGTTCGTGTAACGAACACCCAGCCCGCCGCCAAAGTCGAGATATTTCAGAGCAATGCCCTCGCGGCGCAAATCCAGCAGATAGCTGGCCACACGCGTCAGCGCTTCGCGAAATGGCTCGAGCCCGACAATTTGCGAACCGATGTGGGCGCTGATGCCTTGCCACCGGATGTATTTGGAGTTTTTGTGCTGCAGATAAAGAGAGCGGGCCTCGTGCCAGCCTACACCAAACTTATGCTCGTACAGCCCAGTGGAGATGTGTGGATGGCCACCGGCTTTCACGTCCGGATTCACACGCAACGAAACGCCGGGAGGGTTGTTGCGGCGAGAGCGGCGCGACGCTTCCTCCAGGAGCACCTCCAGCTCCTCGGCTGACTCTACATTGAACTGCAAGATGCCGGCCGCGGCGTTGCGCACCGGCTTGTATCTCAGCGCCCCGCGAATTTCCTCCCGCCTTTTTCCTACGCCACTGAACACAATGCGATGGCCCGGCACCGCGATGCGTCCCAGGTGCTCGAGTTCGCCCCCGGAAACGATGTCGAAGCCGCTGCCACGCTTCGCAAGCAATTTTAGAATGGAGAGATTGCCGTTGGCCTTCATCGCAAAGCACAGCAAATGCCGCAAGCCACGCAAACCACTATTCAGTTCGTCGAAAGCCGCTTCGATAGCGCGCTGGCTGTAAACATACGCCGGCGTTCCGAAGTGTGAGGCAATATCCCGCAGCGCCACACCTTCGCAGAACACTTCTCGCCCAGATCCACTGCGCGCCTTCTTCCACGCGAACTGGGGAGTGAATTCCGCGGGATCGACGTAGGGCAAGTTTTGGCGGGAGCCTCTGGACGGGGTCATTTTACCTTTAACACCACGAGAGTTCGATCATCGGAAAGCGGAGCGTTTTGCGTAAACCAATCCACCTCGCGCAAAACCAGGTCGGCAATTTCCGCGGCAGCCCGCTCATGATGTTGCTCGATCAGCCGCATCAGCCGAGTAGTCCCGAAAAATTGGCCCTCGATGTTGGCGGTTTCCGCGATGCCGTCGGAGTGAAAAACCAATATGTTGCCCACTTCCAGGGTTACACCCCACTCTTCGTATTGCACTTCCTCGAAAATCCCCAGCGGGAACCCGGTCAGCTCGATTTTGTCGCAGCGTCCCCCTTTGTAAAGCAATGGCTGAGATTGACCTGCGTTGGCAACGCGCAATTTCTGCCGGCCTTTCTGCCAAGTGGCAAAACACGCCGTCATGAAACGTCCTTCAATGCGCCGCTCGCCGACTAGTTGGTTCATCTGGCGCAACATCTCCGCGGGCTGCAACTTTTGCGGCGCCAAGCTGCGCATGATGCCGATGGCCACCGCGCCATACAGCGCTGCGGCCGTGCCTTTGCCGCTCACATCGCCCAAAGCGATTCCCAGTTGCTGCGGCCCATAGCGCAAGAATTCGTAGAGGTCGCCGCAAACTTCCCGCGCGGACACATAGCGAGCGGCAACGTCGAGGCCATAGTCGTCCGTGGGCACGGGGCGCAGTAGCGCGCCCTGAATGCGCTTGGCGGCCTGCAAATCGCGTTCCAGGCGAGCTTCGCCACGGGCCACCTGTTCGTACAGGCGCGCGTTCTCGACGGAAACAGCTAGATTCGAAGCCAAGATCGAAAGCGTCTGCACATGGTCCTGTGTGAAATAGTTCAACTGCGGACTCTCGAGATCGAGCACACCGATGACTTTACCCTGATGGATCATAGGGATGGCGAGTTCCGAGCGCGTTTCGGGATTGATCATCAGATAGCGCGGATCCGCCGTCACATCCGGAACCAGCACCGGCTCTCGCGAAGTGGCCGCCGCGCCAACCAGCCCTTCCGTAGCGGCAGCGCGCAGTTTGCCTTGCACTCTTTGCCCATGCTTCACGTCTAGACGATGGCGGAATACCTTTTGTTCTTCGTCATACAGCATGATGCTCAGAATCTGATAGTCGATAATGCGCTTGACCAACTCCGCGGTGCGGCGAAGCAGCTCTTCCACATCCAGGATCGAACTGATTTCGCGGCTGACTTCGTTCAGCACCAGCAAGGTTTCCGCCTGCGTGCGCACCTGCTGGAACAGCCGCGCGTTTTCAATGGCAACCGCCAAGCGATTCGCGAGAACCAAAAGGATATTTTGCTGATCCTTGGTGAAGTAGTCGAGATGCCGGCTCTGAATATCCAAAACGCCGACGCATTTGCCGCGAAACATCAGGGGAACCGCCAACTCCGAACGAACGCTGTCGATAGCGTTGATATAGCGCGGATCCTGGCTCACATCGCTCACCCGCACCGGATGACCAGTCCGCGCCGCGGTCCCGGTAATGCCCTGCCCCACCGGAATTTTCAGATTTTCTGCCAGCCCTGGAGGGTAGCCGATCGCAAAGCGGTGGGTCAGCTGGGTGCCGTCCTCGGAAAGCATGAGCACGCCGAACAGCTCGTAATCGATATGCCGTTTAATCAAGACGGCGGTCAGGGACAGAACTTCATCCAAATCCAGTGAGGCGTTTACCTCCTGGCCGATTTCCGCCAGCGTGGACAAAACCTCTGGGCTGTTGTCTTTAGGCAGACTGTATTGTGTTTTGGGATCTGCGGCTTCCATGAATCTTTTAAGTATAACAGGCGTCGAAATATAACACTCGCCTTCGAATAAAAAGCGAATCTTACGCGGTCTTAGCCTTACCCCTTGCCGCGAACTGCAAAATACAAACATCCGGGAGGTTGCGATAGCGTTCATCGAAATCCAGGCCGTAGCCGACCACAAATTCGTTGGGAATGACGAACCCGGTGTAATGCGCCTGAACGTCTGCGATGCGACGCGCCACTTTGTCCAAAAGAACCACCACGCGAAGATGCTTCGGTTTCTTTTCTTCAAAGAAGCGCAGCAGATACTTCAGGGTCAGCCCGGTATCGAGAATGTCTTCGACAACGATCACCGTTTTCCCTTCGATGCTTACGTCCAGATCCTTGATCAGTTTCACCTCGCCTGTGGAGTCGGCGCCGTGGCCATAGCTGGACACCGAGAGAAAATCGAAGGAAACCTCGCCACCCAGCTCCCGCGCCAGGTCGGTGAGAAAGAACACCGAGCCTTTCAGGACACTAATCAGATGAAGAGGTTCGCTCGGAAAATCGCTGCGGATCTCACGAGCCAACTGCTTGAGGCGCGTTTTGACGCGTGCGCTGGAAATGAGCACACGTACAGATTCTCCGGAGCGAAGACCTGGAAACGTTTTCGACTTACGGGCGGTGCGGCTGGTAGACACGCTGATGGGTCCTCCTACGGAAATGTCGCTACCATCATCTTCGATTGATCAGCGATACGAAATCCAATGTCCGATTGATTCTGCGAGCGAATTTTCCCATCCTATGTGCTGCGTTTCTAGCTGTCAATTCAAGACGCGCTGGGAGCATGAAACCATGAATGACACAAACCCGAACTTGCCGGAACCCTGGCTGCGCGGCACCCTCGCAGAAACCCCAGCCGTGACCCGCGCGGTGCTGCACGCCTTGCAACTTGCGAAAGAGGATCTTTGGAAGTGGTGCTATGGCCTAAGCGAAGAGCAGTTAAACGAGCGGCCGCAGGGAATTGCGCCGGTGGCCTTTCATTTGCTTCATATTTCACGCAGCCTGGACCGGCTGCTTACTTATGCCGAAGGCGGTGTGCTCGACGAAACGCAGTTAGCTCTCCTGAAATCGGAACTGGCGCCTGGGGCCCAGCATCACCAGACTTTCGCCGAATTGGAGCAGGCGTTACAGAAAAGCATGGACCGCGTCCTCGCTTTGGCCCCGGCTAATCTGGAAACCACGCGACGCGTAGGTAAGAAGCAACTGCCCACCACCCTTGGCGGGTTACTCGTACACGTGGCGGACCACACCCAACGGCACGTCGGGCAGGCCATCCTCACGGCAAAGCTGGTGGCCCGCCACTAGCAATTATTGTTGCGAGCCCTCTGCGGTTATACTGAACCCTCCCAATTATGGCGCAATTGCTCAAATCCACGTTTTTGATACTGACGGCGTTATTTCCGATCGTGAATCCTCTGGGTGACGCTCCGATTTTTCTGTCGCTCACCCACTATTACTCCCCGGAAGAGCGCAGGATTCTCTCCATGCGCATCGCCATCAACAGCTTTGCGCTGATTGTCGGCTCTTATTTCATCGGCACACACATTCTGGCATTTTTTGGAATTTCCTTGCCGGTCGTGCAAGTGGGTGGCGGTCTCGTGGTGGCCGCAACCGGTTGGGCTTTGCTGAAACAAAAGGACGAGGACAGCACCAAGGCGGAAGTGCATCGCAGCGTGGAAGAGCAGGATTTGCTTTCTAAAGCCTTCTATCCCTTGACACTGCCCTTAACTGTGGGTCCGGGGTCGATTTCCGTGGCCATCACCTTGGGGGCGAATGAGCCGCACGGGGGCCATTCGCTAGTGTTTTCGCTGCTGGGATCGGTGATTGGAGCGGTGCTCATTGCGGCGAGCGTTTACCTTTGCTACGCGTTTTCAGACCGCCTCGCCCGGGTGCTCGGAGAAACCGGCATGAGCGTGATCATGCGCTTGTCGTCGTTCTTTCTGGTGTGCATCGGCGTGCAGATTATCTGGAACGGAGTGTCGGCGCTGTTGAAAACGGTGCCCGGCTTGGCGCACTAGCCAAGACCGCAGCACCCTTTGTTACTTCCAATTGGGTAATTCCCTTTTCTGGAGCAGGACTTCCGCTGCCCACGCGCCGAGATATACCGATTGCGCCACACCGTGGCCAGAGAAACCGCCAAGCACAACAGCGTTTTCGCTCCTGGGGTGGCGCTCAAACACCGGCTTCCAATCTTCTGGTATACAAATGGGACCGCCCCAGCGGTGTGTGAAGTTTACGTCCTTCAGCGCGGGATGCAGCCGCGCGATCCGTTTCTGCAAACGATCAAACAGTTCGAGCGCTTCCCCCTCATCAATATCCAGGCTGTACAGGTCCGCGGAGTCCTCGAAAAAGACCAAGCCGCTACCGAAGATCACTGCGTCACCGAGCAAACGCCCCCAGAGATACGGGAGATCGACGGTATAAAAAGGCTTACGCTCGCCCAGGCCAATCCTGGCGAGGATATCTTCGGGAAGCGCTTCCGTCATCACCGCGGTTGTGAAAGCAGGCTGAGCGCAATCTTTCATGCCATTCAGATCAAGAGCGAAAGCATTGGTAGCAAACAGCACTTTGTTGCATTGTGTTGTGCCAACGGCGGAGACCACCGTGATTGCCTCAGAAAATTTGATATCGCTGACCGGGGCATCTTCGAAAACTAAGACTCCCGCACGTTCCGCGGCGCGGCCCAAACCGGCGACAGTCTTTCCGGGATCCACGCTGCCGCCGGGCACTTCTTTTACCGCGCAAAGGTCGCCAGAATCCCTCCAACGGATCGGCGAATTTTTCATCGCATTGCTGCGACCGAGTTCGTAGACTCCGGGCAACACCACATCGCCTTCGACTTCCAACTCCTTGAGGATGGATTGGTAACCGCCCAGAACATCACCTAGCCCCGGCAGGTCGCCGACGGCGGATTCCGCCAGGACCACCCCGCCGGTATGACCGCTGGACCCGGCCCCAAGGCGTTCCGCTTCGAACAGCACAATACTTTTCTGTGGCGCTAGAGTCTTTGACCAAGCCGCAGCCGCGAGCCCTGTGAAACCTCCGCCGACGACGGCAAAATCCACCGTTGGTGGAAGCTCTTTGCGCGTAGGAGTGAAGCGCACCTCCCAGGGGCGATTGCCCCAGTTTTTTCGAGTGTTCATAACTGGTGTTTGATCCTATCGAAAACTCTACACCGAGCGTGTAGAGAGACGAAGCCAGTAGTTCCTGTAGACACGGAAGGTCGTGTCAGCGGCGCCTTCACAGATATTTGATGAGCACTACTTCGTTGCGTGCCTCGTTGTAAACGAGTTCGTCGACCAGTTGCTGTGTGAGCATTAGTCCCAAACCACCCGGACGAAGGCCCAGTGCTTCGCGTTCCTGCATGTGGGCCATGGGATTGTCCTGGGGATTGTTGATGGCAGCATGTTTCAATTCCTCGAGCTTAAATCCGGGGCCTGGATCATCGAGGCGATACATCAGCATGCGCTTGGTCTTGATATACGAGATACGCACCTTCAAATTGGGGTCGAGGTGGCCGCCCCATTCGATCGCGTTGTTCAACAGTTCCCGAAACGCATAACCCACTTTTTCCAGAACATCCTGCGGCAGGTCGGTATCCATGTGCATCAGAAAGCTCTGCACCCGGCTGACCACCGAACGCTCGCAAGGAACCATCAGTTCCACCCATTGCGAATTGGCGGAGAGCACTTCGATCGCAGGTACTTCCGGGCTGGTGGAAAGTGCGTTCTCCACGCTCGTCAGCACCGTCGTGGCGTCCAAAGGTTTCTTCAGGTACTGATAAACCCGGCCACGCAGCGCGGCAAGCAGCGTGTCGGAGGTTTTATCGGACGTCATGACCACAATTTTGGGGATGTACTTTTCCCCGTGCAGATGACCGAGGAAACCTAGACCGGTCATCTTCGGCATCCAGATATCCAGGAGCACGAGATCAAATTTTTTCGTTTGCACTGCGCGTAGCGCCGCAACACCATCGGGCGCTATGGCTACAGTATGGCCGGCCTTTTTCAGTATGCCCTGCAACATTTGCCGGGTTGTGGCATCGTCATCGGTGACCAGGATATTCGCCATCTATACGCTCCGGGGGGTTGGGCCTGCTCCGGTGTTCCAGATGTAATCCTATGGGCGCTTCCGCTTTGGCTTGGAACTCCGCCGCTGAGACTTCGGACTCGCTCCCGGGCCGCGAGAGCGTTTCTGTCCCGCGTATCCTCTCAGATTTTCTTCCAGATGCGCAATCTCTTCCTTTAGCCGGCTATACAGTCGCGCGGAACCGCTAAAGTGATTGGCACGACCTAGGTCTTGCAGCTTTTCGGCACATTCGCGCGCGGCGTTTGCATCGAAGATGCTCACCGAGCCCTTCAGCGCGTGCGCGAATGAGGCTAGACGCGCGCCATTCTTCTTCGTCAGAGCCTTTTCTATCCCAGCCATCCGAGGGGGAGTATCTCGCAGGAAAGTCGCCACCATCTTGCCCGCAAGCTTTTCGTCACCGGCGACTCGATCCAGCAGATTCTCCCAGGGTGATTTTGCCGAAACCGCAGGCACAGGGTTCGCCGGCGCCGCAGCGGATTCTGCCGCACCTTGGAGCAATGCTTCCAAGGCGTCGAGACGAAATGGCTTGCCGATTACGGAATCAAAACCAGCACTTAGCAGACGTTGGCGGTCTGGCTCACTGTTGTAGCCCGTCAGGGCAATTACCACTAGCGCCCCGAGTTCCTGCTGACGTTCGCGAATCGTCTTCAAAGTTTGTAGACCGGTGAGCACCGGCATGTCTTCATCGAGCAGCACGACATCAAACGATTCTTTCTGCAGCGCTTCCAATGCTTCCTGTCCATTGGCCACCGCAACCACGTGGTGGCCATTGCGCTCCAGTTGGTGCGCGGTCAAAATGCGGATTTCGTTTTGATCGTCCGCTAAAAGAACTCGCATAGGGCTTTTCTTTACCAGTGGCACTTTGTTTGGCGCCCGTTTCGGTTGCGCCGGTTGTGCTGGCGCCTCCGCCGCAACCGAAACTCTCGGCAGCTGAAACCAGAATCGGGAACCTCGCATGGGTCGCGACTCACAGCTGATTATGCCGCCCCAGCGCTCGACCGTCAGCCGGCAAAAGTACAGTCCAAGCCCGGCCTTGCCGCCGCCCTCCTTGCCCTTGGAAAAGAGCGCGAAAATCTGGCCTGGCGTCATGTCTGCGGGAAGGCCGGGACCTTCGTCGTCGACGTATGCTTTGAGAAATTCGCCGTCTTCCTCGAATCCGATCGTAACCGTGGAACCGGGTGGCGAGTAGCGCAACGCATTTTCGAGCAAGTTCGAGAAAATCCGTTGGAGCCGGGTCGACTCCCCTCGGACCCGCCATTCCGCGCGCTGCTTCGCCGAATCATTGATCCGAAGCTGCACGCCTTTGGCGGCGTAGACGGGCACAAATGCATTGAGGACCGACGAGGCGCAGGCCAGCAGGTCGGGTGCGGAGCCCGGCTTGTTCTGAGCATCCAAAGAAGCTTGCAGGTCCGCTGCGAATACCTGAAGAATGTCGCGAATCATCAGAGACTGCTGATCGCTGGCTTTCCGCCCCAATTCCAACAGGTCCTTGCTACGATTGCTGATGGGCTCGCCGGTCATGCAGTCGAAGGCCACGCTCATTACGCTGAGCGGCTGCGACAGATCATGAATGATGCAGTGCAGCAGAATTTCTTTTTTTTGGATTTCGCGCTGCAGCTTCTCGTGGTCCAGGAGCGAGTTGCGCGCCGTTTGCAGAAGTTGCTGCCGCTCGTGGTACTGCGATTCGGGGCTATGAAGAGCCAAGAGCCGCTTCCCTTCCGACTGCAGGGCAATGGCCGCCAGAGGAATCTCCACGCCGGAAGCGGATTTCTCAATCCATATTTCCGATTGACAGAGGTGGCTCTTGCCCGATTGCCACAGCGCGTCAGCTTCGAACAGAAAGTTCTCCAGGAACGGAGATTTTTCCGCGATAGGTATTTCCCCGCCGTTGGCGTCGTTAGCTCCCCAAAGTTCCTGAAACCAAGGCGGGGCGGGCGAGAGCAGCGCAAACCGTCCATGCTCCTTGTGTTGTAAGAGCACAAAACCCAGTTCGCTCAGGAATTGCAGCGCCAGTGCCGGCATGTTCAGATCAACATCTTTCGGGTCAGTTCCGTAAACGCTTCTTCGACCCCTTCCCCAGTTTTGGCGCTGGAGCGCAGCACCGTCCAGTTCTTCGCCTTTAACTGCGAGTCGGCCGCTGCGTCGAGTTCCCAATCTTTCAGCAAATCACTCTTATTGATTACGAAAACGAATGGAACCGTTCCGATTTCCTGCCGCACGCGCTCTTCGAGCAGCACCGCCTTTTCTAGCGTGCCGCGACGGGTGCCGTCAGCCACCAGAAGATACCCAGACGCGCCTTGAAAATAGGACCAGCGAATTTTCTGGAAATCGTCGTCGCCGTAAAGATCCCACAGAACGAGATCGACCTCGGTTACATTCACATGCACAGTCTTCTTATCGATTTTCACGCCCACCGTGGTGTGATACGCCTCGGAAAAAATGCTCTCCACGAAACGCCGCACCAGGCTGGTCTTGCCGACAGCAAACGCTCCCAGCATGCAAATTTTCTTTTGAATCATGGCTGGACAGACGGAACCGCAAGGATACGGAACGTGGCACTGCGATTGTATTGCCGGTTTTCTTCGCTGTTTTCCGGGCGCACCGGTTGGCTAGTCGCAACGCCCTGGGTGTGCAAGCTGGCGTTGGGAATGCCCCACTGCGCCAGTTGAGCGGCAACCCGGTCGGCGCGTCGCTGGCTCAGATTCTGATTGGTTGCTTCCGCACCCGTAGTATCACTGTGGCCGATGACGTCGATGGTGACGTTTTCGTGCAGAGCCGCTCGCGCCTCGAGCAGTTCTCTGAGCAGTGGCATCAGGGAGCGGAGGCTGGCCATTTCTGCCGCAGAAAGGGATGCGTTTGCGACCGGGAACCGCACAATTGCTCCTTGAATCTTGGTCTTCGCTTCATCGAAGGCCACTTGCTCTGGGGTAAAACGGCCGAAGTCCAGGGAACGGATACCCGGAATAAGCAGGGCCCGCGAACGCACGTCATTGAGCCACTTGGCGGGAGGCTGCCCTTCCAAATGCAATACCCCATCTGTGACCGACAGAGAAACGCCCGCGGGAGGCGTAAGCGCAGCGGTCGCGCGCTTCTGCACCAGTGAGTCATCCAGCGCATAGTAAGCGCCCCAACGAAATTCGGCTTGCGCGGAATCGAGCCCCGCGTCCCGAACGAACTGCAGGGGATCCGGCGCGAGCGGATCGCGCAGTCCACGAATCACGAAACGCCCTCCCTCGTGACCAAAACCCGTGATCACCAAGCCGGGCTGGCTGCTCAAATGCTCCACCATTTTGTTCCAGCGCTGGTATTGCCACCAGCGCCAACCCGACCACCCACCCAGCAGTGCGAGGAGCAGCAAGCCGGCAGCCAAGGCATACCCATATCCTCGCGTTTGGGACTGCTCTTCCTTAAACTTGGACTCCAGGCAGCGGGAAAGCTGCTGGCTCACCTTCGCAAACGGCGCGGTATCCCCGTCAAAACTTTGCAGCTGTGCGGCATATTCGGCGTGAATCTTCTCCAGGGTCTCGGCCATGAGATCGTGCAGGGAGTGCGGCGCGACGCCACGAATCACCGCGGCAAGAATCGCGTACGGGCCAATCTCCACCCATACGTCCAGATCGCCAACGCTCATGCGGTTCAGACCCTGATTGTGCTCGGTGTGAAACGAATCGCGCACAAAGTCCTGAATCGCCGAGAGCATCCCGGACACCAGGCTGGGATCTTGTGTGGCGACCGCCGGAGCCACCGCATGGCCGATGGGTAGGCCGGTTTTCTTGTGAATCAGGAAAACTTGCTCCACCCGGAACACCAAGCTGTGCAGCAGCGCCACGTCCGTGAAAGACCGCCCCGTCCGCATCGCCTCGAACCGCCACTTCAGACCCTGCCAGGAAAGGCTCTGGTCCAGCACTTGATTGAACGATTCCAGGAAAGAGCGCAGCGTCTCCAGGATCGACCGCCGAATCGCCGGGCCCATTACCGGGAACAACGCGTCCGCCAAGGTCGACGGATCCTTGCGCACCGACTCGCGCAACGCGGTTTCAATGGTGGGACTGAGCGCTTCGCTCAAGGCATCGCTGCCGCCCTGCTCTCGACGCAACTGAATCGCTTCAGCGACTACTCCGCTAACGTCTTCTGTGCGCGAGTCGGGATTCGCGATGCGCTCATGCAAACGATCGAGCGCTTCCTGCTCCGGCGCAAGAATCAAGTGCCGCAACTCTTCCAGCGAACCGGAACCGTCAGGCGATGAGTTGTCTCCGGGCGTGCTTGCAGATGGACCTTTTCGCGTATCGGCCATGGAAGCGCCTGTGCCGGATGAATCCGGAGACGGTTGTGCGGCGGAACCCATATCGTGGCAATCCGGCTATTTCTCCGGGAGTTCCAGCTCATCCTTCAAACGAAGGGCCAGTTCGGTGAACAGATCGGCCAACGCAGCGCGATCCGTCTTGTCATTGCGCAGCGTTGCCGCCTCGCTCTCCAACGCGCCTTCCAGCTCTTCTTTGGATTTTTGAATCTGATTGCTGAGGGTTTTCGACTGTTCGAGCAGACGCGAGCGCAAATCGGCTTGGGCGCTGGAAAGCGCATCCTCGAGTTGCGAGAGCTTCTTCTCGAGGGCTTTCGAAGACTCGCGCGTTTCCCGCGTCAGTTCCTTCAGGGCATCGTTGCGCTCGGCCTTCTCATTTTTCAGCCGCTGCCCCAGAGACTCAATCTCTTCGCGCACATACGATTCCAGCGTGTCGAAGCGCTTCTTCAAATCTTCGCGCAGCGCATCCGACGATTTCGTCAAGCGCTCTTCCAGACGCGCGAAGCGCTTCTCGTATTCGCGCATATTGGAACCAAACAAGATGTCGCGGATTTTGTCTACGTTTGCGCCTTCGCGGGCCTCGCCGTTTGCGGCGTTCTTTTCCTCATGATCGGCTGGCATGGCTTTACGTTCCCCCTTCTTGCGTCGATGCGGCTGATTCGCCATCCGGGGACAGTACTACGGCCCACCAACCTTCGCAACAAGCTCTTTGCGCGGGACTGGTGGTAAAAAGGCGCTAGGAATACTGGGCTGCGCCCCGCTAGCTCATTGCGACCTTGCCAGTAGCTAAGTCATAAACAGCGGCCTGAATTTTGAGGCTTCCCTCTTCGACCGCGCCTTTAATTACCGTGGAGGAGGCACGCAGTAGATTCGCTTGGTAATCAGCGTTCAGTTTAATGGCTTTATCCACGTCCCCACCGGATTGCGCCACGGCGGGTTGGATGTGCTGGTACAGCGCGCTGATCTGGCCAGGCACTTTGTCCGCCTTCATTGCCGCCTTAACGGCCCCGCAATTGGCATGACCCAGCACCAGCAGCACCTTAATTCCCAGCACCGCAACCCCATATTCGAGGCTAGCCATAATTTCGGGGGTCACGAAGTTGCCAGCAATGCGCGCCACGAAGACATGCCCGATAGTCTGATCGAATATGAGTTCGACGGGCACACGCGAATCCGCACAGGCCAGCACCGCAGCAAATGGTTCTTGTTTGGCAACCGTGCGGTCCTTCAACATGTCGAGATCATGCTGGACCGACGTCAGCTGATTAACACTGAATCGCTGGTTGCCGGCGATGAGCTCTTGCAGAGCCGATTCGGGAGTTAGGGTTGTTTGGGCATTCAGAATTCGGGGCGATGCCATTTCGAGCGCACTTTGCGCGACCGCACCAACAGCGGCAGTCGACAGCACATTGCGCAGAAATTCTCGTCGGGGAACATTTGCGTGACTGGTCGATTCGTGACTCAGCATGTGTGTGCCTCCCTGTGTAAATTTGGGCCTCACGAGTTAACGACATTCGTTCCGCAGATGCAAACAGAAAAAGCGACCCCTAAGTGTGGCAAGATTGACATCAGAGATCACCAACGATGACATCGAGAAAAGCTAGGATGCTGACTGGCTCCACGGGAGAGCTCTGCGAACTGCTCGCCGCGAATCGCCGCGGAAAGGGTCGGGGCATTTACTCAATTTGCTCCGCGAACCGCTTCGTGCTGGAAGCCGGAATGTTGCAGGCGCAACGAGATGGAAGTCTGCTGCTCATCGAATCGACCTCAAACCAGGTGAATCAATTCGGCGGGTACACCGGCCAAACGCCAGAGCAGTTCGCGAAATTTGTAGAGAATGTGGCCTCCGAGATGCACTTCCCCAAAAAAAGAATCCTTTTGGGTGGCGATCACCTGGGCCCTCATGTTTGGCGTAAGGAATCGTCATCGGAGGCCATGGAGAAGGCTAAACAGATGGTAGCCGCCTATGTGCAAGCGGGCTTCCGCAAGATTCACCTCGATACCAGCATGCCCTGCGCCGACGACAGCGTTGCACAGGGGCAGTCGCTCGCGGAAGAACTCGTTGCCGCTCGCGCTGCGGAATTGTGCCGGGCCGCGGAGGATTCCTACGGCGGATTGACAGGTTCCACACCGGCGCCTATGTATGTCATTGGCACGGAGGTGCCGATTCCTGGCGGCGAACAACTTGGATCGCAGGCGCCCGAGGTGACACAGCCCAAAAATCTGGCCATCACCCTAAACGTCTCGAAAAAGGCCTTTCTAAAGCGCCGGCTGGACACCGCTTGGGAACGAGTGATCGCGGTGGTCGTGCAACCCGGCGTTGAATTCGGTGATTCGAATGTTTTTCCGTATGAAACCAAGAAGGCGAAAGCCCTTTCCCGATTCCTTAGCGGCCATTGGACCGGCATCTACGAAGCGCACTCCACGGATTACCAAACGCGCGAAGCATTACGGCAGATGGTTCTGGATCACTTCGCGATTCTGAAAGTGGGGCCGTGGCTCACCTTTGCGCTACGCGAAGCGGTATTTGCCTTGGCGGCAATCGAAAAAGAAATGTTGAGCGGCAAAGCCGGGATCACGCTGTCCGGATTGCCAGAGGTTCTGGACGCGGCAATGCTCGAACATCCTGCAAACTGGAAGAATTACTACCACGGCGACGAGAGTGCCCTGCACATCGCGCGAAAGTACAGCTACAGTGATCGAATACGCTATTACTGGCCCCAGCCAGCGGTCAGCGCCGCATTGCAGCAACTGCTCCATAATTTGACCACCAATCCCGCTCCGCACTCGCTGCTCAGTCAGTATCTCCCACGGCAAGCCAGCGCCGTGCGCTTCGGATTTTTGCTCAATCAGCCGGGCGCCTTGATCCGCGACAAAATCCTCGAAGTCCTGGAACAGTATTCCCACGCGTGCGGCTATGCTACCAATCACTGACCGGCGTTCCATGTGCCCGGCGAAAAAGGAGAGCAGCCCTTGGCCACGTTTGATGTGAGTGTCATCGGTGAATTAAATCTGGATCTGATTCTCGCTGGGTTGCCCTGGGAACTGACGCTGGAACGCGAGCATCTCGCCAGCGATCTGAATCTCACCCTGGGTAGTTCGTCGGCGATTTTTGCGCACAATCTCGCGTCGATTGGCAACAAAGTGGGATTCAGTTCCTCGATCGGCAGCGACCCGTTGGGAGAAATTTGCCTGAAGCGCCTGGGCGCAAGTGGCGTGGACCTCTCGCGCGTTCGTCATATGAGTGGTAAGAAGACGGGCTTAACGGTGATCCTGCCCCAGGGAAAACAGCGCTACATTCTGACCTATCCCGGAACCATGTTCGAGATGACCGAGAAGGATCTGGACCTCGAGTACGTCTTCGATGCCAAACACCTGCATGTATCCTCTTATTTCCTGCAAAAAGGCTTGCAAGCGGCGTTGCCGGAAATTTTTCGCAAGGCCAAACAAGCAGGCTTGAGCACATCCTTGGACACCAATGATGATCCCGAAGATTGCTGGGATTCGCAGATCGATTCGCTGCTCAAATACACCGATCTGCTGCTGCCCAACGCGCGGGAAGCCTGCAAGCTGGCGCGTGTGGATGATGTCGAACGAGCTGTAGAACTGTTGTCGCATAAAGTGGCGGTGGTGGTGGTAAAGCGAGGCTCGGGGGGAGCGGTGGCTAAAAGGGGCGCGGAACAGTTCGAAGCGCGGCCTCCGTCGGTGGCTTCGATCGACCATGTCGGAGCAGGCGACAGTTTCGATGCCGGTTTCATCCACGAGTTTATTCGTGGCGGAACGCTCGAGGACTGCCTGAAGCTGGGGAATATTGTGGGCGCTCTCTCTGTTACTCGGTCGGGTGGAACAGAAGCTTTCCGTGACCCGCAACACCGCGAAGACTTTCTTCGCGCGCATGGCGCGCAATTGCGCGAAAGTCCGGCAACGCCCGCCAAGCGCTAGCCTGGTCCTGCCGCCTGTTACTGCATAGGAATGGCTTCCAGCGTCAGAACCTCAAACGGTTGCAACGAAAATGTGTGCGATTCACCGGCAGCCAGATCGACCGCTGCTGTTTGTTGATCGCCCTTCCACGGAGAATGCGCGCGGAATTTGTGTGCGGCGCCGGCAGGCAACTCAAACGCCTGACTGATATCGATGGAAATGGTTTGGGGATGGCCGCTGGGATTTCGCAGCGTAATAATTCCCTTCTCTGGCGACCATGCGGCCCAACCATACACTTGCAGCTTGCCTGGATCCCCGCCCACCCAATGGGTGTCCGCCAGGATGGCGGCATTCGCGCGAGACCAGTTGGCCGCCTCGGCCAAAATGTCCCAGTCCGCATCCGACAACAGCGCGTGGCTAATATACATCTCTTGCAATTGCGTACCGCCGCCAAAGTAGTCGTGAACTTCATGCGTAAATGCATGAGCGGGGTCGTCGCTCAAGTGTTCGGCCTGGCGCGCATAGATGATCCCGTGCAACATAAGCGAGTTCAGCGGGAATAATGGCCCTTTTTTGACGGTGCCCGCGTAGGTGGCGGCGTCCCGGTAGGTGATCCATTTTTCGCGCCAGGGACCGACACCGGCGAAGTCATCATCTTCGCCCCCACGCCAGATCGAGTCGGCATAGCGCAGCCAGAAAGGCGAGGGATACGTCCCCGTGGTGAGGTTCACGAAAATATCGGGTTTCACGGCGCGCCATTCTTCGATCAGGCTAATCGCCGCGTGAAAATCGCTGTCGAATTGACTCCCGGGAAAAACGCTATTCACGTTGCCCGTCCCATCAATTTTGAATTGGTTGATTCCGTATTTCAGGATGAATTGAATGGTCACATCGTGAAAGCGCGTGAAATACTTCGGGCCGGAAAGCGCGAAGCCTCCTTTATTCATCTCGAAGCCTTGTTGCGCGCCGTACTTGAGTCGCTGTTCTTTGGCTTCTTCATAGCCACCCCACGGAGAAAGCCAAATCCCCGGAGCCGCTCCATATTTTGCGACGGCCGCTTTAATCGGCGTGAAGCCATCCGGAAAGCCGGAATTGAAGCTCCATAGCGAACGCGGGTCGTCCCAACCGTCATCGAAAAGAAACGAATCGAGTTTCACTCCACGTTTGACGTGAAGCTCTTCGCCAAGCGCCTGAATCGCGTCGAACGCCGCCGCCTGATCGTAAGGCTTGCCGAAGCCGATATCGAACCACGAGTTGTAATGCAGGAAAGGCCGGTAAGGATGCGCGCGTTCGCGTTCCACGTAGTTCAAAAATCCACGGCGCATCTGCCCAGCCGGCGAAACTCCTATCACCGACGAATAGCGAATCGTTTGGCCCGCCTTGAGCGGCAATTTGCGATCGATGGAGCACAGCACCTGCGTTCCCTTCACAATGCAACGGCTCAACGGATCTTCGAAGCCAAGGAAGAGATTGCCCGCAGTTACAGGCGAACCGTTGACCGTGCCAATGAGCTTCGCGGATGGAAGATTAAAGTCAAAGAGACGGACTTCCCGCAGCGGTACATCCGATGGCGAGGAAATCTCGATTTGTTGGCGAATATAGTTATCGTCCTCGCGCAGTTCCGCCGACCACAGCACACTGAGTCGCGATTTGGGGTCTTGCAGCCGCACCACGACGCGTTTGCCCGTGAAACGGTCCGCGAGCCGCGCAGATTGCGCTGTGGCCTCAAGGTCTTCGAGACGGGCTGGCTCGCTGATGCGCATCGAGGATGCGCCGAGAGTTTTGCCGTCCGTAAACACCAGTGTGAAGGCATTCTGCGGCAGACGAATGGGCTTCGGAGCGGCATGGTCTGCAAAGGACACGCCACGCAGTTTCTCTTTCGCAATCGACCATGTCGCGGTCAACATGCCATTTTTCAAAATCACCAGGTTGTCGCGGAAACTCACCTCGGGTTCGCCCGGCTGGACGCTATAAAGGTAGCTGTGCTGGGCAAGCGTCGGCGGGGCAAAGTTGCAAAGCAGCAGGCTCAACAATGCGGACGCGAAAACGAACTTTATCGGTTTCATCAGTTTCTCTCGAATCGTTGGAGCCGTTACGCGAAGCACCTGGAAAGCTCGAAGTTGCCGCAAGCAGGGCGCGGTGTCTGACCTTCGCATGGAGCGATACAGGGATTGTACTGGAAGCACGGCGAAAAGAATGCCCGATTTGCTAGTATGACGATTGCCTTGCTGAGGAGCAGAGATGAGCGATTCGCCAACGAACAAAGATCCCTTTGTGGCCATGGTCACGGCGCGCGCGGAAGTAAATCTGAAGCTGAGCGATTTCCATCCGCGCTCCATGCTGGCCGCACCTCAACACGAAGTGCGCCTGCCGAAATTCCCGGTGATTGATTATCACAATCATCTGGACGCGCAAGAGCCCCGCGAAGTGCTGCGCATCATGGACGAATGCGGAATCGAGCGCGTCGTCAACATCACCATGCATACCGGGGACCTGGCCCTGGAAATGATTCGCAAGTTCCATAGTGTGGCGCCGGATCGCTTTGCCACCTACGGGTGGATGGATTGGAGCGATGTGCAGTCGCCTGGATTCTACCAGCGCAGCGTGGAACGCCTCGAAAGATTGGTCGAACACGGTGCGTGCGGACTAAAGATCTGGAAAGACCTGGGAACCACCGTGAGAGATACGGACGGCAGTTTATTGCGCATTGATGACGAGCGCCTCGATCCGATTTACGTGAAGGCGGCGGAATTGGGCGTGCCGATCATGTATCACATCGCCGATCCCGACGCGTTTTTCTTGCCCATCGATGCCGCCAACGAGCGCTACGAGGAATTGGCCGCGCATCCGGAGTGGAGCTATCACGGCTCTCACTACGGAAAGTTGGAATTGCTCGAGCAGCGCGATCGCGTGATTGCCCGCCACCCAAAAACAACCTTTGTCGGGGCCCACGTGGCCGAGCATCCTGAGGATTTAGCCTATGTGACGCGCCTGCTGGGGAAGAATCCAAACCTTCACGTCGATATTGGCGCTCGCTGTGCCGAACTGGGCCGCCAGCCGTACACCGCCCGGGAATTCTTCCTGAAATTCGCCGACCGCATCCTGTTTGGCACGGACTTGATTCCGGAAGTGACCATGTACCGGCTGCATTACCGCTTTTTGGAAACGCGCGACGAATATTTCGAATATCCCTCGCATGCTTCGCGGCAAGGCCGCTGGAACATTTATGGCCTGTTTTTGCCAGACGACGTGTTGCGCAAGGTCTATCGCGAGAACGCAGCTCGTCTCTTGAAAAGGACCAATTAGCGTGGACTGGATAGCACCGTCACTCCGTACTGCGGCAAGGTCACCGACCGCTTCGCTCCGCCTTCCAAAACGTCCGTCATTTCACTGGGCAGCGTGACAGTCTGCGACGCGCCGGAAAAATTGATCAGCACATAAACAGCCGAGTGCGCCCCATAGCGCGCCGACACCTCGACGCCTGCGGGCACTTCGCCGAACGCCGCCTTCACACCACTTCCATCCGTCATCCATTTCGCCGCTGCCGCCATCGTCTTGGCATCGAGCCACGCACCGATGTACGTGATGCGCCCCTTGCCCACTTTGCGCGTAATTGCGGCGGGCTGGCCGTCCAACCATCCATTGCTTTTTCCATAACGCATCAGCACTTCCGTGCCACTATCCTTGGCGCTCAGCAGTTCGGCCCACAGCTGGCACTCCCCTGTTCCCCAATTTCCTTGGACCGGCACGGGGTTGAGCAACGCGTAGTATTGCTCCACGCGGCCACCCAGCAACGCAGACAGTGGTCCCGGCTGCCGTTCCATTTGCAGTGAGTTGTCGTCATCCTTCATGCCAGAACGCTGCCCCAAAACCAGACGCCCGCCGCCTTCGACGTACGAAGCCAGATTTTTCGCCGCGGCATCCGACAAAACATTTAGGCCCGGAGCCACGACCAGTTTGTACTGGCTAAGCGGCGCAGTGGCCGGAACAATGTCCACCGATTGCGCAATAGCTCGCAAAGGCCCGTAGTAAGCCAGGATTTCCTCCACAGGATCGTATTTATTGTTGTGCTTCTGCCATTGGATCGCCCAGCGGCTGTCGTAAGAGTTGACAATCGCCACTTCGGATTTTGGCGACGTGCCCGCCAGCGCCGGCCCAGCTTTCGCAAATTCCTTTCCGACTTGCGCCACCTCTTCGTACAACGGCACCGGCGTCCCATCCGCGCCCACCAGCGTGCCGTGATATTGTTCCTGCCCATTCAGCGCGCTGCGCCATTGCCAGTAACTGACGGTATCGGCCCCATGCGCGACATCGTGCCAAGCCATCGCGCGCACTTCTCCTTTATCCAGGGAGTTGTTGATGTCCGCCCAATTTACTGAACCAGGCTGCGTCTCAATCACCCAGAAGTTCTTTTGTTTGAAGCCGCGCGTCAGGTCGTGCGTGGCTCCGTTGCGCACGGGGTCCAAGTGCCCTTGGCCAACGTAATCGTCCCAAGCGGCAAGATCCAGATCCTGCTCCACAGTGTAATGATCGAACCCGTCGAACCAGCCCATGGTGTTGGTAGTGATGAACTGACGGGAATCGCAGTTTGCACGAATCACCTCTAACTGATTCTTTTGGTAGCTCCGCCAAGTGTCACTAACAAAGCGCATCCAACTGAGCAGCAACCCAGGGTTGCCGTAGCCCACTTGAATCGGAATCTGGTCCCACGCCGTGTACGTTTCGCTCCAATACCCGGTGGTCCAGCGAGCATTCAGATTGTCCAAAGTGCCATAGCGCGCTTTCAGCCACTGCTGGAACTGCGTGCGCGTCTCCGGATCGAAAGACACTTCGGCGTATTCATTGTCAATCTGCCAACCAAGCACATAAGGGTTGTGCCCGAAGCGCTTAGCCATTTGCTCTGCGACTTTGCGAGCCATTTCGCGATATTTCGGATTGGCCCAATTGAATTGCTGGCGATTGCCGTGTTCCGCCCGCCGCCCGTCCTCCGCTACGCGCAGCGTCTCCGGATATTTCTGCGTAAGCCACGCTGGCGGAGCAGCGCTCGGCGTGCCAAGAACCGTGTAGATATCGTGCCTGGCCGCCGCCGCAACGGCACGGTCCAGCCAATCCAGGTCGTAGTGCCCTTCTTCCGGCTCCATGCGGCTCCAGGCAAACTCGCCCACCCGCACCATGTGAATGCCGGCTTGCTGCATCAGTGTCAGGTCCGCGTCCCAGCGCGATTCCGGCCATTGCTCGGGATACCACGCCGTCCCCAACAAAAGCGGAGGTGGTGCGGACTGCGCGAACAGTGCTCGCGTTTGCGCACAGCCTAGGCAAATCAGCACAACGAGAATGAGTCGAATTCTGTAGACAGGATTTAGATGGGTCATAAGGGCTCCGGGAACAGCGATTATAGCCACATCTCCACAGAACGGATGTGTCGCGTTCACCTCCGGTGGTTGTACCAGCGCACGAGCACGCTCAAACCACTCGGATGTGGCAATTGTCCGTGCCTTGCTATAGTCTGACGCCTCGTTCCCGTTTGCCGAAGGAATACGATGGAACTCACTCAGGTTGACCCTTCGCTCTATAACCCTGACCTCGCTCCGATTCCGCCCGAGAAGCGTTCGTGGAACACCTACAACTACGCTTCGTTGTGGGTGGCCATGAGCGTGTGCATTCCCACGTACATGCTGGCCTCCGGCTTGATTGCCGGGGGAATGGACTGGATCGAGGCGGTGGGCACGATTCTGCTGGGAAATTTGATTGTGCTCATTCCTATGCTGTTGAACGCGCATGCCGGAACCAAGTACGGCATACCCTTTCCGGTATTTGTGCGCGCCTCTTTCGGCGTGCGGGGTGCCAACATTCCTGCTGTGTTGCGCGCGCTGGTCGCTTGCGGTTGGTTCGGCATCCAATCCTGGATTGGCGGGCAAGCCATTTACTCCATGTTGAAAATCGTGTGGCCCGGCGCCGCAAACATTGCGGGTAGCCATTGGATTTGCTTTTTCTGCTTTTGGGCCATCAACATGTTCGTCATTTGGCGCGGCATCGAGACCATCAAGTTTCTCGAAGGCATCGGCGCGCCATTTATGTTGCTTGTCGGCTTACTGCTCCTGCTGTGGATCACGCGCAAAGCCGGCGGGCTGGGGCCGGTGCTCCACACACCTAGCAAGTTTCACAGCACTTCCGAATTTCTGCGGTTTTTTGTTCCGTCGCTCACCGGCATGGTGGGCTTCTGGGCTACCGTGGCATTGAATATTCCGGATTTTACCCGCTACGCAACTTCCCAACGAGCGCAGATCATGGGACAAGCGTTAGGATTGCCTACGGCCATGACCCTGTACTCCTTTATCGGCGTCGCGGTCACCTCCGCCTCTGCGGTGATTTTTGGCGAAGCGATCTGGGATCCGGTGGTTCTTCTGGAGCGCTTCAATCAACCGATGATCGCCATGATTGCGCTGGTCGCCCTGCTCGTCGCCACCTTAAACACCAACGTTGCCGCCAACGTGGTTTCTCCCTCGAATGATTTTTCCAATCTGCGCCCGAGCCTGATCTCCTTTCGCACCGGAGGTCTGATCACCGGCGTCATCGGCATTGCCATGATGCCTTGGAAGCTGCTGAGCACCTTCAGTTCGTATATTTTCGGATGGCTGGTGGGTTGTTCCGCGCTGTTGGGACCCATCGCCGGAATCATGATTTTCGATTACTACGTGGTCCGAAACCGCCAACTGGCCGTGCAGGATCTGTATCGGCAAGGCGGCGCCTACGAATACCGCAAAGGCTTCAATTTGACCGCCATGGTCGCGCTGGCCGCGGGCATTGCCGTGGCGCTGGTTGGCCTGGTGGTGCCGGAGCTACATTGGCTTTACGATTATGCGTGGTTTGTGGGCTTCTTCGTTTCGGGTGGTGTGTACGTTGGGGTCATGCGTGGTCGTGTGCCGGTGGTGAATGCTCCGCCAGAGAGTGCCTATTGAAACATGGCGCGTTCGCTTTTAACCTCATTGAACAAATGCGTGCAACAGCATCGTGGGGCGGGAGGACGTGTTGACGGAGACGCTAGCTGGCTCGGCGAACTACAATCCGTTGGGCGAGTTGTTACCCCCGCTGACGCCCCACGAAGCGGCAGTGGAAGCGGCCCGCTGTTTGATGTGCTACGACGCGCCCTGCACGCAGGCCTGCCCGACCCATATCGACATACCAAAATTCATCAAGAAAATCAGCACGCATAATCTGCGCGGATCAGCACGCACCATTCTGGAGTCGAACCTGCTCGGTGCTACTTGCGCCCGAGTGTGCCCGGTGCAGGAGTTGTGCGAAGGCGCTTGCGTTCTTGGCGCCGAGCATAAACCCATCGCCATCGGCCGATTACAGCGTTACGCCATGGACTACGCCTATGGCCAAGCAACGCCGTTCTTTTCGCCGGCTCCCGCCACCGGCAAGAAAGTGGCGGTGATTGGCACGGGACCGGCCGGGTTGTCTTGCGCCGGGGAGTTGGCAAAACGCGGACACAGCGTGACTCTCTTCGAAAAGCGCGCGCTCGGCGGCGGACTTTCGACCTACGGCATTATCGGCCTGCGTGAGCCGGTGGAAGTGGCGTTGGCCGAAGTCGAAATGCTCTCCAAACTTGGCATTACCGTCGAAGCCGGTCGGGAGTTGGGGAAAAACCTGAATCTGCCCGATCTGCAGTCTGCTTTTGCCGCAGTATTTCTCGGAGTTGGACTGGGCGCCACAACCACCTTGGGCATTCCCGGTGAAGAATACATTCTCGATGGGCTGGAATATATCGAGGTGAGCAAGATGGACCGCCAGAAGCTTGTCGTCGGACGCAACGTGTTAGTGATTGGCGCGGGGAACACCGCCATCGATTGCGCCACCATTGCCAAGCGGCTCGGCGCGCTGCACGTCACCATGATTTACCGGCGCTCCGAAAAAGAAATGACCGCCTACCCACACGAGTACGACTTCATCAAGAGAGAGGGCGTGGCATTTTCGTTCCTAACGCAACCTGTGGGTGTACGCACAGACAATGCATCCGTAAAAGCGCTGGAATGTGTGCGCATGCGTTTGGGTGCTGCCGACGCTTCCGGCCGGCCGGCACCTGAACCCGTGCCCGGCTCGAAGTTTTCTCTTGCCGCGGATCAGATTGTCAAGGCCACCGGGCAAGAAAAACCATCGCTGGCTACCCTGCTCAAACTAAAAACCAACAAAGGGTACATCCAGGTGAGCGACGCCTTCGAAACGAGTTTGCCGGGCGTATACGCCGGAGGGGATTGTGTTCGCGCACATGGCGCTGCTTCGACCGTTATGGCCGTTCAGGATGGGAAGCTGGCGGCCCAGGCGATTCACGAAAGGCTGGTGGCGCATGGCTGATCTTCGCGTCAATTTTGCGGGCATTCGTGCGCCCAACCCATTCTGGCTGGCCTCTGCCCCGCCCACGAATTCCGGCCTGCAGGTACACCGCGCGTTTGAAGCAGGATGGGGAGGCGCGGTCTGGAAGACCATCGGTGCGCCGGTGCTGAATGTCTCCAATCGCTACGGCGCATGGCACTATGGCGGTCAGAAAATGCTGGCGATCAACAACGTTGAGCTGATCTCCGATCGTCCGTTGGAAGTAAATCTCCGCGAAATTCGCGAAGTAAAACGCGCTTGGCCCGATCGCGCGGTTATCGTGTCGGCGATGGTGGAGTCTAAGCCAGAAGCGTGGCACGACATCATCCGGCGAATCCAGGACACCGGTGCCGACGGAATCGAGCTGAATTATGGCTGTCCGCACGGTATGAGCGAACGCGGCATGGGCAGTGCCGTGGGACAAGTGCCGGAATATTGCGAGCAGATCACCCGCTGGGTCATGGAAGTGGCCAAGATTCCCGTAATTGTGAAACTCACGCCAAACATATCCGACATCGTCATGCCTGCGCGTGCCGCAGTGGCAGCCGGAGCAAACGCGATTTCGTTGATCAACACCATTAACTCCATCATGGGCGTCGATCTTGACACACTGCAGATCAAGCCAAATATCGGCGGCAAGGGGGGACATGGCGGGTACGCCGGGCCCGCGGTGAAGCCCATCGCACTAAACATGTTGGCGGCATTGGGGCGAGACGCCACAGTCAGCAGTTCCAAGCTTCCCATCTCAGGAATGGGCGGCATCTCCACATGGAGCGATGCTGCGGAATTTTTGTTGCTGGGTGCCAGCAGTCTGCAAGTCTGCACGGCGGTGATGCACTATGGCTTCCGCATTGTGGAAGATTTGTGCGACGGCTTGTCCAATTGGATGGACGAAAAGGGCTTCGCCACGATTTCCGACGTGGTTGGGCAAAGCCTGCATCGCGTGTCCGACTTTAATCATTTCGACCTCTCGTTTCGGGCGGTCGCGCGCATTGATCAAAACAAGTGCATCCGCTGCAATCTCTGCTATGTGGCCTGCAACGATACCGCGCACCAGTGCATTGACCTGATCGCCAAAGATGGAAGTGTGGTGCAACCGTATTCCTATGACGTTCACATGAGCGGCAAGGAACAGGCGGTATCCACGCGGCCAAGCGTCCAGGTCCGCGAAGAAGATTGTGTCGGTTGCCGGCTTTGCTATAACGTTTGTCCCGTCGACGGATGTATCGCCATGGTAGAGGAACCGTCGGGGCGGCCACCGGTAACTTGGAAGGAAATTTCGGACTCTCAAAAGGAAGTCACCGAGGATTGGGAAAAGATGAAGCAGTACCGCGATAAAATGGGAATCCATATTCACTAGAAGCTGGGGGGCACCGGGGGGTCGGAGGTTTGGCTCCGACATAAAAAGCACAGAAGAACTGGGCTTTAGCCCCCGAGGAACTGGCTTTGCACCGCCCCTGCAGGTTCTAGAGCAAATGCCGCATGGTGGGAGTGAAAGATGTCGTTGCTGATTCGGAATGGCGAAATTGTGAACGTAGGCTCGCGGATAAAGGGTGACGTCTTTGTCGAAAACGAAACCATAACGCAGATCGGCCAGAACCTGGAAGTGCCACGTGGCGCGGAAGTCGTCGACGCCACCGGCAAGCTCGTTTTCCCCGGCTTCATTGATCCCCACGTGCATATTTATCTGCCCTTCATGGCCACCTTCGCGAAGGATACCCACGAAACCGCGAGTATCGCTGCTCTCGTTGGCGGCACCACCACCTATATCGAAATGTGCTGTCCTAACCGCAACGATGATGCGCTGGAAGGCTATCAACTGTGGAAGTCGAAGGCCGATGGAAAAAGCGCATGTGATTACGCGTTTCATATGTCGGTGACCAAGTTTGTAAACGAAACAGAGTCCCAGTTGCGCGAAATCGTCGCCGACGGCACCGCTTCCTTCAAAATTTTCCTCGCTTACAAGAATTTCTTCGGCGTAGACGACGGCGAGATGTATCAAACATTGGAGCTGGCCAAGAAGCTTGGCGTCATCGTTACCGCCCACTGCGAGAATGCTGAGCTGGTCGCCCGCCTCCAACAAAAATTACTCACAGAGGCCAAGACCGGCCCCGAATGGCATGAGCCAAGCCGGCCGGAATCTGTCGAGGCTGAGGGCACCGGCCGCTTTGCGACGTTCCTGGAGAATACCGGGGCCACCGGATATGTGGTGCATCTCTCGTGCGAGAAAGCACTCGATGCGGCTCTGGCGGCAAAGGCTCGCGGCGTCCATATTTTTGTCGAATCCGTCCTTCCCCATTTTTTGCTGGATAAGACCTACGCTGAGCGCCCCGGCGTAGAAGGCATGAAGCACGTCATGTCTCCCCCGCTGCGCGCGAAACAGAATCAAACCGTGCTCTGGAACGCGCTCGCCGAAGGTTCGATCGACACCGTCGGAACCGACCACTGCCCGTTCGACACAGAACAAAAGTTGCTCGGGAAAACGGCCTTCACAAACATTCCCAATGGCATTCCAGGAATCGAAGAGCGCGTCAACCTTCTCTACACTCACGGAGTCAAACGGGGCCGCTTGAGCCTCGATCGTTTCGTGGATGCCGCAAGCACGCGGCCCGCGAAACTCTTTGGGCTGTTTCCTCGAAAGGGCACCATCGCCGTGGGTAGCGACGCGGACCTGGTCGTCTATGACACAAATTATCGCGGCGTCGTGTCCGCCAAATCGCAGCACACCAACAACGATTACAATGGCTTCGAAGGCATGGAGATCGATGGACGCCCGTCGATCGTCACCGTGCGTGGCAAAATTCAAGTCCGCGATGGTAAGTTCGTCGGCGAGCGCGGACGTGGCAAGCTGCTGAGGCGCGAGCCGAGTCATTTCTGAGCAACGACCATGAGCCTGAACCCCAAACGTACCGTATCCGAACTGAAAGAACTCCGTGCACTCACCGGAGACGAAAACGGCGCGCAGCGTGTCGCCTGGACAGACACGTGGCTGAAGGCCCGCGAATGGTTCGCCACAAAAATCAAAAACCTGCCGGTGGAACATCACTACGATCCCGCCGGAAATAATTGGGTTACGCTTCCCGGCGCCAGCGAAAAAACTCTCCTGCTCGGCGGTCATTTGGATTCGGTTCCAAACGGCGGCTGGCTGGACGGCTGCCTGGACGTGCTTGCCGCACTTGAGGTGTTGCGCCGGATTAACGCCGAATATGGAGGCCGCCCGCCGATTACCGTCCGCCTCGTCGACTGGGCCGATGAGGAAGGAGCGCGCTTTGGCCGGAGCTTGCTCGGCTCCTCCGCCTTCGCCGGAACCCATTCCATTCAAGCGGATCGCGTACGCACCGATCGCAACGGCGTCTTGCTAGAAGATGCCCTGCGCCGCTGTGGTGTCGAAATCGACAATTTTCCCGAAGCGCAAAAAGAGCGAAAGAACGCAAAAGCATATCTCGAACTGCATATCGAGCAAGGACCGGTATTGGAGCGCATGAACCTGCCGCTCGGCGTAGTCTTAGGCACAAAAGGTGTCGAGCGGCACATCATCAACTTCTACGGACAGGAAGCCCATTCCGGGTCCACGCCCATGAGCGCCCGGCGCGATGCGCTGGCGGCCGCGGCCAAGCTTGCGCTGGAAATTCGCAACATTGCGAAAAAGCACGAAGATGCTGTTTGCACCATGGGCAGCGTGAAAACCTATCCGGGCATCGTCACCGCCGTGGTGGGCCGCTGCGAGGTCACCTTGGACCAGCGCGACTTGAATGTCTCGATCCTCGCGCAGATGTACCGCGAGGCGCAGGAAGCAAGCCGGCGTTTCGCCGCTGAAGAAGGATGCCGCGTCGAGTGGTCCCGGCTCTGGAGCATTGAGCCAATCCCCTTTCATCCGCATCTGCTCGACTTGTGCGACCAGTCTATCCAAGAAACATCCGGAACCTCTCACCGCATGCCCTCCGGGCCTCTACATGACGCGGCCGAGGTATCGCGCGTCGGAATTCCCACTGTTATGATGTTCGTGCAGTCCTTGCATGGCATTAGCCATAATAAGATCGAAGATACCAAGGAAGAGCATCTGGAATTGTCCGTCGTGGCTCTCGACCGGCTAGCGACCAAGACCATGGACTGGATCCAGAAACAGACCTGAGTTTCCAAGGAAGGACCAAACCGTATGGACTCCCATTCCCGCAAAATAGTGCAAGAAAATCGCGATTACACGATGTTCTCCTGGTCCGTGCAAGGCGCTTCCGCCCCGATCCACATGAAGCGCGGCCAGGGTGTGTGGTTTTGGGATGGCGACGACCATCGCTGGCTGGACTTCAGCTCGCAGCTGATCAATCTAAATGTCGGGCACCAGCATCCCAAAATGCTCGAAGCCATCAAGAAGCAGGTCGATGAGCTTTGCTTCGCGGGGCCAGGTTTCGCCACCGAACCCCGCGGCTTGTTGGGCAAGAAGCTGGCCGAAGTCACCGGCCTGGCCAAGACTTTTTTCACACTCGGCGGCTCGGAAGCTAACGAAAACGCCATGAAAATGGCCAAGCTATTCACCGGCCGCGAGAAAATCATTACCCGCTACCGTTCCTATCACGGCGCCACCATGGGTTCGATGACCGCTTCGGGCGACCCTCGTCGTTGGCCCGTAGAACCCGGCGTTCCGGGCATTGTTCGCGTGTTTGATCCTTACTGCTATCGTTGCCCCTTCGGCCAGAAAGTAGAAACGTGCCATCGCGAATGTGTTTCGCACATCGAAGAGGTCATCCAAATGGAAGGACCTCACACGATTGCGGCGATTCTCACCGAAGGCATCACCGGTTCGAATGGCCTGCTGGTTCCTCCGGACGATTACTACCCCAAGTTGCGCGCGCTTTGCGACAAGTATGGCATCTTGATGATTGACGATGAAGTGATGAGCGGGTTTGGGCGCACCGGAAAGTGGCTGGCTACGCAGCATTACGGCTTCAAGCCAGACCTCGTCACTTGCGCAAAGGGTCTCACCAGCGGTTACTTGCCTCTCGGTGCCGTCATCGTTTCCGAACCCATTGCGAATTACTTCGAAACTCACATGCTTTGGGGCGGACTGACTTATAGCGGTCACCCCGTGTGCTGCGCCGCCGCCGTCGCGAACCTGAATTTATACGAAGAAGAGCAAATCTTCGCCAACGTGGAACGCCAAGGACGCTATCTCGCCGCACGGCTGGAAGCAATGAAGAACAAATACCGCTGCGTCGGCGATGTTCGCCATAAAGGGCTGTTTAGTGTGCTCGAACTCGTCCGCGATAAGGCCACTCGCGAGCCATTGGCTCCCTTTAACGGCACCAGCTCGGAGATGGCCAAGCTCGCCGGTCATTTAAAGAGTAAGCATCTTTACGCCTTCAGCCGCTTCAATATGCTCTGGGTCTGCCCTCCCCTGATCATCAACGAACAGGAGCTGGCGCAGGGTTTGGACATCATCGAAGAGGCCCTGGCGTTGGTGGATGCGGGACTGGCTCCGGCCACCCACTCGCAACCTGCAGAAGCGATGGCGCGCTCTTAGTGTGAGAACTCCTGTTTTTCGTCAGGGCACGGCTTCAGCCGTGCCGTAACTAGCCCAGAATTGGTGGCGGCTTTAGCCGCTGAGGGCGTGTTTGTCAGTTCTCACACACACTCTCTTAGGCCTCCCGCCGAACCAAAAACCACACGTATCCACAAATATTCGTTTGCTGATAGACTCCTTTTCTCCGCCGCCGTCATCCAATGTGTTGCGGCGGCGAGGGACCCGCCCGGAAATGGACCTGCTATGACCACCGTACATTCGGATGCTTTAGTCTTTTTTGGGGCGACCGGCGATCTCGCCTATAAGCAAATCTTCCCTTCCCTGCAAGGAATGGTGAAACGGGGGCACCTGAACGTGCCCGTGATCGGCGTCGCCAAAGCGGGTTGGAATCTGGATCAACTGAAGGCGCGGGCCAAGGACAGCCTCGAAAAACACGGCGGAGTTGACCCAGCGGCTTGGGAAAAACTGTCGGGATTGCTCCGTTACATCGACGGCGATTACAAAGATCCCGCGACCTTCCAGAATTTACGCAAGGAATTGGGCAAGGCCGAGCATCCTGTGCATTACATGGCCATTCCACCGGTCTTGTTCGGTACCGTGGTGGAACAATTGGAGAAATCCGGTTGCGCAACAGGCGGACGCATCATTGTCGAAAAACCGTTCGGCGATGATTTGGCCTCCGCACAGGCGCTCAACAAGATTCTGCTCAGTGCCTTCGACGAGCAAAACATCTTCCGCATCGACCATTTCCTCGGTAAGCGGCCAGTCAACAATATGCTCGTTTTCCGCTTTGCCAATTCCTTCGTGGAGCCCTTCTGGAACCGCAACTATATCGAAAGCATTCAAATCACCATGGCCGAGGCTTTTGGAGTGCAAGGCCGCGGCGCCTTTTACGACGAGACCGGCGCGATTCGCGACGTCGTCCAGAATCACCTGTTCCAGATTCTTTCCATTTTGACCATGGAAGCTCCGGTTTGTACCGGATGCGAAACCATCCGTGATGACAAAGTGAAAGTTCTGAAGGCCATGCCTACGTTGCAAGAGTCCGACGTGGTTCGTGGGCAGTTCCGCGGATATCGGGATGAGCCGGGCGTTGCCAAGGATTCCAAGACGGAAACGTTCGCCGCGGTGCGCATCGCCGTCAATTCCTGGCGTTGGAAAGACGTTCCCATCTACATTCGCGCCGGCAAATGCTTGCCGGTCACCTGTACGGAAGTAATTGCCAAGTTCCGTTTGCCGCCCACAATAGTCCAGACCAGCAGACTTTCTCCCAACCACTTGCGCTTCCAGATCAGCCCCGATCTGGACATCGCCATGGGCATGACGGTCATGGCTCCCGGGGAACAGATGCTCGGCGAACCCGCGGAAATGCTCGCGCATCACCACACCACCCCCAGTGAGCTAGGCGCTTACGAGGTGTTGCTGGGTGACGCGATGGCCGGGGACCCCACACTTTTCGCGCGACAGGACTATGTAGAAGAGGCCTGGCGCGTCGTCGATCCGGTGCTCAAGGCCTCCACTCCCATCTATCCCTACGAGCCGGGCTCCTGGGGACCGAAGGAAGTGACTGGCAACGTTGTGCCACCGGGCGGCTGGGTCAATCCGGTCACGGCTAGTCCGGCCGCTGCGGCCACCGCGGGTTCCTTTAACTAGAATCTTTTCGATTCGCCCCGAACCAATGAACCAGCCGTCTGCCCTTGCTCTCGAATCTAGGAATCTGCGCGCCGTCTTTTGGCCCGACGCTGGGATGCTGGGTGCTTCTCTGCGCTATCGCGGAGAAGAACTACTGCGCCGCATCGAAGACCTGGACACCGCGCGGCAAAAAGGAAGCACCGCCGGCATTCCCCTGCTATATCCCTGGGCCAACCGGCTTGCAGTGCCTCGCTATCACCTGGCGGGCAAAGACGTGGTCCTGGATGCGACGTCGCCTGTGCTCCATTTCGACGATCGCGGCCTGCCCATGCATGGTGTTCCTTGGGGAAAACTCCACTGGGAAATTCTCGACGCCAAGGTCAATTCATTTGTAGCCCGATTGAATTGGGACAGCCCGGAGCTTCTGGCGGTGTTCCCATTCCCGCATCATGTGGAAATGGCGGGAAGCCTCACAATCGATTCCTTGACCCTCGCGACCACAGTCGCGGCGGATGCCGGATCACCCGTGCCCATCAGTTTCGGGTTTCATCCCTACTTTGGGATTCCTCATTTGCCGCGCGAACAGTGGCGTTTATCGCTCCCGGCAATGCGCAGCCTTGATCTTGACGCTCGCGGAATCCCTACGGGCACGGATCAACCTTTTGCCGCTTTCGATCGAGCACTGGGCGAGATGAGCTTCGATCATGGCTTTGCGCTGCTCGAGGATCAGTCCTCGTTTTCTCTTGCCGGTGCGGGATACAGAATTACCGCAGACTTTCTCGAAGGATACCGCTACACCCAAGTCTTTGCTCCGAAAGGCAAGGACTTCATCGCGCTTGAGCCGATGACCGCACCCACGAGTGCGCTCACCTCCGGTTCTGGCTTGCGCGTGTTGTCATCGGGCGAAAACTTTCGAGCCGTCTTTCGCATTGCCATTCAATCCACTGCATGACTCCTTTCGGAAACTTTACATGAACATTTACGACACCCGTGAAGGCGTGCGCCTGCTGATGAATCAGCAGCGCGAAGGCCATTGGAACCGCTGGGGACCGTACGTCGCCGAACGCGCCTGGGGCACGGTTCGCGAAGACTACAGCCAAAACGGTGACGCCTGGAGCTACTTCCCTCACGACCACGCGCGTTCCCGGGCGTACCGCTGGAACGAAGACGGGATTGCCGGCATTTGCGATCGCCACCAGTATCTCTGCTTCGCCTTGGCGCTTTGGAACACCCGCGATCCTATTCTCAAGGAGCGCATGTTCGGGCTAAATGCCCACGAGGGAAATCACGGCGAAGACGTCAAGGAGTATTACTTTTACCTCGACAATATACCCACGCACTCGTACATGAAGTACCTCTACAAATATCCCCAGGCCGCCTATCCTTACGCACAATTACTCGAGGAGAATCGGCGCCGCGGCAATCTCGATCCCGAATATGAGTTGGTAGACACGGGCATTTTCGACCAAAGCCGATACTTTGACGTGGTCACGGAATATGCGAAGGTCACTCCCGAAGACATGCTGATTCGCATCACCGTTGCGAATCGCGGGCCGGAAAGCGCGCCCATCCACATCCTTCCGACGCTGTGGTTCCGCAACACCTGGACCTGGGGCCGAGACCCGACTCATCCCTCGCTTTCTATTTTCCAGCGCAACGCTCAGGGTCGCGCGTTGCAAACCATCCTGGCCAAGCATTGGCAGCTTGGCGACTACCTTTTGTATTGTTCCGAGGCTGATGAGCTTCTCTTTACAGAAAACGAAACGAATAATGAGCGTCTGTTTGGTGTGCCTTCGCACAGCCCTTACGTGAAGGATGCGTTTCACACTTACCTGATCAATGGGGATCGTAACGCCGTGAATCCCGCGGGTACCGGAACAAAAGCCGCGGCTCGCTACTATCGCCAGATTCCCGCCGGCGGCACGGTCACTTTGCGGTTGCGCTTGGCGCCGATGATCGATGGTCACCCGTACGATGACCCGTTCGCCGATTTTGACGCCAATTTCCAGCAGCGCCGCGAAGAGGCGGATGAATTTTATGGCGTGGTCCTCCCCAACAGCCTTTCCGACGACGCCAAGCTCGTGGCTCGCCAAGCTTTCGCCGGGATGCTCTGGTCCAAGCAGTATTACCACTATGTGGTTTCGGATTGGCTGCAGGGCGATCCCAGCGAGCCGGCTCCACCGCCCGAGCGACTGCATGGACGGAACAGCGATTGGTCGCACTTTTTTACCCGCGACGTCCTCTCGATGCCTGACAAGTGGGAATTTCCCTGGTTCGCTTCGTGGGACTTGGGTTTTCACTGTGTCGCGCTCGCCTATATTGATCCGCAATTCGCCAAGGACCAGATCGTGCTGATGATGCGCGAGTGGTACACCCATCCCAATGGCCAAGTTCCCGCGTACGAATGGGATTTCGGAGACGTGAACCCTCCCGTGCTCTCGCTGGCCGCGCAGGCGGTGTTTCAGGTGGAACGCGAACGCACTGGCGTTGCCGATTACGCCTTCCTCGAGCGCGTCTTCCAGAAAATGCTTTTGAATTTCACCTGGTGGGTCAATCGCAAAGACGCGCTGGGAAAAAATATTTTCCAGGGTGGCTTCCTGGGCATGGACAATATCGGCGCGTTCGATCGCGACAACTTGCCACCCGGCTATCTCTTGGGGCAAGCCGATGGCACCAGTTGGATGGCGGCTTTTGCCAAGAATATGCTTTCCATCGCGTTGATCCTCGCGGACCGCGATCCCGTCTATGAAGACCTGGCCAGCAAATTCTGGGAACACTACATCTACATCGCCAATTCCATGAACAATCCCCACGACTCGACGACCTCTCTCTGGGCCGAGCGAGACGGTTTTTTCTACGATTACCTCTACTCTGCTGTGAACGAACGCTTCCCCGTGCGCGCCCGTACCATGGGCGGATTCGTGCCTATTTTTGGCGGAACAACCGTGGCCGCGCATACCCTCAACAAATATCCCGCCTTTCAACGGCGCCGCCAGTGGTTTATCGATCATCGCCCGGACTTGGTTGCTTGTATCCAGCCGATGGTGACTCCGGGAGCAAACCAGAACCTGCTGGTCAGTTTTGTTCGGGAAGATCAACTGCGCCGCTTGCTCGGCTACATGCTGGATGAGAACGAGTTTCTGTCTCCCTATGGCGTGCGTGCCGTCTCCCGCCGTCATCTGGAACACCCGTTGATTCTCAACCTGGGTGGCCAGGAATACCGCTTGGATTACGAACCGGGCGAATCCACTACCGAACTTTTTGGCGGCAACTCCAACTGGCGCGGACCGGTTTGGATGCCTGTGAATCATCTGATCTTGCTCGCGCTCCGCCAATATCACGCTTACCATGGCGATAATTTCAAAGTCGAATGCCCTACGGGATCCGGCAAATTGATGACTCTGGCAGAGATTGCGCATGAACTGGCACGCCGGTTGGTGCGGCTCTTTCTGCGCAATAAGGATGGAAAACGGCCGGTATTTGGCGATCAGGCGCTCTTCAACAACGATCCCTATTGGCGCGATTTGATTCCCTTCTATGAGTATTTTCACGGCGACACCGGACGCGGCTGTGGCGCCAGTCATCAAACCGGCTGGACCGGATTGATCGCGCAAATCCTGATTGATGTTGGCGAACTTGCTACCGGCGCTCGCGCCTCCGGCGACGAAGACAATCTTTAACGACTGGCGTTTTCGTCAGGGCGCACCTTCACGGACTGCGGAAAAACGCGCTTTTCAGGAGCCAGGGGCTCAGCCCCGCGTAACTCGCGCAACAGAAGTAGTGCTTCAGCCTCTGAAGACTCTTGGTCCGGCTTATTCGCAACCTCTTCAGCCGTGCCACACCCATCCTTTGTCATCCCGACCCTCAGGCTGTGCTCTTCCGCAGCCTGAGGCTGAGGGATCTCTCTTCCACCTCGCAACCAACGCCAAGCCGAAAACACAATATCGTGCAGTGACTGCTGCGATTGCGCGCGCTCCGCGGCTATCGTAAGATGCACCACCAGAGGCCAAACGCCGCCGTTTACCAACACCTGGATGTCATCACGTCGCGAACGAACTCGCTGCGGAGTCACAGCAAATTCCAACTCCGGTGAATGGCGCGGCGCGGCCACTCAAGAAACAGGATTGCCGATGAATTCGAAAATCATCGCGGGAATGTGTGCCTTCCTCGCACTGACGGCCGCGCTGAACGGCGCACCGCAACCCGCTCACAGCGCTGAGCGCGCCCAAACCAACGCCTCCACTCCAGGCTTTTTCCCCGTGTCCGTCTGGTACAGCGGGGGCAAAGCGCGCGCCCCCATGCTGGAAGAAATCAACGCGGACTCGGCGCGCCTCTGGAAAGAAGATCTGCTCAAGATCAAAGGCCTCGGCTTCAATACCGTGCGCACCTGGGTGGAATGGAACGTAGGTGAACCGCGGGAAGGCGAGTATCACCTCGAAAATTTGGACCTGCTCCTGCGACTGGCGGACGAGGCCGGATTGAAGGTCATCATACAGGTGTATGTCGATTCCGCTCCGGAATGGGTTGGCGCGAAATATCCGGAAGGACGTTATGCGGCACAGGATGGTCAGCCCATCCCGTCACAAGCTGCACCGGGATTTTGCTTTGACAACAAAAACGTACGAAAGGCGGTGCTGGACTTCTTTCAGGAAGTCGCCAGGCACGCGGACAAGAGTCCCGCTTTTTACGGTTGGGATCTGTGGAGTGAACCGGCAGCCCTGAATTGGGCGCGCGTCGGGTATAAGTCCGAACCCATGTTCTGTTACTGCCCAGCCAGCATGGAGCGGTTCCGCCAGTGGCTCCAGCAAAAATATGGCAGCTTGGACAAACTGAACGTTGCCTGGCATCGCACCTTCACCGACTGGAAGCAGGTCGAGCCACCCCGCTTCGGAACCATTCTGACCTACACGGATTTCATGGACTGGCGCGTCTATTACGGCTATAAGCTCGCCGAAGATCTGAAGATGCGAAACGATGCCGTCAAAGCCGTCGACCCCGCGCACGTAACCACTAGTCATGCCCCTAATCCTTCTCCGCTCGTGCGCACTTTGGCGGATCCCTACGATCCCACTGACGATTTCTTGATGAAAGATTCCGTCGATTATTTCGGCACCAGCTTTTACCCCAAACTCACCGCCGTGGAATACAACTGGAAGTTGAATCGTCGGGTATTAGCGATGGATTTGACGGCATCGATGACCGGCGATCGGGGTTTTTATGTCGGTGAATTGCAAAGCGGCTTCGGCGTGCATGGCACCACGATCGGTTCGGAAGTCACCCCCAATGATTTGCAGATGTGGACCTGGGGCATGGTGTCTCGCGGCGCCCGCGCCATCAACTACTACGCTTTTTATCCCATGAATGCGGGCTATGAGAGCGGCGGATACGGCATGATCCAGCTGGACGGAACGCTGACGGAACGCAGCCGCCGCGCCGGCGAAACCGCCAAGAAGATCCAAGCCAACGCGGATTTATTGCTGGCCGCGAAACCGAAACAGCCGGAAGCCGCCATCGTTTTTAGTCCCTTGGTTCCCTTGCTCGGTGGGTATGACGAGGAGAACACGCGCACCGCCATGCACAAAGCCCTCGCCGGCTATCATCGCATGTTCTTCGAACGCAATATTCCTGTGGAAGTGCTCAGTTCGCGGGAATTGGCCGGCCACGACTTGCAGAAGTACAAGCTCATCGTGCTTCCCTACCCTCTGATGATGACCAACGACGAGGCAACTGCGCTGAAAAGCTATGTGCAACTGGGCGGCCACCTGTTCGTCGAAGCGCGTCCCGGCTGGGTAAACGAAGATGGCCACGCGGAAGGTGCCGTGCCGGGATTTGGCTGGACCGAAATGCTCGGAGTGCGGGAAACTTCGATTGACCCGGCCAAAGAAGTTCCGGTCAAGTGGGGCAATACGGAATTCACCGGAATGAATTTCGCGGAGCATTTTTCCGTGCTGGATCAAACCGCGCAAGTCGTCGCGAAATTTGCGGACGGTTCACCGGCGGCCTACGAACATGCCTACGGGAAAGGCAGCGCCATCCTGCTCGGAACATTTGCAGGTCAAGCCAACGAAGCAAAGCCCTTAGCCATGCATCCCCTGGGCGGACTCCTCGCGAAATGGGCGGGATTGGCCGCGCCGAATCTGAAAGCCTCCGCGCTCCTGGAATTGCGCGAGATGGATGCCGACAAGGGGCGTTTCGTATTCCTGTTTAATCATGGAGAACAGACCGCGCACGTCCAGTTTACGGAACCGCTGGAAACTCCCGCGACCAAAGTGCAAGAAATAGTTTTCGGTGGCGACGCTCCGAAGCCAGCGGAAAAGCAATTTACCGTAAACACGGATGTTCCCGCGCAACAAGTGAAGATCTACAGAATTGACTTTTGATGTGCGAATTCATGGGAGGCAATTGTGAGCGTTGCGAAGTATCAGAAGCGAATCAGTGAAGTGCTGGCGAAAATTTGGGACACGCAAACTGCCAATATCGAAAAAGCTTCCGCCGTCATGGCCGACACCATCGCCACGGGCGGCTTAGTGCACATGTTCGGCAGTGGCCACTCCGTTCTTCCGGTGCAGGACATGTTCCCGCGCTACGGCGCCTTCCCGGGGTTCCGGCCGTTGATGGACATGCGCCTGATGTGGACCAATGTGATTGGCAGCGGCGGCGCCAAAGGCTTGCTGTGGCTGGAGCGCAGAGAAGGTTACGCGCAAGTTTTATTCGAGAACGAACCCATTCGCAAGGGCGACGTGATGCTGGTGTTCTCGCATGGCGGATTGAACGCAGTCGGTATAGAAGTGCTGACGGAAGCGAAGAAGCGCGGCCTAACGACGGTTGCGATCACTTCGATGGACAACTATGCCAAAAGGCAATCCACGCACTCTTCCGGCAAGAAACTGGCGGACGTGGCGGACATCGTCATCGATAATTGCACTCCCGCCGAAGACGCGCTCGTGCCGATTGAAGGCTGGAAAGCGCCGGTAGCGGCTGGTTCCACGGTGGCCTTTATTACCATCGCCATGTCCATCATCGCGCAAGTCGCTGCGAATCTTGCCGCAAGAGGACAAACGCCTCCCGTCTTCGTCTCGCCCAATGTTCTGGGAATTCCTCCCGATCAAATGAACCGCGTGTACGAGGAGTATGAACAGCGGCTGAAACGGTGAAGCGTGCCAGACACGATTCGACGGGGTGTGCTTTTTAGCGGCGCGGCAACCGGGATTTTCGTCTTCGGAATCGTGATGGCGGTACTGGGAACGCTGTTCGGATTGCCGGAGATGCGCGCGCGTCTGCAGATCAACCTGGCGCAGCAAGGGAACATGATCCTACTGCTCTACCTGGGGATTTTTCTCGCCACGCTGGTGGCTGGACCAGTGATTGACGCCACCGGCAATAAAATCATCCTGGTCACGGCATCAGCACTGGTGGCCGCCGGAATGGCTGGTTTCGCGGTGGCGCATTCTTACTCCGAAGCAACCATTCCTGCAGTGCTATTGGGTTTGGGCGGCGGTGGGCTGAACACCTCTACAAATGTCCTGGTCTCGGATCTCTATGGCGAAAGCCGCGGGCCCATGTTGAACATTTTGGGAATTTTCTATGGCATTGGCGCACTGTGCATTCCGTTGCTGGCCGGTGCGATTGAGGGGCACTTCGCGATCGCGCCGCAATTGTTTTTCTGCAGCGCGCTCGCGGCGGTCTGCGCGCTCCTGTTTTTGTCGATGCGTTTTCCGCCAGCCAGTGCAGCGCAAAGCTTTTCCTGGCGAGAGGCGCTGAAAGTGGCGCGCTATCCGGGCGTGCTGCTGCTGGCATTTCTGCTGTTCTGCCAATCCGGAAACGAAGCGAGCATCGGTGGCTGGACATCCACGTACGTTGGCGAGGCAGGCTTGGGGGCGAAGGCCGCGACATTTATTCTGGCAGGCTACTGGGCCGCGTTAATGGTCGGCCGCCTGCTGGTGGCGCGCCTTCTGCGCACCGTTGGGAAGATACAAATGGTGCTCGCCAGTGGGGTTGGCGCGTTCCTGGGCGCCGCGATTTTGTTGACCACGGGCAACCAGGTCATGCTGGTAGCCGGCGTGCTCCTCATCGGCCTCTCTTACGCTGGCATCTTTCCAACCACGCTGGCGATTGCCGGTGATGCCTATGTGAAATTTGCGGGCACCGTGTTCGGGTTGTTGATTGCCATCGCTCTGGTCGGCGGCATGTCGTTTCCCTGGGCCGTCGGCCACATTTCCCAGGCGTCCAGAGTCCGCTACGGCATGATCGTTCCGCTGCTCGGCGCCGTAGGAATTTGCGGGTTAGCGTTTCGAATTTTTTTGACCCAGCGACGATCCCCGAACTCCGGCGCATAAGCAAATGAAACGAACCAGCCCAAAACACGTCCTTGCCGTTGATCTTGGCGGAACCAAGCTCGGCGCAGCCTTGGTAAATTGCGAAGGCAAATTGTCCCTCCGCACCTCCGTCAGCGTCGACACAACTTCTACGCTCGCTCCGGTAAAACAGATCGCAACATTGGCCCGCCAATTAGCCGGTGAAAAACCATTCACGGCAGCAGTCCAGGCTGTCGGTGTCGCCGTGCCCGGACTCGTGCGCCGCAACGGTACCGTCTGGGCGCCAAACCTGAAGGGTTGGAAAAACATGCCGTTGGCCGAGCACTTGCAGCGGGAACTCCGTGTGCCGGTGGTCGTGGAGAGCGACCGCAATGCCGCGGTGCTGGGCGAAACGTGGCGCGGGGCAGCCCGCGCCAAAAGCGACGCGATTGTACTGATGTTGGGCACCGGCATTGGCGCAGGCATTTTGAGCGGCGGCCGGTTGGTCCGCGGCGCACACGAGTTGTCTGGCTGCGCGGGGTGGATGGTGGTCACGGAACACGACAGCGCCGAGGTACAACGCGTAGGTCAACTGGAGTCGCTGACCGCTGGTCCCGCCATCGCATCCACAGCGAGCAAAGAACTGGCACGAGGAATGAGCAGCTTATTGGGCGAAATTCCTCCGGACTCCGTCAACGCGTACGAAGTAGCAGAAGCGGCGAGGCGAGGCGACGCTTTATCGATTGAGGTGTTTTTGGAAGCGGGGCGCTTGTTGGGCCGCGGCGTGGCGAATCTGGTCAGTCTTTTCGATCCAGAGGTGCTCGTCATCGGGGGCGGCTTGGCCCGCGCCAGCGATTTGTTTCTCGACGCGCTGCGAAAGAGCATGGAGCAATACGCCCAACCCATCGCCGCAAAGCATGTCCAGGTGCTAGTCAGCAAACTAGGCGCGGATGCGAACCTGCTCGGCGTGGCAAGGCTGGCTTGGGACATCGCCCAGAACCGAAACTCCCGCCGAAGAAACTGAATCAACCAAAACAGCGCGTCCCCGCCTCTTTGTAGAAGCGGCTTTACGCCGCTGCCTTGCTTTTCTTCGTAGGGGCGCCGCACTGCAGCGCCCCATTTAGGCGCGACCCCTGCGTCTCGCCCATGCTAGCTTTCTGAAGCGGGCCGTTCGTTTTTTCGACCGTCTGTATCGACCCTGCCGTAAACAGAGCGTCCGCAGGAAATGTTTCTCGTCTCCCGCCTAAGTCGTACCCGAGACCGTCCCCGTCACTTCTTGATGCTCGTTCAGCACTCCATCGGGAATCACCACTACCACCCAAGGTGTTTCCGGACTCACCACACGTGCATCGCGCACCAACTCAAAGTCATGCCCGGGACTTAGCTCAATCTTCTGCGCACCCGCCTGCTCGATCTCCAAATTACTGGCCCGAATCTCCAGGGAATGCGCCCCCGCTCCCGTGGCGTGGATGCGCAATTTCACCTGGTTCTGGCCGGTGTTCTGAGCCGAAACGTCAAACGCAAACGCCCGATCGGGTCGCAGTTCGACATGATAAACCCCACCCGAAAGCGCCGTGACCGTCGTGTGCGCCGCGCCTTGACTCACCTGGTATTTCCCTTGCGGCAATTGCACATGGAATTTTCCGTCCGAACTCACAGCCAGCCCGATCTTGCGTCCGGTCCTTTCCTCCGTAAACAGGATGGTTTCGCTTGCTTTTGTATCCGCATCGCCTTCCACAATTGGGCCGCCGTGCAACTCCTGCATCACCCAGATCCACTCGCCAACTGGTTGCGTCCACACTTCTTTATAAGTCCAGCAAATCTGGTGCGGCCAGTAAGGCGCATCATTGTATTCCCGTGTTTCAATGCCAACCGGCAGCGCACCAACCATTTGACCAGAGCGCACACTATAGAGTGGCTCCCAGTCGTAGCCTTCCCCGTACATGATGCTGGCGGAAAATGGATTACGCCCGATCAGCCACTCTGCTTGCCGCTGCGCCAAATCTTCCGCTTCCAGATCGCCGCGCAACTGGCCCGCCGCAGAGAGCGCTTTGGTTTGCGAAAGCAACACGCTCGAATTCCCACGGAAATCAAACCACACGGGGAAACGCCGCAAATAATACTCGCCACCGAGAGGAATACCGCGATGGACTTGTTCCGTATAGGAATCACGATCCGCCGCGCGCAAAGGCGTCCAATCCTTTGCTTGCGGAATCAGTCGCACTTCGCTCTCTTTGTACACCGCCGCAGGCAATACGCTGTACGGTTCGTCGACTTTAGCGGCCACCTGCTGGTAGTACTTGGAATGGAGAACGATTGCGGAGTACCACTTCATCCAGTCCGCGTGATTCGGAAAAGTCTCGCACAAGTGCGTAAGCGCGATGATCGGTTCTTCTTCCTGGCCATTGTGAAAACGATGAAACAAGTTTTCGCGTTTCGGGCTGGTGTAGAAATATCCCGTCATCGGAATACTCCACGGCTGGAGCTTTTGCTCTTGCGAAGCAATAATCAGGTTGGCGAGTTGGAACGCTTCGTCCGCATATTTTTGCTCTCCGGTAGCGCGATATAAATCGACTGAAGCAAGCGCGCCAAACGAGATGCGTTCCAATTCATCTTGTGCACCGTAGACTTCCGCAAGGGGAGCGGCCGTTTTCAATCCCTCAACGGCATAGCTCCAATCCTGTTCGGCGGTGCGCAAACTGCGAATCGCCAGCTCCGGCTGGCTTTCTTTCAGCACGCGAGCCGCCAGTGCCTCCACGGCCGCCACCCGGAAATTCCACTCCGGGTTATTGACCGCTTGGCCAAATCGGTCGTCGGCATCCCCAATGATGCCGTTCGTCCAATAACTAATCAGCTGCCCGGTCGTGCGATAACCATCGCCGAAGTTGGTTTTCAACACCCAACGCAGTCCCCAGGTTCCTTCTTCCAGAAGGCGCGCCTGCAGTTGCGGGTCTTCGCCTTGCTGTTGCAGCCGTTCGGCAAGCGAGAACAACGCATAGGCCATTCCGGGCGTATTGCCCGTGGCGCTCAGATCGCCGGCGTCGTGATAGCCACCGTTTACGATGATCCGTTTGTCCCCATGAATGCTGTAGTCATCGGTATGACAGATGGCATGGATGCCCGGAATCACGGTTCCACAGCGCTCGCTATACATGAAGTTGATCGCTTTCCAGATGCTTTCGCGCCAAGCTTCAGCGCCAATCTCAAACGAACGCGTAGATTCGTCGCCCGCACGCACGGAGTGCTTGCCTGGCGTCTGCAGCTCGGAGAAGTCCATGACCGCGTAATTCCCCAGCGCTGTTTTCAACTGCTGCACCGGCTTGGTCAGCACGGCTTTTCCTGTCGTTTCGTCGACGACGGAAAATTCCTTGGCCGGCAGATCGCTCGCGATGGCCGTTTTTGTTGAGCCGGGAGTGTATCCCGCGTGGCTGAAGGCAATTTTGCCCGGAGCCACCGCCCAACCCTCCACGTAATCGGGATCGACCTTTTGCAATTCCAACTGGTCGATATACAGAATGGTTTGGTCGCCGGGGTCCGGCAACATTTTCGGCAAGCTATAAGCAAACTCCAGTTCCGTCACTTTATCGCGGGAAAGCGGAGTAATTTCCCAGACCACGTGATTCCACTCGTGGTTCTTCAAGATCAGCGATTCGTCGCGTCCTTCGTTGTAATGATCCGGAAGAACATGCGTGCCTTCATTGTGCAAAACCAGCGACGCCGAAATGGCTGGGGCACCTACCACATCGGGATACACCCAAATGGAAATCCGGTTATAGTTGCTCCAGTCCTCGCCCGCGAACTTACGCTCGGCGATCAGGTCCTCCCATTCGCCCGCGCCGCCCACCTTGCCGATATTCTGAATCGAGCGGATACGCAACGAATGCTTGCCGTCCTTCACGGGAGAGTCCGCTAGGGCCATGTCGCCATCGCCCCGAAAGGTCCAAGTCGACAAGTCTTCCATGGAGTCGAGCACTCTGGAATCGAGGACCTTCTTACTCAGCCAGCGCGCCTCGGCTCCATCCTCATACACAGCTTTCATAGGCATTTCCGGCGCTTCTTCTTGAGCCGCAAGGGCCTGCACCGCCAAGCACAACACTGCCCACGCGGCGAAAATTACCAGACCACCCCGTAGAACCCAACGACGCTTCCCATTCTGTGGCGCGTGCTCCATTGGAATCTCCTTCCAAACCTGTTGCTGCGGTCTTTGTAATGAATAGTTCTAAAGTATTATAGACTCAACTTGCCGCCACGGATCGTCCGGTCCAGTTTCTGCGCAGCAACTATCTGGGATCGTTCACGCAGCAACGCTATGATACGTGCGGGGAGAAACCATGGAATACGTCAATCTCGGAAAGACTGGACTGAAAGTTTCGCGCATTTGTCTGGGTTGCATGACTTATGGCGCCCCGGCAACGGGCGAAGTAAAGGGCGGCAGGCACGCTTGGGCGTTGAACGAACAAGAAAGCCAGCCCTTTTTCCGGCAGGCCCTGGATCTCGGCATCACTTTTTTCGACACCGCTAATGTCTATTCCAGCGGCGTCAGCGAAGAGATACTCGGGCGGTTTTTGAAATCACACGCGCGGCGCGAAGCCGTGGTTGTCGCCACCAAGCTGTGGGGCGTGATGCGCGAGGAACCGAATGGCCGCGGACTTTCTCGCAAGGCCATCTTCTACGAACTGGACGAAAGCCTGCGCCGGCTGCAAACCGATTACGTGGACCTGTACCAGATTCACCGCTGGGATTACGAAACGCCTATCGAAGAAACGTTGGAAGCGCTTCAAGACGTCGTGAAGGCCGGAAAGGTGCGCTACCTCGGCGCTTCTTCCATGTATGCCTGGCAATTCACGAAAGCGCTGTACCTCGCCGACCTCCACGGCTGGACCCGCTTCGTTTCCATGCAGAACCATTACAATCTGCTGTATCGCGAAGAGGAACGCGAGATGATTCCTCTCTGCCAGTCCGAAGGCATCGGCATCATTCCCTGGAGCCCGTTGGCACGTGGCCGCCTGACCCGGCCGTGGAACGCGGAATCGACCAAGCGCTTTGAGACCGATCAGTTTGGGAAAAGCTTGTACGGGTCAACCGAGGCGGCCGACCGCCAGGTCGTGGATCGTGTCGGCGAGATCGCACAACAACGCGGTGTGCCGCACGCCCAAGTCGCTTTGGCCTGGATGCTGAGCAAACCGGTCATCACCGCTCCCATCGTCGGCGCCACCAAGCCTAATCATTTGCCCGACGCCGTCGCGGCGCTTTCGCTGCATTTGTCGCCCGAAGAGATCTCCGCACTCGAGGAGCCGTATACGCCGCATCCGATCCTGGGTTTCAACTAACCTCAAAAATCCACACCTGTCCGTCAGGACAGGTGTAACCCCTCGCTGGAATCTCTATCATGGGCTCGGGAGAATTGGGGGCATGACTCTGGGAACGGATCTTCTGAATCTGCGACGCAATCGCACGTCCACTGTAGCGACATTAATCAGCGGCATCGAACGCTTGGCCACGGCGAAGTCGGATACTACCTTGATGATGCGCGCCTTTTCTCTCAAGGACTTGGGTGACGCGGTACTCGCCAATGTCGCGGTGCACGCCTTGGAAGCCTATTGGGGCGATGCGCCGCTTCGCAATGCTCGTCGCGCAACCGCTAGCAATCGCCGCAGAACCCGCCGCATCGATACCATGCAACTCTACCAGCGCCGACTTTTCGCCTGAGGGCCTCCCCGGCTCCGGTCAACAGCGAAACAGCGCCTTGAACCCATAATCCATGTGCTGCTGAATGTGGCAATGGAATAATGCCAGCCCCGGTTGGTCCGCGGTGAAATCCACCACAGCGCGACCGTAGTAAGGAACCACCACCGTATCCTTCTTAATGCCGGCCGTGGCTTTCCCGTTCATCTCCACCAACTCCCATAAATGACGGTGCAAATGCATAGGATGGGCGTCATCGGTGCGATTGCGCATAATCAACCTATAGCGGGTTCCCTGCTGCAACACGAATTCGCGATCATGAGGATACGGCTTGCCATTGATTAGCCACAGATTGAACTTGCCGGCCCCACCCGGAATTTTTTCGAAGATGAGTTCGATGGTCTGCGGTGGCGGCGGTGGGTTGGAAGCAGCAGTTCCGAAAATTGTGTAGTCCCATCGCGCCTTGGGCGGATCCGTCCACTGCGGCTGACGGTGTTGTCCTGCATATTCAACGACCACTCCGAGTCCTGATTCGCGAATCGGTTTTTCCGTCGAGCCAAGAATCCACACGCCGGGATTGTTCATCTCAATCGACACATCAATGCGCTCGCCGGCGCCGATGAAAATCGAATCCAGCACTTGCGGAGCTGGCACCGAGTTTCCGTCCATGGCCAGCACTTTCATCTTGTGGCCAGCCAAGGCGATACGCCGGTTTTCAATGGCGCTGGCGTTCAAGAAGTGGATGAGCAGGCGCTGCCCTTCGCGTACGCGGATGGGCTCTCCGGCTCCCAAGGCCTTGTCATTGATCGAGTAAGTCATCGAGCCAACTTCCAAACCATCGGGATCGGTGTTGAGCGTGGCCGGCTTCTCGAGCAACGGGCCATCGTGTGTATCGTCGTCCTCGTCGTCCATGGTCGCGGTGAAAAAGGGGTCCCAATCGCGCAGCGCCAGGAACAGTTCCTGATCGTATTGCCCGCGATCGTTGCCGCCGTCGACGTACACGAAGCCAAACTGCCCGGTATACGCGCCTTTATGCAGATCCGCCATGGCCATCGCATGCGAGTGGTACCAACGCGAGCCAGCGGGGCCGGGCGTAAGTTGGAAACGATGCCGGCCATGCGGCGGCACCAGCGGCGAACCTTCTTCTTCGGTGCCATCGACCTCCGCCGGGATCAACATGCCATGCCAGTGCACCAGTTCCGGCGTATCCGTGTCGTTGATGACCTCAACAGTAATCTGCTTCCCTTCGCGCATGCGCAGCACCGGACCCGGCGCGGTGCCGTTGTAGCCGATGGTCGACAGAATGTGCGAGCGATCCAGTTCAACTGTGACCGGAGCAATCCGAAGCGTATAATCAGCGGCACTCTCGGGAGCCAAAAGGGAGGATGCCGACGGGCCGCCGAGAGACGGACGGAAGAGTGCGGAGTGCGCCAAGGCCATTCCGGAGAATTTAAGAAGGCTGCGCCGATTCATGATCGTCTCATTGGGCCAGTGCCGCACATTTCCGCATGGTCTCACGCGGCAAGAAGGCGAACAAGCGTGTGCCCGCGTCGCGCGAACTGCAACCAACCGAAGCTTTCCATCGTCTAACATGTTCTCGCCCTGCTCCGTGTGCGGAGGACCCCGATGAAGCTAGCCTGGGCAGCACTAGCAACCATAATGGGCGCAGTGTGTTGCGCGGGGGTGTGCGCATTTCAGCGGACTGGCGACTTTGGATTTGGCAACGACGATTCACCCAGCAACGAGAAGGCCGAGTTTTATTGGTCCCGGCTGGCGTATTCCAGCAACATGGCCGGGCTGGGAGTGTACGGAAGAAGGGGATGGCGATCGTGGTCGCGGGATTACCCGAAAGCCGATCGGCAGTTTCTGATCGCGATGCATCGCCTGACGCGCATTGACGGACGCCCGACGGAGCAAGTGGTCACCCTCGATTCCGACGACATTTTCAACTATCCGTGGATTTACGCGGTGCAGGTGCAGACCTGGGCGTTCACGGACGCGGAAGCCAAACGATTGCGCGAATATTTGCTGAAGGGCGGGTTCCTGATGGTCGACGATTTTCATGGTACAGAAGACTGGGAAAATTTCATGAACGGGATGAGGCAGGTGCTGCCGGATCGCCCGGTCGAAGACCTGCAGAGCGGCGACGAAATCTTTCATACGCTTTATGACGTCGATAACAAGATGCAAATACCCGGCGAACAGTATGTGTGGACCGGCCGAACCTACGAGAAGGACGGCTATCAACCGAAATGGCGAGCGATTCGCGACGACAAGGGACGCATCATTGTCGCCATTTGTCACAACATGCATCTGGGCGACGCCTGGGAGTGGGCCGATGATCCCAATTACCCGGAGACCTTTGCGTCCATGGCATTCCGAGTGGGGCTGGATTATATCCTCTACGGCATGACTCATTAGGAGCATCTCAAAGACGGGGGCACTGGGGGTCGGAGCTTTAGCTCCGACATACAGGCGAATAAAAACCGGGCTTTAGCCTCTGAGGAACTGCTTTTTCCTATTCGCGAGGCAACTTCTAGTCTTCGCCCGCCGGCCCGAACGAGATTGAACGCAGGAGAGAGCGATAGCTCCGCGTTCATGGGGAAGAAAGCGGGCGAATGTTTCAGTTCCTGTTCAAATATCCAAGCACTGTCTTCACGAAAGGGCGGTTTGTGCTGCTCAGCAGCTGGCCGGCTTGGTTGCTCCCCGTTTTAATCGTTGTGGCGGCAATGGGGCTGGCGCTGCTGATTCGCTGGCGCTTGCGCGATGCCGTGCCGGAACTGCGCAATTGGCGCGCCTGGCTGATCTGGCAATTGCAGGCCTTGACCGTGGCGCTATTGCTCGTCCTTCTGTGGCAACCAGCCATCACCGTAGCCGAACTGAGTTCGCAGCAAAACATTATCGCCGTGGTGGTGGACGACTCGCGCAGCATGGCCATCGCGGACAGCCATGGCAAAACGCGTGAGGCTGCGGCCCTGGCTGCGCTACAGAGCGGTGTGCTTTCTGGGCTGCAAAAAAGGTTTCAAACCCGTGTTTATCGCCTTGGGAAAAGCCTTGCGCGCGTCGATGGGCCAGAAGGAATTGCTCCAGTCGAAACCGCCACGCACATTAGTGATGGGCTGAAACAACTCGCCGGGGAAACGGCGGACCTGCCCGTGGGCGCAGTCCTTCTGCTGAGCGACGGTGGCCAGAATTCCGCGGGCCTGGACGGCTCCGGCATCAGCCTCGACGCACTGCAGGCTCTCCGGAATCGAAGATTGCCGGTGCATACGGTGGGCTTCGGTGAAGAAAAGCACACGCACGACATCGAAATGGAAGACGTGAGTGTGCCTGCCAGTGCCACAGCCAATGCCAGAATCGCCACCACCGTCAGCTTCATGCAGCGCGGCTATACCGGTCAAAAAGCCACGCTCGTGGTTCGCGATGGCGACAAGGTGCTGAGCCAACGCGAAATCACCCTGGACCCGGATAGCCGGATTCAATCCGAGCCACTGTTCTTCCCTGTCGGCGCCGCCGGGGCGAAGAGCTTGACGTTCAGTATCGATCCGCTGCCGGGTGAGGAGAATCTGGCAAACAATTCCGTAACCCGGCCCGTTCTGGTGACCGACACCAAGCGCCGAATTCTGTATGTCGAAGGCGAGCCCCGCTGGGAGTACAAATTCATCCGCAGAGCGGAAGACGACGATGCCACCGTGCAACTCGTGTCGATGCTGCGCACCAGCGAAAACAAAATTTACCGGCAAGGCATCAGTGATCCCAGCGAATTGGCCGACGGCTTCCCGATGCGCTCAGAAGACTTATTCGGTTACTCCGGCATCATTATTGGCTCGGTAGCGGCCGATTACTTCACTCCGCTGCAGCAGGAATTGCTCCGCGAATACGTGGATCGCCGTGGCGGCGGCATCTTGTTCCTGGGCGGACGTTCTTCTTTAAGTGACGGGGGATGGGCGGCATCCAGCCTCAATGAGCTGCTGCCCACTTCGCTTCCCAAAGGAAGCCACAACTTTCACCGCAACGCAGCCACGGCGGAGCTGACTCCACAAGGGGTGGACTCGCCGGTCACGCGGATTCTGGATGATCCGGAAAAGAATGCCGAGCGCTGGAGAAAGCTCACGTATCTGGCGGACTACGAAGATGCCGGCTCGCCAAAACCCGGCGCCACGGTTTTGGCGGACCTGAATGTGGCGCATCGCAAGCTGCCCCTGCTGATTACGCAAAATTACGGACGCGGCCGTACGGCCATCCTGGCCACCGGCGGCACCTGGCGTTGGCAGATGAGTGAAACGCTCGGAGACCCGTCACACGACCTTTTTTGGCAGCAGCTGTTGCGCTGGCTGGTGGCGGATTCCCCGGGCCCGGTGACCGCATCGATGCCAGAGCGCCTGTTGATGGATCAAGGGCAAGTGCAGATCAAGGCCCAGGTGCGCGACCGCCAATTTCAGCCGGCCGCGAATGCCCACGTTACCGCGCACATCGTCGGACCAGAAGCTGTAACCGCGCTGATCGATTTGGCGCCTTCGGAAGAAACGCCGGGCCTCTATCAAGCCGAATGGACCGCCGAGAAGCCCGGAAGTTACCTGGCGGAAATCACGGCAGAACCTGCGGACAAGCAGTCGCAAGAGTTAGGGCGCGATGTGGTGACATTCCAGCGCACCGACGGCGTGGCCGAGAATTTTCATACCGAACAGAATCGCAAATTGCTCGAGCAACTGTCCTCGCAGACCGGTGGACGTTACTGGGATCCGTCGGAGCTGAGGAACCTGCCCCGCGACATTTCCTATTCCGAAGCCGGCATCTCTGTGCGCAATACCAAAGAACTTTGGGACATGCCCATCGTCTTCCTACTGTTGCTGGGATTACCCCTGGGAGAGTGGCTGCTGCGCCGCAAATGGGGTGTGATATGAGGTGGGCACTGATGCTGGCGCTGATGAGCGGGGTGGCGATTTCGGCCCGTGCGAGCACTTACTACGTGATCGTCGCGGGCATTGGCGGCGAACCGGATTACGAACAGCGCTTTACCGCAGAGGCCAAGGATCTGGATCGCATCTTCAAGACCGCCGGCCCAATGAATCACGTGTACACGCTGGTCGGCCCGCAAGCGACGGCGAACCAATTCACCTCGACGATGGATTCCATCGCACGCGACGCCAAAGCCGAAGACGATTTTGCTTTGATCCTGATCGGGCACGGCTCCTTCGATGGGGTCGAGTACAAGTTCAACTTAGTGGGACCCGATGTAACCGGGGCTCAGCTTGCCCAGATGTGCGATCGCATTGCGGCCCGGCGTCAATTGATCGTGGATACCACCAGTTCGAGCGGGGGCGCGCTTCAGGCCCTCGAACGGCCGGGACGCGCGGTGATCACCGCAACCAAGTCCGGCACGGAGAAAAACGCGACCATCTTCGCTCGCTATTGGGTGGAAGCATTTCAAGATCCGGAAGCCGACACCGACAAAAGCGAGTCCATTAGCGCCATGGAGGCGTACACTTACGCCACGAAAAAAACCGCGGCGTTTTACGATTCGCAAAAACGATTGGCCACCGAACATGCCGTCTTTAATGATGTGGGCCGGGGCGATCCGGTGCGCGAGGCCGGAGGCGGGCAAGGCGCACTGATGTCGAGTTTCACATTGCTGCGGCTGGGCGGGAGCCAACAAGCGGCAAACGACCCAGCGAAACGATCCTTGCTCGAGAAAAAAGACGAATTGGAGCAAAAGATTGACACGCTGAAGTACCAAAAAGCGGCCATGGATCCCGAGGACTACAAGAAGCAGTTGACCGCGGCGCTGGTGGAATTGGCGAAAGTGCAGGAGCAGTTGGACAAATGAAGCGCCTGGCTCCAGTCGCGATTTGCCTGGTCCTGTTCGCTGCCTTGGAGGCTGGAGCGGATCCTGGGGAATGCTGGAAGCTTCGGAAAGACGGGCACCCAGCCCAGGCGCAATCTTGCTTCACCGGACTCACGCGCAGCGGTGACGCCTACTCTCGCGCGGAAGGCTTTTGGGGACTGGAGCAGTGGGAACAGGCCAATGAACAATTTCGCCTGGCGACACAAGCGCCAAACAGCAAGGCGCTCTACAAAGCGCGCTGGGGCATGTTGCTTCACGAGCGTTTCAATGATGCCGACGCGGCCGGACTTTTTCGCGAAGCCATCGCGCAGGATCCTACTAACGCCGAAGCATATGTTGGGCTGGCGATGGTGTCGGCGGACGGATTCGATGGAAAAGCCATCCAGTATTTGGGCAAGGCAATGGAACTCGATGCCAAACGGGCGGACACTCACGAACTGATGGCGGATCTGGCGCTCGCCAACGATGACCGCGATTTGGCGGCAAGCGAAGCGGACAAAGCCATGGCACTTGAAAATGATGCATTGGACGCGATGGCTATTCACGCCGCGATCGAGTTGCTCGCGGATCGCTCTCCAGAGGCTTGGTTCGCGAAAATGCAAGCGGTCAATGCGCACTACGGCGAAAGCTATGCGCGCGTTGCGCGGCAACTCGAACTGCATTATCGCTACGAGGACGCGGTGACCTACTACCGCAAAGCCATTGAGGTCGAGCCCAACCTGTGGGCCGCACACTCCGCGCTGGGAATCGATTTGATGCGACTGGGCCAGGAAGAAGAGCCTTACCGCGAGTTAGAGCTGAGTTATAACAATGGCTATCGCGACGCCGCTACGGTTAACAGCTTGCGCCTACTCGACAGCTACAAAAATTTCGACACAATTCGCGATTCCACCACCATTCTTAAACTGAATAAAAGCGAAGCCGCGCTTCTCAGCCCTTACATGCAAACAGAGCTGCATACCATCCTGGCCACCTACGAGAGAAAGTACCAGATGAAACTTCCCGGCCCAGTGCAGGTGGAGGTCTACCCCAATCACGAAGATTTCGCGGTGCGAACCACCGGAATGCCGGGGCTGGGCGCGCTGGGTGTCACCTTCGGCGAAGTGGTCGCGATGGACAGCCCATCGGCGCGCAAACCGGGCGACTTCAATTGGGGCTCCACGCTATGGCATGAAATGAGCCACGTCTTTATTCTCACCGCCACCAATCATCGCGTGCCGCGGTGGTTCACGGAAGGGTTGGCCGTACACGAGGAAGGCGCACGCTCGGCGGAGTGGAGAAATCGCGTCACGCCAGAAGTGCTGGTGGCCCTACGCGACAAAAAGCTTTTGCCGGTTGGCAAGCTGGATCGCGGCTTTGTCTCTCCGGAATACCCGGCACAGGTGGTGGTCTCCTACTTTCAGGCAGGCACGATCTGCGACTTCATCGGGCAAAAGTGGGGAGAAGAAAAGCTGGTCGACATGGCTCATTCCTTTGGAAAGCTGCAGACCACTCCTCAGGTGGTGCAGCAGGATCTCGGCATCGCTGCGGAAGAGTTCGACAGACAATATTTGGCCTGGATCGATCATCAATACGGCACCGAAGCCGCCCATTTCAACGACTGGCGCGAGCGCCTGAAGGCAATGGTGGTGGCTGTGCAACAGAAACAGTACGACACGGTGCTACAGCAAGGCCCGGCAGTGCTGGCCATGTATCCCGAATACGTGGACGACGCCAATGTCTACGAGTTGATGGCTGCCGCGGACAGGGCCCGGGGTGACGCAAAGGCGGAGACCGCCATCCTAACAGCGTATGAACACCAGGGAGGGCAAATGCCCGAGGTGCTGAAACGGCTCGCTGCCCTGGAAGAAGCGGCGGGCCAACCTGCCGAAGCCATAGCTACGCTCGAACGCGTGAACTACATTTACCCGGTCAAAGATGAGGATTTGCATCGCCACCTCGGGGACCTGCTCTACGCCGGGAAACAGTATGACGGGGCCATCCGCGAATACCGCGCTCGCGTGGCCTGCAATCCTGTCGACAAAGCAGGCGCGCAATTTAATCTGGCGCAGGCCTATTTTGCCGCGGGGCAGAAGGATAAGGCGGAAGAAAGTGTTCTGGCAGCGCTGGAAACTGCCCCGGGATATCGCCCGGCACAGAAACTGTTGTTGGAGTTGCAGCAAACGCCCGGAAAATCGAACTGAAAAGGAAAGAACATCGATGGTCTCATCAGCCAGTTTGAATCAGGATGCAGCGGCACTCCAGCAACGAATCTCGCGCTTCCATGCGGTGCGGGAAGAAATCCTAACACAGGTGCGCGAGGTAATTGTGGGTCAGCAGGATGTGCTGGACCAGATCCTCATCGCTATCTTTGTTGGCGGCCATTGCCTGATGACCGGCATGCCGGGAACGGCAAAAACGTTGATGGTGCGCACGATCGCCGACGCGCTCGGGCTGCAATTCCGGCGCATCCAGTTCACGCCAGACCTGATGCCGTCGGATATCACCGGCACGGACATCATCGAGGAAGATCTGACCACCGGGCACCGCAAGTGGACCTTCGTGGAAGGACCGATCTTCGCGAATATCCTGCTGGCCGACGAAATCAACCGCACGCCTCCCAAGACCCAATCGGCCCTGCTGGAAGCGATGCAAGAACATTCGTGCACCGTTCGCGGCCATCTGTACCATTTGCCGATGCCGTTCTTTGTGCTGGCCACACAAAACCCTATCGAACTGGAAGGAACGTATCCACTTCCCGAGGCGCAATTGGATCGTTTCTTGTTCAACGCGATTCTGGAGGACCTGAGCGCCGAGGACGAACTTAAGGTTGTGGA
>Ga0335072_10000857_pt1 | contig 53323 bp, 58 predicted proteins | sample Lox_Sample_21_FD_206725 | JGI IMG/M metagenome (GOLD analysis project Ga0335072, IMG submission 206725) | Soil microbial communities from Loxahatchee National Wildlife Refuge, Florida, United States - Lox_Sample_2.1 | ecosystem: Environmental > Terrestrial > Soil > Wetlands | place: USA...
GCGGGGGGGGGGGGGGGGGGGGGGGGGGGGGCGATGGCGTTTGTGGATGACTACAACGCCTGGGTGACAGGATCAACAGCAGAGGAAAAACTGTGAAGAGCTTCAAGACCTCGTCGACAGAGCTATGTACTGGGAGAGGCGTAGCGGAGCCACGTTTGAAAGCGAAAAGACCACACTAATACACTTCTCCAGGAACCCAGAACGGATACGTACGTGCCCAGTGGTGGTAAAAGGACAAATGATCGAGTCATCGAAGACGGCCAAGGTCCTTGGAATCATCATGGATTCAGAACTCCGGTATAAACAACACATTGCGAGGGCGGCAACCAAAGGCCTCCAAGCAGCCATGGCGCTAAAGCGACTGGGAACGGTTTCCCCCGCTGCGGCAAGGCAATTGTTCGTGGCAACAGTGGCACCGCTGCGACTGCGTCTCTAAACAGAGTGCAAAGAATCGGAGCACAAGCAATTACAGGTTGCTTCCGCACAGTTGCGACAGCCGTAGCAGAGGCGGAAGCAAGCATACCCACAGTACGCGAACGCCACATGGAAAGAACGACCAAACTGTGGATCAACATCCACACGCTCCCAAAGACGCACCCGCTCTCCAAGCTCAATTTCAAGGCATTCAGAAGATTCGTCTCGCCACTACAGAAAATTGCCCAAGCACATCGGCGGACATCAACCGACAGAATGGAGATCATCCTACCATTCCTGGTGAGCCCGTGGGAGGCACGTCTCCCCACGGTCATCGAACCAGACAAAGCGAGAGCAGCAGAGTTGGCGAACAACAGCCACGGTGTCCGAATCGCAACATGCTCATCAGAGAGGAGGGGAACAGTTGGAATCGGGGTGGCCATCGACTCCACCAACACCGCTGTCGGGGCAGCGAACGAGGAACCCACCACCTTCTCACTCAATCTGGGGCCACGCGCAGAACAAAACACATGCACAGCGGAACTGGAGGCGATGTCAATGGCGATGAGGAGCTTGCCACCACAAAGGGAAGGCAGACGGATCAACATTTTCTCGAGCAATCTGGCCGCGCTCCTTGCGCTGAGCCAGCCCAGAACACAGTCAGGCCAAAGCAGGATCAGCCAGATCTACGACGCCGCTCGTGTACTAGGAAATGGGCGGAAACAAGTGCTCCTCTCTCAGGCCCCAACTGGGTGTGACTTCGAATTGGGGAAGAGAGCAAAGGAAGAAAGCCCGGAAAGCTACGGCTCAGGGACAAGACCTCGAAGATTCCCCGTGCCAGGCCAAATCGACGGTTATAAATGCCGCGATAAGAGCACAAAGAGCAACGAGGACACTTCCTGAGGGCATCGGAAAATTCTCGAAAAGGGTAGACACGACACTGCCAGGAAAGCACACGCGAGTGCTGTACGACACCCTTCAGCGGCGAGAAGCGAAAGTCCTGGCACAGCTACGAACGGGAAAGGCACGACTAAACGGACACCTTCACCAAATTGGCGCAACAGAATCGGACCAGTGCGAATGCGGCCGAGCAAAAGAAACAGTCGAGCACTTTCTCTTCCGATGCACAAAATGGGAGACTCAACAAGCAACGATGCTGGACCAAACAGAGACGAGGAGAGGCAACCTCTCCTTCTACCTGGGAGGAAAGGCTTCCTCCGACCCAGACAAATGGACACCAGATATGAACGCAGTCAAGGCTACCGTCAAATATGCCATAACGACAGGACGACTAGACCTAGAATCCGAACAAGAGACCGACCCCCAACGGACACCCCCAACATAACCCCACCCAGACTAACACTCACCATACCCTCGTGCCTAGCAGGTTTCGCTTCAATCGCCGGAAAATGGACACTGAACACCTGGGGAAACGACCCCATGACTATCTGCTATTAACAACACACGAGGCCCGCAGAGGAATTGAGAATCGAGAGCAGTCGGCAGCGAGGAAAGGCAAACGCATGGATTCACAGGAGTTTCGAGGACACCAACAGAAACGTGGCCATGTGCATACTGCACTAGTACCTTTTAGGTTTAGAGCCGGGCGGAATAAACTCATCATCATTTCGGTACTAAACATGTTTGGTTTCGGAGCTACCGAGGTCGCACGGGACTTCCCCTAAGGCCCCCCTCTCTTCTTCTCACCATTTTGTTCTTCGTCATACTGTATGGAACCCATCTAGCGTGTGACAGAGTCTGCTCTTCTGCCCCGACATCACTGCCCTCGCCCAATTGTGCTCCCACGCTCTATCGTTCCGTGCAATCCTACTCGCCATCCCGGCTTCATCAACCCGCGACAACTTTTGGGCTCAATACTGCCCTCCCAAAGTCACTACCATTTCTCAATCGTTACTCCTTCCCACCTCAACTCTCCTATCAGCCCCGTCTTACCTTTCTTTCGTCTTCGTCTTCTTATCCTTTATCAAGTAGACCGATCTCCCCGGTCGTCCGATATCCTCCGTCAGGCCAGCGCCACAATGTCTTCACGAGAGGAGTTGGTGGACGCACTTGCGAACGTGGATCCTTGCCACTTTCCAAGCCTACTCTATGATCATGTTTCTTCGCCCGCAAACGAAATATATTCATTACGGCTGTCTTTACCCGAAATCGTGCAGCAGGAGTCAGCTACACAAGCATTGAACAGAGATGATTTGTGCAAATTCGCCTTTGCATTGCTGCTCAAGACCTACATTCGCACCGATAGCACATCATGTTGCCTTCTGACTGGCTCACAATCGAACACGGGGGATGTCCCGAGACCGTCAGTGGCTCATCTTCTCAGAGCGGATTTTGATGCGGCCAGCACACTGTTCGACAACTTCCAGAAATTGAAATCTATTCCATTGACTGGATCGGACGGCCAGATGGTCGGGACGCACTTTCACGAACTTGAGACTCGAGCCGGCTTCAAGCACTTTAATACGACTCTGCGTCTCACACACGTTGGCTTGCATGAGAAACCGTTCGAGAATGTTTTCGATTCCGAAATGGTTCTCCATGTTGAAAGTGGCATTCCAGAGACCGCCTCTGACGACAAAGTCGAGGTCACCTTGCACTACAGCACAAATCTACTGGACCAGTGGTGCGCACAAAACATCCTTTCGACATTCGAAAGCATTCTGTCAACCATCGCCACCAACATCGATTGTCTACTGAGGAATGTCAACTTGATCAGCGCCCGTGACGAACAGCTCATCCGTACCTGGAACGCCAAGCTACCGCCTCCTGCCCGCCAAACATTGAATGAACATTTCGAGAAAAATTTCCGTGACAATGTGGACAAGGAAGCAGTATACACTTCCGACGGCTGTTTTACCTACGGGGCGCTTGACGACTTGAGCACCGTCCTGGCTGTACGCCTTGTGCAACTTGGTCTCAAGCGGAACATGGTTGTGCCAATCTGCATGAACAAGAGTAGATGGGGCACATGCGCGATGACGGCTGTATGGAAAGCAGGCGGCGCCCTCACGTCCATGGATCCCACACATCCAGATGATCGTTTGTTTGCAATCATGGAAGAGTTGGGAGCCAAAATAGTCATCAGCGACACAACTCATGCATCGAGGTTCGAAAAAGCTGGCGTTCACGTCATCTCGGATCTAGAAAATCTCCCCCAGGTCCTTGAGGCTGGCGGTCTCCCCGTTAGTCGAGCCGATGCATGGCGCATGGGTGGTGTGAAGCCCGACGATCTGGCCTTTGTGGCATTCACGAGCGGCAGTAGCGGTAGACCCAAAGGTGTCATGCATACTCACGATCGCTTGACGTCGGAACACCTCTCCTACGGCTGGAATGCTGAATACAACGGAGGGGCGAGGATCCTACAATTTGCGTCTTATGCCTACATTGCCAGTGTCGGGTGAGTGCACGTCCCTTAGCAATCTCTTATCTGCTAAACATTGTCAGGGAAAACTTTCGTTGTCTGCTCCACGGTGCAACTCTATGCGTGCCGTCCGAGACGGAGCGGACATCATCCCTTGCTGAATTCATCAATCGGTCAAGATCAACTCGGTCTTACATGACGCCCTCTGTAATTCGAACCATCAATCCCAAGGATGTCCCAAGTCTAAAACACTTGGTGGTAGGCGGCGAGCCTATAGATCGCGACCTCGAAAAGATTTGGGATGGCCATGTCCAATTCATACATCTCTATGGCGGTAAGTACTAGATGAGCTCGAGGTTAACCCAGTGTTCTGACTTATTCGATCCAGCTAGCGAAGGCGGCTTCATGATCAAAGAGACAGGTAATCCCAATTACCAAGGGAAAGGCCTCTTCCCTATTGGTGGACTCTCGTGGCTTGTCGACCCCCAAGACGTGAACAAACTTGTGCCTATAGGCGCAGTGGGCGAAATTGTCTTTGAAAGCCACGAACTAGCGGCTGGCTATCTGAATGATCCGGAGAAGACCGCCAAAACTTTCATCGATGCTCCTGTCTGGGCTCAAGAACGGGCCGCCGCCACAGGTTGCAGATACTTACTAATGGGAGATTTGGGCCGTTACGAGACAGATGGTAGCATGTCAATCTACGGGCGTGCAGACACTCAGGTCAAGGTATGTGGGACACTATATGATGACTCTGATACTCGTCTAACCATCAATTGTAGATTCATGGACAGCGTGTTGAACTACAAGACATTGAGTTCAACCTCCGTATTCTTCTGCCGCCCGGATCGGAAGCTGTTGTGGAGCTGGTGAAGCCGTTCGATGCCCCTGATCGACCTCTTTTAACAGCGTTTTGTCGTGTCGAATTGGGGAACACGAGCAATGGAGACTCAGACCCAAATCTCGATGTTCGAACGGTGATTTCGAATGTTCAGAAACACCTTGAAAAAGCCCTGCCTCGGCACATGATCCCCAGAGCTTTCATCATCGTGGAGAAGCTGCCACATAACTCCTCAAACAAGACTGATCGCAGAAAACTCCGGACTGATGCAAGCCAGCTGGGTTATAAGCACTTGCTTGCGTCTTCACTGGGTACTAGCAATGAACATCTAGAGCGTCCCGCATATGAAAAAGAGCAGACCCTAGCTGGGTTGTGGGCAAAGATCCTCTGTCAGGACTTCGAAAGCATAGGAAGAAGGGACAACTTTCTTGCTTTAGGCGGCGATTCACTCGCAGCTATAAGGCTTGTCGCCGCAGCGCGCTCGAAGAATCTTGAGTTCACAACGCAGAGCATTCTCAGGTGTCCCATTCTGAAAGATATGGCTGAGATCGCAACGATTTCAAACGTCAACTTGGGAGATGATGCAGTGGTAGCTAACGGCATCAATCACAATTCATCCCACTCGAATGACACGATTACACCGAGAGCGACGGACTTTCAGGAATGGGCCGCGTCTGTGGGCGCGCTCAATGGAGGATGGATCGACCACCTTGCATACGACTTCTCGGGCAAACTTGACTTGAAAAGGCTGGAACAAAGCTGCAAAGCGCTTGTTGATGCACATTCAATTCTAGGGACTGTATTCAGACTCATCGACGACACAGTCTACATGGAGATTCCTTCCGACCAAGATCATCCATTCGATGTCCACGAAGTTACAATCGACGAAATGGAGAGCAAAAGCAACGAAATATACGCGAGAGACCGAATTTCGCCTCTGGGTCGTCCAATTGTGCGCTTTGACCTCATCAAGGCATCCCCGACCCGACACAGACTTATCATGAAGCTCTCCCACGCTCAGTATGATGGGTTTTGCGCTCGAACTTTCGGGCAACACCTTCGGCTGCTCTACTTCTCTCAGCCACTGCCTCGAACATTGCCATTCCACGAATACGCCAGGAAAGTACAAGATCCAAGAACCATCCACAATGCAGAGATGTACTGGCAAGATCATCTAAAGGGCAGCCGAATGCCAAAACTAGTGGAGCGAAGCAGATCTGGGCCACCTTTCGATAACACTCTAGATGGTCAGTTCAGAAGGTCGGTCGCGGAGCCAAACCTACGACGCCGTGGCATCAACACCGCCGCCATTGTCAAGGCGGCCTGGGCTCTGACGATCTCCTCGTTGTCTCAGTCAAGCGATGTCGTCTTCGGTGACTTCATAGCCGGGCGTCAAGTACACATACCGGATATCGAGACAGTTGTCGGTCCCTGCGTGAATTTCATGCCAGTACGAGTCCGGGTATCATCGAACCTCACCAATCTGGAGCTCGTGAAAGAGATTCAAGCAGACCTCGTCTCGGCCATTCCACATGAGTCGCTAGGCTTCAAGCACATCATCCAAAACTGCACGAACTGGGGACGAGACGAAAGATTCTCGAGCATCGTCAACTTCGTCAACGTCGAAACGGCGAGCTTCGAGACAGAGATCTGGATGGCCGGTGACGACGAGAACAGACTTGAGGTTAAGTCCATCTACGAAGAACAACAACACGACAAGACAGACTTGTGGCTACTTTGTCTGCCCGGACATCTGGCGTCGAAAGAAAATTCAAACGCCAACAGCGGAAAGAAGACGTTGGAACTCTACTTCAGATACAGCAAGAGAGTATATCAAGCTAGCGCCATTAATCGGATTGCGAGCTTGTACTGCGAAGCACTCGACTCTCTGGCAACGGCTCTGGATGTACCAGTATCGATACCGCAGATCTCGGAGGAAGAGCGCTCGTTCCTCGTACCAACCTCCGACTAGGCTATTTGTTACAGCTCTGCGAGTAACGTGGAGATAGTGATCACCCCTTGGCATCGACTAGAGTGATGACAGCGAGAGAGCGACTTCAACCCCACTCCCGTAGGCCTGGCAGCCTTGGTAGGCGATGGATTGAGTGGAATGGAATCGGGGGTCGTTCCATTCATTCCTCGCACGAATCACCAGAATGGAATGGGATGGGTGGGTATGGGACTACATGGCCATTCCATTCCAAATGTTACAAGCATGATTTAGTGGCTCACTTGGACGAGTAAGAGTGCATGGTGGTTTTCGCGCATGTACTTCCACTTCCACATTACGGTTAGTGCAATTGATAGTTCCCCCTGCGCCAATCCGCGACTCACAAGTATCTCGAAGCTACAACGGTCGGAACGAGGACTATTACAGAGCGCAACCAATTTTGCCAGCGCCATCTCCCTGAGAAGCCCTGCGACATACCGTGTCGGTCTAACCATCATGAAGCCTTCGAAGTCTCATTGACTTTTGCATTACCTCCTGCTAGGATAACGCCTGCCACGTTAGACCTTATTGGACGAAAACACATTCTGTACGAATCTGCATCTGTCAGGGCCGTTGCTGACAATGAACCTTTTGAAAAGGAGTAACACTGATGTTGCTATATCCTATGTAGTCTGGGTTGAACACAAGACGAGGGACAAAGAGAGAAGGAGCAAAACAGAACAAGGTCATGGCCACGATGGGCTTGATACATGCATAGAATCTAGGCACGAGATTCTATATGCTTCCACATATTTTTCCATCGGCCAAACACACGTCATAACCGTCCCCTAACAACTAGGTCACCAGGTCCGACTGCGCCTCGCTGGAGTTCCTCCGCTTCTATTCATCTACCATTTGTCTCGGCTTTGTACAGACCGATCCGAAGGCGGTGGAAAGAGGTTCTGAGGCTGGTAAGGACTGTTGTTATGACCTCATACAGACATAGGAACCATCGGGTCGAGCATTAGGTCCAAGAAGTCCATGTCGTGGCCTGACGGATTGGAGGCTGCTGCCATGTTGAAACCGGCCCAATCCGGGCAATCGACTGATTCCTGGCTAAAGTTGCTGCTGCTCACTGACAGCAGTCCTTCATTTGTCTGGTCTCTTAGTGTCTCTGAGGAACTAACAGTCGAGGGACTCTGTAAGTTGGATGCTTGCCCTTTGGGCTTGGCGCGATGCTCTTGTTCTCGCAGTGTCGTGATGTATGTGGGAGGTACCAGGGTTTGGCCCCATTCGGAGGCGGCAATCTCTCGGATCTGCCATGCCTCGAGGGTCATCTTGTTGATCCCGCTGTGGAGGGGGAGCTTGCGCTTTTGACTCTGGTAGAGGTTCGGTCGGAATTCGTACAGCATGCGGATCTGTTCCCAAGCCTTGTCGACTTGGTCGCCACAAGGCCGTGTCTTCAGATCTTCAAGAATGTGTACAAGACAGGACCACTGAAAATACTGGTGCGTATGCCATAGGAAGCCTTGGATGGATGGTTGGCTATGCGCATTGTTGTCGTACTCAAGCACCTTCAACGCCGTCGAGAACATGAGTTCCCTATCTTCCTCTGTGCAATCGTGCAGGTACTTTCCGTATTGGCATGGTTGCAACGCTGTATACCGCAGCTTGCACAACGTCAGGCGCGCCACGATGACGGTCAGGAAGTGCACGGGATTCAACGTATCGAAATAGCGCAGGAGTTCCAGCTCCACGTCTTCCTCCATCTCTCCAATCGCCTTTTCCCTCTCAGCGCGGTAGAGAGGATCGAGGGCAAAAGTCCACTTTTCTCCCGCCGAAAGCACCCACGGCCTTCTCCCGCCATGGACTTCGCCCATGAACTTCATCACCTTGTAGCACAGGTTGCAGAACATCATGTCCGTAGCACCCACGCGCTCCTTTGGTGGATCTTTCATGCTCGGAGACAAATCGCTGTCGTTGACATTACTCGGAGCGGTGATGTTGCAGTTGGTGTCAGGCCGGTACAAACCGGCACTCTGGGCTGACATGGCATCGTACATGACGATTTGGGACCACACCCTGCGACGCATCTCGACCTCGAATGGAGTGAGACCGGCGGTTGATGTTTCTTGATGCAAGCCCAGTCGCTGTGCGTTACGTTTGGCAATACCGGTAAGATTCCATAGTTCGCACGGGTCTACGTGCGGACTAATGGCCACCTAGTCGTGGTTCAGGAGTGGAAAGAGGTTGTCGGATATGAGGGAAACTCACAAGGTAAATTATGTAAGCCTGGAGGACGCAGAGGTTGGAGGACGTGAGGAAATTGGCATTTGTCAAGGCTACGTCGCAGCCTAGACGGTACCTCGAGTAAAGAGTTGATCTCTTTTCCCCGAGCAATCGCGTACAATCGGCATCAGTGACGGATATAAGGGCGCATGCCATGGTGGCGAACAGCAGTGCCTCGGCTTCCTTTGAAGCGCGGCCGTGACCCTTGACGGCCTCGGCCAGGACCTCGCCAGCAGACGGGGCGTGAAGGATCATAGTGACGGGGTGAATGTTGGAGAGATATGTCTGCCACAATTGGAGGAAATGCTGTTGTGGGGGGTAGAGCTCTTCAGACGAGGGAGTCCAAGGTGAGAGGCCCAAAGCGCTCGCCCTGTAACCGGTCCAGGCGTCAGGAGCTACATTCTCGTCTTCGTCCAATGAGGGGTCTGGCAGTATGGCCCCGGCATTTAACTAGGTCAATCCTTAGCACCATGCTTTGATACACTGGCTTCCAAGGCATATCTCACGTCTTCCCCTATCCTGGACGACAAATTGCCCTCGATATAACGGCTCCGTTTTCCGCTGACGATCAGGCGGCCGCCGGCAGCAGCGCTGTCAGTCGTTTCCTGGCGCGGGATATTGTCACGCATTGGCGAATCGGCGACAGTTCTGCGCGGCGAGTCTGAGACGGATTCGACATCCACACCCAAATCCTTGAGCATCTCCTCGTAGCGGTCGAGGCGGGCGCGCAGCTTGTTCCACGACGACGACGACGACGACGACGACGACGACGACGACAACGACAACGACAACGACGACGACAACGACTTCGACGCGGCCACCCTCCGCCTCTGGCGCTTCTCTGTCTTTGGCTGGGGAAATTCACAGAGGACATCGTGCTTGGTGCAATTGGCGCAGGGAGCCAGCCGGTCACAGCGAACCTTGCGGTGGGCACATCGCAGACAGGACAGGGGCTGGAGACCGTTGGCCAGCGGCGGCCCGGCATGTGTTGCGGCCATGTCGGCAGGCTTCAAAGACAGAGTGTTAGGTGGCCAGTCTAGAGCAGGTCAAATAGAAGTGTCATTAAACGAGGACATCAAATCTAAAGGAAGGAAAATGAAGCAGGGCCACTGGGTACAAAAGACAACCCAGTGTGCGCCAAGGCCGCACCGCTAAGAGCCTGTACAACCGGTGTTCGTAACACAGAGTGATGAGGGCATTTGGGACAGGACGGAGAGCTCCCTAGTCCTTGATGTGTCCTCCGAAGCTAAGTGCCTGCCCCATCCTTGCTTTCCAATACCGCCCCACCCTTCTTTCCGATTACCCCCCCCCCCCTGTTTTGCTTACGGTCAGATCTGACAATCTATGCTGCTCTAGGGCGGCTCACCGCCGGTTGCGGCATCAGACAGACTCTGCAAGGGCTTGTCTCTCTCCCTCATCCATAAAGTTCCTGCGTCTGTAGAACCTTAACAACACCTTGCCTTGTTGATCACCGCCCTGTCTAACTGAGGCACCCTCTCACCCACCCTCCGCCGACCTTCGTCATGGAAGCTCTGTTGCGCACCTCGCGAGGCACATGCCCCTTTCTGCACAAGACATCGCCTGCCACCCTCCGGGCGCTGTCGACCAGCCGCTCCGTGCACCATGGCTCCTTGTCCAAGCTCCAGGCCATGGCCAGCCGCTGTCCCGTCATAGACAAGGAGCTGACTGTGCAAGGCGCGAGAGTCGACAGGCTGATGTCTGGCACTGTCGGCGGCTCGCGAGCCTGCCATGCGCGTGTGCCTCACGCCCGTCTCCTACACACCCGCTCCGCCGTGGACGGCGTCCCTCCCGCATGTCCGGGTTTGGCTCCCTTCGACTATGAAGCCTTCTACCAGGGCGAGCTCGACAAGAAGCACAAGGACAAGTCGTACCGCTACTTCAACAACATCAACCGTCTGGCGCAGGACTTTCCCCGCGCCCACATGGCTGCTCCCGACGAAAGAAAGGTGACCGTCTGGTGCTCCAACGACTACCTCGGGATGAGTAGTAATCCCCAGGTGCTCAAGACAATGCACGAGACCCTCGACACATACGGTGCTGGGGCGGGAGGAACTCGCAACATCTCCGGCCACAACCGTCATGCTGTCGGGCTGGAAAACACCATTGCTCGCCTCCACTCCAAGGAGGCCGCCCTTGTTTTTTCCTCGTGCTATGTCGCCAACGACGCAACTCTGGCCACTCTGGGCAGCCGCTTCCCCAACTGCGTGATCCTATCTGACAGCAGCAACCATGCCTCCATGATCCAGGGCATCCGTCATTCAGGCGCCAAGAAGATGATTTTCAAGCACAACGACCTGGTCGATCTCGAGACGAAGCTGGCTTCTCTCCCCCTCAACGTCCCCAAGATCATTGCCATTGAGAGCGTCTACAGCATGTGTGGCTCCATCGGTCCCATCGAGCAGATTTGCGACCTCGCCGACAAGTATGGTGCCATTACCTTCCTCGATGAAGTCCATGCCGTCGGCTTATACGGACCTCACGGTGCCGGTGTTGCTGAGCACCTCGACTTTGAAGCCCACTCTGCTGGTCAGGCCCGAGGAACTCGGCCTCGGAAAACCGTCATGGATAGAGTCGACATCATTACCGGCACTCTCGGCAAGGCCTATGGCTGCGTCGGTGGTTACATCACTGGTTCTGCCAACATGGTTGACACCATTCGCTCGCTGGCCCCTGGTTTCATCTTTACCACTTCCCTCCCACCTGCCGCCATGGCTGGTGCCCAGGCCTCCATCGAATACCAGATGGCCCACATTGGTGACCGCCGCCTTCAGCAGTTGCACACCCGTGCTACTAAAGAGGCTCTCCATGCAAAGGATATACCCGTCATTCCAAACCCATCACACATCGTTCCCGTCCTTGTTGGCAACGCTGAGCTGGCCAAGCGGGCTTCTGACATGTTGCTCGAGGATTGGGGGATTTACGTCCAGGCTATCAATTACCCCACCGTCCCCGTCGACGAGGAGAGACTTCGCATCACCCCTACGCCTGGCCATGTGCAGGAGTACCGCGACCATCTTGCTACGGCCCTGGATTCTGTGTGGACTGAGCTTGGAATCAAGCGTACCAGCGACTGGGCCGCCCAGGGAGGTTTTCTCGGTGTTGGCCAGGATCACCAGGGCAATGAGCCGTTGTGGACCGATGCCCAGCTTGGTCTCGAGGACGTCGCCGCTGATATGCAGTCTGGTGCGACTCCTCTCAACATTCTCGGCAACGTTGTCGAGACTAAGCATAGGCAAGTTGCTGCTGCCGCCGCTTAGACGGCCGTATATTTATCGGTTAGGATTATTGGCATGACTTGAGTCATGGTATTCAATCATAAATGTGCCTGATGCAGTTTTATACCTACTACCGAGGGTAATGCAAGCAGATCTAGTCGATCAGGGCCAAATCGACTCAGACACGTTCTAGGCGAAAGATCGAGCTCCCTTTTGAAAATATGTAGTCGATACTTAAACACCCTTTATCGCTAGATTCCACACTCTCTAGATATCAAATTTGAAGCGATTTGGCCTTGTGGTGGTGGAGATACATAAAGGTTTACAAGTGGGGAAGCTCGTTGAGGGTGGCTCATCCAGCGGTGGAGTACGTTATATCATGGAGAGTGTTCGCCGCGGACAACCCCGTGGTCAAGCCAAGCTGTTCGTCCGTCCAAAGCTGCTTCACAGCAGATTCCTCTGCGTCCCATACTCCCGCACGTTGCCAATCAGATGCTTTGTACAGGTCGAGGCGGGCCCAGATCTCCACCAAAGCCCCGACAAGAGCATCTTGCTGAACAGGTCCGTGGGCACCGGTGGGCGAAATGCGAACCCGTTCCGTGCTCACGGCAACGGTGGGGCTGTTGATGGGCTGCACGTAGATGTTGTACTGGTCGAACAGGATGTCGGTGACGCGACGGGTGAGTTCTGCATCGCCAATCATGATGGGCACAAGATGCGACCGGTTCGGCAGCACGGGCAGGTCGAACTGGGCCATCTTGCGCTTCACGGCCGCGACATTGCGCTGCAGCGCGATTCGGCTTCCGGGGTTGTGCAGCTGGTATTGGATGGCAGCGTGCGCGCCCGCCATGACGGCCGGTGACTGTGTTGTTGTGAAGATGAAGCCTCTGGCGACGGAGCGGATCATGTCTGTCATGGCTTCCGATCCGGCGATGTAGCCTCCCATTGTGCCAAGACCTTTGCTGACAGAACCGGAAATGACGTCCACACGGTCCATTGTAGTTCTGCCATTGTACGAACCAGACTGATGCGCGTCAAAGTCCATGTGTTCTGCCACACCAGCCCCGCGAGGTCCGTATAAACCGATTGCATGTGCCTCATCCATGAAAGTTATCGCGCCATACTCTTCAGCGAGGTCGCAGATTTCAGCAATAGGAGCGATGGTGCCTGCGTTGCCACACGATCAGCGGATGCCAAATTGACGAAGCCAGAGATGCATGGTGCGTACTTACCACACATGGAATATACCGATTCGAACGCGATGATCTTGGGCACCTCCCTGGGATACGATGCAAGCAGTGCCTCCAAGCTGCCCAGGTCATTGTGCTTCCAGACGTGTCGCTTGGCCTTGGCATGCCGGATGCCCTCGATCATCGAGGCATGGTTGAGCTCGTCTGAAAAGATGATGCAGCTGGGAAGTTGTGATCCCAGCGTCGCGAGAGCAGCCTGGTTTGCTGCAAAGCCCGAGCTGAAGTACAGAGCCGCAGGCTTCTTGTGCAGCTCTGCAATGCTCGACTCCAATTGCTCCACAACGGGACTGTGCCCGGCGATGTTTCGCGACCCTCCAGAGTTGGCGCCGTACACGTGTAGTGCGCCCTCCATCGCAGCTATCACGGCAGGGTTGCTGCCCATGGCCAGCTGCACGCAACGTTAGCACAGTCCACCTGGGCCAATGTCCGAGACATACATAATCATTGGAGCACCAAACATCGACTTTCTTCCGTGTTTGGGCGCATTGCGCAAAGGGAAACTGGTCCTGCAGACGGGTGATGCTGCGGAAATAGCGGTACGACTTGTCCCCCTTCTTCTGGTCGATGAGAGACTGATACAAGCTCTCGTAAGGGAATGTTTTGTGTCTCGAAGAGGGAGGCGAGACAGCGACATTGGAGACTGTGCCTAAGTCGAGGTGAGCAGCTAAACGCGCGTGGGATGTGATGCCGTCGTACTGTAGCAGCATCGCTGCATTAGCGAAGGGACACGTGTCAGCTGTAGGCGAGGCGCCGGCGTAGGCATGGCAGGCAATCTACCTGTCTCCCGGCGGCAGACAGCAAAGGACGAAATCTGCTTTTTGCTCTTCCTGGCCGATGTCTTGAGGAGAAGGCCGCTTGTACGAGAATCGGCTCTAATGGCAGTTGTCTGCAGACCTCTTACCTTTTTGCCCGAGCCCCCAAGGGCCGCGCTGTCAGATAGACTGACGGTATTACGATAGCGCCCGAGGGGAGCCTGGAAAGGCTCCGAGGACGGGAGGATTGCAGCTTTCAGATCCCCAGCCGCTCCGACGCAAGGACCCTGAACGCGCCATCAGCAGCGCCACCGGCATAGCCCTGTCTGCCAGAAGTGAGATGAGCCAGATGGTGCGAACGGAACGCCCGACCGATGCGAACCCCGAGGCCCGAGCGAGTAGCAGAGATGTCTAGCAGAACAAGCCTACAGCATGGGCCATAGATGCGTGGGGTACGTACCAAGGCGCCTTGCGCTAGTCCGCTCGCCATGGCAGCGGACGCACCGGCGAGAAGCGGACACTAGTCCCGGAGTCGTGAAGGGACGGTGGGCGGAACAGATGCTCGGTCACGACTTGTAGGAAAGCTACGTGGTTGAATGAAAGGGGCACCAGTAAATTCTCGAACCAAGCAGTGAAAGATTGTCAACAATTGATATACGCTCATCTACTTACAAGCTGCTACTTCACCTCCACTGACTATCCGACGGGAGGATTAGTCCTGGAGAACGGGAGAGCACAATACATCCTTCGTTAGGCTTTCCATTTTCCATCTTCCCCCACTCCAAAGAAAAGCACATATTCAGCTCAACCAATCGAGAAACTCTGGAGTGAAATAGCTGAGGATGGCGTCAGCACCGGAGCGGACGATGATCTCCGTCGTCTCGAAAGCAATGGCCTTCAGGTCAAAAACACCGGCGCGGGCAGCGGCGTGGAGCATTGCGAACTCGCCAGACACCTGCATGGCAATGACCGGCACGTTGGACATGTCCTTGGCGTCGCTGATGATGTCTGCATAGGCCGGCTTGACCATGATCATGTCGGCGCCCTCGTGCAGGTCGCGATCCATGGCCTTGCGGGCGAGTCCGCGTGCGGGAGGCGGCAACAGATAGCGCTTGCGATCGCCGAAAGCGGGCGTGGACGAGGCGGCCTCGCGGAACGGCCCATAGAGACAGCTGGCGTACTTTGCGGAATACGACATGACGGCGACTTTGCTCTCGAGCCGGGCGGCGATGAGCTTGAGCTTGATGGCGCGGATGCGACCGTCGCTCATGTCAGACGGAGCCACGCAGTGGACGCCGGCACGCGCGAAAGAGAGGGCAATGTCAGAGATGCGCGCCACGGAGGCCTCGTTGTCGACCGTGCCGTCCTCGAAAACGACGGCGCAGTGTCCGTGGTCCGTGTACTCGCAGAGACTGACGTCGGCGATCACGTACAGGCCGGGGAAGGCCTGACGGATGAGCGGGATGACGGGCATGATGGGACCGGTAGGACTGTCTGCCATGGAGCCGGCGCCATCCTTCAGCTCGCTGCTCGGCGGCGAGCCGAACAGAATGACCGAGTGGAGGCCTTTGGCGACTAGGGCCGCTAGGAAAGGCAGCAGCTTGTTAACTCCCCGTCTGTACTGGTTCGGGAGACTCATGATGGGCTCCTCCATGTCTGGATCAGCCGACAGGAAGACGGGGTAGATGAACATGGACTGCAGGATTTTTATTCAGCATATTGCACCCCATCGAACAGGTGACATCTGGGGCACTCACCTTGTGCAGTTGCCGTTCGGCCTGCCATATGGCGGATACGGCATGGTTGTAGCCGCTTTTCAGCTGGCTGGCGATGCTGGCGGTGCCATCCCGGGGCCATTGGGTGGCATTGGTGGCGGCAGCGGCGGCCTGGGTCGAGGGTAGAAAGTCTGGCGCGGCCATGATGCGAGTGCTCAGTTACGATTGTCTATGTGAATGCCATTTGGACGACGGACAGGCAGACCATTTGTATCGCATGTCGCAGTCGCCATTTTGGGACAGGCTGAAACTGCAGCAGGCGGGTCGCCTTGATAACAAGTTCGGACTACAATGACAATAACTATGTAGACCCCCCCGGTGCTCCCTACTAAACAGGGTAGCTATATCAGACCGTTAGCCGTATGAAAACTCCTCTGTCTGGGGCGTTAGGCCTGACTGCATCAAGCCGGCCAGTTTGCGTCGTTTCTCGGACAGTCCGAGCCGACGCCAGAGCAGATTCTCCGTCTTGGAGGGAATGTCCACCACGAGGTTTCATGGCACACGGTGTTTCTGGATCATGGGGAGTCATCCCATTTCCGCATTCTCACTCGCCTTCGCTCATTCGGGTTTGCACATCAGTCACGCCATGAAGGCGGATGACCGTGAGCCTCACATCCGTCCACACACTTGATATTGGAATGTTCGATAAGCTGACCGCCGATTTCTAGCGATAGCCTTTTATAAATATCTACGTTCTTCTAATTGCAAGTGGAAATTACAACCAAGACGTCATCATGCCGTCGGGACTAGAGTCCGATACCGACGTTGTCATCATTGGTGCTGGGTTATCCGGCCTACAAGCCGCCTGCTCGCTCAAAGGCGCGGGTGTCACAACAGTACTGCTTGAAGCACGTTCTCGCGTCGGTGGGAAGACTTGGAGCATTTCCCATAAAGATGGTGTCGGAATCGCAGACTTGGGTGCCGAGTGGCTGAACGACACCACCCAGCCACTAGTGTACCAACTCGCACGGAAATTGGGTCTCGACTTCATCGAGGTCAAGGTGCAGGGCGAGGCCGCCCTGCAAGATCTGAACAAAGCATTGATCAGACATCCTTACGGCGAGCAAGCTCCGGTGAGTTATGATCCTTTCGGGCATGAGGGGAGGTCTCGGAGCTGATTGCGCAGCTGCCTGATGGCGAAGACGACTTGGTCAAGCAAATGAAAGAACTGTTCGAAGAAGAATACAACAAGATAGACCTAGTGACGTACCATGATTGCCAACATGATGAAATCACTCTCGACGAGTTTGTCCGCAGTCGCGGGGTTGGCCCAGCCACGTTGGCTACTGTCGCTATGTGGACGCGAGTCATGCTGGGTTGCGAGCCCAGCGAGTTGAGTGCGGCCTATTTCTTCGTCTACTGCAAGAGTCAGGGCGGACTCATGAAGATGAGGTCGGGCAAAGTGCAGGGCAGATACCTCACCATCAAGACAGGTTATTGTCAACTCCCAACATGGTCTTTCCCCATTTGCTGATCATCGTGGATCCAGGCACGCAATCTATCGCTGAGGGACTTGCGGCATCCTTGTCGCCCGGTACTGTGAGGCTCGGCATTGCGGTCAAGTCGATCGTGCAAACCAAAGGTGGCGTGGAGGTTCACAGCACTGACGGGCACGTATTTCGAGGACGAAAAGTCATCGTGGCCTTCTCCACCCCGTTGTATGCGAAGATCAGCTTCGATCCCCCATTGCCTGCTGGAAAGGCACTTCTTGCTGGTTCGACAAGGCTGGGCTACTATACCAAAGTCATGGCAGTGTACAGCAAGCCGTGGTGGAGAGACAACGGCTTCTGCGGTGCCTCTCAGTCCTTCCTTGGGCCCGCGGCCGCGACTCGAGATACAAGCGAAGACTCCCGCTCCATGTTCCGCCTGACGAGCTTCATTGCGGGTCAACCAGGAGAAGAATGGTCTCGGCTGCCTCCTGCTGAGAGAAGGGCAGCAGTACTTGCTCAATTGTCCCATCTGTTTGGCAGCAACGACGCCCACCACCCGACCGAGTATGTAGAGCAGCAATGGTCTTCCGAGGAGTGGAGCTTAGGTTGTCCATGCCCGTACACGCCACCAGGAGTGCTGACGAAGGTGGGCGAATATCTCACTGAGCCTCACGGTCATGTACATTTCGTCGGCACCGAGACGGCCGTTGAGTGGAAGGGCTATATGGAGGGGGCTTTGACCTCAGGTATCAGGGGAGCAGACGAAGTGGTGAAGCTCCTGAGAGATGTCGTAGCATAACATGTGTGTTAGCTGTAGGACTTCATCTCATCTTGACGTCCGAGACGCTTTGCTACTCTTCTGTGGATACAAGTACATAAATGATCATCTCTTTGTTCTCTGACGGCTCTCAAGTCTGGATTATGATGATTACTAGAGACAGAAGATGTACTTCCCGGCGAGAGCGCTTTTGAACTGTAGGTTTGGGTGTGTGGCTGCGCTGTTGCACCTGAACCTTCTCTCCGCTCTAATAGACAGTAATATAACTTACAAGGATTTGCCTGACACGTAGCTGTATATGACTGTAATATCATCAGTCCTTGGGTGGCCGGTTGGCGTTGATTTCTCCCAGAATCGCATCTGCTCCTGCTTTCACAAGTCTTGCAGCTAGTCCTTGTCCGAGTGCTGTCGCTTCATCGTCGGTCTGCACCGTTGCATCGATGGTGTCTTGGGCGCTCTGTGAGCCGTCAACGCTGACGACTATTGCTCTCATCCTCAGAAGGTATTGCGATTGATCGACCCACTCCGTCTCGACGCCAATCGGGACACTGCAACCGCCTTCAAGGGTACGCATGAGAGCACGCTCTGCAAGACAGGTGAGTGCAGACTTTTGATCGACCAGCTGCTTGAGCAAGTCTAGGGTTTTGCTGTCTCCCTTGCGAATCTCCAAGCCAAGCGCTCCCTGACCGACTGCGTGAAAAATGCCGCCGTCCTTGGAGCCCAGGTACTGGTTGATGCGATACTTGAGGCCAACGCGCTCGAGACCAGCTGCAGACATGACCATGCAGGTATACTCACCCTCGGGATTATCGACTTTGGCCAGGCGTGTCTCGACGTTGCCGCGCAGGTTGGCAAAGCGCAGATGGGGGTAGAGACGGCGAAGCTGCGCCGAGCGCCGCACCGACGAAGTGCCAACTACTGCGCCTTCGGGTAGCGTCTCCAAGCTGGTATAAGGCAGGCCGGCCTTGACTATCAGGGCATCACGGGGATCATCCCGCAGAGGAATGGCTGCCAGATCGCACGAGTCGGGAAGCCTGGTCGGCATATCTGGTCAATAGTTATAGGATCGCTCATCGACACAAATATCAAGAATAGTGGATTCACCTTTGAGACAATGCACGATGACATCCAACTGACCAGACGTGAGCTTATCCTCCAACTCAGCTGTCCACAGGCTCTTTGCTCCAAAGTTGTAGAGCGCCGTAGACTGATCTTTATCGCCAAGGGTGCGGAGTGCTTCAATCTCAAAGGATCGTTCGGGCGCAATCTTTTGCAGACTGTCACGGATGCCCTCAGCCTGGACGACGGCCAGATTTGATCTTCGGGTACCGATCCGCAGCGGCGGCTGCGCAGCAGGAGAGGTTTCCGCCATGATGACGGTGTTCAAGCAGAGGGAAAGCTGAAGAGAGAAGGAGAGTGAAGGGTTACAAAGACCGCCTAACCGTCCTTAATCTTCCCCCCCCCAAAAAAAACCCGATCTCGTGATCGGGTGGGAAAATTATTTATGCCGCTTTCAGTCCGATATCAAAGAACTTTGTATATCGTCCACGGCAGGTTCTCTGACTGCTCTTCGCTCAGCATGAAGAACATGGCAGCAGGAGCGCAGTAAAATCGCTTCGAACCCTTATGTCGCAGGCCAAGGCATGCAGGGTATGTAATGGGAGCCTTGGAACCGGCGACTATTGGTGTGGTTTCTTTCCCTAATTCTTCGCGCCTGCATGCCTTAATTTTCAGGTAATTATCACGTGCAGCCAGGAGTTGTCCCTTAAGACCCCTGGCTGTCTTAGTTAGCAAGAAATCAAGTCTATTTCCTAGAGGGGGAAAGACTTATTGATTCCTCAACGTGTCTTAAATGCACGCTCCACCAAACCCAACAGCCATTGACACGCCCAACAAATTCGTCAACAGAGTGGCGATCAGGGAAGCTCTGGGTCAACTGCAACCGCCAGATCAGACAATCATCTCCCGTCGCATAGGTTTGCAAACCCAAAACCTCTAAGCCATTGACGAATCTGTGGGCTCCACAAGTTGAGCCTCCGGATTGGTGATCATCGCCTTTCGTGGCTTATGTGAGTTTATAGTACTGCATACACTGGAGAAGCCAAGGGTGCCACACCTCCCGCTCAACTACTCGATTGTCTCTAACACCTGCGGAGCAGAGTGGGCTCCTGCGAATACGTGAATGACCAAATGTAACCCTCGAGTGTGACCACAGGCTTTAGTGTTGACTCCTGATATTAGGCCTCCCTGCTGCCCGATCAGCCCGACCCTGTTTTGGCCATTCATTCGAACATTAAGCGGCGCTAACATCACCAGGTTCACATCCGAACAGTACTCTGTTTAATACCAGCCTTGCAAGGCCCCCTGAACCGTCCTCTCTGAATATCTGGACCTCGTCCCCGAGCAATTCTGCGGAGACTCCGAGCTGCTTGTGGGGTGGACCCTATGGTGCAACCAAATAACTCTCCTTCTCCGCCCTCGGAATGTCCGAGTCTTCTGCACAACTGACGTTATCGTCTACGAGCAAAAGGTGTAAGGACGAAACCTTCGTTACAGACTGTACCGCATGAGGCAGGAAGGCAACAAAGGAGAAGAGCCAAGGGCAGCGATAGAGTTTCAGGAACCAAATGAATGCGTGACTGGCGTGAACGCGCCAAATCCACGCAAATGCGTCGCGAGGGACGGGTTGGCAGAGTCGGACCTCTGCCCATCTCATCATCGAAGCATCGAACGTCAACACACTCCACATTCAGCAGATGGCCGACTCACCAGGCCATGAGAAACCGCCTGAGATGGATGAAAAGGAACATGAGGTTCTGGATCACCAGCTAAACGGCCTACCAACAAGCGGCAGAGGGGCCCGGACCGTCTTCAGGTTTGCGACGCCTCTTGATCTTGTGATTATCGCCATCAGCTGTTTTGCAGCCATTGTCGCAGGAGGTCTCAATCCCCTCTTGACCGTAAGTACACCCATCATTACTCTCAGTAAGCACCTGTAACGGTGAAATAGGTTTTGTATGGTCAACTTGTAGGGTCCTTTGATGGGTTTCAAAATGGAACCATCTCAGGTTCAACTCTCAGGTCGGACGTTTCGAAGTTCACACTGTATTTTGTGTACCTCGCAATCGGAATGTTCGTCTCCGTGTATATCACGACGGTCGGGTTCTATTACACTGGCGAGCGTATCACCAGGAATCTGAGGAGAGCATATCTCCGAACTATTATTGGTCAAAACATGGCCTTCTTCGACGCCTTGGGCGCTGGAGAATTGACGACTCATATCACTTCCGACATCACTCTCATCCAAGAAGGCATCACTGGCAATCTCTCGGTCAGCTTAACGGCCGCCGCTACATTCATTTCCGCCTTCGTCATCGCTTTTGCTGAATATTGGAAGCTGGCACTGATCCTCACTTCCACTATTATTGTACTCACCGTCTCTGGCACTGTGGGTGTCGCGTTACCTGTCAAATGGACCAAGCAATCGCTAGCCTCTTACAGTAGCGGCGCAACTGTTGCAGAAGAAGCGATCAGCTCCATCAGACATGTCACTGCTTTTGGTATCCAGGAAAAGCTGGTTCAGCGATATGACCACCACCTTAAACAAGCGGAGCGGCCAGCATTCAAGGCTGGTATCATCACTGGTCTTATGATCAGCATGGTGAACGCATTGCCCTACCTCAGCTACGGTCTCTCGTTCTGGGAAGGCTCTCGGCTCCTTGTTCGTGGAGAAATGAGCGTCTCGGGCGTGGTAACTTCAACTTTAGCCATTGTCATTGGAGCTTGGGCGGTCGGAAGGGTGGCCCCAAACGCGAAAGCTTTTATTTCCAGTATAGCAAGCGCTGCCACCATCTTGGAATCCATTTCACGAAAATCACCTCAGGATCCCTTCTCGGAGGGCGGAGAACGTCTCGAGAATGGCAGTCAAGACATGACGTTCCGGAACGTACAGCTCATCTATCCGTCTCGCCGAGAGGTGACGGTTCTAAGGGAGCTCAATGTGGTCTTTCCAGCTTCCAAGACTACAGCGATTGTGGGAGCGTCCGGATGTGGTAAAAGTAGCATTATTGGGCTGATTGAAAGATTCTACTCGCCCACAGGAGGAGAGATATGTATGTCGACCTGCAAGGGGAACCCGGACTTGAACTAACGTGTATATTTGTAGTACTTGGCGACCACAATATCCAGTCACTCAACCTGAACTGGTTGCGTGGTCAAATATCCCTTGTAGGGCAAGAACCAACGCTTTTCAACACGACTATATTCGAAAACATAGTCTACGGCCTCGAGGGGAAGGCTACTTCTCTGGCAGCCGGTGAACTTCAGAAGCTCGTGGAAGAAGCAGCAACAAAAGCCAATGCTCACGGGTTCATTTCGAGCTTGCCCCAAGGTTACCAAACTGAGGTCGGCGAGAAGGGGGCTCAGCTATCCGGAGGCCAAAGACAACGCATTTGCATTGCTCGGGCAATTATCAAGAATCCACAGATCTTACTTCTCGACGAAGCCACATCGGCCCTTGATGTGGGAGCGGAGCGATCAGTGCAAAAAGCCTTGGCAGTAGCTGCAAAGGGTCGGACAACGATTGTCATAGCTCACAGATTATCCACGATCCGAGATGCAGACAACATCATAGTCATGGCGGGGGGACACATTGTCGAGCAAGGAACGCACGACGATTTGATTACAAAAAACGGCCACTACGCTGAGCTTGTGGGAAAACAACAGATTTTGAGCCAGTCTGCTGGGAGAGCGGACACCACCGACATTGGCGGTATGGAAGACGATACTGATGTGCTCTTGGACAAAGAAAATGTCCCCGATCATCCAGACCATCTCTCAGGTCCCAACGCGGAGAAGGATACGTCTCTTAACCGACTACGAAGAGCTCCGAGCACTGCTTCAACGAAGCCTACTAAAAAGGAAAAGGCTGCATTCTCTTGGAACAGTCTGGCCAATACTATGAAGCTCATCGGGAAATTGAACCGACCGGAAATGATTCTTATTCTTGCCGGAACCGTTCTAGCTATCGTGGCGGGCTTGAGTGTTCCTGCGTACGTGATAAACCCATTCCGAGCGCCGTAATCCGAACGAGAGCTAATCTACTTAACAGCCAGTCCATTATCTTTGCCAAATTAATCGACTCTTTGTCCCTGACTCCAGCCCGCATCTTGCGGGAAAGAGTCGACTTTTGGTCGTTGATGTACCTGGCAACGGGACTTGCGACTTTCGCCGTCTTTCTCGGACATGGTATCATCTTCGCCCATACAACGGAGAAACTTATCCGTCGTGCGCGTGAGCAAACTTTCCGCCATATCCTCCGACAGGACGTGGCATTCTTTCAACTGGAGCAGAACTCGATTGGAGCTCTGACTTCGCTCTTGTCATCGGCACCAAGTGATCTGAAAGGGCTGAGCGGCCCGGTGATGGGGGCGCTCCTGACATTCCTCGCTACCATTGTGGGCGGAATCGTGCTTTCGTTGATCGTGGGGTGGAAGTTGGCTCTCGTTTGCACGGCAACCATTCCCTTCGTAGCCGGCTTTGGCTGGGTTCGACTGGCCATGTTGACGCTGTTTGCGGAGAAGATGAAAAAGACACACCAAGATTCCGCAGCGTATGCCAGCGAGGCCGCTTCTGCCATCAGAACAGTGGCTTCCCTCACCATGGAGGCTCGAGTTCTGCGACACTACGACAGCATCCTCTTACGCCAATCCAAGGAGTCAATTCGTTCTATCCTCCATGCCTCGGCCTTGTACGCCGCATCTCAATCCGTCACATTCCTGTGCGCAGCGCTGGCTTTCTGGTACGGAGGCACTCTGCTCTCGACACACGAATACACCGTCCTGCAGTTCTTTATCTGCTTTGCCGCTCTGATCTCGGGCTCTCAGACAGCGGGTGTCATTTTCTCGTATGCTCCAGGCATGAGCAGCGCAATCGGCGCGGCCCAAGATCTCAAATCACTCTTCGACCGCCGTCCGGAGATTGACAATTGGGACACTTCAGGTAACAAAATCGACAAAGAAGCCTGCACCGGCAGGATCGAATTTCGAAATGTCAGCTACAGTTATGCGTCCAGGAAGGAGCGCGTCGTCGTTGATGACTTCAGCCTGACCATCACACCCGGCCAATTCATTGCACTGGTCGGCCCAAGTGGGTGCGGGAAGAGCACGCTGATCGGATTGCTCGAACGATTCTTCGATCCGACTTCCGGGCACATCTTTGTTGATGGCCAGGATATTTCCACACTGGACGTGACCAGCTACCGCAGTTTGATATCTCTTGTCGGCCAAGAACCGACGCTCTTTTCGGGCACCATCAGAGAGAATGTGATGTTGGGGTCGGTAGATAGCGTCTCGGAAGACGAGATCATACAGGCCTGTGTGAAGGCAAACATCTACGACCTCATCTCGTCATTACCGTAAGTCTTTCCCCACGCGCCTCTCAAATCCATCTTTTGTTGACATCATGTCATAGCGACGGCTTCGCCACGGACCTGGGGTCAAAGGGTGTCATGCTCAGCGGTGGACAAAGGCAGCGTATAGCGATTGCCCGCGCCCTGCTCCGAAATACCAAGATCCTCCTCCTGGACGAGGCAACTGCGGCGCTGGATTCGGGTTCTGAAGCGATGGTGCAAGAAGCTTTGAATAAGGCTTCTGAGAAGAGAACTACGATCGCAGCAGCGCATAGGCTGAGTACTATTCAGCATGCGGACGTCATATGTGTATTGGAGGGGGGAAAGTTGGTGGAGGTAGGAAATCACGGGGAGTTAATAGGGAAAGGAGGGGCGTATGCTAGAATAGTGGAGATGCAAAATCTAGGAATAGATGGTAAGGAGACTTTGTAGTTGCACGAGAATAGTGCGCAAGGATTAAAAGGTTATGATTATGTCCCCCACTCCGCCATTCGTCTGTGCCTCCGGCAGGCGTCGAAGTGGTCGCTCCTTATTTAGCTTTAGGCTAGTAGGAAAGCAATTCTCGTGAAATTGGATGCGAGAATGGATGTCATAGAAAAGGAATTTCGCAGGCGCGAAGGCTCCCGAAGCCCGGACCGAGGGCCCACGGCAGCGCGTGGAGGCATCCTTGATAATTCCCACTTCTATAGGCTCAGCTGAAAGCCCTAGTGCGCGGCCTGGCAAGGCGAAAGGATTTTGTGGGAGGGGGGGAGGCCAGCATCATGGATATTGGGGCGGTCCGTCTGTGATGAGGATGCATAGGGAGAGGTTGTAGAGGAAGGAAGTCGCGAGCCGGAAGTGGTTCCATTTTGATGCTTAGTCCGTGTTCTTTGAGCCGGGGGTTCTTGGCGAAGGGTTGGTTGCTCTTCGATGTCGATACAGTATGCATCTATCCTGATCGACCCTGAACCAAACACCGCAGAAACTTGAGGCTAAACCCTCAATTTGTGAGGGGGTTTGGTTTTGCGCATTTACCGTGTCGGGTGAGCAGTCAGTGAAATGTACCGTGGAGTTTAGGGAGACCCTCGCCAAACGGAAAAAGATTGAACGGCATCATTTTAGGCTATTACTATAGCAGTCATCCCGAACCAGTCCCTTCACAGTACTCCGAAGCAAAAGGAACTACATTTGGATGGAGATTTCGCCTTTAGGCGGCCAACCAAGAAATACAAATCGTTTGGCGAAGAGCTCATGCCGCCAAACCTTTTGACGAAACCTACCCTAGACCTAGAAAGCGAAGGTGAGCTCTGCGGTAAGTGCTAACTTTTTGCTTGCTACTTGATGGAAGGGAGAGCGAGGACACCAGATGCTCGATGAGCTCATCAGACCCTCTTGTCATGCTGGGTTTGGTCGCCTCTTGCCTTTGATCATCATCGGATGTGATAATGTGTCCGGAGTGATTCAGGAGTAACAAGATCTGCAGAGGAAGATAAAGGCGAAGATGGGGCATGATTGGAGCCTGTTGTGTCTCAGTGCGTTTGGTCGATTATTCACTCCTCGAAGGCTCGACCTGGTTGGTTAGCGCCCTTGCATTAGGTACGGTAGTGGCTGAATTCCAAAACACCCCGATTCTTTGATCTAGAGACATCCCCCTCGCTTTCTCCTCTATGAAAGGCTGCGCATTTGCATATCCCCATTCCGCTCCTTAGCAAGTATCGTAGGACATTCATTCATTTGAAATCTGCCGGACGGTGTCAGCATTCTTCTTGAACTTCGACGTGGTCGTAGTGAAAACGACCTTTCTGGTGCAGGGCGCCTGTTTCTTTAAAGGCCGACTCAAGCCCAGTACTCTACCAAGGCCTATGTTTCTTCCACAACATTCGTTTCAACATCTGGTCTATATTGTGACCTGTCATTCTGCCGAGGAACGCCTGCGAAATTCTGTGGTGGCCACACTCAGCAAAGTGTTGGACTGAGCCACGTCTTTCTAGTGGTTTCCGGTCAGCTTTCTGGAAGAGCTCTTTGTATTGCAGCCTCGACGGCGACAAACCATTGAAGCATTACTTCTACAGGACTACTTGAACTTCTGGCAGTATCACTCCGTCCAGGGTATCTCGCTCATACAGAGAAAGACCCATAAGCCTCGCCACTACGCTTGTTCATCTCCTACTCACTACCGCCTGAACTTAGCTTAGCAATGAGCCACTATATCGCCTTTGCATCTGCGTTTGCTATAGCCGCTGCTCAGGGAAGCTCGCCAGCAGGATATGGAGCAGCAAGCTTTGGCACAGACGCTGGAAATTCCTCCCTTGCTGGCGGAGGAATACCGGCCCCACAATCATCAAGCGGAAACACTGAGGAAGCCGCCTTCGCGCTATCTGAGGAGCTCAACAACCATCTTAGCAAAGACTACTTGCTAGTTCTGACAGGCTTCGTATTTTTATTGCTACTGTATCGAGTCGTCCTCAATATTATTCACCACACTCGAACTCTAGCCTGCCTCAACAACCACACTCAGCGCTATTTCGCAAAGCCAAATATCGACTGGCAAAACTTCAAGCTTGCTTTGCTGTACGCACCTCTGTTCGGAGCACGGCACAAGCGTGAAATCCGGCTATCATCAGCACTGAGCATGGGTACGCTCCCCACACGATTTCAATCTATGCTTCTGACTGCCATCATCGCCACAAACGTTACATTCTGCGTCTATGGTATTCCATGGCATGACTCGGGGACAGATGTGCTGCCAGTACTGCGAAATCGTACTGGCTCTATTGCTGTGGTCAACCTGATCCCAGTCATGATTCTCAGCAGTCCGAAGAATCCATTTATCAAACTCCTGAATATCTCACTTGATTCAATGAATATCATCCACCGGAATATGGCGCGTCTTGCAATCCTTGAAGCTGTTGTACACACGATGTGCTACGTCATTGGAGCTGTCAAGACTAGTAGGTAGTGGCTCTTGAGAACTGCTTCAAATGCTAATACTGAACAGGCGGCTGGGCTGCGCTTGGAAGGTCCTTGGCCCATAGCAACTTGCTAATCACTGGCTCAATTACGATACTCGCACTTCTCGTTATCCTTATCCAGACCTCATCCGCAATTCGCCATGCCTTCTACGAACTCTTCATACACCTCCACATTGCTCTAGTCGTCCTGGCTCTCGTCTTTCTCTGGTTCCATCTTGCCGGACTACCACAACGAAATTACCTTCTTGCCGCTGCCAGTACGTGGCTTATAATGCGCCTACTCCGCTTCTTGACTTTCATCAATTGCAATCTCGGTCGCGAAGGCACGAAAGCCACCGTCGAGGTACTGCCTGGCGAAGCTTTGCGGGTATCCGTCTCTGCCGCTCGAAAGATCCAAACACAACCAGGCAGCTACTTCTACCTGTACATACCTTCTGTGGGTCTTTGGACCTCGCACCCTTTTTCGATCGCTTGGAGCGACATCGAGCTGCCACTCAGCCGCCCGTCTTCCGAATCAATATATGAGAAGATTGAATCTAAAACCAAGGACGCAGACCCGAACGGCAGACAGATGTTGAGCGCTGTTATTCGACGTCGTACGGGCTTCACAGACTCACTATACCGAAGGGCTGAGAATGCAGGCGCTCTCAATGGCGCGAAGCTTACGCTTAACGCATACGTCGAGGCCGGATATGGCGTCCATCAATCCATGCTGTCCTCCTGCGGAACTGTCATGCTCTTCGCTGCCGGTGTCGGCATCACTCACCAGATACCCTACATTAGGCATCTCGTTGAAGGGTATGCTGCAGGTACTGTCGCAGCACGGAAAGTCATTCTTGTTTGGGTGACGAAGTCGCCAGAACACTTGGAATGGATTAGGCCCTGGATGACTCAGATATTGGCAATGGAAAGGCGAAGAGAAGTGCTGATGATAAAGCTCTTTATCACCCAGCCGAAGGATGGAAAAGAAGTCACATCACCAAGTGCGACGGTGCAGATGTACGTACACGAGACTGCTTTCTTCAGGTTCTATTACTGACGCATGACATGCAGGTTTCCAGGACGTCCAGAGGTTGCCGCGATGATTAAAAAGGAATGCGCTTCGCAAATCGGCTGCATGGGCGTGAGTGTCTGCGGTCCCGGTGGATTTTCCGATGACGTTAGAGCTGGTGTGAGACAGCTCAATACGAAGAATATTGAGTTCGTGGAAGAGGCATTCACTTGGTGAGATGTCTTCGGCGAAGCAGGCCTTCGTCTTTCGCCTAAGTGTTCGATGATACACGATGGAATGCTCTTACGCTTGTACATGTATGCCGCTACGATATACGAAGAAGGTCAGAGGCTGGTGTGGCTTGGAAGACATACACAGAAGACAACGCAATCAGAAGACCAAAACGAAGGGTTCTTGTGCCAGTAGCTGTTCAGGCACTGAGGCTGCAGCGTGCTTTTCAGCAATTGTAGAGGTGGCGCGGGCCGACTTTCCTCCGGGCCTTCATTCCGTCTAGATAAGCTGCGTGCTGCATGCTTCAGTCGTTTTACGCAGACGCAGCTATGCATGTAGGCGCCCAGAATGCATGTCTGGCCCCTGAGTCCTTCGTACTCAGTAGTAACTACCCTCTCAATACTGGCGAAGCTTCCAATCAATGCGTGTACTAGGCCCTTTTTCTGATTTATCTTTATCCTCCTTGCCGCCGTGTTTTTCGGACCGACAGTTCAGGCGCATGCTCCAAGTCATCGTGAAATCCAGTCCAGTGGGAACCCTATCCTTACTGACTCATAACCATTCACTGAGCATAGCTCGCATAGCTATCTGCTGGAACAACATCGCCCTACCTAGTATGACCTGACTACGTCCACAGGTTGCCCCCTTTCGAACCTGCCACCACCACCGCCAACAACCAGCTGTTCAGATATAGACACAAACTCATCTAGCGACGAACTTGTTTGAATCATGCCTCCTCGACAATTGCAACGCCGCCGCCACAGACATATCTCCCCCTTCGCCAAAGCCCACCCTCACATCCACGGACTTCTCGGCTCCCTTTACAATAACACATGGCCATGGATATACGCAGCGATGGCGCATAACCAGCTACTGTCCAAGAGCAGCCACTGGAGGAAGACGCTGGTGCTCAGCCTAGCAGTCGCGGTCTGGTTGGCGAAGCCCACGCTGTTGATTGCTGAGGTGGTGTATGGTCTAAGAGCCGTAGAGGCTGGGATTGGGATGGAGGTGGTGGAAGAGGGAAATAGAGCCGGGTAATGGTAATGGAAATCAGAATCAGAGGATTTCCCAGGGTGAGATCGAAGCGGACACCGAGTTTGCAGGAACAGTGGAAATTTGGCGAGACGCCCCAACCTCAACTCATGTCCTTCTCTTTAAAGGAGCTGGGAATTCGAGTGGACAGACAACGAAGCACACCGCTGTAGTGAGTCCGATGACAAAATCAGCAACCCACTTATGTTCCGATCTCTATACCGTCCCTCCTTTACTCAACGGCAAAGGCGGGCTACGAAAATCGTTCGCGGTTCTTCGTCAGTCACTATTTCTGGGATTTCATCTTGAAGGGTTATTACTCAGGGACAACCAAATTGCTTTCTGGCATCTCTAAGTTCGCACCACCGGCAGGGAAAAAAAGACATCCAATGATTGGCAGAGGAAGAGCAGTAGTCAAATGGGTTCAAAGATTTCTGGACTGAATCCTGCATAGAGTTCGCAGATGCCATAGTACAACGAGACAAGCAGATGTCTAATGAAAAAGGGCTATGGTCCCTTTGATACTGAGGAATCTTCAACGCAATCGCTGTTCTTTTCAGGAAGCCTCCACCAATATTTGCCGCAAGCCAAGAAGCATTACGACGTCGAATAATGGCACAACATGAAAGCAGGTCAACAGGGCAGCGAGCCAGCAAGAGGGGAGGTGTTGAGAAGCGAGGGATACCTTATTGTCGTCGCTTCTGGGTGCACACTTTCTCACCAGTTGCTTCTACGCAGCTTTGCTGCGAGACACTGGTAGGAGGTGACCTACGAGCGGCGGACACGCTTGCTAGCACTTGGAACCAGAGTTGCTCGGAACATTGCATGCGGTTCCCATAGCAATAAGATAGGCAGCCCTCTTGTACAGCTTCCTAGATGTACGGTATTTCCAGCTGGCTGGACTTGTCTTGTGAGTCGCCTAATGCGGAGTGTTTGCTAGAGACTCAGAGCTATACATTGGGCTATTTGTACAAAATACACCAGTACAGTACCAATACAAGAATCAAAAATCAATGCCAATGGAGACGTGCATCTGTGCAGGAGGAATGTCATAGACGGAAGCTCCTCCACTCTCTTCATCCACTTCCGGTAGAAATTCGACCAAGAGATCATCAATGCAGAAATCCCAGTCTTCTCCACTTGGTGTTTGTGCGTAAATCTCAACCATATTGACATTCTTTCCCCAAGTAGGGAAAAACTGCGTGATATTCAGCGGAAATGACGGCTGGTATCCTTCCGTGAGGAAGGTTGAAGCCAAGGAATAATGTGTCCGGACTTCCTTGCCGTCGACGATGCCGTAGGCGTTGACGAAGACGGCGGTGTAGATGGGGGTGTAGTTCATCGGTTTGCGGTTGAGGCCGACGAAGTTGAAGAAGGGGGAGATGTGGGCGGCCGCGGCGGTGTGGGGGTCAAGGACCATACGCGGCCAGAGGGTGGGGTTGGCGTGGCGGGAGGCTATGAGGGCGTTGGGGGAGGAGGCTGCGCAGTTGGAGTCTTGCGGAGAGATGAGGCCGGTGGAGGCGGCGGCGGCGGCGTTGACGAGCGTGAAGCTGGAGAAGGTAAGGTGCGAGTAGTGGGATAGGTTGCCGGAGCCGTGGAAGGTGGGGAGGTCGTCGAACTAGGGTTGGGGGTTGGTTGGTCAGAGAGGAAGGGCAAGGCACGGAATTGCAGAGATATATTGGAGGCGTTTGGAAGCTTCTTCTGGCTTACTGTGAGGATCCTGTTGAGGTCTTTATCATCATAGTGGTCAAAGACGATCTGGACTGGTGCAGTGAATGCTGTACGTAGGAAAAGGAGGAGGAGGATGAGGAGGTATTGGGTCAAGAGAGAGGGTGTTGCCATTCCGGAGAGAAGGTTTCTGGCAAAGCCTTGAGTTGATTACAAGAGAGGAAGGTAAAGGAAATGACTGTCAAAGAGCTTTGTGTGAGCGTCTGCTTGAGGAAGCGCGCCGGTTTGCTCGAGGCACTCCGCATGCTCTTCAATAGTCAATGGTGCACTGAAGTAATTGCTTCAAGGCTGGAGGGTCGTCTGGAGAGCGAGTCCAGCGAGCATCTTGTCAAGGCTGTCACCTTAAACAGCTCTTGCCAGAGCATTGGAAACATCGATCTTACAGGATTGTTCGGGAGCTGCTGACCCCGCATACGGAGTAGCAGAAGGAGCAGGGCCAGGGTCCCTTGCTTTCAAGAGTACGATCCGGCAAGGGCACAAGAGATTTGCGAACGTAGACTAAGAATGTGGCTCTGACTGGCGAAAGTACTATTTCCTTCCGCCACAAGTCCATTACAGCGACTTAACCTTCACCTCTCGGGTGAAGGATTGCACACACACAGAACTGAATGATTAAGAGTATCGCATGCTTTAAAGTCGGGGGTTATTCTCTCAAGGCACTGCTGGTCATGCTTAGAATACTTCTTCCATGTAGCCTTGACTCTCAAAGCTTCATGTTTGAGATTGACAAATACGAAGTTGAATGTGCAACAGGAAAGAGTGACTTCGAATGCTTTAATCATCCACCAAATGTATTAGTATCTCGAGGGTGTAGAGCCTTCAAGCACTCGGAAAGCTCAAAATATCACATTAGCCGGAATAAAACCACCCTGCCAACCCTTGCCAGCAACGCCAGCCCCGTAATCTACTTCTTATCCATCTGCATTCTCCCCATTCCGCCGTGTCCCAATGCGCACTTCAAAGACCGATCGACGCTTCTTTCTCAACTGATCCACTTCCTTGAATCTCCAATCTTCGAGAAGAGTCAGCAATTGATCATACACACCACTGAGCGCTTCTGCCCTTGTCCTGCGCCTGCTCTGTAGCTTAACCACTCGGTCCACCAACCCAGTCGAACACCGCTCCCACGATGCAGACTCCCACTCCCCACATGGACGCGTACCCTGTCGCGCCTGCGAGGTCAACTCCTTTGATCGTGCCCCAAGTCTGGATGATAGTCTCGCCCACAACCAAAACAGCGAGCAACAGCGTCCGCCAAATCAGATTTTTCTGCCGATTGCTGTACCAACCCCACGCATTGTGGTAGACATGTTCCCAGAAACCTGCTGTTTGCGGGTCGAAAACGTACACCTGGCTTTGCGGCACGCCCGTGGAGGGGACGAACAGGAACTCATACGCTGCGTATCCGGCCGGGACCAAGCTTAGGAGCAATGCCGGAAGGCCTGCAGCACCGAGATGTGCGGCGGAGAGGTCGCGGACGTAGCCAAAGTGCGTGATGAGCCATGTTGGGAGGTATGTCGCGTAGGCGAGTTCGAGGAGAACGGCAAAAATGGCGGTAGCGAGAAGGGAGGTGGAGATGGTGGTCCAGGGGTCTGTGAGGATGGGACGGTTGCGGAGAGTGCCTCTGGCAGCTGTGGATGGGTAGTGGGGTGGCGAAATGGGGCGGAGAAGGAGGAAAGGGATAGTGTTGGAAGTGATGAAGGCAAGAGCTGTAAGGATGAGGGTTGTGGGGCGGATGACGAAGAATGAGTAGAGGAGGAGGTTGTGTGGTGTGGAGACGAGGAGCGAGAGAGAGAGCGTGTCGTATGCTGTAATCGGCAGCAGTTAGCGTGATGTTCTGTGCTAGATGGGGTTGTTGATCGCGTGCTGGGACAGTGTCATACCATCAAAGCCACCAAACCAGCATACACCCAGCAACACCGCCTTCCAGGCCAGGAGTCCTGCGGCGTCAAGCCATGACTCTGAATGTATTGATATCGAGGCAAGCTCTCCAGTGCCAATCGCAGCGATCAATGAGTATAGCAACGTGCTTGTGCTAAAGCTCAGGACCACCACAAGCGGAAACTGCAATTTGGCTGGGACCTGCGACTTGCGCGGCGGCATGGATCTGACTGGTGTGAAAGTCGATGACGGCGAGGCTGGTGGCGAAGCCGCTGAGCGGCGCGCAGTAGCCTTGACTGGAGTCGGAAACTTGGGCGGAGGTGTCTTGACGACTTTTGCGTTCGGAGTGTCGCCTGCGATAGACTGCGATTTCGCGCGAGAACGTGCCATGGCCGCGGTTGGCGATGATGAAGATGGAAGATCGATGTGCGGCACACTGAGGAAGATTGCTTTGACTAGGATGCGCAACATGGACGAGTGTTGAGAGATCCGCGCAAGCGCATTCCCGCGCCCAACCTCGTCATTTCTTTGCAGTCGAGTCGCGTTTGTGTTGTTTGGCCAGAGTTCGAGAAATCGTCGTCATTGGTTACTACCATTCCGACGTCATCATCTAGTTTCCCTGCCACTCGCATTTTGGTCATTCCAGGTCATCTCCAAGATTAGAATTATCGTGATGACGCTTCTTGGAATGTACAAAGTACTCTGCTCCAAGAAACGAATATCTTTGAGGCAATTTTACGATAACCTTCAACTCTCAGGTTTCCTCTCATCCTCTTGAGGTAGAACGCACGAACGAACACTTAATAAGCACACTGATATGTCCTCTTACCTGACGTATTACTTCAAGGCATAACTTTGGCAGCGTGCCACTCCCTAGCCTTCTGATATCACCCACCCAATTTTAGGCTCCTCAATGTCTTCTTTCAGCCTGCCGAAAGGTTCTTAATGTTGACTAAGAAGCTTGAAACCACGCAAGCGAGACTTCTATGATAGACAAAATTGCCGCAAAGAGGCTACTGATCGCGATACCCAAGTCTATACGACGAAGCACCAACCCTACTACAAGACCTCCACCCACCAAGAGCAAGCCTATCGCTACGAATGCGACACAGCTTTTCCGTCGACCTTGCACGTAATAAGGAGAGCATGCCTTGGCGAGGTCGGCTTTGATGTATCGGTGTCCAGAAGGAGATCGTGGTTCCATCGAATGAATTCCTTGACTTCCTCTAAGAGTCCTGGATGATGAATGGAAAGGGTATAGCGCTCATGGGTCTGGCGGTGGCTGACATTGATAATGGTTGAACATCAGCCAGTCTCGAGATCAGGCGTCTGCAACTGTCGACAGCGTAAGTACTAGAGTGAACCATGTATGGAGATTATTACTGACAAGGTTGATCACTGCGATGTCAACGCACAATTGCTTGCAGAGCACAGCCAATCTAACCTTAGATTTCAGCGCACCCTCCTAATTTGAGCGCTCGCGCAGCGGTTCGCGGAATAGTCACTGACGTAGCTGACATGCTCGGGTCATCCGAAGCCCCAGGAAGAACGGGCCGTTCGTTCTCATTGGCAAGAATGGAGATTGACGGCGCTTAGCTTGGGACCCGGTCCAGCTGAGAGCGCGGTGAGGCCAATAAAGAAAATACCTCACCATGGTGATATTCAGGTCTGGCCTCATACCGCGGAGTGCCGGGCTGGACCCGCCGAATGATTTCAAGCTCTCAACTCCATGTTTCCACGTATCACCCGAGATCAAGGAATTCCGAGAAGTCTGGTCGGGAGTCGGGAGGCCCAGCCGTTTCATTACTCACAGTCGCCTTAATCAGCTTGTTTGCCTGTTCCGAGAAAGCTAACCAGCCCCTACAACAATCGCACTTTCGCGTATCATAGTCGTCTTGTAGTCTTCTGCATGCGCGGTTGTGCCACTTACATCGACATAAAAAGTCTTTCTCTGTCGCCAATACAATACTAGACAGTGCATTTGCAGTCCAAGGAAAATATCCTTGGCAGGTGATACATTTCTCGGCTCCGGAAGCGAATTGTGATCTGTCGCAATCATCTGTATGCGTTTTGCAGCGACAAATTTTGTCTGCTTCTTCGGGGCTGCGAGACGTTGAAGTAAGCGAAGACCCCGCTCTATCCATTGATGGCGGCGCAAAAAATGATGTTTGAGACGAGGAGAGGTTGTTAACGTCTGTCAAAGCCAGGGAAGTACTGGCAGTTTCCTCGCCGTGAACAAGTTGAGAGTTAGGCATGGTTGCATATGCAGAAGCTCGTTCGGGACTCAGAAGACTGTGTATAACATCTCCTGCGTATTGCTGGCCGTCACTGGATACCAATGGAGGATCAATGCTACCTGAAGCGGGTAGTCCAAGTAGCCGATCCGAGACTGTCCCAACGTGGAGGCCGTCAAGCTCGTCCAAACCGCGCTGACTCGGTAAGGTAGCATCGTTGTAATTCTGGCCGTCCGGCCACCTTAGTCGATCAGCTTGTTCTCGCAGATAGAACTCGAATTCCTGAATCGGATCATGATTTGCGCTATAGTCTACTCGAAGCGTCCCGATCAGCTTATGAAGGAATAAAAGAGGTCAAGAAAGACTAACATGGACTGGGAATGGCTGAGTGACTGTCCAGCCATTCAGGGTTTCGTTTTATAAAGAGCCGCTCCCACAGTAATACTTCGGTTTCACCCGGCTGCCGGCGTCCGATATCTAAGTCGGATTTGGCAATTTTGTGATCTGCAATAAGGTGATCCTACAACTCATCAGAGGTTGTCGAGGTATAGTTGATGATAGGTCGAGCGGCTAGATCGACTGGAATTACGACTGTAGAGCACGTACCGACTTCAGTCTGTGAAGGTTTCTCGTTGAGTAGGTCAAGCATTTCGCAGTCGTTTGTCTCCCTGCTGCAAATTCCGTACACCTCAGCTCTGTCTGCTTTTCGTCTGCTGTCTTCCGAGGACGTTTTTGGGCTCTCTTTCTATTTTCTTTCCCATCATCCCCTGAGTTGTTTCCTTCGCCCCCGGGAGTATCGTCGATACGGCGTTTACCGTTATTTGTCGAAGAGTTGAACTCCAAGGCAAGAGATTCTTCGCACAGCGGCCCCTGTCCTGAGCTTGAACTACGACTACTTGCGTCATCGCCATCTCGTGCTTCCCCGCCGTCATTGCGTCTACGCATGAACTGCTGATAGTGATCCTCGAGGAGTTGGGCGTTGAACTGTTTACCGAAAATGGGGATGCCGCCCTCTTGTTGAGTCTCATCGTCTTCCCTGTTTATACCAGTTGTGGTGGAAAGTGTTTTGACGCCAGCAGGAGGTGAGTCTAGACCCGGACCCTCTTCTTTTCTTGACGGACTTTGGACATTAACTGAGAAATCTATCCTGTCTTTAGGAGTAGATAAGAAATCTTTAAGCTCCGTGGGTGAATCGGGACTAGTTGATTGCGCAGTTTCACCGGGGTCTCCGAGGGTCTTGAGGCGGCTCTCCGAATCCAACCCACCGGAATTTGAAAGTTCTTGGACATTCCTGTGCATTGTCAGACAATTTCAGCAAAGCGTTGTACACGCTAATACCTCTGGTTAACCTTCAAGAGGTTTAGTCGTGCCGCCAGTTCGTCCTCCGTTAACACCCTATTTGTTAACGTGACCGATTTTGCCTGGTTACTATCTTCTGGAGGACCGAAATAGGCCCCTGGATATTCCTTGTTTTGCGACGTGTGCCTTGCAAGGCCGGAATGTACCGATGCTTCTTGGAAAGCTTTACCACGATCCTGGAGCTCAGGTTTCAGTTTAGTATCTTGCAATCCACTGTATGTCAATTCGACCTGACTTTTTGATCTTGGATCTGCGTCAAAGATCGTGTCTCGGCGATCAAATGCCCGAGCTATATGGTGCTCTGTACTAGATCTCTCAGCACGCTTGCTGGATCTTTTTGGCAATGACTCGCCATGGTAGCCACGCAGGTGCTCGGTAAGGTGGTCCACCCTCCCGAACCCATTCATCCCCTTGCGGAGGCAATTGCGCTTAGGACAGTCAATATACTGTCGCTCGTGTACTGACCGGCAGTGCCGCATCACGTCTGCTTTGCGGGCAAAACACCTGGTTGGCCGTCCCTGCGAATCTGCACAATCCGGATGCGGGCAGAATTGTGGTTCCCTAGAATCTCTATCTCAACGTCAATTGGTTTTGTTAAGCAAAGTGCTAGCGGACGAGACGAATGACTGAAGCACAGAACCAGTATGGCACTAGCACTTGCTTGATGATCAAGTTTGTTTAGGGGATTATGTGAAAATGCTTACATTGTTCGTTCGGAGGTGGCTGGGGAGCCAATGAACCCCGAATCGGGATGTTTTTCATCATGAGTGCTTGCTGAACGCAATGAAGGACCAGACAAATAAGAAGACGAAGTCTGATACGAGGCTGCGGAACGGTGCGACCAGACACTACCTGAAGAATCGGTAGAGTTTCCGCTTAAGATGGAACTTGAAGAATCGGTAGTATTTCTGCTCGAAATGGAACTGGCGCCAAGAATGGAACTGGCGCCGGGATAACACTCGCTTGGTAAAGTATAGTTGAACACAGGGCGGTGTGAAGACATCGTTATAGCCACGACAGACGAGAGACAAGAACTTAGGAGTTAAACAACTAGTCACAAGAAAGCCGAATTCCTTGTTTCACACTCGTTGTGAGGGACCTTTGCTCAATGTAGTCAAAATGCTACCTCTCTAATCCTTGTCCAAATGCAGCAAGATGCAACATCTTCTGTTGCCTAAATAGACGCACTTGACAGGCGCTATCAGAAGCATGAGTGTTGAGAGGGTTCGAATCATGGATTTCGGGCTCCTCAGGATGAATCGACGCTGAAGGGCAAAAGTCCGAAAATTCGTGTGACCAGAGTCAGCAAGGCAGCCAATCAGCGCTAACCGGCGTTTTTACAGCCAGGAAGATATTATTGAAGCGGAATGCAAGAATCACAGATCTGTTTCAAGGCCATCCCTCTTTACTGCTGCCATGATACGGATTGGCAAGACTCATGCTTCGCACTGGCAATAGAAATCTCGTTGTCCCTACAAAGGGCCCAGTGTCGACACACCTCGCAGGTTTGTCTGCTTAGGCTAGCCGAGGCTCTACAGAAACAGCCTCGTGTCCTTCCTACGAAATTGCGTAAATCCGCTGCACTCACATCCCCTTGTTCGAAATCCTGCACGGGCGGTAAATACTGTGCTTGCACAATGTAGATATAGCACGGTGAGAGCTAGCCTATGCGCATTATTTCGGATTTTCAAGAGAGGCTTCCCGAACACTCAGTACAATGATCCACCATATATCTACTTTCCGCCAGTGGTGATAGCGTCACCAGAACAAGAAGTGGTAGCAACGGAAAGCCGTCCGCCAATGGCTTCTACACACGCACTTCCAAGTACTAAGATCGACCTTGAGCAATATGTGCACATGTTACTTGTTCTCAGGAGCAAGCATGGGGTTTTTGTGCTGCAGCTGGTCGAGCTCCGCGTCTCCGATTCTGGTACGCTAGCGATGGAGAAGCTGAGGGAGCGCTTGGATCAGGAGCGCGCCCTAAAATCGAAGATTACATTGGCGCTGCTCTGCCGACGAATGACTGTTGAGATTGCAGAGATTAGCCTTGTCAGTGACGAATTCCGTCCATGTCTCAGCCAAGTACTGACAGTGTCAACAGCTGCAATCACCTGACCCAGAATGCGACAGGTGTTCGGCCGTCGTCAACGTGGGCCGTCGTCAGACACATGAGCTTTATACTCACGCCCTTCAAGCTCCGGAAGTCCTAGCGGATGTGCAGGAGTTCGCTCGGTGGAATCACCATATCCTCCTGGATAAAAATGCACCGAGGTTGAGTCCGCCGGAATCTGCGCTTCTCGTTGCGTGTACGATTGATCGAAAAGCTCTTTGTGTCGCATTCGTCGTCATATGCATGATCTCGGTGTGTGGAGGGCTTGCAGTAGGTGTCGTGCTTGGTCGTATGGACCTGGGGATCTCCATCAGCAGTCTTTTTGCGGCAATTTTATCCACCCTAGAGGTTTTGCTGGTGTGGTTTCAGGCTTGTTAGCTAACGGTGAGGGCCTTTCGGTGTGGTGAGAGAAGAGCAAACACTAGTAAGCGGGACGTCAAAAGGATAGCCATGGGTGTGCCAACGCCAGGCCTTGCTCTAGCCCCGCCGGCAGATGTACACATAACGACGTTCTCATGTATATATTGGATCTGTTCGGACGTGCTGCTTCCATACTGGTGGAAGTAAGAGGGGATCTGAAGACCCTCGCGGCATTGCCGTAGCCCTTCCCTACAGGAAGAGATGCTGTTGTTCGATGAAAGGGCAGTCACTAGCCTTTACACACAGAATGGAATTGTGAGTGGTTGGATGGTGACGTCGAAGCGGCCGCACGACGGATTCGCTAAGGCTAAAGCTGGCAACACAACACAAACATCCCATGCAGCTCCGGCCTGACGGAAAATGACGAGGTTAGACATTGCCCTTCCACACCTTCTCTGCGACACTCGTCCATGCTGCGCATTCCAGTCAAAGCAATTCTCCTCAGTGTGCCGCATATTGACCTCTCCCTCCGCACAATCACCACCTGTCGCGATGGCGCGTCCTGCCAAATTGCAGTCAATCTCAAAGTGTCTCCATCGCTATTATACGCGAGGGTGCTACTAGATAAGTCGTCTGTTGAACTCTTCTCGGAGTCTGTACAGGAAGAGTTATAGTCCACAAGCAGCGTACCTGGCCGACTACCAGCAAAGGCCGAGGAGAGCATCCGTAGGTCCATTTGAAGCCGCTAACGCTCGTTCGCAAAGGTAGACGTGACGTATTTGTAATGCCATTGCAGCAGGATGCCGAGGTCTTCGGCGCGGCGACTGACATGGTGGTCTTCGTACATCTGTCCGTTGATGTACTACGGGAACAAGTTAGTATGGGCGTGTCAACTTTTGTAGGTGGTTAAGTTTCCAGATCCCATGTCCACTGGTCGTACCGATGCGGGCTCTTTATTGCTCGTTTGGTTCCTCCCGTCGAAAAATCTCCAATTGCATGTTCTGAATAGAGTTGTAGAAATGATAAGAGTAAGGCTACTTTCAGTAATCAAGAATGCGCCTGCTACATAGACAATCTCTCATTCCATTCACTGTGCTAAAGATTCGTCAACGTCCCTTCCGCAGGGTTGCTGATTGTGATCGCTTCTTCAAAGCGAAGCGTGTGAGGATAAATAAGCGCGATAGCAAGATTTGCTTAACACTACCCGGGAAACCATGACGGGACTGAGGCGGAATGCTCCAATATCCACTAAGCTGCATACCAGACCACATGTCACCACTGATACCTGGCTATATACTCACCGCCATACCACCGAAAAGATCACCATCCACATAAAGTAACTATCCTTATGGTACCCTGCTTCTGGAGCCGCGCTTCGCGAGGGCAGTAGCCCACAAATCAAAATTCTTTAACGCTGAAACTGCTGTAATCTAAAGACAGTTGATAGTGTCGAAGAACCTGAATCAGGATTTAGCACAATACCTGTGTTGCCGCATAACGGGTCGCATACTCGCTCCAATCAATATTCAGGTTTTCAGGAATCTCAACATCCAGCCCATCAGCCCAATTGATCGCTGGAGGCATGGCGGGAGTGATCACCATGCCAGAGTCCATCCCAGTGGTTACCTGGGCTGGTGTGGTACTGCTGCCAATGCCCGTTGAAGGCTGAGAGGGCTCGCCCGCTGTCTCGGAAAGTTCCATTGGCCCATGTGGTCCGCTGTTTTTGGGCATGCTGCTTTCCAGGTACCTTAGATCCTCTTCCTTCCTTCTCCGGCTCAGCTTGACCAGGAGACCAGCACATCCGACCGCTTCCCGGGCCATGTGAGTGTCCCAGTGTCTACCGACGCTTTCCAGTGTGTTCATGGCCTGAGCGACGTGGGAGAGGCTCTCTCTAGAGTCTATGGCGAGGAGGACGCATACGAGTTGAAACGGGACGCTAATGATTGTCCACCACGGGAGGTGTTGCCTGGCGAGACTCGTGACAGTGGGTAGGGCCGAGATTCCAATAGATATGATCGATGCGGTTATTTCAGTCGAGATGGAGGCTCTTGCGTGCAAAGATCGTAAGCGTCGATACAAGCAAAATGCGATGTCTGCTTTAAGCAGAGTCAACGGCTCGGACTCAATAGATATCAGATTCAACGCATGGAGCGAACTCTGTATCACAGCTTCTTCGTTATCCTGGGTGTGAGTGTCTTCTGGCAGACTATTGGCAAGGGCGACCAATATGTGAGAGCTTGTGGCAGAATCGGTTGTATCGAATGGCTTGACGCTTGTCCCTGGTAGATAGACACGACTGCGACCATATTCGTAAGAGATGATCCTGTTGAGAGCCCACGATACCCAGAACAGCCTTCGGCGAATGTCTGCTTCGCGCAATCCCACTTGTGGTGCTGCTGGTGAGACGATGCCGATATTGGAAATCTCTTGGTGAAGGCCGCAGGCTTCGATTTGATGCATGAGGGTGCATGATGAGAGCCATGAAGCGTGAGGTCTCGTGGTGGCACGTAGGTAGATGGTCCTTAGGAGGGTAGCAGTGATTTGATCTTGAGTAGGGCTCGAGAGAGTACTGGTGCATTCCAGGTGTAATTTTGCTAGGTTGACGAGTTCTGCCTCATGTGGGTGGCTCGACTGCTTGCTGCCAATAGTGAAGAGGGAACCTGTGTACGTAATGTCAGTGACGAAAATACAGAGACACTCTTTCCATGCTCTGTGGGTCAGGAGTACGGAACCGGGAGTGGGTTGAGTTCTGCATGAGTTATAACAGCAATAGAAAATTTTGCTGGCAACACGGACGAGCAAGTAATGCTTGCTGGGCCCAACGTGCGGCGAAGATGCATATCAAGAAACAAATCCCTTACCTAGAGCCACCACTCCACAAATCACAGCGTCGATGTCGCGTTTCTCGTTCCGCAGAAGGAACCGCGATCTACATAGCTCCGCGAACGACTCTCGATCAATAAAGTCATAGACGGGGTGAACTGTTTTGAAGTAGACGTCGACAAGGCGTTCGGATTCTGTGAATGTGAGGTACGTCGTGAAGTCGAGCTGGTCGACCCGCGGTTCGGCTCGAACGCCTAGGTTCCAAGCAAAGGAATGAAGACGAGGAGCGTTGGCTGAGCTTAGCTCAATTCCGAGCAGCCTCGGGAATGCGACGGCGGAGCTGTCACTCATATAACGGTTCTTGAAAGGATCGAAAATTGCCGAGGACTTGGTATTTTCGCGGGGCGAATCTGGCGGAGAGGGTCCTGCGGCAGGAGCGGCCTGTACCACGTGTCCATGATCGTTTGGGAGAATCGAGCTTTGTGCCTGGAGCGGTCTGGTGGCGTAGCCCGACCCTCGATCAGACCCTGCTGCATAGTAGCAATCATACTCGTATCTTACACAAGTACCACAGGGTTGGCGTCCATCCTGGGAAAAGTCAGCAGCTTTCACCATAGTATCGAAGAATGGACTAACGCATTTGCGTTTGCGTGAGCGGCAAGGGTTGCAGGCCTGGAACGCGATGATCAGTTAGACGCAATTTTGACGCATTTGCCACCAAAGGGCGAGTGATGATAGGAGGGGTAGTAATCTTGGTCGCCAAATCCTCAAATTGCAAGATGAGTTCAGGATCTTTCTATTACTTGCCTTTCTAGACCTTTGTCGCTGAGAAGGCATCGGTGGGCTCATTGCTGGCATCCATAGCTGGTATTCCATTGCGGGGGCGTTGCTTGGTAAAGTGGCTGATCCATTTTGGCTTCGTAGTGTGACTTATATGCCTCTGAAAAAATTTGAGACCATGGGCATAACGGCTAGCCCCCAAGGACGCTAGTACTGTCAGAGTATGCAAAGTTGATTTACCGACTCAGGACTGAAGACATTTACTGCGTCTCGGAGATCTAGAGGCGTCGGTTAAGGTCTGGTCTATGGCCGTAACTAAAGTCCGTGTTGACCATTTATGCGCTAGGGAACGGCCAGCATCAAAGTCAAGGGTCCTAACAGGAGTAAAGCAAGTCCACGAAGAGCGGCGAAGGCACTGGTCGGCTACTCCAGTTACTCGCCCGGAGACAAACCAGAATGATTCGAAGTTCAAGTAGGCCGCCGTATCTACCGTAATCCCGCAGTGGCGAGTTGATTTTGGATTTGGTCCCTGTCCAGTAGCGACTTAGATCAGCATGGCTGTACTTAGTCAGTACCTGCAACCAAGAAAATTCAGGCGTGTAATCAAAGACTTGGAAAGCCTTGGTAGTTGAAACCAAGGGTTTGCGCCTCCCGCTACTGACATGTGTCAGCAATTGGAAATACGTCAGCACGTGGTGGCTTGATAAGTGTTGGCAAATTACCTGCGGGCTTGGCGAGCTGGGGGACTTCCGTTCTTCGAAAGCCTTACAGAAGGTTGCTGAGTCGCAAAATAAGTCAGCAATTGGAAATGGCCATCGAGGAAATGAACTCGGCCGGCTGGACATAGGCACTCGCTCGTTCGTTAACAGCATAGTTTCTCTCACTAGGCATTTTCCTATTTGAGATCACACGAGACAGCATAGCATGAGTGTCGTATTAGCAGATAGGGACCTTCTGGCCGGGGGAAAAGAGATTTAATGCAAGTAACTGTCCCCGAAAGGTACAGTAATAGAAACTAGATTTGTGAAAACTCTGAGGACGGAGGACAACCAACAGTATTCTTGTTCCATGCCAGGCCCTGTATGACAGCAACCATGTCGCATCTATGGATCCAACATGATGACAATCTTTCCTTTGGTCGAACCATCGAAGGCTGTGGCGAAATCCTCGATCCGAATTTGAGTCAATTCCTTGTCGCTGATGGCCTTTAGCTCTCCTTTCTCGAACAACAGGCCAATTTCCGACAGCCATTCCGCCATTTCCTCGGCGTCGTGCTCGATAGAATTCGAACCGATAATGGATCGCTCGAGTCTGTATAGCATTTTCATATCTACTTGCATCTCCGAGGTCGTACTGCGGCCAACGCTGATGAATGAGAGACGGCCGCCTGTGCTGAGGCTCACGAGTGCGGAATGCGTCAAGGCCAAATCACCCACTGTATCAATGGCAACATCAGGACCTTTACCATGCGTGAGATCCTTGGCAGTCTGAAGATTCGGATCCTCTTTGAGATTGATTGAACATGCCGGATTCCTGGCAGCTGTCAACACTGTGCAGCCCATCTGTGTCGCGATCTGTGTCGCTGCCGTGCCGACTGCACCAGTAGCACCAACAACTAAGACCGTCTCCGTTGGTTGAAGTCGTGAGCGGCGAATGGCCAAGCTAGCAGTAGTGTAAGGTGTACAGACTGAGGCTGCTTGTGCGAAAGACAAGTTCTCGGGCTTTCGAGCAACGGCCTTCTCCCTAACAAGCACGTACTCGGCGTATGCACCGTCAATTGTGAATGAGAGATCGTGGCCAGAAGTCCCGAAAACCTCCTTGCCGCATAATGGGGAGCTTGGAGGTTCAACAACGATTCCGGCAAAATCCCGTCCCATGATTCGCGGGAACGTGGTGTGAGGAAAGCCACCTTCAGATTATCAGCTTTCTTCCCGCAAGTGCCACCCAAGGCAGAGTCGGGAAAGGAGATTGAGGGGTTCTAGTGCCTTTTGAGTTCATAATATCCGATGGATTCACTGCGGCTGCGATAACCTTGACAAGTATTTGATTTGGTTTCTCGATCGAAGGTTTGGGGACATCCTTTAGAGCGAGCTTGTGTGTACCGTCGACAATGGTCGCTTGGATTGCTTTCATCATTTTCAAATTCCGTAGCAGAAACACAGCGGTAAGACAGTGTAAGAGAGGGTAATGAGCCTATAGGGCGTCCAAATAGGTGCACGTAGGTTCAGAGTGTCTTTGGATGATTTTGAAAGCACGTTCTTTTGAACAGCTGGGAAATGTCGGTAATCATGCCCGACGGACGATGACATATAATTTGGAGGCTCATATTTACCCGTCTTTGCCTTCATAGCCGCTCTACTCAGCACATGGAGGATTCGCAACAGGATGAGTCAGCTTTCTACATATCGCTTAACGAACCTATCCAATCGAGCACAGAACTTGTGGAAAGGGGAATTATAAGGCTTGATGGTACTAAGCTCGTAGGGGTGGAGAAATGGACATAGATGGTAATAGCTGAACAGATGAAAGCCAAAGACAAATGGTTGTTGCTGCCCGGGGAGGGGGCCGGGGGGGGTTCTCGCAGCTTTCTCGGTTGCATGCGCGAAAGTATCTTCGGACTAGCCAACATCACCATTCACAGTCTCTTCTTCTGATGAATGAATACATCCAATGAGAAATGTCATGCTATACCGATGTCTATTTGTGGCTCGATTGGGGGGATATCCCTGAGGACTGCTCTAGCTTCTTGGAGGCAGAGTCTGAATCTATTCAGAGTCCGAAGCAGGCCCAGAGCCAGCATCGTCGTCTTCTTCATGCGTGCTCTTGTCAAGGCCTTCGTTCAATATGTACTCCTCCTTTACCAACACTGACCGTAGCTCTGCTGTTCGTCCGGTGCATATCTCTGCGGGTTTCCTTCCGTGACCATCTCTGACCCGAGGGTCTCCGCCAGCATCGATGAGCATTTTTGCCATTGCCTCTCCAAGCTCTACCTCCCGTTCATTTGCATATTTGACGGCGCAATGTATAGGCGTCTCTTTCTCTCGGCGCGTAAGGGGATCGCATTCGAGGAGCTCGATGTTAAGTAGTTCGTCCATGACATCGTCTGCATAGCAGTTAATTTCACTCCACCAAACATCTTCTGAATAACCGAGGCGTACAGGAACCATAAGTCGCGCAAACATGTAGCAGGTAGTTGCCCATTGTGTCTGTAGTTGTGTTGAAAAAGTCTGCGATCTGCTCCTTGCTCTGGCCTTTCATATTGCCCAACACTTCTTGAAATAACTCGACATTATCGCGGCGGCAGGCTTCGAGGATCTGCTCTTTCGGGGACGCGCCCTAAACAAGATGTGAGAAAGGTGTCGTGCTAAAGATGGATAAGGTAGCTTTACCTCTTCCTCAGCCATCTAGGCAGAGAGGGACCGCCAATGCCCCAGGCTGCTCGAGGTTGTAACGACTTCAAAGGGAAAATGTTTTCTGACAGCGTGTTAGTTGTATGACGACAAGGCTCCTTGCGGAGCATTCCAATATTTACAGTGGATGGCGAAACAAACGTACGCGGCGGGGGGCCCCTTCAGATGCCCAAATTTAGCGGGCCACAACGATCGCCCCCGGTTGTGGCTTGACAGCGTAAGCTTGCAGTCACTTTTCTTGAACTGCAAAAAATTTGAGATTCTTGGAAAAATACATTCGTTCCGAAGGAACCCAGGAGGGCGGCGGGTTTCAAGATGGCCCCAACATGTATGATTTGTTTGCTAATTCTATGTGGAAGCCCTCTTGCGCTAATATGCTGTAGTTTGTCCGAACTGCAGCAACTGCCTGACTATAGCAGTTTCTGCAGGAACTGACGAGTACCCTGAGGGTGTCAACGCCTTTCAATGTCGGACTTGCCCTTACCAGTTCATCTTGGATGAGCCGTACTACGAGCGCACATACATGAAGAAGAAGCAGAGAGACGATGTCATGGGTGAGGATGAATCGAGTCTACCCATCAACGACGGTGAGCTAGGAAGACGTCCAACATGCAGAGAACTTTGGTTGATGTGTCGCAAGTGCCTGGTGGCTGCCCCGGATGTCAGTCAAAAAGGGCTTATTTCTATCAACTACAAACTAGGAGTGCCGACGAGCCGCCGACGTCTTTCTACAAGTGTGTTGCATGTGGCAAGCAATGGCGCGAATACTAAGAGGTGGTTTGGAAGTGGCGCCTGGCGTACTTTGGCGCTTCCAGTGGGAACATGGTCAGGAATCAGAGAACACTGGGACGGCTATGAATTTCGGAATCGAGTAGAGCTTCAGGTGGCCTCCATAGAAGTGAAACCCCGTAGTTGGCGCCAGTAAGGCATCGATCCTACCGCATGAGTCAAAAATTGGCTTTGAAGTGAAGGTCCAGCCAAGCTTCTTAGCGTGCCTTTGCTTTGCCCGCAGCCTTTAAAGCCTGCGCACACAGCTGCAGCATTTTCTTCCCTCTTCTTTGTCGCTCAGTAAGGCTTTCACCCCACCACCAATACCCCTTGGATCATCTCACTGACATTCGACAGCACCTCTACGCATTTGGCCGTGGTATCTGAGCATTCTCTTGATTTCTTCTAGTCTCTTCCAAAGAACTACAAGAATTCTACCAAAGCTTTCCATTAATCGTCACCATGGGGTAAGCAAAAATCTATACAGCCTGCGCATGCAACGTCGATATCGAAATCATACCTTTGCTCATCTAAATGGCCATCGCTAACGTATCTTCTACCTATACAGTAAAGAAAAGACTCATATCAACGTCGTCGTCATCGGACACGTCGATTCTGGCAAGTCCACCACCACTGGTAAGCGCTCGCCACAAAGATCCTTCAGAATGGTCCACAAAAAACTCATACTTGTCTATCAGGTCACTTGATCTACAAGTGCGGTGGTATTGACAAGCGTACTATTGAGAAGTTCGAGAAGGTATGCTATTTTCCCTCGTTGAGCCTTTGACTCATTCCCGCCTTATCGGCTTCTCTCAAAATTTTGGTGGGGGAGGGGCAGCGCACAAACGATTGTGCGCTTGCAAATACTCCACATATCGTTACACAACGACCCACCCCCTCTTACTTACCACCACCCTCATCACCTATAGCTTGTTATGAAACTTTCCGAGTACGGTCTGACAATAACGACAGGAAGCTGCCGAGTTGGGCAAGGGCTCCTTCAAATATGCCTGGGTTCTTGACAAGCTCAAGGCCGAGCGCGAGCGTGGCATCACCATCGATATCGCTCTCTGGAAGTTTGAGACTCCCCGCTATATGGTCACTGTTATCGACGCCCCAGGCCATCGCGATTTCATCAAGAACATGATCACTGGTACCTCCCAAGCTGACTGCGCCATTCTCATCATTGCTGCTGGTACTGGTGAATTCGAGGCTGGTATCTCCAAGGATGGCCAGACTCGTGAACACGCTCTTCTTGCCTACACTCTTGGTGTCCGGCAAATCATCGTTGCCGTCAACAAGATGGACACCACCAAGTGGTCTGAGGAACGTTTCAACGAAATCATCAAGGAAACGTCCAACTTCATCAAGAAGGTCGGCTACAACCCAAAGACCGTGCCTTTCGTTCCAATCTCCGGTTTTAACGGTGACAACATGATTGACGTCTCCTCAAACGCTCCATGGTACAAGGGCTGGGAGAAGGAGTCCAAGGCTGGCAAGGCTTCTGGCAAGACCCTTCTCGAAGCCATTGACAACATCGACCCTCCCAGCCGTCCAACTGACAAGCCTCTCCGTCTGCCTCTCCAGGATGTGTATAAGATCTCCGGCATTGGCACGGTTCCCGTTGGTCGTGTTGAGACTGGTATCATCAAGGCCGGCATGGTCGTCACCTTCGCTCCCGCTAACGTTACTACTGAAGTCAAGTCCGTTGAGATGCATCATGAACAGCTCGCCGAAGGCCTTCCAGGTGACAACGTTGGCTTCAACGTCAAGAACGTCTCGGTCAAGGAAGTCCGTCGTGGCAACGTTGCTGGTGACTCCAAGAACGACCCACCAAAGGGTGCCGACTCCTTCACCGCTCAGGTCATTGTTCTCAACCACCCTGGTCAGGTCGGCGCTGGTTACGCTCCGGTTCTTGACTGCCATACTGCCCACATTGCTTGCAAGTTCTCCGAACTCCTGGAGAAGATCGATCGCCGAACTGGCAAGTCCATCGAGAACACCCCCAAATTCATCAAGTCGGGTGACGCTGCTATCGTCAAGATGGTTCCGTCCAAGCCCATGTGTGTTGAGGCCTTCACCGACTACCCACCTCTTGGTCGTTTCGCCGTCCGTGACATGAGACAGACCGTTGCTGTCGGTGTCATCAAGTCGGTTGCCAAGACTGAGAAGGGCGGTGCTGGCAAGGTTACCAAGGTAAGATTTCTCTAGCCTCCACCTTCCAAACATGTTTCCCCCCCTTCTGACAACGTCACTAGGCTGCTCAAAAGGCTGGTGCCAAGAAGTAGACGGATTCTTGCAAGGAAAATTTGAGATTTGTTTGTGGTGGATTGTGGTTTTTCTTCGATGGAAGGATCATGGTCCAACCTTCAGCCATTTCTCTTCTCTCTTGTCATAGGTCCACACGCGTTTCGGCGCTTCATCAAGCGGTGCTGTAGGGAACAACAACTTTCTGAGCGTTGCTTGCTGCTAGCTTCCACATGGACCCCCATGATACCAGCAGGGTCTGCTCATGTCTTTCATGGTCACACAAGCGAGAGACATTGTTGAGCCTTGCTCAAAAGATAGATTCCTGTCTTCTACTTGCTTCCTACAATCTTAGAGACGTGGATGCCAATATTGCACGTTTCTGAAGGTGTGACTGTAAGCCTTACTGAACTCTAAAATGAGTTACGCAATCCAAGGCCTTCCCGTGCCTTTCCATCTTTCCAATTAGCACTCGTGGCCCTTAAGCTACTCCCTTTTGGCTTAGAGTTCAATATTCTAGGAACATGGGAGCCGTTTCCTCTTACTGTTGCATGTGTGCAGAACTTTGACAGGGAGGGGTCATCATGTAGGTCGACCACATGGCTGCCGTGGCATTCCATGAGGACTCTGCTAGTTGCCCCTATTGCCAAACTGAAGAGTCGAGAGATCTTTTGAACATGTCCCAATATCCAGTCTTGGGCGCTCACACAGTTCAATTCCCAAAGTTTTGCCCCTACTACTCTTAGTCCTCTGTTGTGTCCATTTCCTCGAGCTTTTCTCCATTCCTTCCATCCACCACTGCCGCATCGTCCTCTTTTCCTTCGTGCCCTCCCTTATCCGTACCCTGTCCATCCATCTCACTCGCACCACCCTCCAGGAGCCTCGCGATGACGTCTGGGCGAATAATGTCTTTCCGGAAGCGCTCCTGCTGCAACAGCTCCAGGCTCCGCAGCACAGCGCCTGGATGGGAGAGGTACTTGCTGTACTGTGGTGTGCGCCAATAGGCGTATAGGTAGGCTAGGTACGCAGCAAAGCGCGACGCATCCGAGTCTGGGCCCCTGGTGGGAGAGCTGGTGGAGTCTGAGGCGGGCGGGTTGAGTAGGTGAGGGTACACAGAGGCAAGGTGGGAGAGGTAGTAAGGATTCGAGAGGGAGAGGACGAATTCGAGCTCGAGGGTGAAGCGAGCTGAGAGAGGAGAAGGAGTAGGTGGGTTGAGGGGGTTGGTCGTCTCCATCGTGGTCGGCATCTCATTGAGACCTGTACTTCGCTCAGAGCTAGGTACAGAGTACACCTCGGCCTAACTAGGCATAGGCCCTGATGGCTTGCATGCGGCCGACCGGATCGTGCAATTTTGTCTCTGAAAATTTCCTAAAAATGTTCTGGTGGCAAAGCTGTAGCCACAAGCTGCGGTGGTCAATGCTTCTCTGGGGTCACACGCCACCGGCTGAACCTAAAGCGGAGATGGAGTCTGCTGGTGCGAATAATTGTCCGAAAGAACCTGGGGTACAAAGTTTCACAGGATGGGCTCTGCCGTCGGTGAAGACACACTTGTGACTACTATTTGCAGCCAGAAGTGAAAGAAGAAGCCTTTACACCGTTGAATTCACTCGTCAAAGGGCATTTCCCGTACCAAGGCCCTATCGTGCTCGCCAAGAGGTTTTGAAACGATTTCGGGCCCCTTCGGCCCCTGGTAAAGGTCGTGTGGCGCCCCGTTCCCTGTTCCTCAATCGAGTTAAACAGGTCTCGACGCTCGTTGTTCCCCTTGCAACTTTTCAACACTCCCTAACATCAACCGCTCCTGCATATCCTAGAGACTTGGATAGAGTTATTGCAGCATTTTGGGTACGTTTTGTCCGCCTTTCGAGGCCAGGAACTCCCCCGGTCTTTAGCTGTCGAATTTTCAACCCAAGCTCGCGTGCCAGGCACCCTTGTGTAACATCTTCGCGATCGCAAACAACTGACTGCGGCCTTTTCCCAACTAGAACTTATTATCGGACTGTGACTTCGCGCCAGATGGCGGAGAGTCAACCAATCGCGTCAGGTACGTCTTATGTCTATTATCTGTTGACTATCCTCGCTAATCCTTGGGTAGACCGGCGCGCCTCGCCTCTACTATCCAACAATCCCTTTAGAAACCGCCTCCCTTCAGAGCCTCAAAGTCCAGGTCTGTCAATTCAAGGCCGCCGACCGATCTCAACAAATCCATTCCTGGACTCTATAGAGATCGGAACGACACAGACGAAAGCTGCGCCAGCTGCGACTGCGCTGAACGGGCGACTGTCTCCAGATAAGAAGATTTTCGACGACAATACGACGGAGCTCTTTGTACGTCTTGCTCATGTTCTATGCTGGTTGTTACTGGCGCTGTAGCACGGTGCCAAGACAACGTCCTGTTCACTGTCATGTATTTAGCTAACCTAGTTTCGCGCAGGAGAATCTCAGCTTTGTTGAGAAATCACCACGGCGGGTGCCCCCGCCTGCCCAGGCAAATGGCGCAAATCGGCGAGCAGAGAACGTTCCACCTAGACCACAAGGCAGGATGCCCCCTCCAGGACACCGACCAAGCCGTTCCAAGGAAGAACGTGAACGTATGGGTGGGCGAACACGAGGGCCAATGGGACAGCTCGATGTTTTTGCCGACCCACCAGACATGGCCAAGGTCCGTGAACGACGACCAAGACGCAATTCGGATACATCAATCATTTCTGGAGAAAAGACGAGAAAGTTCTTGGATCCCGACGATGAACGAAGAAGGCTGGAGCGTCGTCAACGAGAAGCGAGGCGTCATGGCAAATCAAAGCCACCAAGTCGTAGACTCGATATCATTGATAAACTAGATGTTACCAGCATCTACGGGACAGGTCGTAAGTTAATTTCTCTCCCCCCCCCTCTTCTGAAGTATTGAGTTGCTCACGAATCAAGTCTTCCATCATGACGGACCCTTCGATGCTTGCAACCCATCTCGTAACCGTAAAGGTGCCCGTGCTGCACCTATGCAGGCATTTCCAGAGGACTCTCGCAATATGTCACTAGGTGGCTCTGGTCCTAACAATACCAAGTTGAACCTTGACCAAATCCATGGCACCGGCCACGAAGCTCACATCGACTACAACACGAGTGGCCTCGAAAACGGAATCGGATATGATCAGCGCAGACCCAATCCCGAACGGAGTGCAAGCTTCAACCCACTAGATAGGGTCGAGCCAGTGCATGGAGAGGAGAGTGTAGGACTGGGGACAAGCACATTCTTAGAGGGTGCACCAGCAAGCCGCGCCGCAATCCAACGCCGTGCGACCGAGGACGAATATAGCGCAGAGTCGTCGAACAGTCTATCACGAAAGAAGAGCTTAGCGCAGAAGATTCGGAGTGTGCGTCCAGGTCCACGAATGGTTTCTCCAGAACCAGGCATAAAAGCCCCGACCAGTCCTCCTGGAACTGGAAAAGTGGAGACCAACACCAACCCGTTCTTCAAGGACTACGACCAGGAGTATGAGAAGAAAGGAGCACAAATCGCGTCCGCCGAGGAGAAGCAAGGCAGGACCAGAGCGCCAAGCAGCCCACGCAGAGGCCTGGGGTTGGAACGGAGAACCACAATTGAAAGTGTGGACGGTGGAGAAGATGGCAAGAGTGGAGGAGGATTTCTGAGTCGGGTGAAGAGCTTGAAGGGAGGTCCCCGTCGGGCACGCACTGAGCGAAGAGAAGCATCTAGTTGAGCGAGTCTTTATTGGAAGACAACAACTGGGCGATCGAGTCTTGGGATTTCACCAACTCTTGGTTATGTTTAAGGGTTCCCTGCTGACCCGGAATGTGGTTACGAAATCCTTAAGGCACGGCTGGGAAGTATGCGGAACTGTTTGAATTTAGTCTTTTCAGGAACGCAAAATGCTGGAGCGAGCGCTTGGGAGTCAGGCCAGGCTATATAAACCTGAAGC
>Ga0335072_10000858_pt1 | contig 53171 bp, 33 predicted proteins | sample Lox_Sample_21_FD_206725 | JGI IMG/M metagenome (GOLD analysis project Ga0335072, IMG submission 206725) | Soil microbial communities from Loxahatchee National Wildlife Refuge, Florida, United States - Lox_Sample_2.1 | ecosystem: Environmental > Terrestrial > Soil > Wetlands | place: USA...
CGTAGATGCCGAGATTGATCAGGTTGTTCGCCAGATGCGGTCCGGTCAGAAACTCGGCCGAGAGATAGCACACCACCCGCACATCCTGGGCCACATAGTTCTTCGTCGTGGAGATCCAGCGTTCCACCAGCCGGTCGCGCACCGTATGCGCCAGGGCCATGTAGAGATCGTTCACCGTCGCCCGTTCCACCGAGCGCCCCTGCACAAAAAGCAAATTGTCCAAAAAGGACTGCGCCAGAGCGTCGACTCCCGCCGCGGTCCTCTGGCTCTTCTGCGAGGCCGCCAGCGCCAGCGTTGTGGCCGTCGTCTCAGAGATCATTCCGCACCTCATTCCGCTACGTTTTCCAAAGTAGTCCCGGAACGCCGCAGAGACGCCTGAAAGCCGAACGAATTCTTGGCTAAAGGGTGACGGGAGTACCGAAGGCCGCGAATCGCGTCTTTTAAGCTCGCCGAGAGAGCAGCAGGCGAAAATGCTCGCGCAACTGGCCGACGGCGCGATCGAAGGGTTCGACGGACCGGTAGGAGCGCGACAGCATTACGCCTCCCTCCATCGCCACCAGAACAAAGGTCGCCAGCGCATTGAGATCGGTGCCAGCCGGCAGTTGATCCGCCATGGCTTCCAGGCACTCGCGTACTGCCTCGATCCAGCCTTGAAAGTTCTCTGCGATCCGTGCATGCGCGGGCGCGTTCTCGGGGTCGATTTCCAACGCCAGGCGCCCCAGCGGGCATCCGTATTTGCTGTCGGTCGCGAGAATCCGTTCCCGATAGCCGGCGAGAATCGCAAAGATGCGTCCCACGGGTTCCTCCACAGAGGCGAAGGCGGGGTCGATCACCATCGGCCGCAGGAGCTGCAGATAGCCGTCCAGCACCTCGCGCAGAAGGGCTTCCTTACTGTCGAAGAAGTGGTAGAAGCTGCCGGAATTGACCTGTGCGTGGGCCAGCAACTCCGTCATGCTCGTGCCCGCATATCCACGTTCCCAAAAGAGATAGCGGGCTGAGTCGACGAGCCGTTGGCGAGTGGAGGGGGCGTGTTTGGTCACTTTTCTGCGCGTTTTCCGTTGACAAGAAAGAGTGTAGCGGATAGCTTACTTGAACGATCAACTAAATTCGCTCGGTAACGTCGCCTCACTCGTCCCTCTTCCGAGCCTCTCCGGAGAAAGCATCCGATGAACTTCGCCAGTCTTAACCCCTGGGCGATCCTCGCCGCCGCCATCTCTGCTTTTGCCATCGGCGGACTCTGGTATGCGCCCTTCGTCTTCGGTTCGGCCTGGAAGCGCGCCAACGGCTTCACCGCGGAACCGCCCGCCGCCGGCCCTCGCGTTGTCCTGCTGACCTTTCTCTTCAGCCTCATCATGGCGGTCAATCTGGCGGCATTTCTCAGCGGTCCGAAGACCACCACGGCCTTCGGAGCCGCCGCAGGCTTCCTCGCCGGATTCGGCTGGGTCGCCATGGGGGTCGGCACCGTCGCCGTTCTTTGAACGGCGCCCCTGGAGATACGTCCTGGTCAACGGCGGCTATCTCACCGTTTCGCTGACCGCCATGGGAGCCATCCTCGGAGCCTGGCGCTGAGCGTCATTCGACTTCCATTCACCAAGAGGAATGAACCGATGAAAGCCATGCTTGCCCTGTTGGTCTTTGCCTTCACTTGCGCCCCCGCCTCACTCGCCATTGCGCAAACGGCGACACCGCCGAAGCAGCTTGTGATTGAGCTGGAGATTCCGGCGCCGTTGCCCGCGGTGTGGGAAGCCTTCTCCACCAGTGCGGGGCTCAGCACCTGGCTTGGCCCCAACGCCACCGTCGATCTGCGCCCCGGCGGCGACTGGCTTGTCCACTTCCCCAACGGGAGCACCGGCGGCGGAACGATCGAGTCGTTCACGCCGCAGAAGGAGCTTGTGCTCTCTGCCCTCGCGCCGGATCGCTTTCCCACGGTTCGTGCGCAGAGAACCCATGTCGTTTTTCAGCTGGAGGCGCGCGGCGACACCACCGTGGTGCGCTTGATCCAGAGCGGATGGCAGCAGGGACCAGAATGGGATCACGCCTATGAATATCTTGTGGCCGGAAACGCGCAGTTGCTCGCGATGCTCCACCGGCGATTTGTTGCAGGGCCGATTGACTGGAATCAGGCATTCTCCGCGCCTCCCGCGAAAAAACCCTGAGTCCAACCGACGTTATCCCGGAGGCCAATGCATCTGCCGTCCGCCGAGCAGGTGGAGATGCAGATGATCCACCGTCTGTCCGCCCTCCGGACCCGTACTGATCACAACCCGATAGCCCTGGCCCAGCTCCTGCTTCCGTGCCAGGTCGGCCACCGTCAGCAGCAACCGGCCCATCAGGGCAGCATCCTCCGGCTTCGCCTCGGCCAGCGAGGCCATATGCTTCTTCGGAATCACCAGGATGTGACTGGGCGCCTTCGGTTCGATGTCGTGGAAGGCAAGGATCGCATCGTCTTCGAAGACCTTCTTCGAAGGGATGCTGCCCTCGACGATTTTGCAGAAGATGCAGTCCACAATTGCCTCGCAGAAGAACCGCTCAAAACTCGATGTAAAAGCCGGCCATCGGTGCAGAGGTCAGGCGCCACGCGTTCGTGGTCAGTTTGCTGAGCCCAAAGTCAGGCGCTTTGTAGTACAGGCCGCGATACTGCAGACGCAGGCCGATGTGACTGCTCAGCAGTGCATAGTTGATGCCGGCGCCAAAATTTGCGCCCGGGCGCGCCTGCCACGACACATTCTGCCCGCCATTCAGCGTCGGCGAAAAGACCACGGCGCTGATGCCGCCTACCGCGAAGGGCTGAATGCCCAGCACTCGAACCGGACCATGCACGTAGTAGGAGCCACTGAAGGCGTGCATGTTGTGCTGATAGCCAAAGATCTGGCCCGTGTAGTACTCGGTAAAGCGCGCGTAGTCGTAGGCGGCATCGTAGCCCATCCACCAGTGATAGCTGTGGCGGAAACTGGCTTCTCCGCCCAGGGATTTGCTGGCCGTATCGGTTATGCCGTTGCCGCTGGCATCGGAGGTGAGTTGATAGAAGCCGCCGATGGAGACCTCGTCGTTGTGCAGAGCCTTTTGTGCCTGCGCAGCGGTGCCGAAAACCAACACAACCAGAGAAAGCAGCCCGGACCAGACAAGATTGCGAGAAACCATTCGAGCGGGGAACCTCCCGTTCCTTAGTGTACTGGGCGGATCGCGATCGCGGTGCGCTCGCTCCCCAGGCTGAATCGCCGATGGGGTTCAGACGCTCCACCGATTCCAAACGTTAGGCCGCCTCCCCAAACGGCTTTTCGCTGACCGTCTCTCGCTGACCGTCTCTCGCGGCCGCGCACCTCGCCCGTTCGTCACCTACCCCTTGACATTCGAAAAGAGCCCGCGCGATGCTTGCGACATCCTTTTGTCGAATGTCGAGGGGAGAACCATGCCGCCACCATCGGATCTGCTGCAGGGCACGCTGGATATGCTGATCCTGAAGTCGATCGCGCTCCGTGCGGAGCACGGCTGGGCCATCTCCCAGCGCATTCAGCAGATTTCCAACGACGTACTGCAGATTGGCCAGGGCTCGCTCTATCCCGCGCTCCACCGCCTGGAGTACAAAGGCTGGATTCGCGCGCAGTGGGGCGCTTCGGAGAACAACCGGCGTGCGCGCTACTACTCGCTGACCGCCGCGGGCAAAAAACAGCTGGAGGCGGAACTCGAGAACTGGCAGCGGCTCACCGGAGCGGTGAACCTGGTGCTCAACAGCAGCTTCTAGCTGCTGGCCACCAGGGAAATCGTTGCCAACCGAGGTTCAGGGATGTTCACGGAACTCGGATCGCGGATCAAATTCTTCTTCGCCGGCAAGAAGCGCCTCGAAGTGGATGAAGAGATCCGCTTTCATCTGGAGCGGGAAGCGGAGGAGAACATGGCGCGAGGCATGACACCGGAAGAGGCGCGTCGGCGCGCTGCGATAGCGTTCGGCGGGAAAGAGCGGGCGCGCGAGGAGTGCCGCGAGCAGCGTCCGAGCTGGACACTGGAGTCCCTGTGGCGCGACCTACGCTATGGCCTGCGCGGCCTCGGTCGCAATCCCATGTTCACCGCCGTGGCCGTTTTGACCCTCGCCCTCGCCATCGGCGCCAATACCACTATCTTCAGTTTGCTCGATCAGGCGCTGATGCAGGCGCTGCCCGTGAAAAACCCGGGCGAACTCGTCGTGCTCAGCTTCGCCGGCTCGTCCTCCGGACATACCGAATCCCATGGTGGCAACTCCGAAGGCCACCGTCACGAGTTCTCCTATCCGATGTACAAGGACCTTCGCGACCGCAACAGCGTCTTCAGCGGCCTGATCGGCTCGGCCCCGGCCTCGGCCGGGCTGACATGGAACGACCGTGCCGAAGGCGTCAGTGTGGAGATGGTCAGCGGCAACTACTTTAACGTCCTCGGCGTTCAGGCCGCGGCAGGACGTCTCTTTGTCGCCAGCGACGAAACGGCGCCGGGTTCCAATCCCGTCGCGGTCCTCAATTTCGATTACTGGAAATCTCACCTCGCCGAAGCGCCCGTCACAGGCAAAACGATCCTCGTCAATGGAACCCCCTTCACCATCCTCGGCGTCGCAGCTCCAGGCTTTCACAGCATGGTGTGGGGCCAGCTGCCGGAAATCTATGTGCCGCTCACCATGCAGAAAACGATCCAGCCCGAGTGGGATTATCTGAACGATCACAAATCCTACTGGATGGATATCGTCGGCCGCCTGAAGCCGAACCTGAGCCCGTCACAGGCTGAGGCGGGAATCAATACGTTGTTCACCGCGCTTCGGACTGAGGAGTTCAAACTCCTGAACGACCAGTCGGCCAGCGCGAAAAAGGCTTTCATCACGAACGGTCACCTCAACCTCGAGGCGGGCGCCAGGGGCTTTTCGCCCATGCGCGACAGCGTGCAGACGCCCCTCACCATCATCATGGGCATGGTCCTGCTCGTCATCCTGATGGCGGTCGTGAACGTGGCAAGTCTTCTGCTGGTGCGCGCAGCCACGCGTGCGCGCGAATTCTCCGTCCGCTACGCGCTGGGCGCCACCAGCGGCCAGGTGCTGCGGCAACTGCTCGCCGAGGGTACACTCCTGGGCCTTGCCGGCGCGGCGATCGGCCTGGCTCTCGCTCCTGAAGCGCTGCGCCTGCTGATCCGGTGGATGTCGTCCACCGACAACGGCGACCATGCGTTTTCGGCCACGCTCGACTGGCGCGTCCTCGTCTTCACCATCCTGGCAACCCTGGTGGCCAGCCTCCTCTTCAGCCTTGCGCCGGCGGCCCAGTTCTGGAATCCGAAACTCGCCGAAGCTCTGCATCAGGGCCGCGGCGGCACCGGCGGCTCGCTGCGCTTCCGCCGCACCTGCGTCGCCCTGCAGATCGGATTCAGCCTGCTTCTGATCGTCGCGGCCGGCCTGTTCGTCCGCACCATCAGCAATCTCCGCAATGTAAATGCCGGTTTCCCCACCGATCATCTGCTGGCCTTCAATCTGAACCCGGCGCTGGCCGGCTACTCCGCTGCGGGCGTGGCCCCGGTGGAGCAGCGCGTTCTCGACGCCGTTGCCGGGCTTCCTGGCATACGCGCCGTGGGCGCAACCAACGATGAGGACCTCGCCGATGATGGTGTCTCCGGCGACGTGCTGGTGGCCGGCTATACGCCGCCGCCGAACGACGACTACGACGTCGAACTGCCGTGGGTCAGCGACGGCTATCTGCAAACCCTTGGCATACCGCTTCTGGCAGGCCGCTATTTCAACGCCGGCGATACCGCGACCTCGACCAAAGTCGCCATCGTCAACCAGAGTTTCGCGAACCATTTCTTCGGCAGCGCAGGAGCGGCTCTCGGTCACCACGTCAGCCGGCCGCGCCGTCCCCAGACCGACGCGATGATCATCGGCGTGGTGCAGGATGTGAAACACGAGAGCGTGCGCGAGCCTCCACATCCCACCAGCTACACGCTCTTCGCGCAGGCGGAACGAACCACCGGCCTGATCTACTACGTGCGCACCTGGCAGGACCCCGACGCAGCAGCGAAGAGCATCCGCGCCGCCATCACGAACCTCGACTCGAAGCTGATCATGGGCAACCTGACCACCATGCGCGATGAAATCGACATGAACCTGATGGCCGAGCGGACCATTGCGTTGCTGGCGACCGCGTTTGGCATCCTCGCCACCGTGCTGGCGGGCATCGGACTCTACGGCATCCTCGCCTACTCAACGGCCCAGCGTACCCGCGAGATCGGCATCCGCATGGCGCTGGGCGCGCGGCGCGCCACGGTGGTGCGGCTGATCCTGTGGGAGGTCATGGTGCTCGCCGGAGGCGCGATCCTGGTGACCATCCCGATTGCGATTCTGGCGACGCGCGCGGTACGCAGCCAGCTGTTCGGCGTCTCCATCGCGGACCCTGTCGTGTATGGCGCGGGCATTGCCATCATCTGTCTGGTCGCCGGCCTTGCCGGATTCGTACCGGCCCGTCGCGCAGCCACCGTGGATCCGGCGCGAGCGCTGCGAACGGACTAGAACTGCCGATCTGCAGCCAAGCCTGCAGCCCGACCCCGTAGCCCGAGCCTGGAGGGGGAGGGGGGTACCCCCCTCCCCCCTGGGCAGGGGCGGTGACTTGTTTTGAAGGGGTTGGCGTGAGGTGATCCAGGCGACAACAGGCAAGTGATGGAGGGCGAGTCAGAAGCGAGACGTGTGCGATTGATGCACAGGCATGCGTGAATGCTGCACGCGCACTCGCGAAGGGGTTCGATGATTGAAAACGAGTCAGATCGGTCGCGCGCGTGCATGATGCAATGACACTCGCGATTGATGGGGTGACACGCGTGACTGATGCAATGACGCGCGTGAGTGAATCAATGGCGAAGTTAGCGGAGAAGCGGTCAGGTGAGAAGCGGTCAGGGAAGGAGCGGTCAGGCGAGGAGCCGGCCAGGGAAGAAGCGGTCAGGAGAGAAGCGGTCAGGTGAGGAGCGGTCAGGGAAGAAGCGGTTAGGGATGGAGCGGTTAGGTGAGAAGCGGTCAGGGAAGAAGCGGTTAGGGATGGAGCGGTTAGGTGAGAAGCGGTCAGCGGGGACACAAGTTGCGGGTAATTCTTGTTGAAGGACATCGCAGCGATGACTCACTCGACCACTTTGGAGGGGCCCGCGGCGCGCGGTCCTTCGGTCATGGCTGGGGACGTTGGAGCGGGGCGCACTCGGCATCCTGGACCTTCTTTCGTGCAGAAGAAAAGGCTCGCCGCGGCGAGCCTTATCGTGGAAAGTTCGAGGGCGAAAAATTTCTTACCCTCTATTATCAGAATACCAAGTGGAGCTATCAAACCGGCCAAATTTGTTGAGGAGTTCTGGCGGGGAAGTGGTTTGATTTGTTGGGTCGTTACTTTGGATTTTGGACCTGGGGCTTGACAGTTTTTGGAGATTGGGCCGGATTGGCTGAGGGGTGGAGAGGGCGAAGCTATTCTCGGGCCACCGCGAGCGAAACGATGTTTCGCCAGGACCCCGGCTGCCCACCCTCGCGCCCTGGCGTTTCCTCGCTGGCGAGGAAAGGCCACCGGGTTTCGGGGCTGAAGCGAGGTTTTGTGCGCAGGCCGCTGATTTCCCCGGCCTGAAGGCCGGGACACGCTTGTCATGCTGCTGGGCAGCTTGAGCGCTGAGGAGGGCTTCCGCTACGGCCGTAGTACCGGCCATACGGAACATTGAGGTAGACCCAGGCAGAGAGACAACCGCAGATCCTTCCTCCCGCAGTCGTCAGGATGACGTCCGCGTTTATTTGACACGGGAGTGCTGGTGCAGGCGCGACCGACACATCGATTTTTTCCGCAAGTTGTGGAGTCGTCTCGATGAATTCTTCTGGAAATAGTTGTCGGAGCAGATCAGAATTGTCACTGTGCTGGCCCTGCTCCTTTCTCTGCTTGCAGCAGCAGTGCCGACGGTTGGAGCGATCCTGACCTTCCGGATTTTTCGTTCACGGGTCACAAAGCCGGATCCGGTGGAAGCAGTGGTTGCGATCGTCGCCGGGCTCGTCGCAGCTGTGTTGGCCGGTGTGATCGGATTTGTTGGTGCAGCAATTGCATGTTCCGCTTTGCTGACAGGAGAAGCCGGAGAAGCGGGGCTTATCCTCGGACCGTGTGCCGCTCTGGTGCTTGCGATGGGTGCCTTTGTGTTCACGGTTCGCCTGGTATTGAGACATGGCGACCCACCAGTTCGCTGCGGCGAAAATCTCGATTGAGCCAACGATTGCATCCCGGCGTCGTCACCTTCCCGTCCGGGCGATTATGGCCGAATCACCCGCATCCAGGAAGTTTCGGGTCTGAAGGCCCATTTCTCCTGGCGATGGCCTTTCCACGGGCTGAAGCCCGTGGCTTCTACCGCCGTGCCGCTGGCGCGGCACTGCAAGCCCGGTTCGTGTTCTGCCAGCCGTGGGATGTACAACCGGCCGCGCCGCTGATGCGACGCCGCAAAAACGATGAGCGGAGGGCGAGCGCGGAGCGCCGTTGGCGGATGAGGCGGTTCAGGGGCGAGGGTTGCGAAAGGCCGCCAATGCGGCAACCATGCACGACCCCATGAGATTTCAGTTCGCAAAACGCCTGAAGGAAGCCGGATTTCCGCAAGACGCGGAATACGGAACCTTCTTTTTCAATGGCATGGGCAATCTGATTTTCATTGACGAGAATCTGGAAGGCTCGACGTGGGCGACGTACGCCCGCTGTCCCACGCTCAATGAACTCATCCAAGCGTGTGGGAACAGAGAATTAGAGTTTCGGGTGCGGAATGACTACTCCTGCGTGAGGACCAGTGCCATCAGCAACGAGGATGGGGTGCCGCTCTGGTTTGAAGGAGCCACTCTCGATGAAGCCCTGGGCGAGCTGTGGATCGCACTCTACGCATCGACTTGGCGCGGAAACGGTGGCTGACCGAAGCGCCGATTGTTGGGCTGGCTTACGCCGACTTGCTCAGGGCTTTCCGGGCCGTGCTGCTGCGCGGCAACCCTGGCACGGCGGCTACCTTATGACTGCCGGCGATTCTCGGCGAAATGCCGGCTCGCCGGCTGTCGGGAGGTTGCGGGAACGACGGTGGGACAGCCGGGTTGCGGTTCTAACCCATGAAGCCGAGATACGGGCTTGATCCGAAGTTGCCGAAGTTGGGGAAGACGGTTTTGACCTGGCCGTCGGAGAGGCCGAACCAGCGGGCGAGGGTTCCTCCGTACTGATCGACGGCGGTGGTGGGGATGAGGCGGCCGGCGCCCACGTCGTTGGCCTGATCGGCGCCGATGACGGGGTACTGACCGTACATGTCGCTGCCCTTGACCGCTCCGCCGACCACGAAGTGGTGGCTGCCCCAGCCGTGGTCGGTGCCATCGCTGTTGCAGGTGAGGGTGCGGCCGAAGTCCGAAGCGGTGAAGGTGGTGACGTTGTTGCCGAGGCCGAAGGTCTGCATCTGGGTGTCGAAGTATTCGAGGGCCTGGCCGAGCTGGGTGAGGAGTTTGGCGTGGGTGGTGGCCTGGCCGTCGTGGGTATCGAAGCTGCCCAGCTGCACGTAGAAGATCTGGCGATTGACGCCGAGGCTCATGCGGCCGCCGATGATGCGGGCGACGGTCTGGAGCGAAGCGGCGAGGGGGTTGTCGGTGAGCATGTTGGTGGTGGGGTCGAGATACTGGGGGGGATTGGGGACGCCGGTGGCTCCGGCGGGGAGCATGGAGGAGGCGAGCAGGGCCTGGGCCTGCATGGAGCGGTTCACGACGACTTGGTATTCCTTCGCGAAGAGATTCGTCTCCTCGGCGGTGAGGATGGAGTTGAGGGCCTGAGTGCCGGCCGAGGAGCCAAAGAGCGGATTGGCGAGGCCGGAGATGGGGATGGGTCCGGCGGGGGTGACGTTGAGCTGGAAGGAGGTCTCGCCGGAAAGGAAGAGCGCGATGCCGGCCGTGGAGATGCAGGTGAACATGGAATTGGAATTCATGTTCATGCTTTCGATGAGGTCGGCGACAGCGCCGCCCCATCCGACGTGCTCGGCGGAGCCGCCGTTGGAGGCGATGGCCTGCCACGCGGCGGTCTGATCGAAGTGGGAGAAGAGCGAAGCGGGGAGGGGAACGGAGTTGGCCTGGACCTGGGCTTTGGTTGCCGGAGCGATGAGCGTGCCGATGTTGGCGACGACGGCGGCGCGGCCTGCATTGAAGAGATTCTGGACGCCGGTGAGATAGGGATTGAGGGCGAAGGTGCGTCCGGTTTGCGGAGTGAGGGGCGTGATGGGCAGCAGGTTGGCGAGAGGATAGGCCAGGCCGGGGGCGCCGGAACGCGCCTGGGTGAACTGCGCGAAGGAGTCAGCATCGGTGGCGATGACGGTGCCGTGTCCGTCGTTGCCGCCCTGGAGGAAGACGCACACGAGGGCCTTGTAGTCCGAAGCGCCGTTGCCCTGGGCCATGGCGGCCAGCGAATTGAGGCCGAGGATGATGGGGCTGGCGTACATGCCGGACATGGTGGCGAGCGACGCGGTGCGGAGGAAGTGGCGACGGGAGAGCTGATGCTTATCTTTGAGGCACGTGCACATGGGGAAAGCTCCTACGGATCTGTTGTCAAATTCCTCGGGTGGCAATGCAAACGAGAAGCAGGTCCCTCGCTCCGCCTACCCCATCGGCGCCTGCCGGCGCGACGGGGCTCCGGAACGCTCCGCTGGGGATGACCATCGAGTTGTTTGGATAACCATTTCGAGTCGTCTCCTAAAACTGGGCACAGAATGCAGGCGAGGCCATGGTGAGGTAGATCGCGGTCTGGACTCGGGCGGTGAGCGCGGGGGTGGGGTCACCGCTGGAGGGGATGTCGATGGCATTGACAGCGCCGAGAATCTCGCTGCGGAGATTGGTGTCCATTTCGCCGGCCATGAGGAGAAGGTTGAGGCGGTCGAGGAGGGCGTCGGGATTGGAGGCGAGGGAAAGCTCGGCGCCATAGTTGGAGAAGATGTCCGAACCGTTCCTGGCGCCGCTGCCGATGGCGTCCTGCAGGTAGTTGAGATAGCCGACGACGGTGGTCACGTTGGTCATTTGAAATTCGGGACCGACGAGGTTGGCCTGCTCGATGCTGGTGCCAGGCGGGACGTACCCGGGGGCGAACCAGTTGAAGACGGTGGGAGAGCGGAGGGTCATCTGGCCGAGGCCGTAGATGGGATCTTCGGTGGAACCGATGCCGTAGGATCCGGTGCGCGACTGAGCGGTGAAGGCACGGGCCCATTCGGTGTAGCGGAGGAGGGCTTCGCGGACTTTGCCGTACTGAGGATTGGCGAAGTCGGTGGCGGAGCTGCGCGCTTCGGGATCGAGGAGGATGGCGGTAATGACGGCTTTCAGATCGCCGCGCACGCCGGCGCCGTTGTCCTTAAAGACGGCCGAGACGCGGCTGATGTAGGCGGGGCTGGGATTGCTGGTGACGAGGTGCTGGATGAGCTGTTTGGAGAAGAAGGCGGGGAGGTTGGGGTGGTTGAAGAGGGTGTCGAGGGCGGTCTTGAGGTCGCCGTCGGGATCGGGGGAGCCGGAGGCGGCGATGGTGACGCCGAGGAAGTCCTTCTCTTCGGTGGAGTGGTGGTCGGCGTAGCTGCGCATGGGCAGGAGGTCTTCGCCAAAGCCGGGGCCGAGGTAGAGACAGCACTCCTGCCAGCCCGCGTCGGAGGTGTCGCCGGGGATGGTCCAGCTGAAGCCGGTGAAGACTTTGGCTAAGCCCATGACGTCGAGGTTGGAGTAGGTGGGGATGGGGTTGCCGGAGGAATCGAGCTTCTGGCTGCCGTCGTCGTTGAGCTGATAGAGGCCGATGGTGAAGAGCTGCTGGACTTCGCGGGCGTAGTTCTCGTCGGGATCGGTGGTGGCGTTGCCCTTGTCGTTGCCGAGCATGGAGAGGTAATTCCCCATCATGGGGCTGAGGGTGACGTCGTTGAGGAGGGTACGGAAGTTGGTGAAGGCATCCTTGCCGAGCATGTCGTAGTAGCTGGACTCGCCGCGGGGGAGGCTTTCGATGATGGAGTTATTGGAGGAGACGACGAACATTTCGGAGAGCGCGTAGCGGACGCGCTGGCGGAGTTCGTCGGGAGCGGCGAGGGCATCCTGCCAGAAGGCGTCCTGGTAATAGATTTCGCCGGTGTTGTTCTGCTCGAAGAGAGCCTCGTTGCATTTGAGGTCGCCGGCGGCGCAGGGCGGATTGTTGATGAGGATGGACTGCTCGACGAAGGGCTCATCGGGGGTGGCCGGGAGGGCGAACTGGGTATTGAGCCAGGCCTGGTAGCCGTACATGGAGACATCGTGGATGTCGCCGTCGGTGGCGCCAAAGGTGGCCTGCTCGAGGAAGCGGGAGGCATCTTCGGGGGTGACGAGGGGGACGGGCGGGTTGCCGTTGACCAGAGCGACGAGATCGGAGGAGGTGGCGGGACCGGGATCGGGATTGAGGACCTGAATATCGAAGTTGCCGGCCTGGGTGAGGGTGAGCGTGGCGGTGAGCTGCGTGCCGCTGTTAAACGTGGTCGGAACCGGGGAGCCATTCTGCAGGAGCTGCGCGCCGTTGATGAATTTCTGTCCGGTGACGACGACGGTGGCGGTTCCGGGATTGAAGGTGGTGGGTGTGGCAGAGGTGAGAATCGGGATGGGGTTGAGGACGGAGACGTTCTGGTTGATGAAAACCTTCGGATTGTCGGTACTGGTGATGGTGAGCTGGACGATGTTGCTGGGGGTGGGGACGACGGCGGGCGCGGTATAGGTAATGGATCCGTCGGAGTTGGCGACGGCGGTGCCGACGGTGGCATTGCCGCCGGCGATGCCGTTGACCGCGAGGGTGACGCCGGTATTGGTGGTGCCGGTGACTTCGAGGCCGAGGTTCAGGGAGTTGGTGACGCGGACGTCGGTGTTGCCGGGGTCGATCTTGAGAACCACCTGGCCGGGACCGACGGGGACGTTGAGGGTGGCGGAGTTGGCGGAGCCAGGGTTGGGGTTGGCGACGAGCAGCGGGTAGGTTCCAGGGGTGGGGGCGGTGATGGCGGCGGCGACTTCAGTGGAGGAGACGAAGGTGGTGGCGACGGGGGCGCCGTTCCAGACAATTTGCGCGCCGTAGACGAACGCCGATCCCTGAACGGTGATGGTGGTGACGCCTTCGGTGGGACTGGAGGGCGTGATGCTGCTGAGGATGGGGATGGGGTTGAGGACGGCGACGGTCACGCTGCCGGGAGCCACGTCCGGATGGCCGTTGGCAGTGGCGGTGATGGTGACGGCGTTGGGCGTGGGAACCTGGGCGGGGGCGGTGTAAAGGCCGGCGGGGTTGATGGTGCCGACTTCCGCATCGCCGCCCTGGACGCCGTTCACGAAGAAGGTGAGCGGAACTGCGGTCACGGTCATGCGGTTCTGGATCTGCAGCTGCTGACTCACGCGGACAGAGGCGGACGAGGCGGAGATCGCGGTGAGGTTGCCCAGAGCACCGGCGACGCTGCCGCAGCCGGTGGTCAAGCCAGCGGTGGCGATGAGGACGGTGGAGAACAGGGCGAGAGACAACAACAGACGGGAGGCGCCTGGACGTTCGGGTCTTGCTTGCACGCATCCTCCTGGGGGATGGAAAGCTGCGTTGGGGAGATTCTGCCAGTGAGCTGAATGGGTGAGTTGTCCGCACAGCGTATCACCGAAAAGTTTGAACTGTAGTGAGAATTGGCACCGCGGAGCTACCACGAAAGTGGAGTGTGATCCTCAGGCCGGGGGCCCGTAAGATTTTTCGCTTTTGGCGAGCGCGACCGGCAGGCGGATCGGGATTACTGTTGTCAGGAAATTCGATCGCGGGATGAGGTTGGGCGGGAGAGTTGGAGGAACGGCGTTCGGTTTCGTGGGCGGACCGGTCGCACCGAAAATGGTGCAGTTCTGACAGAGAACGCCGGTCGAGGAGTGATGTGGGAAAAGGACGCCTGGATCAGCGCACGGGGCGGAGCGGCGGGGTTGGGGGGTTGTGAATGGCGTGAAATGTCGCGAGGGGAAAAGCGGTTCGACCGTCCGTTCTCGAGACAATTTTGAAATGAGACGAACGAAATTCGCCCAAACGTGGAAAGATTTGCGACAATGGTTCGCCACAGACGCAGGGATCGCTTACGCAATCCGAATGCGTCTGGCCAATGGGCGGCGAAACCGCTATCACGACGAATCTCCACCAACGGGCAGAACTTCCGCGCACGTGACCGATCCGGAAGAAGGAGACTTGTCGAGATGGACCGCAGATGGCAAAGCCTGACGGTTCGCTCCCCGGCAACGCGGTACAACGTTCTCCCCCTTGGTTTGTCTTGCGAGTGATTGGGCAACGCACCGCCCAGGGTACCCGGAGGGTCTTCGGTCATGAAACGTCCTCTTCGCCCTACTTCTTTATTTTTGGTCAGCTGCTTTTGCGCCTGCATTTGCATGGGGGCGAAGGCAGAGCATCCCGGTGGAAGTCTGCCGGCTCCTGACCGGCCCACGGCCTCGGCAGCAGCGACGCCCGAGCCGGGCAGCGTGGACCTGGTGGCGATCCCAGGACCGCTGCGTTCGTTTCTGCGCATGGCCGGGATCAGCCAGGAGGCGCCTCCGGAAGATGTGCTGCCTCTGCTGGCGCGCAATATCTCGCTGCACGGCTACCAGAATGGCGGCGAGACAGAATACCTCGCGCTGGTGCGGCGCTACGTGGATTTTGCCAAAGAGCTGCGGCAACTGGCCGACGCCCATGGCGATATCCGAGTGGAGAACTGCGACGATGCCGAGCGGCTGGTAGACGTTCTGGGATATCAGTTCGCGGAAGGATGCGGGGAAAAGAACGCGTACGTGGTGACGGCGAATGCGGAACGCGCGTTTCTGGCGATCGATTCGGGGTTTCCGCTGACGGCACTGGAGGACGCACTGCAGAAGCATCAGCCCTTCGTCTACCCGTTCCCGGCCACGCCGGTACCGGTGATTTTCCACGAGCAGGACTGGACCAGCATCAGCATCTGGCGGCAGAAGGGCGGAACGAGTCTGCTGGACGCGCTGCTGCACGATCGGCAACTGGACATCCTGTACTGGGGACTGTCGAAAAACGATGAGGAGACGCGGTCGGCGCTGCGCCAGGGAAAGGGCGGGCTGAGGTGGCTGCTGGCGGACGCGCCCGCACTGGATTTCTACGGCAGCCAGCTGTCGATCCGCTCGGGACGGGTGATGGTGCCGGGAGGTCCGCAGGCGGACCACGCATGGCAGGAACTGGTGGGGGCGAGTCCGTCGAATCCGAGCGAATTCACCGACCATCTGTTTTCGAAGGATCGGGGGTGGCTGGCGGCATACTTCGACGCGCTCTCGCGCGTGAGCCACGGGCAACAGGTTCAGCTGACGTCGGGCTCGCGGCTGAGACAGCTGTACGACGTTTATCGGCGCGCTTCGAACAATCAATATGCGACGCGCGGCGTTTTCCCGCGCAACGCGGACCTGCTGATCCTGTTCAGCCGGCTGCGCTGGCAGCCGGACGGCACTCCTTATATCCCGGGGAGTCTCGGGGTGTGGAAGGACATCTTCAGCCAGGGATCGACGCCGAAGATGGTGCATGACTGGGTGAGGAGCGCGCGGAGCTGGGACAGCCCGGAGCAGTTGCTGATCACCCTGGTGGCGTGCTCCAACTTGCCCAGCGAGGGCGGGCCGCTGCAGATTTATCTGACGCTGAGCGCGATCGACTCGGCGCGGGGAAGCGGGATGCGGCTGGACGACGGTACGGTGCGGGTGATCGCGAACAAGTTCGCTGACTACCGCAGCTGGTATCTGGTCTTTTCGGAATTTCCGGAACTGAACGACACCTCGGTGCTGCAGTTCGCGAAGGCCGCGGATGCAGTATCGGCGATCGGGAATCCCGCGCTGCGCTCGAATGCGCTGGGCGCGCTGCAGGCGAACATCGGCCTGTGGGAGATTCTGGCGCGGCAGCAGCAGATTGCGCCCGCGGCGATGAACCAGTCGTGGCAGGACACGGTGCATCCGTTCATCGGGGCGACGAATTCGGCGCAGGTGTTCGAGGCGACGCGCAACTCGCTGCGTGCGACGATGACGGCGGCTTCGGGGCAGGGGAATCTTTCCGAGGATCAGCTGGTCGAACTGCTGGCGGGGCCGGCGCAGCAGGACGAGACGGGGCGGCGAGTACACGCCCAGATTGCGCAGCGCATTCGTTCGGTGCTCGACGACCAGCGTCTGGTTTCGCTGGATACACTGTTCTCGCTCTACGACGGGATGGATCAGCTGGCGCACGGCGCGGCGGTCAAGGACGAGCTGATTCCGATGGCGGGCAGCCTGAAGGAATTCGAGATGCCGCGGGCGATCTTCACCGCGGGGGAGAAGGCGGCGTGGGCACCGGAGATCTATACGAGCCGGCATACCGAGCTGCAGGTGCGCACGGATCTGACGAAGCAGATCGAGGGCGCGAGCCCTGCGCAGCTGGAAGCAGCGCGCGGCGAGCTGACGCCGTTTCTGCGCGACACGCTGGTGGGGTTGAACTATGCGTACTACGAACCGCCGGGCGCGCAGGTGCTGCACAACAATCCGCTGTTCGTGCGCTCGCATGATTTTTCCGGGGCGTCGATTCAGGGGTACGGTCATGTCTGGAATGCTCCGGAGCTGGTGGGGATCGGGGTCACAGCGGGCGGCGGCGCTTATCTGATCGGGTCGCTGGCGAATTTGCCGTACGCGCTGGCCACGGCGGAAGAAGACTTCATTGCTCCGGAACACGTGCAGGCGCTGATCTGGCAGGCGGCGGGTCCGGCGATTCTGGTGGATGCGATTGAGCCGCGCTGGTGGGATGTGAGTCCGGCGGAGCTGCACGCGGCCGCGCTCTATCAGAAGACAGGGGAGGAGCTGCTGCAGGCGTCACCGGGAAATGAAGAGCTGCGAGGGCGAGTGGCGAGCATCCTTGGGGATCTGATGAGCCCGCGCAGGCTGGAGCTGACGCAGCACGCGCTGCTGAAATCGACGGACGTCGCCGTGCTGATGCCGGGGATCACGCCGGCGGAGAAGTTCTATCTGGCGGCGGAATATCGCAGGCTGTATCCATCGGATGCCGGGTCGTTTGGACCGGCGAGTCAGGAACTGGAAGCCCTGGCGCGGAAGAGCCCCGCGGATGTGGAGGCGGCGCGTCTGTCGAAGGATTTCGGGGTACCGCATCCGACGCTGGAACAGACGAACGCGTGCGCGATCCTCACGCTGAAACCTCTGCCTGCGTATTCGGGCGACGCGTATGGGCTGATGGGCGAATCGTGGGAATCGAGCAATCTCTACTGGGCGCGGCTGGCAGACGAGATGGGGTACGCACCGGAGTCGCTGAACGTGCTGATTCCGGAGCTGAGCCGGCGGATGATCGCCAAGATTTTCGCGACGGATCTGGAAGACTGGCCGGCGATCCTGCGCGCCATGGAGCAGACGGGCGAAGAATTCCGGCAGGGCGGATTCCGGATTGCCGGAGTGGGCCCGGTTCCCGGCAACAACAACACCAGCAGCATCCATCCGCTGTCGATGAGTTCACCCACGGAGCAGTAAGACCATGAAATGGTTCGTTGTTCTCGGGCTTTGCGCGCTTCTCGCCGTCACCCTGACCGTGATGCCTGGCACCGCGGCGCAGAACGGCTCTTCGCGTATTTTCGTTAACGTCGTTCTGGTGCAGCTCAACGTCGCCGTGACGGACAAGAAGGGCAACTACATCACGGGTCTGAAGCCGGAGAACTTCCTCGTCACCGAGGACAGGATCCCGGAGAAGATCTCCTCGTTTGATGAGGGCGGGGCGCCGGGCGGGATGGTGGATGCCGGCGGGGCTCCGCAGCCGGACGGGGGCGGCGGCAGTGGTGGTCCAACGGCCGCGACGGCTGCGGCACAGCCAACGCCGGGAGGGGAGAGTTCCTCCGCGGTGCAGGCGGGTCTGCCGCCGGTTTCGCGATTGGCGGGCGCGAGCGTATATGTTCTGTTCGATACCAGCGACTACATGTATCGGGGCTTCGTGTTCGCGCAGGATGCGATTGGCGGCTTCGTGCGGTCGATGGAGGAAGCGAACAAGATTGCGTTCTACTCTTACAGCCGCAATCTTTCGCGGGCGACGCCGCTGACGACGGACCGCTCGCAGGTGATGCGGGGGGTGCGCAATACGGTCGCCGGGGACGAAGCGGCACTCTATAATTCGCTGCTGCTGACGGTGCGCGATGCGGCTCAACTGCATGGGCGCAAGGCGATCGTGGTGTTTTCCAACGGCCCGGACAATGCCAGCACGGTTCCACCGGAGGATGTGGAGGAACTCGCGCAGTCCACGGGCACGATCATCTACATCATCAGCACGCGGCAGGCGCACGACGAGCCGGTGTCGAGCGCGGTGTTCGAGCGGATGAGCCGGGGGACGGGGGGCAAGGCTTATTTCGCGAAGGACTGGCGCGACGAGAGTATGGCCTTTGCGTCGATCAAAGAGGACCTCGCTCATCTCTACACGATCAGCTATTACCCGAAGCCGAATCAGAACCGCGGCTGGCGTACGATCTCGGTGCGGCTGGTTGGACCCGGGATGGAGAAGTATCGCGTACGGACGCGCGACGGTTATCGGCTGCAGGAACAGCTGCCGCCTCCTTCCGCACAAGCGACGGCGGGAGAGCCGGGGGCGCCGACGGATTCCAACTGAGCTTTGGGGTTGGATTTCGGGATCGGGGGCGCGCAGTGTTTTCTAGCGGAAACGGCGGATGCGCAGCGTGTGGCGGCCGGAGCGATAGAAGCCGGTGACGTACACCGTGGCGCGGCCGGTATTGGAGAAGATGAGCTGGCGCATGCGCAGCAGCGGCGTACCTTTGGGAAGGGTTAACAGATCGGCCATGCGCTGATCGGCGTCGGTGGCGTCGATTTCTTCGTCGGCGTAGGCCAGCTGGATGTTGCACTCGCGCTCGAGAACGGAAAAGAGGGAGAGGCGATCGAGCGGCGCGTTGAGCACAGCCGGATATTCCTCAGCGGACCAGTAACAGACTTCGAGAGCCACGGGTTCGTCGCCGGCGAGGCGAACCCGCTCGAGCCTTCCCAAGCGGGCCGCGGGCGCGAGGCCCAGACGAGCGGCAATCTCCTGCTCGCGATTGACGACCGACGATGAGACGATCCGCGAACGGGCGGTGAGGCCGAGGCTGGCCATCTGCTCGGTGTAGCCGAGGAGTTTGTTGAACTGCACTTTGGGAGGAGCGACGAAGGTGCCGGCGCCGTGGCGGCGCTCGACAATGCCGTCGCGGGCCAGTTCGGTGAGCGCGTGACGCGCGGTCATCAGGCTAACGCTGTGGACGCGGGCCAGTTCGCGCTCGGAAGGAACCAGATCGCCAGGTTTGAGCTGGCCGGAGTCGATGCGGCGGCGGATCGCGTTCTGGATTTTGCGGTAGGCCGGTTCGTCGCTGCGATTTGCCATCGTTCGAATGCGTCCATTGCGGCCGGGATCCGCAGCCGTCTCAGCGAATTGGAGCAGCGGTTTCCTGAACACCATATCAGAACGTGGCAGGGTGGAGTGGACTGCTATATCGATTTAGCACCATAGCCATCACTATGCTATAGAGCGGACGATAGCATGAGTGGAGGGATGTGTAAACACGGCCACTGGGGACGGCCGGGGTGGAGCGATGGTGCGGGGCCCGGGCCGCGGCCCACGAGGCGCATCGCCCGGGATCCAGAGGTGCAGCGGAACGGAGGCAGCATCCGGGCTGCGGAGGCTGAGGGCGGCCGGCGGCGCAGATTTCCACAGGCTGCGGAAAATCGTCGCGCTTGACACGGTTCTTGCGATTGCTATATAGCATTATGCACATTGCTATATAGCTCGCTCCCGGAAGACCCCGACTCTCCGGCCCATAAAAAAGTCTGCAGTTGCACTCAAGGAGGATTCCAGTGAAGTCACAGGTCAGAACGCCGTTGTTTCTCGTGGCAGTTGGCTGCCTCTTCGCGCTGATGCTGCTCGCGCCGACACCCGCGGAGGGACAGCAGGCAGCCGGTTCCATCACCGGCACGGTCACCGATCCGTCCGGATCGGCGGTACCGAACGCCAGCGTGACGGCTCGCGATGTGAACCAGAACACGACCTGGGCCACGAAGACGAACGATGCCGGGGTGTATGAGTTTCCGCAGATTCCGGTGGGGAGGGTGGCTGTCCGAATCGAAGCCCAGGGCTTCCAGAGTCAGGAGCGGGCGGCATTCGATCTGGCGGTCAACCAGGTCGCGCGGGTGGACTTTGCGCTGGCGGTGGGACGGGTGAGCACCACCGTTCAGGTGAGCAGTGCGGCGCCGCTGCTGCAGACCTCGTCGACGGAAGTGGGAACGGTGCTCAACGCGCAGGATGTGACTTCCCTGCCGCTGGCCACGCGGGATACGAATCAGCTGACGCTGCTGGTGCCGGGCGTGATCAGCCCGAACATTTTCGCCTTCGAATCGTCGCAGACGACGTTCGGCACGGGGCGGCCCTATGTCAACGGCGCGCGCGAACAGGACAATAATTCTTCGCTCGATGGCATGGATGTGAATCAGCCGGACAACAACGATGTCGCGTATGTGCCCAGCCCCGACGCGGTCAGCAGCTTCAACGTGATCACGAGCAATGCGCCGGCCGATTACGGCAACTACATCGGCGGAGTCATTGTGCAGACGCTGAAGTCGGGGACGAACGAATTCCATGGCGACTTGTTTGAGTTCGTGCGGAATACGGATCTGGACGCGAATACCTGGCAGGACAAGGCGAATGCTTTTCTGTCGATTCCGAATGTGAGTTCAAAAACTCTGCCGCGGCCGGTGCTGCAGTGGAATGAGTTCGGAGGAACGATAGGCGGGCCCATCGTGCGCGACAAGCTTTTCTTCTTTGCCGATGAGCAAACGGAGCTGAACAACACGCCGAGAACGGCGCAAACGAACACGGTTCTGCCGTCGGCGTTTCTGAAAGGCGATCTGAGCCAGCTGTGCACCAGCCAGGGCGCGAGCTTTGTGGGCGGCGTCTGCAGCAACCCCGCGTACCAGCTCTACAGCCCGGTTTACCTGAGCGGGCCGAACGCGGGCCAGCCAGCGCCGGTGGCCGGGCGGCAGCCGTTCGCCAATAACCAGGTGCCGATCAACAGCAAGGTGGCGAGTGCTTTGGTGGGATCGTCGCTGTTTACCACGCAGGAAGAAACGCCCAGCTACTTCACCAGCGGCTATGTTCACTCCTACCAGGGCGATCTGAAGATGGACTGGCAGGCTTCGCAGAGCGACCACATCATGGGCCGCTACTCACAGATGTACACGATCAACACCAGCAGCAACGGCACGAATCAGCTGACGCCGAATCTGACCCGGGAATATCCGCTGAAGAACGTCGTGGTCGATTATGCGCGGACGATCTCGCCGACTCTGGTGAACGATTTGCGCGCGGGCATCCAGATCTTCCCGGCCAACGATCAGGTCTATACCAACCCGGTGAGCGGCAACCTGTCGCAGCAATTCGGATTGCCGGGGGTACAGGAAAGCATCCTGCCGGCGATGAGCTTCGGGTACACGAACATCGGGAGCCAGGACGGGGTGGAGATCTTCCACGACACGACGATTGAGGCGGAGGACGCGCTGACGTGGACCCATGGCAGGCATACGGTGCACGCGGGCTTTGAGTACTACCACTACATGATGAACGACGTGTACGCGGGCAATCAGGGCGCGGCGGGCGCGTTCAGCTTCAACGGGCAGTACACCGGCAGCGGCAGCAATTTTGGGAATGCTTTTGCTGATTTTCTGCTGGGACTTCCGAATGGCGTGCAGCAGGGAGTTCCCTTTAATTTTCATCTGCGCAACAGCCTGATCGCCGGATTCGCGCAGGATAACTATCGGGCGACCCACAGTCTGACGGTCAACGTCGGCGTGCGGTATGAAGTAACCACGCCGCGCGGCGACAAAGACTCGCAGGCCAACGTCAATTTCGATCTGCTGAACGGCACGCCCGAAATCGGCACCAATTACAACACCTACTGGGGACGGGATAACATCCAGCCGCGGATTGGTCTGGCATGGCAGCCGGCATGGGCTCCGAACACCGTGTTCCGCGCCGCTTACGATATCTCGACTTACATGGAAGGCAACGGCGTGAATAACATGGCGGTCGTCAATCCGCCGAACGTCGAACTGCACAACGAAGTGAATAACAGCGGAGCCGGACTGGAGTATCCGGCAACGACGCTGGATCAGGGCTACACGCCGTTCTCGGCGGCCTGCACGCCCGCGCAGCTGATGGCGTTCGCACCGGCTTGCTTCGCCAGCGGTCAGGCGCATGCCACCAATCCAAACCTGCAGCCGGCTGCCGATCAGCAGTGGACGGCTGCCATCGAACATCAGTTCAGGGGCAATCTGACGGCGACGGTGCAATATGTCGGCAACAAGGACGACCATATGTCCGACATCTACCTTTATAACCAGAAGGTGCTGACGTCATCGGGCACGGTGGTACCGGGTCCGTACATGCAGCCGATCGTGACGGCGGGCGCACAGGCCCGTTACAACGCCTCGGACGGCATTTCGCGCTTCAATGCGCTGGAAGCGGTGCTGGCGCAACGCAGTTATCACGGACTGGATATGCAGGCGAGTTACACGTGGTCGAAGTGCCTGGCGAACTCGCTGGGATATTTTGGCTCGTATGGTGACGAGGAGGGAACCGGCGAATCTCAGACCCAGGCCACGCAGAATTTCTTCCAGAACGAATACGATCCGAAGGCGGATTACGGACGGTGCACGATCGACGCGGCGCATAACCTTCAGGCGTACGCCGTCTACAACCTGCCGGTGGGGCGCGGCAAACTGATCGGCAGCAACATGAGTCGCGGGCTGGATGAAGTTATCGGGGGATGGCAGACGGCGCTCGATCTGAGCTTCCGGTCGGGATTTGCCATCACACCGTTTGCGGGTGCGTACATGGGTGACGAGAATCCGAACTCGGCGGCTTCGCTCACCGGCTCCTATCAGCCCCGTCCGGATTGTGTGGCCGGGATAGCGCAGTCGGTGGGCATGGAGACGGTGCAGATCGGCAGCAGCATGGGGAGGACGAATCTGAATCCTGCGGCCGTAACCGAGGTCGGCGACGGCCAATTTGGCAACTGCCAGAACGGCGCGTTGCGCGGACCTGCGCTGAAGACTTCGGATCTGAATCTGACCAAGCAGTTTCCGATCACGGAGCGGATCAACGTGGCAGCCGGGGCGCAGTTCATCAACCTGACGAATACGCCGATCTTCAGCGTGCCGGCCAGCTGGTGGGGTCAGTACAGCTCGTGCGGCGCGTGCAACGGGGTTCGGACCACAGGCTACTTCGGGGGTGGTGCGGGGACCGTTGGGCTCTATGGTCTGCTCGACGGATCGAATCCGGGGCGACAGATCGTGCTTTCGCTGAAGCTGAATTACTGACCGCAGTGAGCGGCCCAGCCTCCGGCTGCCGCTCGGTCTGTCGTACTTTGCCCATGCCACCCTCGCGGGTGGCATGAGTTTTTGGCAGGCAGGACGAATGAACCGGGCGCGTCTGACTTTTGGGATCGCCGTGGGAAGGTGCGAGCCACACCTTTGCGCAAAGGTTTCCAGCCGAGCATCCAATGGCGTGGAGGTTTCGCGTGAAGGGAATGTGCGATGCGTGGAGGCTCAGGGGGTTGCGCCGGATCAGGACCGGTCGAAACTGGAGACGTTGCAGGGTGACATGGCGGGGGGGAAATCTCTGCAGGGCGGCATTGCTGCTGACGATCCTCGCTTCGCCCGGCGGACTGCGGGGTCAGGAAACGATTCGCATCGATGCTCACGCGCCGACGACGCCGTTTCCGCATTTCTGGGAGGAGATGTTTGGTTCGGGGCACGCGATGCTTGCGCTGCGCGAGGACTATCGCAGCGATCTGCGCGCGGTGAAAGCCGTCACGGACTTCCGTTACGTCCGCTTTCACGGGATTCTCGATGACGAAGTGGGCAGCTATACCGAGGACGAGCACGGAAATCCCGTCTACAACTTCGCGTATGTCGATGGCATTTACGACGGCCTGCTGAAGAACGGGGTGCGTCCGGTGGTGGAGATCAGCTTTATGCCGAAGCAGCTGGCGTTCAATCCGCTGGACCTGCATGTGTTCTGGTACCACCCCAACGTTTCGCCGCCGAAGAGCTGGGAGCGATGGGACGCATACATGACGGCGTTCGCGCAGGAACTTGTCAATCGTTACGGCATCGATGAAGTGGCGCAGTGGTATTTCGAAGTGTGGAACGAGCCGAATATCGATTTCTGGGGCGGGATTCCGCGGCAGGAGAGCTACTTCGAGTTATATGCGCATACCGCACGCGATCTGAAGAAGGTGAGCCCGCGACTGCGGGTGGGTGGGCCGGCGACGGCGGCGGCATCGTGGATCCCGGAGTTTCTCAGTTACGTGACGAAGAATCACGTGCCGATCGATTTTGTCTCGACGCACGGATACGCCGACGATACCGTCGAGAATCTGTTTCACACCGACGAGAAGGTTCCGGAGGATGACCGGGTGTGCCGGGCGGTAGAGAAGGTGCAGCACGAGATTCAGTCGTCGGGGCAGCCGGATTTGCCATTGTTCTGGACCGAGTGGAACGTTGAAGGACGAGACGGCTCGCGGGATACGCCCTTTGTCGGGCCGGGTGTCGCCAACACGATTCGGGAATGCGACGGACATGCGTCGATGATGTCGTTCTGGACCTTCGACGATGTGTTCGAAGAGGGTGGGCCGATCCCAAAGCCTTTCGAAGGTCACTTTGGGTTGATCGCGAAGGGCGGCATCCGAAAACCGAGTTACTACGACTTCGCGCTGCTGCACGAACTGGGCGAGCGGCGGATTCCGGTGAACTCGCCGGACGCGCTTGTGACGCGGGCTGCGGATGGATCGCTGCGCGTGGCCGTCTGGAATATTGTCGATCCGGGGATGCAGGGCGCGACGCGGACGGTGGAGCTGGACTTTTCCGGTGTGGCGCCCAATGCGCCGGTGGCTGTCGAGCGCGTCGATGCGGAGCACAGCAATGTGCTCCCGCAGTACACGGCGATGGGAAGCCCGGTTGATCCGACGCCGGCGCAGGTGGAACAGCTGAATCGCGAAACGGCATTGGGAGCGCCGGAGAACGAACCTCTGACCGAGGGGAGGCTTCGGCTCACGCTCACGCCGAACGCGCTGGTCCTGGTGAAAGTGGAGTGACGCAGCGATCGAGAGGCATCGGCAGAAGACTCGAGCCGTTGGCGATCGCACAGGCATTCCCGACTGCCTGAGTGGAGTCGGGTGTTAGTTGAGAATCCTGCGAACTGCCACGAGGCTGGTGGTGCCGGGAACCGCGTTCTCCACGGTCGTGGTGAGAAGAGCCTGGAAGTACGGAGGAATGGTTTTGTGGTCGGGGGAGAGCGCGACCAGCGCTTTGCGCAGCGCGGTCATGCGCTCCGCGTCGGTGAGATATTCGATGGCGGCCTGCGAGCCCTGGGTATAAATCCCGTAGATGAGCAGGACGCGATTCTCTTTTTCCTGGTTGGGGAGCATCAGGACGAGCGCATAGTCGCGCGTGAGCTGGTTGGTCACGGGATCGAATTCGGGCTTGTATTCGGCCCGCTCGCCGGGCTGGGGATTGCGATTGAGGATGACTCCGCTTTGCAGGTGGAAGCCCTGCTCCTCGAGAAAGACGCGTCCGCTCCATGCCTGGCTGCCGCCCAGGAGGATGGCGTTGCCGTTGCGGATCTCTTCAAAGTTCACCAGGCGCGAGGGCTGCACCCGACAGGTGTCGTCGACCTTGAAGAAGATCTCACAGAGGTGGACCAGGCCGAGGGTCTCGCCGACAGCGGTGAAGTCGGTGGTGGAGGGAACGAAGATGAAACGGCGCAGTTCACGGAAGTGGATGGTGTCGCGAAACTCAGGGAGATCGGCTTTGGGAATCTCGTGCCCGCGGGCGATGGTCGCCTCGCTGTCGCCATTGTGGGCGGCGCGCAGCACCGGATGATTGGGGATCACGATGAGCGGAGCGTGCGCAGGAGGAAGAAACGGGCCCCAGAACCACTGCAGCCCGTCAGCTATGCCGGTGGCGGCGGGGGCGACGGTGGCGGTGGGGCGATTCTTCCTGAGCGCCACGACGATCAGCGAGGACGCGAGAATCACACAGGCGATGGCCAGCACGGTGGTGATGGTGCGATGGACCGGGCTTGCGGGTGGCGGCTCGGGCAGCGGCAGATCGACTTTCGCCGGCTCGGGCTCGCCCGCCATATTCCGGCTAAAAACGGGAACGTAGTGGCCTGCGGGCAGGTCGATGCGGAGCGAGCTTTCAGCGGGGCTCTCTTCGTAGTATTTGCGGAGGCAGCGGCGAATCTCGTGCGCCTGCACGCGGACGATGGGGTCTTTCTGGGGGTTGAACTCCGATCCGCGGCCGTAGACTTCGACTCCGATCAGATATTCATTGAGCTTTTCGCCGTTGCCGAGGAAGGTCTGCTCGCAGACAAATTCGAGAAATCGGGCGCGTTTGGGGGCGCCTGAAAACTGGCGGCTGTCGAGAACCCGGCGAAGCTCCTCGCGTTTCTCAAATTGAGAAATGGAGATGGGCTGCGTCGGAACATCGTGGACGGGGGTCACTCTTGGCCTCGCGGATGCGAACACCCGACTACGGCAGGAGGCGCATGCACTCGGGCCGAATTCTAGCATCGGGGTTCAGGAGGGTCAAACGAAAGAGGCCGGTGGCGATTTCGTGCGGTTAACGGTTATCTGGACCGTTATTTATCGTTATCCACGCCGGGCGGATGCGCCTTTTTTGGCCCGACTCTTGCCATGGAGAGCTCGCCCGACCGAGTCAGGTTGGGCATTGCCAGTCCTGTGGGTTTGGGGAGCGACCTTGCCGGAAGGCCGGCATGGCGCGTGGGCACCGATGCTGGCCGTCGTTGTGCCCGTTCGTGGACGGCGGTCACCCTTCTGGCCTGAGTTCGGTGGGCGGGAACGGAACTAACCGCGCCTCTAACCTCCATTACCTTGGCGACGGTTGTGGCGGGTGCGTACAAGGGTGGGCGGGCATCGATGGATGTTTCTCACCGAAGCCCTGCCCCCGGGAAATGAGCATGATCCGTCACGCGAGGCTCCTCGCTCTGAATCTTGCGCTCCTGCTTCCAGCTGCCGGAGTGCCGGCCAACGATCCGCAGCTGCCGGGGCAGGATCTTCGGATGGAGGTGGTCCGGCAGTGCGCCGGGCCTGTGCTCACGATTCACAGTCCCGGCGCCGGGGGGAACAAGTACGGCTTTGAAGGAGGGCGGGTGGTGAAGGTGGGGTCCACGTATCACCTGTTCACGTCCGAAATGACGGGGGATCCGCACTGGGTGAAGATGAAGCTCGCTCACTGGACGAGCCAGGATCGGGCGCAGTGGAGGAGGGCGGGGACGCTGTTCGAATCGAGCGGGGACTTCACGGGCCGGGATCCGCGCGCGGCGCTTTGGTCGCCGACGCCGATTTTCGATGCAGAGGCGAATCGCTGGAACCTTTTCTATGTTGCTTATGCCGCGTCGCCGGACACGGATCGGGAGTGGCTGACGAATCACGAGGGCCGCATCTGGCGGGCGGTTTCTGAGCGGCTGGGGAACGATGGAATCAACGGACCCTGGAAGGATGCGGGCATTGTTCTGGAGCGCGGGAAGAATTCCGATTCCTGGGAGGGGCTGCAGGGCACGGATTCTTTCTTTCCCTATCGGGTGGGTGACAAATGGTACGCGCTCTATGGCAGCGCTCACACGGAAAAGCTGCCCCTCTCGCTGTGGCAGGTGGGACTGGCATCGGCTCCGGCACTGAGCGGACCCTGGACTCGGTGCACGACGCTGAATCCGCTGCACGTGGAGGCACGATTCATCGAGAATCCGATTGTGATGCATCTGGCCGGTGGTTCGTGGCTCGCGGTGTATGACAACCACGTGCCGAACGAGGTGGGGTACACGGTTTCCGGCGACGGCATTCACTGGTCTGCCGGGCAGCACCTGGTCGTACAAAGCGGCAGCCACATCTGGGCCAGCGAGGTTCGCACGCCGCTGGGATTGGTGCAGGAGAAGGGCGATTCGTTCACGCTGTTCTACACCGCGAACGAGAAGATATCCGGCGCGCAGGCCGATGGGTATGGCGTCACGCTGACTCCGGGGGCTTTGGGGTATGTGGAGGTGCGACTGGCCGACGGCACAACCACTGCAGCCGGGATTTTTGGTTCGGGGACCTCGGCGCGCGGTTCTTTCACGCCTGGCTTGAGGAGCGCTTTTTCCGGTTCCGGCCGGACGGGCGTCAGTCCGATCACGAGGGAGAACAGAGCGTCCGGCATGGGAGTGCGCCGCGGCGTTACAAATGAAACGTCGCCCCGGGACGATGGGAAGAATGCCGCGAACGGCTCCAGGGAATGGGCGGGCTCAAAAAGCTCAGCAACGGGATCGAAAAGAAACTGGGAACAAGGAACGATTTTGGAGGCAGGCTTATGCTGAAGGATCTGGATTACCGGAGCATTGCAAAGCGAGCGGCGTGGTTCGTTCGCGGTCTTCTGCCGGGGCTGGTTGTCTGCCTGGCACTTGAAGGCGCGTGGGGGCAGGCGAATCGTGGATCGATCACGGGAACGGTGGCCGATCCTTCGGGCGCGGTGGTGTCCGGAGTCGCGGTCACAGCGACGAACACGGGTACCGGCATCGCAGCTGCCACGGTTTCGAACGCCGAGGGGATTTATGTCGTGCCCAACCTGCCTCCAGGCGTGTACACCGTTGAGTTCCGCAGGGACGGGTTCGACACTCTGTCGCATCCCGACGTCACGGTGAACTCGACGGAAGCGGTGCGCGTCGACGGGACGCTCCACGTGGGTGCGGTCACCTCGACAGTGACGGTGAACGGCGGCGCACCGGTGCTGGACATGGAATCGGCAGCGGTGGGAACGAACATGAAGGCCACGATCGTGAACGATCTGCCGCTGAGCATCTACGGCGGTGGACGGTTTATCGAAGACTTCGCGGTCGCGATCACGCCAGGCTATTCACCGCTCAGTTCTCCCTATGGCGCTGTGGTGAATGGTGGCCAGTGGTTCACGAAGGACTACACGGTGGACGGCACGTCGGGAACCAGCAGCGTCCGCGGCGATTCGATGGACGGCGGGCCGAGCATGGAAGCCGTGGAGGAACTGCAGGCGCAGACCAGCGGGCTCGATGCGGAGAGCAGCATTACGGGCGGCGGCGTGATGTCGTTCAACTTGAAATCGGGCACCAACAAACTTCACGGATCGGCGTTTCTGTACGGACACAACGAGCTGCTCGACGCCAACACGTGGACGAACGACAGCCTCGATCTGGGCAAACCGAAGGAGCGCGCCTGGGATGATGGTGGGAGTCTCGGCGGCCCGATCCTGAGAAACCGGACTTTCTTCTTCGGCACCTTCGAGCGCTACCAGTCGATCGACTACCGGCTTGGCACAGGGGGCGCGACGGTACCGACCGACGCTTTCCTCAAAGGCGACTTCAGCGCCCTGATGGGCCCGACGCTGTGCACCTTTGGCGGCGCGACGGATCTGTGCAGCAATTATCAGAACTACGGCACAGCTCCCGGCACGCCGATTTTGGTTACCGATAACTCGGGCAACACCGTTCAGGCGCGAGAAAACATGATTTATGACCCGACGACGGGGAATCAGTTCACCGGCAACATTATTCCAACCAACCGGCTCAGCGCCGTCGCGCAGAAGGTGAACAGCTTCTACGCGAACTACAGACCGCAGCTGGGTGGCATCGACAACAATGCACGGACACTTATCTCGAACACGCCGAGCCAAACGCCGATCTGGGTGGTGGTGAAGCTGGATCACGTGCTGCGCGATCAGGATCACATTTCCGGATCGTGGATCTACGACCATAAGCCGCGGACTCTGGACGATGGCGGCGGCCTGTGGCAGGACGGCACGCAGAGCGGCGGCCCATTGTCGAACGCGCGCGTGCAGATGTACCGGCAGCAGCAGTGGAGGCTGAGCGAGCAGCACACGTTCAGTCCGCGGATGCTGAACGTGGTGAACTTCACGGACAGCTTCGACTTCAATGGCAGCAACCCTGCCGATCCGAACAACTGGAATTCGCAGATTGGCTTCGGCGACACCGGAGCGACCAACTTCCCGCAGATTTCTTTCTCGGACAATGGCTCTTACGGTCACACGGAAACTTTTCTGGGAAGCACCTGGCAGGGAGATACCAAGGGCGTGAACATCACCACCGGCGATACCCTGACCTGGACGAAGGGGCGTCACAATCTTAGTTTCGGTGGAGATTTCAACGCACACGAGATCAACAGCCATTCCGGTTCGGGAGCCTATAACTTCAGCTTCTCGTATCTCAATACTGCGGGAGCTGGATATCCGTACGACGGATTTGGATTTGCAACTTATGAGTTAGGCTTGGTGAATCAGGCGACGGAGACTGTGCCCTATAACCTCTATGGGCGGCAGAAATCCATCGATCTGTACGCTCAGGACAATTACAAAATCACGAGCAAGCTCACGGCGAATCTCGGGCTGCGCTGGAACTACAACACGCCGTTCCACGAAAAGAACGGCAACTGGGCAAATTTCGACCCGACGGCCATCAGTCCGATCTACGGGATTCCTGGAACGCTGGTTTTTGCCAAGAACGGCAGCGACAGCTTCGAGAAGGACGAATACTACCTGAACTTTGGGCCAACGATCGGGCTGGCCTGGCAGTTCCAGCCCAAAACGGTGGTCCACGCTTCGTATGGGCTCATCTATAACCCGGTCGGTGTGACCTTCTTTTCCGGGGTTCCCGACGGATTTGCACCGCAGCTCGGTTCGAGCGCGGCGAATAACTTCAGCTGGGACGCGCCAGGAGGGGGCGGACAATATCCCGGTGTATTTTCGAAAGCAACACTCAATACCGATCCCTCCACCATGACCCCGTTCCCCGTCAGCATGGATCCTCGTGCGCTGAGGCTTGGCTACAGCGAAGCGTTCAACGTGGGTATCCAGCAGCAGCTCACCCCCAACACGCGATTCGAGCTTTCCTATGTGGGCAACCGCGGCCATCGCCTGACCGATGCCGCGCTCGCCTGGAACGAAACGAGCACAGCGAACTTCCTCAGCCTGGTGCGTCAGCATCCGGATCTGAATGGTTATAACTACTATGTGTGCAGCCCATCGGATGCGGCGGCGCTGGGAGTTCCTTATCCATTTCCTAACTTCTGCGCGCCGGCTTTGGCGGCGCTGGCTCCCTTCCCGCAGATGGCGGCCAACGAGATTAATTACTGGTTCTACCCGAACCTGCAATATGCGGGCTTACCGCTGGGGCAGAGCTTCTACGATTCGATGGTCTTCGATGTGGTGAAGCGTGCGGGCCGGGGCGTCACCATGGACATGAACTATGTCTGGTCGAAGACCGAAGGCGACTCCTTCTCGGCACAGCAGGAGGGGAACGGCTTCTATACCGGAGTTGAGGACTTCAGCAAGATGGCTCAGGCGGCGCACACTATTACGGGATACGACCTGGCCAATGTGGTGAAGGGATTTGTCAGTTATCAGCTGCCCTTCGGCAAAGGACAAGAGTGGCTGGGAAGCCAGGGCCGCGTGGTCAACGGAATTGTGGGCGGATGGACGCTCGCGGGCACGGTGGATTACTACACCGGCCAGCCTTTCATGATCGGCGCGGCGAATGCTTACTGGCCGCTGTGGGGCAACATCTATCCGATCTTCAACCCGGCGGGCGGGAAACACTCCGATCCGACGAAATATGTTCCCATCAGCGGAGGCGGCACACCGCCGCTCTCGAACTTCTATATGCCTGCCAGCGTGGCCAGCAATCCGGCGCCTGGCATCCTGCCACCGCGCGGAGCCACCTCGTCGCTGCGTTGCCCTGGACAGGCCAACGAGAATGTCACGCTTCTGAAGAACGCGCTTTTCGGACCCGAGGGGACCTATCGGCTCTCCTTCCGGACCGACTTCTATAATTTGTTCAACCGACACTACTACTACATTCAGGGATGCGACGGAACCCATGCGTCGATCGGCGCGTCCAACTTTGGCGAGATCCTTGGCGTCCTGGACAATCCGCGTCAGGGACAGTTCGCGATCCGGCTGGACTTTTGATCGTCCAGGCGGGACGAGAACCCACTTCTCCTGCGGGGCTGCGAAGATTGCGGCCCTGCAGCGACAATCGTCAGTAGCATGAGTATTTCTTCGATCCTCAGATCTGCTTTCTTTCTGCTTTGTTTCCTGCTCAACCCATGGATGGGTCCACGGGTCTGGGCGGCGCATTTCTTCGTGGACTGCTCGCGTTCGGCTCCCGGCGATGGAAGTCAGGATCAACCCTGGAACCAGATTGCCGGTATCTCCGGCCGGAGCTTTGAGCCCGGAGACACGCTTGCTCTGCGGCGCGGCACCGTCTGCCGCGGAGCGCTGGCGCTGCACGGCTCAGGAACGGCGGAGGCTCGCATTCGGCTGACGGCCTGGGGCGAAGGTCCGCGGCCGCAGATTGTCGCGGCGGACAGCGACGCGCAGGCCGTGCTGCTGAAGAACGCGTCGTACTGGCAGATCGATTCGCTCGATATCGCGGGAGGCAGCACTTACGGTTTGCTGGTAACCGGCGATCAGGATCAGGTGCTTAGCCACATCACCCTGCGCAACCTGGTGGTGCATGATGTGCACGGCGGCGAATTACATAATAAGGATAACGGGCTGGTTGTGTTTCTGCGCGGGGCGAAGGGGCAGCGGTTCGAACACATCCTTATCGAGAACGTTGTGGCCGCGCACACGAATCAATGGGCCGGCATCATGATGGGCGCCGGCAATTTCTATGCGGAAGAACCGCAGTACAATCGCGATGTCACGATCCGCAACAGCGTGGCTCATGATGTATACGGCGACGGCATCATTTTGTTTCGGGTGAAAGACGGCCTGATCGATTCCAGCACCGCGTGGCTGACCGGCCAGCAGCCGACGGAGAATATCGGCACACCGAACGCGATCTGGACATGGTCGTGCACCGATTGCGCGGTGCGCAACAGCGAAAGCTTCCTCACGGAGAGCCCTGGCGTGGATGGAGGCGCGTATGACATCGACTGGGCGACCACACGCAACAGCGTGGAAAATAATTATGCGCACGATACCCAGGGTTACTGCGTTGCGATCTTCGGAGCCGGGTATGTGACCCACGATGCGGTGGTGCGGAATAACGTTTGCGTCGATAACGGGCTCAGTCCCAGAATGTCGAGGACTGAAGGGGCTATCTATATCTATACGTGGAACGACGGGCGCATCGATGGACTGACGGTGGAAAAGAACCGGATCGACTGGAATCCGGAGGCGCCTGCGGCTCCCATCGTGATCGACCATGGAAGCCAACTCGAAGGCAGTCCTCTTACGGTTCGGGATAACACGATCCATTCCACGAGCCCGGTACTGATGCGCGACTTCAGCGACCGGCTCGCGCTGACCAACAATCGATACGAATATGCCGGGCTCGACAGGCCTTCGTGGTTTTGGAATGGCAAGAGCTGGGATTCTCTGGAGGCGCTGCAGGCGGCAGGAGCGGAGAAGGGCAGTCAGCTCCTGAGCGACGCGGAGCCGCGGGTTGAGACGGCCGGCCGGAGCGCCAAGGAGGGTCAGCGATTCGATGCGAGGAGCCTCGCGAACCTGGTTGGGATCGACGGTCGCCCGCTGGCGCATCTTCCTGCTGCGGAATACCGGCTGATCATACGTCTCGATCTTCAGCTGGATGCAGACGGGCTGATCGCACCTGATGTGATGACGCGACTCAGCGTGCTGCGGACGCTGGTGCGGGAATATAACCAGCGGCAGTTACAGATCCTTGTATTCGCAGCAAACACCAGCACAAATACCGATCTGCGCAACGCCTTAGTCGATCTCGACGCGCCGGGAATTCAGTTTGTTCGCACCCCTGATTCCGATGCAGCGCTTCCGACTGCGCTCATCGATGCGAAGGAGCGGGTCGTCGCGCAGTGGCAGGATAACTCTGACTTCAATGCTGCCACCATTGGATACGCCGTGCGCCGGGCACTCGGCGTTCCGATCTACGCGCAGATGGATCCGCGTCCGTGAGAAGGAACCTGCCCAGCGGCCAGGGACTTCGCGTGTCTCGGGCGCTGCGCGTCTGGATCGTCCTGATGGTCGCCTGCTTTTGCTGGACGCATAACGTTCATGCGGACGATGACTCTACGCCGATTTCGGTCAATCCGACGTTTGCGAACGGGTTGGCCGGGTGGCAGACTGCGGGTGATGTTCGCCTTCAAAACAGCACGGTGGATCCCGCCAGGCAGGAAGTTGTCATTGGACCCGGCGCCGGATCGATCTCACAGCGCATCACAGCGAACGCCGTCAACCCCATGCTGATTGCGGCGACGCTCCATTCCGCTCCGGCTGAGCGGGCCACACTTGTGGTGCGCTGTCTCGATCAGGAGGGTCACGAGCTGATGACGCTTCGTTCCCCCGATGACATCAAGCCCGGCAAAGAGCCCGGCACACTCGAGGACTATTTCCGGCCACATCCTTTGACGGCCAGCGTGGAAATCGCCATCGAGAAAGAGGGCGGGCCCGGCGTCGTCACGATCGGTCGACTGGAGCTCAGCGTTTATCACGATGACGATCCAGCGCTGCAGAGCACGCAGAATGTCGCGGATCTGATGCGCCCTTTCTGGAAGGGTTCGCTGGTTTCCGATGAGGCGGTCCTGCTCACGTCGCGCAACGGCGAGCGGGCGAGCGGGACGCTTCTGTTTCGTCCCACGCGCATTGTTTCCGTTACCAGCTACGACGGCGCAACGACGTATCGTGAAGGCACTGACTACACGACGCAGGGACGCACTCTGGTTGCCGGCGCCCACTCCACGATCAGCCAGATTCGCGAATCGGATCTGCTCAGAGGCGATCTTGCGTGGAATGTGATCGGAGGCAAACAGGTCCTGGTCACCTACGAGCACGATGACGCGTGGACCGGGCCGGTTCAGCCCAACGTCAGCGCTGAATTGCCCAACACGCTGCGGATGCTCCGCGCGCGTGGACCGCTGCGAATCGTTGCTTACGGCGACAGCATCACCTACGGCCTCGGTTCCAGCCACATGCGGAAGATTCGGCCCTATCAGCCGCCGTGGGTGGACCTCTTCATTGGCCAGCTTCGCAGGGACTGGAATGATCCCGGCATCGCACTCTACAACGCCTCGCAGAGCGGCGCGGACTCCACCTGGGCCAGCAAGATGGCGGAGCGCATGGTGGCTACGCTCGATCCGGACCTCGTCGTGATTGCGTTTGGACAGAACGATTTCTGGAGCATCTCCGCCGATGCGTTCGCCGACAACCTCACGGCGGTGATGCGCGCCGTGCGAGAAAAGAATCCGCAGGCGGAATTCCTGCTCGTTTCGACCATGCGCTTCGATCCCGCCTACAGCACGAATGCCGGTTACTGGAAGACGGTTACGGAATATCAGACGCGCTTGCACGCCATGGTTGGTCCGGGTGTGCAGCTGGTCGATATGACTGCGATCAGCGGCGCGGTGTTCGCGGCCAAGGAGCCGCGCGACTGCCTGAACGACCCGCTCCATCCCAACGACTATCTTTCGCGATGGTACGCGCAGAGCCTGCTCGCGGCGCTGGCTCCTGCTGATGAAAAGCCTTCGGCTGCGCCCGAAGAAGCTCACCCTTCGAAGAAGAAAGGCGCGGGCGACGACGATCCCGGTGCGCCTCAGGCAACGCATGAACTCACGCCGGTCGGTCAGGCGTGGAGCGCCGTCCACCAGCCATAGACGAACCAGCATCTTGTCGAGGCTTTTCCGGGAAGGAGATTTGCATCATGATCGATGGCCTGCAACGCTGCCAATTCCCTGCCCTTTTCGTCCTGCTCATGAGCGTGAGCGTCTGCGTGGCTCTTGAGGCGCAGCAGAAATACGATCCCTCCAGCCTGGCCTCGCCCACGATCTCCGGACCCATCTCCGTCTACGACAACTGGTCGACGTATGACGAACTCTCCGATCATGTTCCCCTTACGCAGGAACTCACGATGCGGGAGCTGGATCAGGTTCTGCGTTTACGCCGCGCGGGAGTGCGCTTCGACTACTACGTCATCGATGCGTTCTGGTTCGATCCGGACGGAGCCTACCGCACGTGGAAGAAGCCGAACTGGCCGGATGGACCCGATCTGTGGCTGAAGACCTGCCTGGACAACGGGATTCGGCCTGGGCTGTGGTTCAGCACCAACACCCTGGTGCACATCAATGCAGCCCCGCAGTGGCGGAGTTCGCTCAACAAGCAGGGCGGCGCGATGTCGATGTTCGAAGGCGGATTCCTGCCGGACTTCATGGAGACGCTGCAGTCTTGGTACGGCCGCGGCGTCCGCATGTTTCTCTTTGACTTCGCCGATCTGACCGCGGCCACGCCCGCCGCCGAAGCGACACTTTCGAAGGAGGAAATCGTGCGCCGCAACTCCGCCGCGCTGCGCGAGGCCCTCATTCGCTTTCGCCGGAAGAACCGCGACGTGGTGCTGGAGGCGTTCAACGGATTCGGCGGCGTCATGGATTCCACTTATTATCCGTTTCCGTTCAAAGATCCGGTGGATCTCCGCTGGCTGGAGGCCTTCGACTCGCTCTACTGCGGCGATCCGCGCCCCGGCGATGTACCGGAGATGAACTTCTGGCGCTCGCTCGAAATCTACAGCGATCATCAGACGCGCCGCTACGAAGAATCCGGAGTTCCTGTGGAGCGGATCGACACCACCAGTTTCATGCCTGGGGTCACGGGCACGATTTACCGACGCGGATTTCAGGAGTGGAAGGGGTCGCTGCTGCTGACGCTGGCGCGAGGAGGCTGGATCAACACCAGCTACGGCAATCTCGAACTGCTCAGCGATGAGGGCGCACGCTGGTTCGCGCGCGTTCAGTCGCTGTTTCTGCATCTGCAGGCAATCGGCCGCACGCATCCTTTTGGCGGGATTCCGGGCGAAGATCAGCCCTATGGATTCGGATCGCTCGATGCGGAGGGCAGCGTGTATGTCGTCGTCAATCCGCGGCAGGAGATGGCTTCGATTCACCTACCTCTGTTGGCGGCCGAGCAGATGCCTTTGGCCCGTGGCCGTGTGCAGTTTCGCGACGCCGGATTTGTCCCTCGGCTCAGCGGCGACACACTGGAGTTGGGGCCGGGACAGATGGCGATGGTCGGCTACGGACGCTACGCCGGCGAGATTTTTGACTTTGGCGTGCAAGACGACACGGTGATTCCGCGATCGATTGAATCTCTCCCCGCCGACTTCCAGGCGGTCAGCAGGGGAGTTATCCGGGCCGTTCTTCCCGCGCCGGCGGAGGGCGATCTTCGTCTGATTTTCCAGCAGTACGATCCGGATGGAACTCTGCACCGCACGATGGACGCCAATACTGCGATGGGCAGGATTTTCCAAATGAAAGCGGAACAGGGGGGCCACGAGATTCCGATCCACAAAGAATACGATCACGTGATCTGGTCGGGTCTGTCGTGGGCCGCGGGAGAAATTCGCCAAAAGGACCTGCAGGCCGGCTCCCCAGTCACGGTCACCTTCGAGTCCACAGAAAAAGCGCCTGTGACTCTGCGGGGAGAGCTGTACCGCGTGCGCTATTGAGCGGAGGATCGATCCGCCGTCGATGAGAATTGCGCGGCGATCGACTGCGATGAGGAAAACTATCGTTCGCCTAAGCGGGTGTCGCTTCGACAATACTCACGTCGCTGCCGACGGGAAGGACGCGGGTCAGGCGAAAACCCGCCGCTTCCAGCAGGGTTCGCCACTCGGCCTCGCTGCGTTCGCGGCCGCCGGTCACGGCAAGCATGTTGAGATCGCTCATCAGGCGCATTTCGAGGTGAGGATCAGCGTGCGAGACCAACGGCGGCAGAACAAATTCGATGATCAGCAGAGTGCCGTCCTGGGGAATTACGGAGCGGCAGTTGCGGAGAATCGGAATCGCATCCGCGTCTCTGCGGCCGTGCAGGACATGCTTGAGCATGTAGACATCAGCGCCGGCGGGAACCGATTGAGTGAGGTCCACCGCGATCAACCTGCATCGGGAAGAGAGCTTTTCTTCCGCGAAGCGCACTTTGGCCGCTTCGATACTGGGCTCAAGATCGACGAGCAGACCCTGGAGATGGGGATGAAGCTCGAGCACGGCAAGGATCAACGCACCGCCGCCGCCGCCCAGATCGGCGACCACCTTCGCATGTGAAAAATCATACGCACGCGCGATGGGAGCGTAATCTTCCGCAGGTGCGGTGCCCATGACCGCGCGAAAGATGGAGCCGGCTTCGGGAACCTGCTCCCAGCGAGACGGCACTTTGGGATCGCGCACCTGGGAGGCCGGCTGACCGGTACGAATGCAGTCGGTGAGCAGGGACCAGCTGTCCGCGAGCAGGTCTGCCCAGAAGATGACGGCCGGCCACACCGACTGCGGCGCATCTTTCCGCAAGGGCTGTCCGAATGGAGTCAGACGAAAATATTGCGGTGCGGTCTCCTGGGTGATACCGATGCTGGCCAGGGCACGCAGCAGGCGATAGAGAGCATCGCGGTCTGCCTGACACGTTTCGGCCAGGGCATCGACGCTGCGCAGGTCGTCACCGAGCGCATCGGCGACACCGAGACGCGCAGCGGCGCAGAGCACCCGACTGCGGGAATAGGCCATCGCCATTGCGATCAGTTCACTGTTCGCCGTGACATTGCCGATTCCGGTGGTGGATTGGGCCATGGAACACCTCTTGTCCAATGTACTCATGGGGCGAGCAAAAAACTTCTGTGGAGGCCAGGAATTGAAATCGGGGCGGGACCTCTGTCGCGCTCAGGTAGCGGGGGACCAGAGAAGGCAGGCCATCAACAGGAATCCCGGTGAAAGCCTTCACCGGGATTTTTCTTCAGCATCGCTTTCGTGAGGGGTCGGGCATTCTAGGAATCGTCGCCAGTACCGACAGAGCCATTCGCTGCGCTCGCCGGTGGAGCGGTGATAGCAGCGATGACCGGCAGCAGGGCTGCAGCGGCGAGGCCCGCCTTGCTGATCATCTGGCGACGCGACAAACCCTCCGGCAGAACGGCCGCGGAGGGCTCCTCGAGAAGTTCTTTGTCGCGAAGCTCGGCCAGAATCAGAAGCACGAGATCTTCGCTCATCACGGAGTCCAGTTGCCGGGTCGCGATGGCGGCGATTTCCGGCAGCGTTTTGGTTCCGTCGCACAGCCGCCAGATGCACGCCGAGCTCTGGTTCAGGCACCAGGCCTTGTGGGTGCGCTGGTCGTAGAGAAGCGTTTCCGCATCGATATCGCGGATGGTGATCCGATCGGCCGGTATGCTGCGTGGTCGCAAAGTCGATGTCATCTTCGATTCCCTTCGTGGCCGGTGAGCCGGCCTCGTTTCGGTTCTTCATGAAGCAACGATGAAGCAGGGCCGCGGCTACGGCGGTGAAGGCGATGCTCGCCCGACGTGAAACAAGAGACGAACGGGCCGCAGCAGCCAGACCTGCCAGCGCTGGCGCAAATGGAAACGTTCGGCGAACGCAAAGTCGGCATCGATGAGACGATCCAGCAGAATTCTCCCGTGACGGAGGCGGCGAAAGAAGCGCCTGGCTCGATGAGTTTCCATCCTCAGATAGAACTCGTGTTTTGCGCGCCAGTCAACGCTGGCGCATGGCCTGGTGATGCGCTCGAGCCAGAGCTGATCGGCAAGTTCTTCGAGGTGCCGGCGGTTGCGGGAGCCGGTGTCTGCGGACATCGGCTTCGCGCCGCGAGGATCAAGGCGGGCGGCCATCGCCTCGCCGAGAGCGAGGACGCTGGTGATCTCGGAGTTGCGCTCTGCATGGCTGCCGGCAGGGGGCGCCGGGAGACTCCGAAACGCAAAGGTCAGATCGAGGACGTGGCTGAGGCGTTCGAAACAATGGCGCGCGCTGTGCAGACAAAGAAAGACGAGTTCGTCAGCAGGCGAAAGCAGCCGGGCCGGGACTCCATGAAAGGGAGAGGGCTCTGTCCGCTCCCACGCACGCTGCACATCGAAATTGAATGCGAGCGGATGCTCCACATCGTGATGCAAATCCACGGTGACAGCGCCACGACGCCAGGGCCGCTCGTGATCATCGCGCAGGCGCCTTGGCGAGAAGCCGAGATCGGCGAGCAGAGTTTCGGCCTGGATCACGTCCTGCGGGCGCACCAGGAGGTCGAGATCGCAGCAGGGCCGCAGCGCGGCGTCGCCGCAGAGCCGTTCGGTCAGCCAGGGGCCCTTGAGAACGACCACCGGTATCCCGCGATCATGAAAGTCGGTGAGGATGCTCCTGAGGGCCGAAGCCCAGAAGAAGGCGGAGATTTGCGCGTCGCGATGGATCTCCCGCAGGCGCTGGCCGAGCTGCGGAAACGGTCTGACATCCGGCATCGCGCGCAGGAGTGCCGCTGTCCACGGCAAAATGTTTTCCTGTTCGGCGAGGTCCAGAACCGCGAGCCAGTCACGCTCCGAGCCATCGTGGATACTCGCCTGACCGCGCAGCAGATCGAGCAGGAGTGGCATTCCCGGTCTCATGCGGGCGCTCCTCCTGCGGCCAGAGCCGCCATGAGGCGGCCGGCGACGGATTCTGCTTCGCCACGGAGCGACCGCCAGGCGGTAGCGTGGCGCATCATTGCAGAAACGGTTTCCAGGACGCGCGCCGGCGTTCGCTGTACGGGCGCGGTATGCAGCAGTGTCTCCAGAACCGCTCGGCCGCGGGACATCGGCTCGGGAGCCCAGCGCGCGGACTCGGCGTACTCGGTGAAGACGACCATGCTTACGGTGAGCGCATCGGTTCCGGCACGCCCGTTCATTTGCGTCAGCGAGACGCTTGTTTGATTTCGCTGGCCGGGTTGCCGCATGCGCAGGTCGCGTGCAAAAGGATGAACTCTGCCCTGGCAATCCAGCAAGGCAAATTCATCGGAATAATAGGTGGCACCGGCGCGCACCAGTTCGGCGACCAGCGTGGACTTACCGGCATGGCTGACGCCGGGAAGAAGGAGAGCCCGGTCGTGCCATGCGACCACCCCGGCGTGAACAAAAACGCGATCCGGCGCAAACTCGGCGACGTGACTCATCAGGTGGCCGCCGAGCTGCACTAAAGCCGGCGCCATGGGCTGGGCATCGATCAGCAAGCGATCGTCGGCGACCACCTGCCAGGTTGCGTCAGGCAACGCGGTGCGCAATGCAAACTGGCGGCTGCCGGAGTGGTGTGGCGGGGACGGAACCGAGCCAAAGGGCGCCTGGCGACGCATCCGATCGAGCATCTCAGCGTTTTCGGCCGCAAGCCGAAAGGGAACACCGTAGGCGATCAGGTCCAGCACGTGATCCACGGGGCCAGGCAGGGGCTGCTGGTGTGCATCGTTCTGAACTGCTGGCGCGGTCATCGGCCTCATCCTCGTATCGCCTGAAAGAAATGTCACGGCTGCACCGGAGGTCCGAGCAGCGGTGTTTTCACCGGGGCCGCGGCTCCGATTAATTCCGTCAACGTGTTTGCGAATGCATTGCTGATCCAGAGATTGCCGCTGGCGTCGACCCCGGCTCCGAAGGGTCCGTACAGACCTGCGTCGAGTCCGAGGCCATCCGCCGGAGAGTCGGCCTGCAGCGTCGCGCCTGAGAATTCGCTGATGGTATTGCCGTGATAATTCGCGATCCAGATATTTCCGCTGCCATCGACGGCGATGCCGTCGGGTGTTTCAATTCCGCCGGTCTGAGTTGCCTGTCCCAATAAGGCGCCCGAAGGCGAAAGCTTGACGAGAGCGGATGCGTCGAAGTCGGCGATAAAGATGTTGCCCGCCTGGTCGAGGGCGATCGCCGCGGGAACATCGCAGCAGGAATAACTGGTGACGGTGCCGGTCGGGGTGACCATGGCCACTCCGCCCTGATAAGAAAACCAGCCATTCTGGCTGGCATCCACGGCCACCGCGGTGGTGAAGGTCAGAGAGGAAGCGGCAAAGCCCGATGTTCCCGAGAGAGGAGTGCCGTCTTGAGCGAGCAGCGTCGCAGCGGCGTTGGCGTAATCGGCGACCCAGACATTGCCGCCGGGGGTCGCGGCCACTGCGAAGGGAAGATAAATGCCGCCACCCGTGTATCCCGAGCCGGAAAGATCTTCGCCGTTACTGCTCAGATGGGTTACGCTTCCGGTGGAATTGCCGAGCGCATTCGTGATCCATACCGAATCCTGGCCGTCGACCGCAATCCCGAAGGAGGCATTCAGGCCGGTGGCGGCATATCCGTTGGGCGATGCCGGTACTCCGGTCGGCGAGAATTCCGAAGCTGCGCCGCCGAAGTAGTTGGCGACCCAGACGTTGCCTTTGGAATCGATCGCGAGCGAGCCTGGCAGGTTCAGGCCGCCGCATCCGGAGGTGCACTTCCCGAAGGTGGCCGAGAGCAGCCAGTCATGCGGTGCGGCGGTCAGCGCCGGTTGCCAGGGACCCTGCGCGAGCAGGGCAAAGACTCCGGCGACGTTGGTGGCAGGATTGCGAACGATATTCAGCGCGGCATCGAGCGTGTTCGACGGGGCCACACTCCCGACGGTCGCAGCACTGAAGAGGGTTTGGCAGGCAGCACCGCCGGCCGCCTGGTCGCAATCCCAGAGAATATCGGCCAATGTGTTCAGCTTGGCGGTTTCGACGCTTGAATTCGCGGGCAACGCAGCGCCGGGTGTTGTTCCCTTGCTGTTGTCGACCAGGTTTGCAACGGTGAGGAAGGCATTCCGCAGCCCGGTCGCGTTCGTCGCGCTGGCACCTATGGTCGCATTGGTTCCGATGAACTGGCTGAGCGCCCACGCCGCGGCAACTGTGGTCGCCTCGTTCAGCACGACCGTGCTCGAAGTGCTGAGCGCGCCGCAGTCGCCCAGCGCCGCAATCATAACCAGCGCAGAATTCGCCGCACCGGATGAGGAGGTCTTGCCTCCGCGGCCGACCAAATAAACCTGCGCGGTGCTGCTGGGGCATTGAAAAGTGGGAATGGAGAAGTTGCCGGAAGCATCGCTTGCGACGCTCTGCCCGCCCAGCAAATCGGTCGCGCCGGTGCCCGGGCCGGAAGTGCCGGCGGAGAAGAACGAGAGGGCCGCGCCCTCGACCGGACTGGCTCCGCTATGCATTTGCCCTGTAAACGCAGGCGCGACCGGCGGTGGATTCGAGCCAGAGCCCGAACCCGACATGCTGGGTCCGCTGCCGCCGCAGCCCAGCACCAGCGCGCTCGCTGCCAGACTGCCCACGAAGAAGAGAGTTCGCTGGCGCGGTGAACCGAGTTGGCGCAGGACGGATCGCATCGTGTTGCATCATTCTTAGTGGCAGTCGCCACAATTGGCGTTCGCGTTGCCGTTGATCGCGATCGCCGTTGGTGACGCGATGCTGCCGCCTCCGTTGTAGGGTGAGTTGACGTTCAGCGCCGCGCCCGCACTGGTGAACGCGCTCACGGTGTTGGCTCCGCTGTTCACCACCCAGATGTTGTTATTGGGGTCGATTGCGATGCCGGTAGGCAGATTCAGGCCATTGCCGGTCAGCGTCGTCGCCGTCAGCATGCCACTGGAGTTCACCTCGTACACGGTGTTGTCCGAGGCGGTCACCCACGCGTTGCCATTCGTGTCGATGGCCACACCGCCAGGAGCTCCAGCCAGCGAGGTCGCGGCCTGGGCATTGCCGAGGTTATCGAACCGCGAGACCGCGTTGACGCCGCTGTTGGTCACCCAGATCTGCCCCGACTGATCCGCGGCGATCGCCGTCGGTGCGGCCAGGCCACTGCCCGTGTACTGGATGGCAATCAGGAATGCGGTGGGGCTGGGAACAACGGGTTGGAAGGTCGCGGTGTTGCTTGTGAGCAAGAGTCCGACATTGCGTGCAGGATTCTGCGCGATGTTCATCGCGGCGGTGATGGTATCGACGGGATCACCGGATTGGGAGGGAGCATTCGAAAACAGGTTGGTGCAGTTCGCGCTCGCGCTGTTGCCGGAGCCATCGATGGAATTGATGCAGGCCTCCAGCAAGTCAGCAACGGTGTTGACTTCATCCTGCTGCAGCACCGCGCCCGCGGGCAGAGTGCCGGGGAGCGCACCGGTGGAGATATTCGTCACCTCACCGGCCGCGGCGAAGGCCATCTGCAACCCGGTGATGTTGGTCGAGGAAGTGCCGACGTTCTGGAACGCCTGGGTATTGCCACTCATGAAGGGAGCGAGGGCCCACACGGCCGCGACGGTCGTGAGTTCGTTCATATGGATATGGGCAATGTTGTTCAGATTGCCGCACGCACCGAGCGCGACCATGAGGGCCAGGTGGGAGTTGGCGGGGTTCGGCCCGGTCCCCTGGGGTGCGGCCATCGGATCGCCGCCCGTTCCCACCAGATAGATTTGGTCCTTATTGCTCGGGTCACTGGCGCAACTGGGGTTGGCGAAACTGAACTGACCGTTCGAGCCGGTTTGCGGCAAAGGATCCGTGAGCAAGCCCGTCGCGGAGGAACCGTATCCGGTGGCGCCGGCGTCGTAGAGCTGCAACGTCATGTTCGTCACCGGCTGCTGGCCGCCGAAGGCTTCGCCCTTCATCTGCGCCGCCACAGGAACCGGCGTTTTTGTTGGCAGCGAGGACATGCTTCCGCCGCAACCTGCCACGGCCACGGCGCTGGCTGCCAGAAGCAGAACTGCGTTTTTCCTCACGAATGACCTCATGGCCTTGCTCCCGTTTTGTTGTTCTGCGCGGCTGTTGACAGAGGTGCAGCCGGGGCAGCGGCGCCCAGAATCCTCGTCACTGTACTGTTACCCTTGTTGGCGATCCAGACGCTGCCGCCCAGATCGACTGCGATCCCGCTCGGCGTTGACAGGGATGGATCCGTGAAGCCGCCCGATGGCGACAGCGCCGTTCCTGCATCCGTGAACAGGCTCACGGTCGAGTTGCCGTTCGTGATCCACACCTGACTCGATCCGTCGATGGCGACTCCGGCCGGCGCATCCAGACCGCCTGTCGCGGAGATCGAGTTTTGGACCGTACCGACCTGGCTGGTTTCAATCAAAGGCATCGCTCCGCTTCCAACCGTCCAGATATTGCCGCCGCTGTCGATGGCAACGGCCGTATTCTCACCCGCGTAAGCGCTGGACGAAACCGCTGTGCCGTCGCCGGTCAACTCGCTCAAACTTCCCGCGCCATTCACGACCCACACGGTTTCGCCGGCAACCGTAAGGCTACTGGTCGCGCTTGCTGTCGTGTACTGAGGATTCGTGGGGGTAAAGGTGGCGGTCACGGTGTACATGCCGGGGGCCAGGCCTGAGGTGCCGCCGGTGATGTCGATGCTGCCCGGTGCCGCGCTGTAGGTGAAATTGCCGATGTCGGGAGGCGTGGTGGTTGCATTCAGCACGGTCGTGCCTGCATCGCCGTGGACAATCTCGGCTGCCGGTGTCCAGTTAATGGTCGGCGTAATCGTTGCCGCACCGGAAGCGGTCACGGCAAAGGTGTTATAGGCGAAGACGGCGCACCCCATCGATCCAGGAGGGAAGTTCTCGACTGCAACATCGAAGGTGCCAGGATTCGTGACCAGCGAGCTGCCGACCTGCACCTGGATTTCGGTTGGGCTCACGAAGGTGACGGCGGGGAAACTGCTGCCGTTGATCACAACATTCGTGCCCTGTGCCTGGGTGGTGAAACCCGTGCCGTTGATGGTCAGCGTAAACGTGGAGGACCCGGAAGGTACTGAGGCCGGACTGAGACTTGTGATGGTCAGCGGTGCATTCGTAACATTGAAGTTCGCATAGACGAGGGTCTCGTCTTTGGCGGAGAGGGTCGCCGGGTTGGACGTACCGGTTAGGTCGAAGGTCCATCCGGCGAAGGTCCAGCCGGCGTTGGGCGTCGCGGTGTAGGTCAGCTGCGTTCCCCATGGGTAGAACCCGCTGTCGGTCGAAGCAGGAGTGATGGCCGCGGTGCCTCCGCAGGGCGGGCCGCTGAAATTTGTCACCGGCACGTAGGATGGGTTCACGGTTGCGGTATAGGTCGTGCTCGCCGCCGGGATTCCCGCCGTGGTGTGGAAATACGCTCCTCCATCGCTCCAGCTTGAGAAATCAAACTTTGTGTTCAAGCTGTTCGGCTCTTCCGGTGGATTGGTCGTATCCCCGGTGAAGCTGAGGGAGAGGGTGTGCATAGTGCCGGCATTCCACCCACTCCCGTCCAGGGAAGGGTCAGGAGAGAAACTCTTGGGCGTCACCCAGAACCCGCCATCCACATATGCGAAGAGACCCGAGCTGAAATCGTTCGCGATTGGATCGGCGGGGACCACATTCACGGTGTAAACGGGTGATGTCGTAAACTCCGCGTTGACCGCAACGGGATTGCCCGTATCCGGGACAAAGAAGGTCTTGGGATTCGCGGACAATCCGCCAGACAGCCAGAAATAGGGTGACTGCTCGTTGAACTCGTAGAAGTTGTAGGTTGAAGCCGGCGTCGCGGTCAGGGTCGCCTGCTGGCGCGCGACGAAGAAGTCCCCGCTGGCACCGGAGTAGGTCTGCGGCTGCGGAGAAACGCTCACGCTCCCCGATGCCGACGGAGAGACCGCGTCTGTGTACGGGACCAACTGAATGAAGTTGGCGGTGTAAGTGGCGATAGCGGGTGCACTGGTGGGAAAGGCGGGACTACCACTCCCGGCCTGAATCGAGACGGTATGTGTCTGCGCACCCGAGTCGCTCCACCGGCCGAACGTGTAATAGAACGTCGTCGACTGTGTGCTGTTCTCGATGTCTCCCGTCAGCGTTTGCACGCCGTCGGCAACGCTCACAGTGTGGCTTGAACCCAGAGACCAGCTGTAGGTACAGGGCGTCGTGCAAGTGGTCGAGGTGTCGACAATCACCTGCAGGCCTACCGGGTTGGAGGTGACGGTCACCATCGTCGGCGCACTTCCATAGAGGCGCAGGATCGCCTCTTTGTCTCCCGCGGAATAATCCTGGTTGCCCGCGCCCGGGACACCCTCGGTTCCCTGGAGCGGAATGCCCGGCGGAATGGTCTCGATCACCGGGGCGCCGTTGCGCGTGTCCACCAACGATGGATACTGCATCACTGAGGCGTAATCGTAGGGCGAGAGCAACTGTTGGTTCTGCATCTGGATCGCAAAATTACCGACCCATGAACCCTTGATGACGTTGTCGTAGTTGACGGTAACGTAGCTGTCGCGATCGGTGCGCACGTGCTCGTGATAGAGGCCGACGATGTGTCCCATCTCGTGGAGCAGGGTCGCGATATTGCAGTCGGTGTTGCAGTTCAAGCTAATGGGACCAAAGCTGCTGCCTGGAAAACCGATCGAATCCACGTCGCCGCGCCCGCCGGTGCCACTCAGGGTGATGTCCACGTAAGTTGTCTGAGTCGTTCGCTCCGCCCATTGCGCGACCTGGGTAGCACCGATCTTGAAATCTGTATTAAAGGTGCTGATGGCCGTTGCCAGGTTCGGACAGGTGTCACCGACGATGCAACCGTGATCGTCGTAATACACCACTCCCCCTGGCCACGTTGTTCCGGGGTCTGCGACGCCGACTGACTGCGGTCGAGGCTGAACATCAGACTGCGCCGGCGGGCGTGAAGGTGCTGCGCCCGTTTGCGTCTGAGCCAGAGTGGAGGCGGTGAAGATGAAAACGGCGAAAGCAGGCAGAGCGCACTGCAGGGATCGGGGGACTAATCCACAAAAACGGAACATGGGTTCGATACTCGCGCAAAGAGAGAACCGCAGAGCCTGTTACTACAGAGTTCCACGATGGTGGCACGAGGTATCGCTGCTGTCAACTTCTGGCCGACGTTGACGTTACTGGCGACGATGGCCTTTCGGGATCAGCGTTACTGTTGGTGATTACTGCCCGCGCTTATTCCCGGCAGGCGATGGTGGGCTGTCTTCGATGCCAGCTATTTCGAGGGTTCGCGTCGGGGAATCGCGGGTTCCTGCTGAGAGCCAGGAAACGATGGCGAGGGACCAGGCTAGATCCCTTTGATCTCGCCACCGTCCATGCGTACCGAGGTCCCGGTCATCCACTTCGCTGCGGGCGACACCAGCCAGGCCATCAGCTCGGCAATTTCTTCCGGTTGTCCGAAGCGGGCGATGCCTGCAGTTTCCGGGAACTTGTTCACCGCCTCGTCGACGGTGAGATTGTGAGCGGGCGCCCACTTTTCAAAGAATGACTTTCTGCGGCCGGTCATCACGGCGCCCGGCACGACGCTATTGACCTGCACGCCATCTTTGATTCCCTGCTCGGCGAATGCTTTGGCGAGCGCGATGATGGCGGCGTTCACAGTGGCAACCGCTGCGAAGCCCGGTTTCGGATCGAGAGCGGCGCTTCCGGACATCAGGACGACAGAGCCGCCCGAAGCCTTGAGCGCGTCCCAGGCGTGCACGGTGACGCGACGCGCACCGTGGAGCTTGAGGGCGAGGCCATCCTCCCACTGCGCATCGGTCATCTCGAAAAGGTCGATCTGCGGCACGGCGCCGGCGATATTCAGCAGGGCATCGATTCGTCCGAAGCGATCGAGAGTGCCGGCGACCAGGACGGCGGCGGACTGGGGCTCGCGCAGGTCGAGTTCACAGACTAAAGGTTCAGCGCCTGCCGACTTCACACCGGCTGCGGTCTTCTCCAGTTCGTCTTCGTTCCTCGCGGCGAGGACGACGGCGGAGAAGTCGCGCGCCAACCGCAGCGCGGTCGCGCGGCCGATTCCCTGGCTGGCGCCGGTCACGATCGCAACTGATTGTTGGGTCGTCATCATTGTCTTCAGAGCGGATTGTTCAGAGTTTGCCGGTTGGGAGACCCTGGCGCGTGAGGGTTGCACGCGCGGCCTCGAGGATGACGTCGACCACCACCTGCGGGTCGGCATACATCGAAGTGTGATCCACGGGATGGGGCCGGATCTTTGCGCCCATGCGATTGGCCATGAATCGCTGCGTTTTGGGATTGATCATCCGATCCTCTTCTGCGACCAGATACCAGGAGGGCCTGGTCTTCCACGAGGGCGCCGGCGCGGGTTCCTGAATACACTGCATTGCGATCGGCCGTTGCACGGCAGCTGCAATCCTGGCCTGCGCAGGGGATGCCTTTTGCGCGAGCGCCCGGTGAAAGGCGTCTTGCGGCAACCACACAAAGCCATGAGCATCGGGAACCATCTTCGGCGCTTCAGGAGAATTTGGGTTGAGATAGAAAACTTTGGCCACGGTCTCGCCCTGATCCGGAGCGAGTGCCGAAACGTAAACCAGAGATTTGACACGGTCGTCGTGCACCGCCGCGATCACAGCCCCGGAGTAAGCGTGTCCCACCAGAACCACGGGACCGCGGGTGCGCTCGAGCGCCGTGGCGAGGGCAGTCGCGTCGTTGGTTAAAGAAGTCATGGGAATCGGCGCGCAGATGACCTGAAGACCGTGCTTCTCCAGGGGCAGAACTACGTTGCTCCAGCAGGAGCCATCGGCCCACGCCGCATGCACCAACACGATCGCTGCGTTGGGGGGAAAGTCGCTGGCCCTCGAGTCCTGTCCGAGCGAAGCGGCGGAGTCCGGAGCGATCTTTTGTGCCTGCGCGGATCCGCCGAAGGAGTTCTCCAGTAAACCGCCAAGAGATGTCGCCGCGAGCGAACGAAGAAAGCTACGACGTTCCATGATGCTCCTTTGGGTTGGTCTTGTGGTTCGAGCGCGGGCTCAGAGGCCAGCACCGGCGAGAAACTGCTTGATCGCGGCAGCGATTTCCGGAGCGTGCGTCTCGATGGCAAAGTGGCCGGTATCGAGGAACTGCACCTGAGCACCGGGAATGTCTTTGCGAAATGCTTCTGCTCCGGCGGGAATGAAGAACGGATCGTTCTTTCCCCAGATCGCGAGCAGGGGTGGCCTGGACTTGCGGAAGTACTCCTGAAACGTGGGATAAAGCTTTACGTTGGACGCGTAGTCCAGGAAGAGATCGAGCTGGATGTCCTTGTTGCCAGGACGTTCCAGCAGGGCGGCATCGAGGGTCCAGGACTCTGGCGCGACGGTTTCCGGATTCGTGACTCCATGCGTGTATTGCCAGCGAGTGCCTTCGAGGTTGAGGATGGCGTTTCGAATCACCTCCCGGTTTTCCGGTGTGGGCTCGCCCCAGTATTTGCGGATGGGCGCCCAGGCATCGCCCAGGCCTGCTTCGTAGGCGTTGCCGTTCTGCGAGACGATGGCCGATACGCGTTCGGGATGCTGTACTGCGAGCCGGAAGCCGGTTGGGGCACCGTAGTCGAACACATAGAGCGCGTATCGCTGCAGTTCGAGGGCTTCGACGAATGCCTCGATCGTGCCGGCTAACGCGTCAAAGGTATACGCGTAATTCCGCCACACCGGAACGTCGGTGAATCCAAACCCGGGCAGATCGGGGGCGATCACGCGGTAACGATCGGCGAGGCGCGGAATGAGATCGCGGAACATGAACGAGGACGAGGGGAAGCCGTGGAGCAGAAGCACCACGGGGGCTGCGACGTCGCCGGCGGAGCGATAGAAAACCTGGACGTTATCGGCTTGCACCCTCTGCATAGAGGTAACGGGGACGCCGGACAGTTCTGGCGTTTTTCGCTGCTCCGACCCATTGGCCGCGCCGCTGACTGCCTGCTCTGACAGAGTTCGACTCATAGGAATATCTCCTGACTTTTCGGTTTGATTGTGTGTTCGCGGACCCACATCGATGCAGATGCAACCGCAATGCCATTGGGCGCGGAGTAGCTGTCCGAAGGGGTAACTCTTTCACGCTTTGCAGGATGGTTGAGGGAGAGAACAAATCTTCGCGAGGTTGGGTTGGCAGAGGCGTGTCCACTGCTCAACACTGACAACAATTGGTCATGACATTCGTCGCGGCGTGCGGCGGAGTGCATCAGACGGCCAGACGGATGCCGGTGAACTGCCAGCGGGTTGTGGGAGGGAAGAAATTGCGGTATGTGGCTCGCACATGATCGGCGGGCGTGATGCAGGACCCGCCGCGCAGAATCATCTGGCTGGACATGAATTTTCCGTTGTATTCACCCAGCGCTCCGGGGAGCGGCTTGTAGCCTGGGTAGCCGATGTAGGGGCTGGCCGTCCATTCCCAGCAATCGCCGAAAAGCTGGCAGGCACCGTCTGCCGTCCCCACGGCCGGGTGCAGCCTGCCCGTGTCCAGCAAATTCCCGGATCGTGGTTCCTGGCTGGCGACCCATTCCCATTCTGCCTCGGTCGGCAGCCGGCAGCCGCGCCATCGAGCGAAGGCGTCGGCCTCGAAGAAGCTGACGTGGCAGATGGGCGTATCAAGGAGGGCGGAGAGTCCATGCCATCCGCGCAGCGAGAAGATACGCCAGCCCGTTGCGTCGGCGGAATCGCGCTCCCAGTAGAGCGGGGCATCCCATTCTGTCTGCTCTACCGTCTCCCATCCTTCAGAAAGCCAGAGTTGGGGACGCGTATAAGCATCGTCTGACATGAACTCGAGATACTCGCGGCAGGTAACCTCTCGATTCGCGATTTCGAAGGGCGCCAGAAAGACGGTGTGACGGGGGGTTTCATGGTCGAAGCAGAAGTCCAGCAAGTCGTCTCTGTTGGCGGAGTGACCGATTTCGACCTGGCCCCCTGCGAAGCGATGCCAGTGCAGCTTTGGTGCCGCCAGGGCAGGATCGCTCGAGATGGGGCGAGGTTCATAAGCGGGGCGCAGAGGGTTGCAATAGAAAGCATGCTTGATATCGGCCAGAGCGAGTTCCTGATGTTGTTGCTCGTGGTGCAGTCCGAGCAGGATGCGGCGGAACGGCTCCTCACCGATGGAATGAGCCAGGAGCCTTTCGACAGCCTGGTCGACGTGGCAGCGAAACGCCAGAATCTCATCGAGCGAAGGACGTGAGAAGGAGGCGCGGAGCCTTTTCTCAGGGATCTCCTGACCGAGGGAAATGTAATAGCTGTTAAAAAGGCGATGGAACTCCTCGCGGAAGGGAATGTAATCCGGGAGAAAGGGGCGCAGCACGAAGGTCTCGAAGAACCATGTCGTATGCGCCTGATGCCACTTCACGGGACTGGCCTCGGGACAGGACTGGACCATCTGATCCTCGGCCGATAAATTCGCGGTGAGAGAGCGCGTCATGGAGCGAACGGCTTCGTATTTCGACTGGAGAGTGGTCATGATGGGGGGCGACAGTACCTGAAAATCTCAGACACAGATGCGTGAGCAAGTATCCTGCCAGGGCGCGCGCCTCATGAAGCCGGGAGTAAGTGTCCGGTGTGCACCGCGATGCGAGAGCGGCATGGGGGAAGACTGCTGGTCGGGCGTGACGGAATGTTGACGGGATCACCGCCACTGACGGATTCCTGGCCTGTGCCATGAGCGGCAGGGGGAAGGGATCTCAGAGCTGGTTGGCTCGGCTTTCGGAGGCGGAGCGGTCACGAGCTGGGACGGGACGAAGGATGCGGAATCTCCTCATCTTGTAGAGCAGTGTTGTCCGCTTCATTCCGAGTCGCTCGGCCGCACCATTCCGGCCGCCAACGATCCAGTTACTGGCTTCGAGAGCACGGACGATGTGATCGCGCTGGACCTCTTCAAGGCCGACCAGGGGCAGCAGATGATCCTCTGCAGCACTCAGGGAGTCCAGCTCGGCGACCGGCGCACGCAGCACCGTATGAGGGGAGAGGATCACGGCGCGCTCGATGAAGTTCTGCAATTCCCGGACGTTTCCCGGCCAGCGGTAGCGCACCAGCGCATCCATGGTTTCCTCGGGAACCGAATCGATTTTCCTGTTCATGCGGCGCGCGTAGAGTTCAACAAAATGCCAGACCAGTTTCGGAATGTCCTCGGTGCGCTGACGCAAAGGCGGAACCTTGATGGGAAAGACCTTCAGCCGGTAGTAGAGGTCCTCGCGAAAGGTGGTTTGCCGGACCATGGCGGCGAGATCGCGATGGGTGGCTGCGATCACGCGCACGTCCACCTTGTGGGTACGGTTGCTGCCCAGCCTTTCGAATTCCCTTTCCTGCAGGACACGCAGCAGCTTGGCCTGCAGATCGAGAGGAATATCGCCGACTTCATCCAGAAAGAGCGTTCCTTTGTGCGCGAGTTCGAAACGTCCCGTCTTCTGGGCGATGGCTCCGGTAAACGCCCCCTTTTCGTGTCCGAAGAGCTCGCTTTCGAGGAGTCCGAGAGGAATCGCCGCGCAATTCATTGTGACGAACGCGCGCTCCCGGCGGCCGCTCAGATGATGGATCGCACGGGCGATCAGTTCCTTGCCTGTGCCCGTTTCTCCCTGGACCAGCACGGTGGAATCCGTGGGAGCCACC
>Ga0335072_10000859_pt1 | contig 53144 bp, 54 predicted proteins | sample Lox_Sample_21_FD_206725 | JGI IMG/M metagenome (GOLD analysis project Ga0335072, IMG submission 206725) | Soil microbial communities from Loxahatchee National Wildlife Refuge, Florida, United States - Lox_Sample_2.1 | ecosystem: Environmental > Terrestrial > Soil > Wetlands | place: USA...
CTGAGAGCCAGGGAGAAGGCGACCTCCTGGCCTGCGGAGCCAGCGATCGCCTCGACGGCGGCCTCGGCTGCCTCGGTGGCGGCTGGAGCGGTTGGGATGGCAGTTGACATCGGATCACCTCGATTGAGTGGACAGGTACGAAAATTCGCTTGCGACACGAGCGCGCACGGGCAAATGCGCTTCGCGCCGCCAAGGCAGCGCCGAGGGCACGTCGCGCATCTCAGACGCGCCCGCTCGCGTGCAATGACAGGCTCTTGCTGACGCGTCGCTCGAGCCGCCGCCCGGCCGGCGTCAGCTGCCACGCGTTGCTCATCCCGCGCGAGGGGCCCGCGCCCGTGTTCTCGATCAAGCCGTGGCGCGCCAGGCGCGAGAGCAGCTTCGAGATCTGCCCCGGGTCGGTGATCCCGACCCGTTCCCTGATCTCGCTGTTGCTCATTCCCGGCCTGCCGGCGATTGCCGCGAGCGCGCACATCGTCCTGTAGGTGAGTCGCACAGAAGTTCCCTCCAACCCGTCGAGCATCAGCCGCTCACCTGCCGTTGGCGCGAGCTCGCTTCCGATCCAGGGCTCGCTTCCGATCCAGGACGAGTCTGTGGCCCTGCCGATCCCGGCGATCGCATGGGCGCTCAGACCTCGCTTGCCTGTGCGCCGTCGCGGGCGAGACGTCGGGCACGATCGACCTTGATCCCGACCGGCGTGAGCTCCCAAGCGTTCGAGGCGCCCTTCGACCGACCTGCGCCGGTGTTGCGAATCAGGCCGTGGCGCTCCAGGCGAGCGAGCATCTTCGAGATCTGACCCGCGTTCACGATCCCCGCCGCCTCGCCGACCGCGCGGTTGCTGATCCCGGGGGTCGCGGCGATCACGGCAAGCACGCGCAGCGTGCGGTACGTGAGGCGCATGTCGAGCGCGACCGTCTGCCTCGCCTCGCCGGTCTGCACGTAGCCCTCGCGCCTGGGCACCGGCCGCGACAGCTCGCGCCGTGCCTGCGCCGGACCCCTGTAAGCGAGCACGATGACGCTCACGAGCGGGTTCAGCAGCTCGACGAGCGGCGCCGGGCCGGGTTCGAGCATGCGTGCCTGGATCACGCTGAGCGTGCCGCCGACGAGGCTCTCGGCCGTGAGCGGGGGCGGCTGCAGCTCGGCAGGCACCGAGTCGCGCCCCTGGTCGAGAAAGACGGCCACGCTTGCGAGCGTCTCGCGCCGGCGCGCCAGCATCGCCGGGCTGACCGTCGCCGCTCCCAGCACGCATAACCGTGCGAGCTCCGGCTCGGTATCTATGAACGAGAGCAGCGCGAGCAGTCCGTCGCGCAGCCGCTGCACCCAGCTGCCCCCTCCCCCGCCCGCCGACAGCACCTGCTCGGTGGCTTTTGCGAGCGCCTCCTCGAAGGCGGCTTCGAAGCAGTCGCGACTGCTCTCGAAGAGCTCGTAGAACCGCCGTCGCGAAATGCCGGCGCGGGCGATGATCTCCCGGACCGTCAGCGACTCCGGGCCCTTCTCGCGCGCGAACTTCGCGACGGCGGAGATGACCCACATCCGCTGCACCTCGCGCACCAGATCGCTGCGGAGCCCCGCAGCTCCCGGGTCGGCGGCGCTCACGGCGGCGACCGCGGATTCCCGTGCACGTTCGGAAGCAGCGAGCCGCCTCCGATTGCGAGGCTGTTCCAGCTGCCCCGCACTGCCCGTGGCCGCAACCGTCACCGCGGCCTCAGACGGCACCGTGCGCGCCACGCGCATGCCTCCTGGATCGGGAGGCGCACGACGTCAGCAGCAGCAAGTGGGCACCGGATCGATCCTCGATCCGGTGCCCACGGCAATCGGCGGAGAGGGCTGTAGAGGGCCGCCGAGTCTCTGCGAGCGCCACCCCAGAGTGCCCTGAGGTGAAGCTCGGACAGGCTCGTCGGCCGTCGGCCAGTGCCCTGTGAACGAGACGCCCTGTGCGGCCAAGCGACCGCGGCGATGTTTTTCTCAGATCCCCCAATGCCAGGCTCTCCAGCCCATTGCTGAACGATCTCGTTATCTAAACATAGACGTCTACATTCGTCAAGTCTGGTTTCTGCTTTTGCGTTCAATCTTAGATCAGCACTGCAAATTCTGGATATTCAGCAGAATGACACGCCCGTTTTTTGAAACCTGGTGGTACGAGTTAGGCATGTTTGCTGTATCCTTGCAGCGCTCGTCATGCCAAGGCCAGCCCGAAGAACGGCCCCGGCGCCGCGTGAGCGCTCGGCGAAACCCGGCAAGACCGGAGGGTCGAGTGCCGGGTCCAAGCCGACCCAGCACGACCGCATCCTCCAAGCGATCGTCGAGCTGACCGCCAAACACGGGTACCAGAACGTGAGCATCGCGCAGATCAGCTCGCACGCGCGCGTCTCCAGCGCGACCTTCTACGAGCTGTTCGAGGGCAAGGAAGACTGCCTGCTTGCCGCCTACCGAGCCACCGCGGAGCAGATGTTCGAGCAGGTCCGCTCGCAGTCAGTCGCGGATCAGGACTGGCACGAGCTCGCTCACGCCGCGCTGACCTCGCTGCTGGGAATGCTGCGCGAGAGCCCCGACGCAGGCCGCATGCTGTTCGTCGAGGCCGCAGCCGGCGGACCGCTGATCGCCGAGGAGCGCCGACGCGTTCTCGGCGAGTTCGAGCGCTTCGCGCAAGGGTTCCTCGACGGACTCCCCAGCGCAGGCGAGACGCTCGACCTCCCTCCCACCGCGATCGTCGGTGCGCTGCGCAGCATCATCTCGCGGAGGCTCCGCACAAACGCAGAGGACGAGCTTCCTCGTGTCGTCGACGACGTGATCGCCTGGATTGACTCCTACCGCATCCCGGCGGGGCTGGTGCCCTGGAGCACGAGCCCTGAGGCGCTGCTACCCGGAGCAGAGGAGGAGCTGCGCAAACCAGCGGTTCGTGCCCGCCCGCGCCTGCCGCGCGGCAGACATGGCCTGCCGGCCGGCGTCGTCGCGCGCAGCCAGCGCTCGCGTCTCATCTTCGCGACCGCCGAGGTCACGATGGAGAAGGGCTACGCGAACGCGACGGTCGCCGACATCGTCGCCAAGGCGGGCGTGGCCCGCGACGTCTTCTACGAGCACTTCACCGACAAGGAGCACGCGTTCCTCGAGGCCCAGCAGTACCCGACCCAGCACATCATCGACAGCTGCGCCGCCGCCTACTTCTCGGCGAAGAACTGGCCCGAGCGAGTCTGGAAGGGGCTCGGCACGCTGCTCGAGCTGATCGCCGGCAATCCCGAGCTGGCGCACCTGCGTCTGATCCAGTGCTATGCGGCCGGCCCGGTCGCGATCCGCCGTGCGGAGGAGATCACACGTTCCTTCGCGATCTTCCTCGAGGAAGGCTATGGCTATGGCGAGCAGGGCGCGCAACTGCCGCGACTCGTCTCCGAGGCCATCACCGGCGCCCTCTTCGAGGCGATCCAGCGTCACGTCGCGAGGAACGACTTCGCCGGCCTGATGCCGCGACTGCCGCAGCTCACCTACGTCGCGATCGCCCCCTTCCTCGGGCCGCAAAACGCGGTCGAGCAGATCGAAGCGCTGAGCGCACAGCAGCTCGAAGCTCCCGCCGCCTGACCGGCGCGGCCGGCGCGCAGCCCGCCTGCGTGGCTGACCCTGTCCGCACGCTTGGCGCCTGGTGAGTTACCCGGCCCCAGGCCTGCCGCCCCGGGAGAGCCACCGGCTCTGGCTCCGTCTCCCTCTCCGTCGCACGGTGAACTTCCGCGTTGCTCCCAGAGTACGCGGCCCGCTGCGTCGAGAGCCCTCCGGCGCCATCGGCCCTTGCGACCGCGCACCCTTTATTTGAAATCTGGTGTACTTTAAATTTGTAAGAGACATACTGTTTACAAGCTATCCGTGCAATTCGCAATAAAGGACAAGAAAGGCTTTACTTTCTGATTCAAGTCGTATCGTTTGGGTTGACTCAGTTGCTTGATATCTCAAACGAGTTTGTCTTAATGAAATTTGCTGGTTTCCATTTCGGGGGGCATGTTTGTGTACGCTGCCGGGGCGTTGTGGGCCGCTGGGGACAAGGAGCCGCCGCTTGACGGCGAACGGATCGCGGGCCCGGAGGAGCAGGGTCGCCTGCCGACAGATCAACGCTCTCGCCTGCTCCACGCGATCGTCGCGATCGTCGCCGAAGCCGGCTTTCCCGAAGCGAAGATCGGGGACATCGCAAAGCAGGCCGGAGTCTCGCGAGCGACCTTCTACGAGCTGTTCGAGAACAAGCAGGCGTGCTTCATAGAAGCCCAGCGACGCCTGGGTCGCGACCTGCTCGAGATCACGGCGCGAGCGATTCAGGCAGCCGAACCCGAGCGTGCGCTCGAGAGCATCTTCGCGACGATCGTGCGCTTCGCCGACGAGAACCCGGCGCAATTCGCCTTCCTCGTGCACGAGTCGATGCTCGCCGGGCCCGCGGCGCTCACGCTTCGCGACGAGCTGATCGCAAAGATCACCGATCAGGTCGAGCGCGTGCATCGTTCCCTGCCGGCCGACGCCCCCCTTCCGGACGTGCCCACCAGGATGCTGCTCGGCGGCCTAATCCGCGTGCTCGGCATCCGCATGCGCGCTGGACAGCTCGAGTGCGAGACCCTGCTCACGGAGATCTCGGGCTGGATCGACCAGTTCCGGGTCGCCGGCGGCCACACACGACGCTGGAGCCTCTCCGGCAAGGACGCGGCCACGCTGCGTGCACACGGGCGGCCCAGCGCCGTCGCACCCGCGCCGCTGCCGAGGGGTCGCCATCGACTCCCGCCCGAGCTGGTCGAGCGGATCCAGCGCGAACGGATCATGCACGCCGCCACCGAGGTGATCCGCATGAAGGGCTACCTGAGCACGACCGTGTCCGACATCGTCGCAGCGGCCGGCGTCTCGCGCGAGGTCTTCTACTCCCACTTCCACAGCCGTGCCGACGCCTACACCGCGACCCACCGGATGATCTTCGAGCAGCTGATGGCCGTCACCGCCGGAGCCTTCTTCGCGGCCAGCGGGCTGTGGCCGGACCAGGTCTGGGACGCCGGTGCCGCCCTGACCAGCTTCGTCGCCGGAGCTCCCGGCCTCGCGCACTTCGGCTTCGTCGAATCCTACGCGCTGGGGTCGGCGATCGCGCGACGTACCGACGACGCGATGATCGCCTTCACCGTGTTCCTGCGGGAAGGGCAGCGATATCGGCCACAGGCGCCAGAGCCGTCGGTGACTGCTGCCGACGCGACGGTCGTAGCGGCGATCGACATGGTCGCCTACGACGTGCGCCACGGCCGTACGGAGGACCTGTTCGGGTTGGAGCCGGTGACCAGCTACATGATCCTGGCGCCGTTCCTCGGCGCCGAAGAGGCGCGCGCGTTCGTGGAAGAGAAGGTTCGCGGCGGCGGCTAGATGTGGTACATGCTCGCGCCGGCCTCGCGCGCCTCGCGCTCGATCACGTCGTTGATCGTCGTCTGCTCGAGCACCGCACGAGCCGCCGCGGCGGCGTCGGCGAACGGGCCCTGCGCATCGCGCCCGAGCGGCCCGTCGAGCAGCTCGACCACCTCCAGCACCGTCACCTCCGCGGGATCGCGCGCGAAGCGGTAGCCGCCCTTCACGCCGCGCTGGGAGCTGACGACGCCCGCCCTGCGCAGCACCGCGAACAGCTGCTCCAGGAACTGGACCGGGACGTCGCGCTTGCGCGCCAGCTCGCCGATCGGCACCGGATCGCTGCTGCTGCTGCGGGCAAGCTCGGCGAGCGCCAGCACCGCATACGGGGACTTGCTCGTGATCGAGATCATCGCTACGAGCGATGCTACGCAACGGCGCCGGTCGAGGGCGCCGAGACGTGCCGCGCAGCGGCCGGCGGCCGGCTTAGAGCCAGCCGCGCTCGGTGGCGATCAGCACCGCCTGCGCGCGGTCGACCGCGCCGAGCTTGCCGTAGATGTTGTGCAGGTGCGTGCGCACGGTGCTCGTCGAGAGCGTCAGCTCGTGCGCGATCTGCTTGTAGACCTTGCCTTCCGCCAGCCGCTGCAGGACCCCCAGCTCGCGCGTCGAGAGCGGGCAGGGGTCGACGTGGCGGCGGCGCTGGCTCGGCGCGCTCGGGAGCTCGTACATCACTCGCCGCAGCTCGTCCGGGCCGAGCCCGATCGCCCGGGCGGTGCGGAGCATCTCCGCCGGCGAGACCGGCGAGCCCTGCTCGTAGTGGGCCAGCATGTCCGCGAGCCGCACGAACGCCGCCTCGCCCTCGGCCTCGGGGTTGTGGTGGCGCTCGATCGTCGCGGCGATCGTCGCCGGCAGGCCCCAACGGCGAGCCAGCACGCCGCCGACCAGCGCGTGGTCGACGCCCAGCTCGCGACGCTCCTGGTGGATGCGGTCCTCCGGCGTGCGCGCGCCGCGGTGCACCTGCGCCGGGTAGCCCGGGTAGGCGTGCAGCAGCACGAGCTTGCCGATGTCGTGCAGCAGGCTCGCCGCTGTGAGGCGGTCGCGGTGCTCGAAGCCCACCTCCGCCGCGATCCGGTCGGCCGCGTGCTGCGTCGCCAGCGCGTGCAGGCGGAAGCGCTCAGGCGCCGCCTCCCACACGCTGGAGCGCTCGAAGAAGTCGAAGGTGCGCACGCGCGAGGCGAGCCCCTGCACCGTCTGCGGGGTCAGCAGCTCGACCGCGCCGACCGCCGTGTCGATCCGGCCGCGGCCGCCCTGCGCCTGGTTCGCCAGCCGCAGCACCGCGATCAGCAGCGCCACGTCGGACTCCACCGCCGCGACGATGTCCGCCGTGGCGACGTGGTCTTTCGAGACGACCGACAGCAGCCGCGCGCGGGACTCCGCCAGCGCCGGGAACGCCTCGAGCGCTTCGAAGGCCATCGTCAGCCGGCGCCCGTGACCCTCGTTCTGGTGACGCTCGCCCTGCTGGGCGGCGGGACGGGCCGTCGCGCCCGCCGGCGCCGACGCGTTCGAGGGAAGCTGGGATCGTGCCGCCGAGGGCGCGGTTGCGCCCGCAACCTTCGCGGCCGGGGCGGATCGGGCTTTGGCCACCTGCGAGGCGACCTTGCCGTTCGCCGAAGGCGAGGGGGCCTTGCCGTTGCCGGTCGAGGTCGCGCGGGCGCTGCTGGCCTGCGGCGCTTTCCTCGCTTTTGTCTTCGGCTTGGCCTGCGTCTTTGTCTTTGACTTGGAGGCGGTGGCTGGCATTCTTGCGCTGACTCGGTAGTCGGCCGTCCTTGGCGGGCCGCTCCCGACCCATATCGGCAGCTGTGCCGGAGAAATTAAGGGTTCGGCCGAAACAGCTTTGACGCCTAGGGCGCAAGTGCCGCATCGACGCGGCGCAGGGCCTCTTCGCGACCGAGCAGCGCGAGGCTCTCGAAGATGCCGGGCGAGATCGTCGTGCCCGTCAAAGCCACCCGCAGCGGCTGGTAGACCTCGCGCGGCTTCAGGCCGAGGCGCTCGACGAGCCCTTCGAGCGCCGGCGCAATCGAATCCTCCGCAAAGCTCTCAAGCCCTGCCAGGACCTCACGCGCCTGCGCAAGCGCCGCGCGCCCACGCTCGTCCAGCCAGCGCTCGCGCGCCTTCGGATCGTCGTCTGCCGGGACATCCAGCAGCGGTCCCGTGAGCGGCCAGAAGTCCGCCAGCGTGTGGATCTTCTCCTGGCTGATCCGGACGGCCTGCTCCAGCCTGGGATCGTCGCGGAATCCCGCGTGGGGAGTGCGATCGAGGTATGACCTCACGAGCCGGGCCAGCTCTCGATCCGGCAGCTCGCGGATGTGGACGCCGTTCAGCCAGCGCAGCTTCACCTCGTCAAAGCGCGCAGGGTTGCGGCTCACGGCCTCCAGCGTGAAGCGCTCGATCAGCTCCGGGGTCGAGAGCACCGTCTGGTCGTCGCCCGCCCCCCAGCCCAGCAGCGCCAGGTAGTTGCGGACCGCCGCCGGGAGGTAGCCCGCCTCGCGCAGCTCACCCACCGATGCGGCGCCATGGCGCTTGGAGAGCTTCTTGCCGTCGGGGCCGTGCAGCAGCGGCAGATGCGCGTAGGTCGGCAGCGGCGCGCCCTGAGCCAGCCCCACGGCCTTCGCGGCCTCCAGCGCCAGCAGCTGCTTCGGCGTGTTCGAGAGGTGGTCCTCGCCGCGCACGACGTGCGTGATCCGCGCGTCGAGGTCGTCGATCGCGACCGCGAAGTTGTAGAGCACCGACCCGTCCGCCCGCGCGATCACCGGGTCGTCCATGTGCACGTGCTCAAAGCGCGTCTCCCCGCGAATCGCGTCGTGCACGACCGTCGCGCCCTCCTCCGGCACGCGCAGGCGGACCGCGCCATCGGCCTCGGGCTTGCCGCGGAAGCCGCGATCCGCTCCGTAGAGGTCCTTGAACTGCTTCACGTCCGCCGCCGTCGCGTTCGAGCGATAGGCCAGATCCGCGTCGAGCAGCGCCGCCAGCGCTTCTGCGTGGCGCTCGCTGCGGTCGGTCTGCATGACCGGGCCCTCGTCCCAGTCAAGCTCCAGCCAGCGCAGCGAGTCGAGGATCTGCTCGACGTTCTCCGGGGTCGATCGCTCGCGGTCGGTGTCCTCGATCCGCAGCACCAGCTCCCCGCCGAAATGGCGGGCCAGCAGCCAGTTGAACAGCGCCGTGCGTGCGCCGCCGATGTGCAGTGCGCCCGTGGGCGATGGTGCGAAGCGAACCCTCATACGATGCGCGCATGCTAGTGATCGCGGCCGCCCGCCCACCGCGCGTGCGCAGATGCTGATCGGGGCGCACGTCTCCCCCGCAGGCGGCCTGCCCAAAGCGATCGAGCGGGGCGTCGAGCGGGGCTGCGAGGCGATCCAGATCTTCAACCAGTCGCCGCGGATGTGGAAACCCACCGCCTACCACGATGAGGACTTCGCGGCGTTCCGCGAGGCGATGGACGACAGCCCGGTCCAGGCGGTGCTGATCCACGCCGTCTACCTGCTCAACTGCGCCTCGGAAGATCGCGAGATCCGCAAGAAGTCGCTCGCCTCGCTGACGCACTCGCTGCGGGTCGGGCACGCGATCGGGGCCAGCGGCGTCGTGCTGCACTCCGGCTCGGCCAAGACCGGCCACGTCGGCGAAGCGATCGCCCGTGCGGGCAAGACCATCGCCGCGGCACTCGCCGACAGCGAGGGCTGCGAGCTGCACCTCGAGAACACCGCCGGCACCGGCGGCACGCTCGGCCGCTCCTTCGAGGAGCTGGCCGCGCTGATCGACGCCGCCGGTGGCGATCGGCGGCTGGGGGTGTGCCTGGACTCCTGCCACCTGCTCGCCTCCGGCTATGACATCCGCACGCCCGAGAAGACCGGAGCCGTGCTGCGCGAGTGCTCGCGCACGCTCGGACGCCGGGTCGTGCGCTCGCTGCATCTGAACGACTCGCAGACCCCGCTGGGGTCCAACCGCGACCGGCACGCGAACATCGGCAAGGGGGAGCTGGGGCGCAAGGGGTGCGAGTCGTTTCTGTCTGCGCCTTCGCTACAGAAGCTCCCCTGCGTGCTCGAGACGCCCGGTGAGAACCGCGAAGGCCCGCCGCGCAAGGAAGTGCTGCTTGCGAAACGGCTACGGCGACAGGGGATCGCGAGCCGCGCCTAGGACGCCGCAGCCCGCCGACCTGCGGGCCCGGCGCCCGGCGGCCTTCTAGGCAGTAGCCGCAGCCGGGAGCGCCGCTCCCAGCACGTGTTCCAGCTCGGCCCGCAGCGTCGGCGTGTGCTCGACGCGGAAGGCCTCCCCCAGCCTCAGACGGCGCACGCCGTCGCTGGTGTCGACCTCCAGGACGATCTCCGCCGGCCCCGGGAAGCTCTCGATCGCGTGCTTCACGTCCGCGATCAGCTCCGAGCAGAGGGCGCTCGCGTGCATGCGCAGGCGCACCGGCTCGGCGATCGCCGTGGCCGTCGCCGCGCGGCGGCCCGCCTCCACGTTCGCCTTCGCCACCTCATCGTCGCTGGGCGCGAACGGCTCGACGCTCTGCACGATCAGGCAGGTCTTGCCGGCTTCCTTGTGGTCCACCCGGCCCTTCACGAGCACGACCGCGTCGACGCCGAGCGCCGCTTCGTGCTCGGCGAGCGCCTTGCCGAAGACGAGCATCTCCACGCTGCCCGCGAGGTCGTCGAGCGTCGCGAACATCATGTGATCGCCGTTGCGCGTGCGGATCTTCTTCGCCTCCGTGATGATCCCGCCGACCGTCACCCAGTCCTTGTCGCGGCGGTCCTGGAGCGCCGCCAGCGGGCAGTCCACGCGGGCGCGCAGCGCCTCGCGCAGCGGCTTCAGCGGGTGCGCCGAGATGAACAGGCCGATCGCCTCCTTCTCGATCGCCAGCAGCTCGTTCTGCTCGAACTCCTCGCTGGAGATCGGCGGATGGACCGGGCGCGCGAAGCCCGAGGCGGCGGCCGCGCCGTCGCCGCCCGCGTCGGGGGCTTCCCCGAGGTCGAAGATCGAGCCCTGGCCGATCTGGGCGTCCTGCTGGATCTTCTGGCCCGCCGCCTGGGCCTGCTCGAGCACCTCGAGCATGCCTTTGCGCGAAGCGCTCGTCGAGCCGAAGGCGCCGCACTTGATCAGCGCCTCGATCGCCTTCTTGTTCACGGCACGGTTGTCCACGCGCTCGCAGAAGTCCCACAGCGAGGCGAACTCGCCGTCCTCGCGCGCGCGCTTGATCGCCTCGACCGCCTGGTAGCCGACGCCCTTGACCGCGTCGAGGCCGAAGCGGATGTTCCCGGCGACGACCGTAAACTCGTGGTCTGAGAGGTTCACGTCCGGCGGCAGGATCTCGATCCCCATCTCCTCGCAGCGGGCCACGAAGAACGGGACCTTGTCCTTCGTCGACATCACCGAGGAGATCAGCGCCGCCATGTACTCCGCGGGGAAGTTCGCCTTCAGCCACGCCGTGCGGTAGGCGATCAGCCCGTAGCAGGCGGCGTGGCTCTTGTTGAACGAGTAGTCCGCCGACTTTTCGTTCGTCTGCCACAGGAACTCGATCGTCTCGGGGCTCGTGCCCGATGCGCGGCAGCCCTCCACGAACTCCGGCTTCAGCGCCGCCATCGCCGCGCGGTTCTTCTTGCCGATCGCCTTGCGCAGGTCGTCCGCCTTCGCCCCCGAGAAGCCCCCCAGCTCCTTGGAGATCTGCATCGCCTGCTCCTGGTAGAGGATCACGCCCTTGGAGGATTCGAGGATCGGCTGCAGGCGCGCGTCGCGGTAGTTGATCGACTGCGGCTTCTGCTTGCCGTTCGCGTACACGGGGATCTGGTCCATCGCGCCCGGGCGGTACAGCGCCACGAGCGCCACGAGGTCGTTGAACTCGTCAGGGCGCACTTTCTTCAGCGCCTCGCGCATGCCCTCGGACTCGAACTGGAACACGCCGACCGAGTCGCCGCGCGCGAGCATCTCGTACGTCTTGGCGTCGTCGAGCGGCAGCGTCGTCATGTCCGGGCGCTGGCCCGTCGAGCGCTCGATGATGTCCAGCGCGTCCTCGATCACGTCGAGGTTGCGCAACCCGAGAAAGTCCATCTTCAGCAGGCCGATCGTCTCGATCGGCTTCATCGAGAACTGCGTCACCATGCGGTAGGCCTTGTCGCCGTTCTCGTCGGTGCCGGCGTCCGCCAGCTGGAGCGGCACGATGTCCGTCAGCGGGCGGTCGGCGATCACGACTGCCGCCGCGTGGATCGAGGAGTTGCGCACGATCCCCTCGAGGCCCTGCGCGACGTCGACGATCTGCTTCGCCTGCGGGTCTTCGTCCACCGCTTTGCGCAGTGGTTGCCCGGACTTCAGGCAGTCCTCGAACGACGGCGCGCGACCCATGATCGGGTCGGGGATCAGCTTCGCGAGGCGATCGCCCATGCCGTAGTCGAAGCCGAGCACGCGCGCCGCGTCGCGCGTGGCCGCACGCGGGAACATCTTGCCGAAGGTGACGATCTGCGCCACCGACTCGCGCCCGTACTTTTCCGTCACGTAGCGCATCACCCGCTCGCGCCCGCGCACCGAGAAGTCGATGTCGATGTCCGGCATCGACACGCGCTCCGGGTTCAGGAAGCGCTCGAACAGCAGGTCGTAGCGAAGCGGATCGACGTCGGTGATCGCCAGGCAGTAGGACACGATCGAGCCCGCCGCCGAGCCACGGCCCGGGCCGACGGCGATGCCGTTCTCCTTGGCGTACTTGACGAAGTCCCAGACGATCAGGAAATAGGCGTTGAAGCCCATCCCGTCGATCACCTGGAGCTCCATGTCCATCCGCTCCAGCGCCTCCGCCGGCGGCGGGTTGCCGTAGCGCAGGCGCAGGCCCTCTTCGACGCGCGCGCGCAGGTAGTCGCGCTCGCTGACGCCCTCCGGGGTCGGATAGCTCGGGATCAGCTGCTTGCCCAGCTCGAGCTCCACGTTGCAGCGCTCAGCGATCTCCAGCGTGCTCGCGATCGCCTCCGGCCACTCCGCGAACGCCGTCACCATCTCGCCGTTGTCGCGCAGGTAGAACTCGTTCGTTTCGAACGTCATCTTCGGCTGGGCGATCGTGCTCTTCGTCTGCACGCACAGCAGCGCCGTGTGGTGGTCGTAGTCCTCGCGGCGGAGGTAGTGGACGTCGCCGGTGCCGACGAGGCTGCCGCCCATCTCGCGCGCGATCCTGACGATCCCCTCATTGCACTTGTCCTGCGGCGCGAGGCCGTTCTTCTGCACCTCGAAGTAGACGTTCTCGGCTCCGTAGACGTTGCGCAGGTCGTCCGCGTGCGCGCGCGCGTCGTCGACCCGGTCCTCGAGCAGGCGCTGGCAGAAGCGCGAGGCCAGGCAGCCCGTCAGCGCGATAACCCCCTCGGAGTAGCGCTCGAGCAGGCCCATGTCGACGGAGGGCTTGCCGCGCTGGAGGCCATCGAGGAAGCCCGCGGAGGAGAGCTTCACCAGGTTGCGGTAGCCGGTGTCGTTGGAGGCCAGCAGCGTCAGGTGGTTGCGCTCGACCTTGCCGGGGCCGCGCGCCTTGTGGTCCTCCACGAGGTAGATCTCGCAGCCCAGCACCGGCTTCACGCCGTGCTTCTGGCAGGCCTGGTACAGCTCGACCGAGCCGTTCATCACGCCGTGGTCGGTCAGCCCCAGCGCCGGCTGCCCGAACTCGGCGGCGCGCTGCGCCAGCGCCTCGATCTTGCACGCCCCGTCGAGCAGGGAGTACTCGGAGTGGACGTGGAGGTGGGCGCAGGTCTGTGTGCTCAAGGCAATCCGATCTTAGGTCTCGCGGCGGCGGCGATCAGGCCGCGCGTCGCTGTTTGCGTCGTTCTCGGCGGCGGCGCAGTCGCAGCCGCGCGCGGGCGATCAGGGACAGGCTGTGCTTGTGCGGCGGACGGGCCGCGAGCGAGGCGGGCGCCGGGCTGTGCAGCGGCTGCTCCTCGGCACGTGCCCGCAGCCGCTCGACCGCCGCCGCGAGCGCCTGCGCCATCTCGCCGTCGCGCTGCCGGGACGTCTCCGAAGCGCGGGCAAGCGGGACAGGAGCCCGTGGCGCGCCGGCGACGGGCGGCGTAGACGGCGCCACAGGGACGGGCGACACGGGCCGCGGCGCGATCGGCGCCGGAGGGTCCGGAGCGAGCGCGGGCGCCGCGCGCAACGTCGCCTCGCGCAGCTTCCCCACCGTCTCGGCGAGCCCGCCCAGCAGGCCCAGCGCGCCGCGCTGCACCTGCTGCAGCGTCTCCAGCAGGCGCTCGGCGCGCTCGCGGGCAGCGCGCTCGCGGGCCAGCCCCGTGCGCAGCTCCTCCGCCTGGGCTTCCAGCTCCGACAGGCGGGCGCGCAGGGCCCGCTCGCCCCGCAGCGCCTCAGAGCGCTGGGCCGCCGCCGCCTGCTCAGCCTCCACCAGCTCGCGCTGGGCCGTTTGCAGGCGCGCGCTCAGCGCCGCCGCCTCGCGCTCGCTCGCGTCGAGCCGGCGCGTCAGGCCGTCGACCTGGGCGCGCAGCTCCCGTTCCAGCTCCGCGGCGCGGTCTTCCGCCTCGATCCGCAGGCGCTGCTCGGCGTACTCGCGCTGGGAGGCCCGCTGCAGTTCGCGCTCCAGCTCCGCGCCCGGCCGCGGCGCGGGCCGCCAGCCCGGCTCGACCGGCGCGCGCTGCTGCTCCGAGCGTGCCCGCTCCAGGCGCTCGAGCAGGTGCTCGCGCTCGCCCTCGGTCTCGCGCAGGCGCGCTTGCAGGCTGGCGAGATGGGCCTCCAGCGTGCGCACCGTCGCCTCCGCCGCCTCCGCGCGCAACGTCAGCGCGTGCTCGCCCGATTCCGCCGCGCGGCGGGCGCGCCGTTCTGAGAGCAGATCGCCCTCGCCGCGCCGCGCGCGGCCCTCGGCGGCGCCCGAATCGCCGCCCGGCGTCTCGTTTCCCTCGGCGATCATCTCGCCTGCAAGCTACGCCCGAAGCCGGACGGTCTCAGGGCCTTCGCAAAGCCCCTGCAAGCGAGGGGTTCAGCTCGCGAAGCGGCGCACGAGCGCGGTCGCCCCCGCCAGCGCCGAGAGCCCGCCCGCCGCCGTGAGGGCCACCCTGCGCCGCGAGGGCAGGCGCTTGCGCAGGTACCACTTGCCACCGCGCCAGACGACCAGGCCGAGCAGCTTGTAACCGGTTCCGTTCATCGTCCCGATCCTACCCGCGCGCCCGCGCGGCTACTCGTTGCGCAGCCGCCAGGCCATCCGCGACTGCAGCGACCACAGCTCGATGAAGCCCGGCGAGGCCGTCTGCGAGAACAGGCCGCCCGACTCCGAGAAGGAAGCCAGCGAGGCGTCGTAGACGGCGTTCGGCGAGGAGCGCGTCACGACGCGGGCATGGCCCTTGTAGAGCTTGATCCCGATCGTGCCGGTCACCTGCTCGTTGACCCGCTCCACATAGGCGTCGAGGTCGCCGCGCAGCGGCTCCCACCACAAACCGGCGTAGACGAGATAAGCCCAGTGCGCGTCGAGCTGCGGCTTGAACTGGTTCTGGTGGATCGTGCACACCAGGCGCTCCAGCTCCTCGTGCGCCGGCAGCAGGATCGCCGCCGCGGGCACCTCGTAGATGTCGCGCACCTTCAGGCCCACGATCCGGTCCTCGATGTGGTCGACGATGCCGACGCCGTGGCGCGCCGCGATGTCGGCCGCCGCTTCCAGCAGCGCCACCAGCTCCATCCGCTCGCCGTTCAGCGCCACCGGCACGCCACGCTCGAACTCCACCGCCACCGTCTCCGGCTCGTCCGGCGCCTGCTCGGGACGCGTGACCAGCTGGAAGACCTCGTCCTCCGGGGCGTGCTCGAGGTCCTCGATCCAGCGGCCCTCCGAGGATCGTCCCCAGAGATTGTCATCGATCGAGTAGGGAGCCGTCTCGGCTCCCCCCTTAATCGGAATTCCGTGCTCGCGCGCGTAGGCGATCTCCTCCTCGCGCCCCATCTGCCACGAGCGCACCGGCGCGATCACCTTCAGCTCAGGGGCCAGCGTCGCGATCGTGCCCTCGATCCGCACCTGGTCGTTGCCCTTGCCGGTGCAGCCGTGCGCGATCGTGTCGCAGCCCGAGGCGCGCGCCTGCTCCACCGCCAGCTTCGCGATCAGCGGCCGCCCCAGCGCCGTGAACAGCGGGTAGCCGCCGCCGTACAGCGCGTTCGCCTTGATCGCGGGGACGACGTACTCGCGGGCGAACTCCTCGCGCGCGTCGACCACGTGGCACTCGAGCGCCCCCAGCTGCAGCGCCTTGCCCTTGACGACCTCGTAGTCCTCGCCCGGCTGGCCGAGGTTCACCGTCAGGCACACGACCTCCGCTTCGTACTGGTCCTGGATCCACTTCAGCATCACGCTCGTGTCCAGGCCGCCGGAGTAGAGCAGCAGCACGCGATGCACGTTCGCGGGGTCCGCCTCGTAGGAGGCGGTGCGGGGGATGTCGATCGGGGACGGCACCGGCGCGAAAGGCTACTGGCGCTGTGGGCTTCGCGAGTTCCGGCTGGGGGCGCGTTCCATCAGCGGGTAGGGCGGCCTGCCTTCGCTGAAGCCCAGCTTCGCGTACAGCCCCTGGGCGTCGGCGGTGTTCAGCATCCAGCGCACGTCCTTGAAGGAGTTCTCCACGATCTCGCGCACCAGCTCGTAGCCGAGACCGCGGCCGCGGTAGGGCTCAAGCACGTAGACGTCGGCCAGGTACGCCAGCGTCACCCCGTCGGAGATCGCCCGCGCGAAGCCGACCTGCCTGCCCTCGTGGTAGAGGCCCAGCACCCGCTGCGAGCCCGCCACCGCGCGCTCGACGGGCTCGCGCGCACGCCCCAGGCCCCAGTAGGACTGCGTGCTGATGAACGTATGCACCGCGTCGACGTCGATCCGTTCACGGTCGTCGTCCAGCTCGAAGCCGCCGGGCAGCTCGCGGCGCACGCCTACCGCCCCTCCGGCCCGGACCGCACGCTCAACCTTCGAGCACCGTCGCCAGGCGCCGCAGCGCCTCGTCCACCTCCGCCGCCGTCACCGTCAGCGGCGGCAGCAGGCGCAGGGTCGTCGGGCCCGTGGCGTTAGTCACCAGGCGCTGCTCCAGCAGCGCCCGCTGCATCGCCTCCGGCGCCGGCACGTCAAGCTCGCACGCCAGCATCAGCCCGCGCCCGCGCACTTCGAGCACGTGCGGCAGGCGCTGAAGCCCCTCCGCCAGGCGCCTGCCCTGCTCGCGCACCTCCTGCAGGAACGGCTCCTGCGCGGTCAGCTCGAGCGCCGTCAGCGCCGCCGTCGCCACGGTCGGGCCGCCCGCGAACGTCGAGCCGTGATCGCCCGCCTTCAGCACGTCCGCGAGGCGCTCGCCCGTCACCAGCGCGCCGATCGGCAGCCCGCCGCCCAGCGCCTTCGCGGTCGTCATCGCGTCGGGGACCACGCCCGTCTGCTCATACGCCCACAGCGAGCCGGTGCGGCCCATGCCGGTCTGGATCTCGTCGAAGATCAGCGCCGCCCCGTGCTCGTCGCAGGCCGCGCGCGCCGCCTGCAGGCATTCCCCCGAGAGCACGTGCACGCCGCTCTCGCCCTGGATCGGCTCGAGGATCACCGCGGCGGTGCGCCCGTCCACGACGCCGCTCAGCGCCTCCGGCGTGGGCTCGACCGCCCGGAAGCCCGGCACCAGCGGCGCGAACGGCGCCTGCTTGGCCTCCTGCGGCGTCGCCGAGAGCGAGCCGTAGGTGCGCCCGTGGAAGGCGCCGTGGACCACGACCAGGTCTCCCCCCTGCCGCGCCTTGCGCGCCAGCTTGATCGCCGCCTCGTTCGCCTCGGCGCCCGAGTTGCAGAAGAACACCTTGCCGCCAAGGCTCGACCGCGACAGCTCGTCGGCCAGCCGCATCGCCGGCTCGGTGTAGAACAGGTTGCTGGCGTGCATCAGGCGGCCCACCTGCTCGCGCACCGCCTCCACCACGCGCGGATGGCAGTGCCCCAGGTTCGTGACCGAGATGCCGCACAGGAAGTCGAGGTACTCGCGGCCCTGCTCGTCCCACAGCCAGGCGCCCTCGCCGCGCACGAACTCCACCGGCTGGCGCAGGTAGGAGCCGATCACGCTCCGGCGCTCGAGATCCTGGAGCTCCGCGAGCGTCACGAGGCGGCCTCGATCATCGTGCCGATGCCCGCGTCGGTGAACAGCTCTAGGAGCAGCGAGTGCGCGACGCGGCCATCGAGGATGTGCGCCGCCGTCACGCCGGAGTCGATCGCTTCGACGCAGGCCGCGAGCTTCGGGCGCATCCCGCCCTGTAGCTGCGGCAGCGCTTCGCGGGCGCGCTGCGCGCTGGCGCGGGCGACGCGGCTGTCGGGGTCCGCGGGGTCCGCCAGCCAGCCGGGCACGTCGGTCAGGAAGACGACCTTGTAGGCGCCCATCGCGCCCGCCACCGCGCCGGCGGCCTCGTCGGCGTTGATGTTGTAGGAGTTGCCCTCGCGGTCCGCGCCGACGGAGGCGATCACCGGGATGTAGTCGCTTGCGACGTGGTCGATCACGTCGGTGTTCACGCGCTCGATCCGCCCCACGAAGCCGATGTCCTCGCCGTCGGGCGCGGCGCGCCGCGCGACCCGGAACAGCAGGCCGTCGTCGCCGCACAGCCCCACCGCCGGCTGACCGTGACGGTTCAGGCGCAGCACGATCTCCTTGTTCACCTTGCCCATCAGCACCATCTTCGCGACCTCGACGGTGTCCTTGCTCGACACGCGCAGGCCGCCCACGAACTCGACCGGCAGGCCCAGGCGCTCCATGTAGGAGCTGATCTCGGGGCCGCCCCCGTGCACGACGATCGGGTTCAGGCCCACGTACTTCAGCAGCACCACGTCGCGCGCAAACTCCTCGCGCAGCGACTCGTCCTCCATCGCCGCGCCGCCGTACTTGATCACGACCGTCTTGCCGTGGAACTCCCTGATGTAGGGAAGCGCCTCCAGCAGAGTTCCTACGTCACGCATCGCCCGCGCCCCCGATCACGTTGTGTACTCCGCGTTGATCCTTATGTACTCGTGCCCGAGGTCGGAGAAGAAGACCTCCGTTTCCACGCCCTCGCCCGGCAAGCCGACCTCGTATTCGATCTCCATCGCCTGCACCGCCCGCGCGACGGCGGCCTCGTCGTAGCCGATCGCCGCGCCCGCCACGCACACGGGGATGCCCTCGATCGTGAGGTCCATCGCCAGCGGCGCCGTGCCGGGCAGCGCGCCGCCGACCGCCTGGATGATCCGGCCCCAGTTCGGGTCCGCCCCGTGCAGGGCGGTTTTCACCAGCGGCGAGTTCGCCACCGCGCGGGCCGCCGCCTCGACGCCCGCCTCGTGACCGCCGCGCACGACGACGCGCCCGATCCGCTCGGCGCCCTCGCCGTCGGCGATCATCATGATCGCGAGCTGGCGCAGCAGCGCGTCGAGCGCCTCGCCGAAGCGCAGCTCCTCCTCCGACTCGGGCGCGATCCGCACGCCGCTCGCACCGGAGCACATCAGGATCGCGGTGTCGTTCGTGGAGAGCTGCCCGTCGACGGAGGCGCGGTCGAACGAGCGCTTCACGCACACGCCCAGCAGCAGGTCCGCGGTCTCGGGCGCGAGCTCCGCGTCGGTCTCGACGAAGCACAGCATCGTCGCGAAGTTCGGTGAGATCATCCCGGCGCCCTTGCACTGGGCGCTGAGCCGCACGCTGCCGGAGGGCAGCTGCACCTCCAGGTTCGCGCGCTTCTCCGAGGCGTCCGTCGTCTGGATCGCCTGCTGAAAGGATGAGTCTCCGCCGGCGCCGAGCGCCGGCTGCGCCGCGAGGATTCCCTGCAACATCTTCTCGACCGGCAGGTGGTGGCTGATGCCTCCGGTGGAGGCGAGCGCCACCGCCGCGGGGTCGCAGCCGAGCGCGATCGCCGCGGCGCCCTGCGTCTTGGCGGCGTCATCCAGCCCGCGCCGGCCCGTCGCGGCGTTCGCGCAGCCCGAGTTCGCCAGCACCGCCCGCAGCGCGTGCAGCTCACAGCGCTCCCGGCTGAGGATCACCGGCGCCGCGGGCACGCCCGTCGCCGTGAAGCGCGCCGCGCTCACGGGCCGCTCGGCGTCGCAGACGAGCAGGCCGACGTCATGGTTGCCGCTGGGCTTGATCCCGCAGGCGACGCCCGCGGCGCGGAAGCCGCCCGGCAGTCCCGCCTCCGGGCCGAGGTCGCGCACGTGCTCCGGCGCCGGCACCCAGCGCGAGTGAAAGAACGGCTGCGGCGGGCCGCTCGCCACGCCGCCGAACAGGTTCGTGCCCGGCGGCTTCGTGCCCTCCCTGCTCACGCGAGGCCCTCCGTCTCGTCGAAGCCGAACATCACGTTCAGGTTCTGCACCGCCTGCGAGGAGGTGCCCTTCCAGAGGTTGTCGAGCGCCGAGAGCACGACCACCTTGCCGCTGTGCGGGTCCGCCTTCGCGAACACGCGGCAGAAGTTCGTCGCCTGCACCTCGCGCGTCCCGGGCGGGGCGCCGACGACCTCGACGAAGGGCTCCTGCGCATAGGCCTTCGTGTACAGGTCGGCCAGCTCGTCGTCCCCGACGGGCCGCGTCGTCGTCACGTAGCAGTCGGCGAGCTCGCCCTGGTCGAGCGGGACGAGGTGCGCCTGGAAGAGCACGGCGAGCTCGTCGGTCGCGCCCGCCTCCGCCCGCAGCGGCGCGAGCTGCTCCTCGATCTCGGGCGTGTGCCGGTGTTCGGCGACCTTGTAGGGAAGGATCGTCTCCCCCGCCATCGACTGGTGCGTCGTCTCGTCGAAGGCGCGGCCCGCCCCGGAGATCCCCTGCTTGGCGTCGATCACCGCGTCGGCGATCAGGCCCGCCCGCGCCAGCGGCGCGAGGCCCAGCAGCGAGGCGGTCGGGTAACAGCCGGGGTTCGCGACGATGTTCGCGCCAGCGATCCGCTCGCGGTGCAGCTCCGTCAGCCCGTACACGGCTTCGGGGAGCAGGTCGGGACGCGGGTGCTCGCCGTACCACTGCTCGTAGGTCGCGAGCGAGGAGAGGCGGAAGTCCGCGCTGAGGTCGACCACGCGCACGCCCCGGTCGCGCAGCTCGCCGACCGCCGGCGCCGCCGCGGCGTGCGGGTAGGCCACGATCGCGGCGTCGATCTGTCCGTAGGAGTCGAGGTCCAGCTCGCCGAGCGGCAGCGGCACGCGGTAGCGCGGGTAAAGGTCGTCCAGGCGCCGGCCCACCTCCGAGCGGCCCGTCACCGCGACCAGCTTGAAGCGCGGGTGGCGCCACAGCAGGTACGCCGCCAGCGCGCCCGCGAAGCCGGTCGCGCCCGCGACGATCACCCGCGGCGCGCCCGGCGCCGCCTGCTGCGGCCGGGGCTCGCCCGCGGCGGCGCGCGTCTTCTGCAGCTCAGCCACGCAGCTCGCCCCCCAGCTCCGCGAGCGCCGCGACGATCCGCTCGCGCGCCGGCGCCACGTCCTCGTCGGTGAGCGTGCGCTCCAGCGAGCGGAACGACAGCGCCAGCGCGAGCGAGCGCCTGCCCTCGCCGACCTGCGCGCCGGTGTAGACGTCGAAGATCTCGGCGCCGTCCAGCTCCGCGCCACCGGCCCGGCGCACGCCGTGCAGCACGTCGCGCGCCGGCACCTCCTGCGGCAGCACGACCGAGAGGTCCTGGCGCAGCACCGGGAAGGCGCCGAACGCGTCGAACGCCACGACCTCCGGCGCGACGAGCGCCAGCTTGCCGAGGTCGATCGCGAACGCAGCCGTGCGCTCCAGGTCCCAGGCGCCGGCGACGGTCGGGTGCAGCTCGCCGACGAACCCGAGCTTCAGCGGCTTCCCCTCCGGATCGCGGGCCAGCACCGCGGCGCTGCGCCCCGGGTGCAGGAACGGCCACTGCTCCTCCTGGACCTGCCAGTGGACGTGGAGCGCGTCGAGCAGCCCGGCGAGCAGCGCCTTCGCCGCGAAGAAGTCCGCCGTCGCGGCCTCGCCGCGCCAAGCGCGCGGCGCGAGCCGGCCGCTCAGCAGCACCCCCAGCGCGTGATGCTCGTCCGCCCCCGTCGCACTGTCGTCGGCGCGGTAGACGGTGCCCGACTCGAACAGCGCCACGTCGGGGCCGTTGCGCGCGACGTTGTGGCGCGCGGCGTCGAGCAGCGAGCCCATCAGCGTCGGGCGCATGATCGACTGCGCGTCCGAGAGCGGGTTCTCGACCACGACCACGCGCCGCAGCGCGTGATCGGGCGGTAGCAGCAGCCTGTCGAGCAGCGCCGGTTCGGTGAAGCTCCAGCCGACGACCTCGTACAGGCCCCGCCCCGCCATCGCGTCCTCCGCCAGCCGGCGCAGGCGCTGGGCGTGGGTGAGGCGGCCCGCGGCGCCGCGGCGCGCCGGCAGCGTCGCGGGCAGCCGCTCCAGGCCGTCGATCCGCGCTACCTCCTCGATCAGGTCGACCTCGCGCGTGACGTCCTCGCGGCGCAGCGCCGGCACCGTCACCTCCAGGCCGTCCCCGGCGTCCTCGCAGGCGAAGTCGAGCGCCTCCAGGATCTCGCGTTGGCGCGCGGCCGGCACCGCCAGGCCGAGGATCGCCTCGACGCGCGCCTCGCGCAAGCGCAGCGCCTGCAGCGGCGGCAGCGGCTCGGCGACGTCGATCGTCCCCGGCGCGAGCCGCGCGCCGCACAGCTCGACCATCAGCCGCGCCGCGATCGCCTGCGCCTGCATGCACTGCTCCGGCTGCAACCCCTTCTCGAAGCGCGAGGAGGCCTCGCTGCGCAGCCCCAGCTGCCAGGAGGTGCGATGGATGTTCGGCCCGCTCCAGGTCGCCACCTCCATCAGCACGCGCGTCGTCTCCGCCACCACCTCCGAGCGCGCCCCACCCATCAGGCCCGCGATCGACGTCGGCCCCTCGTCGTCCTCGATCAGGACCATCTCGGCGTCGAGCGTGCGGGTCTGCCCGTCGAGCGTCTGTACCTGCTCGCCCTTGCGCGCGCGGCGCACCGTCAGCCGCCCACCGGCGACGCGGTCGAGGTCGAACGCGTGCAGCGGCTGCGCCGTCAGCAGCATCGCGTAGTTGGTGATGTCGACGACGTTGTTGATCGGGCGCTGGCCCGCCGCCATCAGCCGCGCCTTCAGCCACGGCGGCGAGGGGGCGATCGTGACGTCCTCGAACACCCGCGCCGTGAAGCGCGGGCACAAGTCGGGACACTCGACCTTGATCTCCGCGCCCTCGACCGCGCCGTCGGAGCCGGGGTCGTCTTGCCAAGGCTCGGGTGCGAGTGGCGCCCCCGTCGCGGCGTGCAGCTCGCGCGCGACGCCGTAGACGCCAAGACAGTCCGGGCGGTTAGGGGTGATCTCCAGCTCGATCACGTCCGTCTCGATTGGCAACAGATCGGCGAGCGGGGCACCCGGTGCAAACTCCGCATCGAGCTGCAGGTCGTCGAGCACGAGGATGCCCTTCTCGCCGCCGGGGCCGATCTCCAGCTCGCTCTCCGCGAGGATCATCCCTTCGGAGGCGACGCCGCGCAGCTTCGCCTTCTTGAGCTTCGTTCCATCCGGCATCACCGCGCCGGGCTTGGCCACCGCGACGGTCTGCCCCGCCGCGACGTTCGGTGCGCCACACACGATCGTCGCGGGCGACTCCTCGCCCAGATCGACCTGGCAGACCTTCAGCCGATCGGCGTCGGGGTGCTGTTGCGCGTCGAGCACGCGGCCCACGACGAAGCCCTCGGGGCCCCGGACTCCGTGGCGGTGGATCGCCTCGACCTTCGTGCCAGTCAGCGTCAACCGCGCCTCGATCTCGTGCACGTCGAGCTCCGGCGAGCAGTATTCGCGCAGCCAGGTCAGCGGGACGCGCATCAGAACTGCTCCAGGAACCTGAGGTCGTTGTCGTAGTAGAGGCGCAGATCCGGAACGCCGTGCTTAAGCATCGCGATCCGCTCGACTCCCATCCCCCAAGCGAACCCCTGCACCTTCTCGGGGTCATAGCCCGGCGCATTCGCGTCGGTGGTGGGCACGTAGGAGTAGACGTTGGGGTCGACCTCGCCGGCGCCGAGCACCTCCAGCCAGCCCTCGCCCTTGCACAGGTTGCAGCGCGAGCCGTCGCGCAGGAAGCCCTTGCCGTCGCAGTTGAAGCACGAAACGTCGACCTCGACGCTGGGCTCGGTGAAGGGGAAGAAATGCGGGCGCAGGCGCACCTCGCGCGCGTCGCCGAACACGGCCTGGGCGAACATCAGGAGCGTTCCCTTCAGGTCGGCGAGCGTGATGTCCTCGTCGACGGCCAAGCCCTCGATCTGGTGGAACTGCGGCGTGTGCGTGGCGTCGGAGTCGGGCCGGTAGACGCGCCCCGGGATCACGACGTAGAGCGGCGGCGGGTGCGCCTCCATCGCGCGCACCTGCATCGGCGAGGTGTGCGTGCGCAGGACGACGTCCTCCGCCACGTAAAAGGTGTCGGTGCGCGCCCGCGCGGGATGCGTGGGGCTGTGGTTGAGCGCGTCGAAGTTGTAGTGGACCGTCTCGACCTCGGGGCCCTCCATCACGGTGAAGCCGAGACCCAGGAAGATGTCTTCCAGCTCGCGCCGGGTGCGCGTCAGCAGGTGCAGGCGGCCGATCGGCTGCGGCGGGGCGCCGGGTAGCGTCACGTCGACGCGGTCCTGCGCGAGCCGCCGTTCAAGCTCGGCGCCGCCCAGCTCCTCCCCGCGCCGCTCGATCAGCGCCTCGAGCGCCTGGCGCGCCTGGTTCGCGGCCTTGCCCGCGGGGCCCCGTTGCTCGGGCGGCAGCTCGGCGACGCCGCGCAAGAGCTGGGGCAGCTCGGCCTTGCGCCCGAGCCAGCGCACGCGCAGCTCCTCGAGCGCCGCGCCGTCGGGGGCGGCGGAGATCTCGGCTTCGGCCTGCCGGCGCAGCTGCTGGACGCGCTCGATCATGAGGCCCGGACCCTAGATGACGCAGGGGAGAGTTCGCGATTTCGCGTGACCTCGTACAGCGCGACGGTCGCGGCCATCGCGGCGTTCAGCGACTCTCCGGCGATCGGGATGCGGGCGCTGCGGGCGCAGGCGGCAAGCACGTCCTCGGGCAGTCCGTCGCGCTCGGCGCCCACGAGCAGCGTCAGCGATCCCTGCCCCCCGCTGTCGCCACGCAGCGGCTCTGAGGCGTGGGCGTCGAGCGCGACCAGCTCGCCTGGCAGCTCCGCGACGTCGCCGGCCCGCGCGAGCGCGACGGCGAAGATCGCTCCCATGCTGGCGCGGACGGCCTTCGGCGAGTGCGGGTCGGCGCAGCCGGGTCCGAGCGCGACGCAGGAAGCGCCGAAGGCGTGGGCGGAGCGCAGCACGGTGCCGACGTTGCCGGGGTCGCCGACGCCGTGCAGGTAGACGCACAGCGGCCCGGCGGGCTCGGCCCATTGCTGCTCGTAGACGCCGATCACGCGCGTGCCGGAGCCGAGCGCCGAGACGGACCGCAGCGCGCCGGCCTCGACGTCGTGGAAGCCCTGCCCGCCGAGCCCCGAGCCCGCGAGGCGAAAGCCCTCGACGGCGGGGCGCCGTGCGGCGCGCGCCGCGAGCACGAGGTCCTCGCCCTCGGCGGCGAAATGCCCGCTGCGGGCGCGCTCGCGCCGGGTGGCGAGTCGCTTGAGCTGCTTGAGCCTGGGGTTCTGGGGGGACTGGATGATCATCGTCTCGGTCGGTTGGGGTGGACTGGCGAAGGCATAAAAAAAGCGCCGTCTCGGTGGAGAACGGCGCCCGTGAGGCTGATCGCTGTCGGCTGCGGGTCAGGCAGCCGACGCCTCGCGGGCGACCTCGGCAAAACGTCGGAAGGTGTCGGCGTCGTGCACCGCGATGTCGGCGAGCACCTTGCGGTCGAGCTCGACGCCCGCGAGCTTCAGCCCGTGCATCAGCTGCGAGTAGCTCATGTCGTTCTGGCGCGCGGCGGCGTTGATGCGCGTGATCCACAGCCGCCGGAAGTCGCGCTTGCGGTTGCGACGGTCGCGGTAGGCGTAGGCGTCCGCCTTCAGCAGCGCCTCCTTGGCGCGCTTGTAGTTCGAGTGCGCCTCGCCGCGGAAGCCCTTCGTCTGTTCGAGGACGGAGCGGCGCTTCTTGCGCGCGTGGACGGACCGCTTGACGCGCGTCACGAGTCACCCCCTGCGGGCTTCCGGCCCGCAGTTCCGACCCGATTGGTCGCCCTCCGGGCGCCCTTCGAAGCCCCGAGCATCCGCTTGATCCGCGGCTCGTCATGGTCGCTCATGATCTTCGGCCCGCCGAGCGCGCGCTTCTTTTTCGGCGACTTCTTCTCGAGGATGTGGCTCGTGAAGGGGTGCCGGCCGCGCACCTTGCCCTTGGCGGTGACTTTGAAGCGCTTCTTCGCGCCGGAGTGGGTCTTCATCTTGGGCATGAGAGCGGAGGATTATAGGGCGTCGGCCAAGTCACGGCCGCGAACGTGGATCGGGAGCCCCGCAGCGGGCGCCGTCAGGCGGCGTCGGCGGGCTCGGGCGTAGCCTCGCCCTCGCCGCTTGCGTCCGGCTCTCCCTCACCGCCGGCGTCCGCCTCGCCCGCGCCACCGTCATCCGCTTCCGCGGCGGCTTTCGCCTCGGGCGTCTCGACCGCCTCGACGGCGGCCTCGTCCAGTGGGGACTGAAGCGAGGTCGAGGCGACGTCGCCCTGCTCGCCTTCGGTGAAGACCTCGTCGGCGGCCTCGCCGCCCTCGGCCTTGCCGGAGAGCACGGCTTTCGAGGGCGCCATCAGCATCGTCATGTTGCGCCCTTCCTGGATCGGGCGCTGCTCGACGACCCCCAGCTCGGCGAGCTCCTCGGCGAGCCGGTCGAGGATCGCGATCCCGCGCTCGGGATGGGTGACCTCGCGGCCGCGGAACATGATCGTGACCTTGACCTTGTCCTTGTGGCGCAGGAAGCGCTCGACGTGGTGCTTCTTGGTGTCGTAGTCGTGCTCGGCGATCTTCGGGCGGAACTTGATCTCGCGCACGGTGATCTGCTGCTGGTGCTTGCGGGCGGCCTTCTGCTTCTGCGCCTGCTCGTACTTGTACTTGGAGTAGTCGAGCACGCGGCAGACGGGCGGGCGCGCCTCGGGCGCGACCTCCACGAGGTCGAGGTCGCGTTCCTGCGCGAAGACCAGCGCGTCGGGCGTCTTCATCACGCCGACCTGGTTGCCCTCGTCGTCGATCAGGCGTACCTCGGGCACGCGAATGCGCTCGTTGATCCTGGTGGTGTCCCGCTCGGGCGGGCGCCGGTCGAACCTGCGCGGGACCGGCACTAGCTGAGGTGCGCGCGCGTCAAGCGGCTAAGCGTCGCGCTCTTGAGATTTGCGTGGCTGCAAGGCGGGTGAGTATAGCTTCCCCTGCACGTCCTGGAAGAACTTTTCCGCGGTCGTGGAACCGGTGTCTCCGCCCTTGTGCTCGCGCACCGAGATCGTGCCGTCGGCCTGCTCGCGCTCGCCGACGATCAGCATGTAAGGCACCTTGCGCAGCTCGGCCTCGCGGATCTTGCGGCCGACGGACTCGTTGCGATCGTCGAGCTCGATCCGCACGCCGGCGGCGGCCAGCTGCTCGCGCACGCCCGCCCCGTACTGGTTGAAGCGATCGGACACCGGCAGCACGACGGCCTGCACGGGCGCGAGCCACAGCGGCAGCTCGCCGCCCAGGTGCTCCAGCATGATCCCGACGAAGCGCTCGTAGGAGCCGAAGGCGGCGCGGTGGATCATCACGGGCTGGTGCTCGGCGTTGTCGGCGCCGGTGTAGGTCAAGCCGAAGCGCGCGGGCATCGAGTAGTCGAGCTGAACTGTTCCCAACTGCCAGGAGCGGCCGAGCGAGTCGGTCATGTGCATGTCGATCTTCGGCCCGTAGAAGGCGCCGTCGCCGGGGTTCAGCTCGTAGTCGAGGCCGGCCTCCTCCAGCGCGGCGGCAAGCTTGGCCTCGGCGCGATCCCACATGGCGTCCTCGCCGATCCGCTGCTCGGGGCGGGTGGAGAGCTCGAGACTGACGTCGAGGTCGAACAGCTCGTAGGTGGCGAAGGCCAGCTCGAGGCAGCCCTTGACCTCCTCCTGCACCTGCTCCTCGGTGCAGAAGATGTGGCCGTCGTCCTGGGCGAAGTGGCGCACGCGCAGCAGGCCGTGGAGCACGCCGGAGGCCTCGTTGCGGTGCAGCAGCCCCGGCTCGAAGTAGCGCACGGGCAGCTCGCGGTAGGAGTGGCGCTGGCTGCCGAACAGGTGCGCGTGGCCGGGACAGTTCATCGGCTTGACGCCCATGTCGCGCTGCTCGACGTCGAGCGTGAACATGTTCTCGCGGTACTTGCCCCAGTGGCCGGAGGTCTTCCACAGCTCGGCGTCGTAGATCTGCGGCGTCTTCACCTCGCTGTAGCCACGCTCAGCCACCATCGCGCGCGAGACGGCGACGAGCGTGTTGAAGATCGTGGTGCCGGCGGGCAGCCAGAAGGCCGAGCCGGGCGAGACCTCCGAGAAGGTGAACAGGCCCAGCTCGCGGCCGAGCTTGCGGTGGTCGCGTTCCTTGGCCTGCTCGATCCGCTCCAGGTGCTCCTTCAGCTCGGCCTCGGTGAAGAAGGCGGTTCCGTAGATGCGGGTGAGCATCGTGCGCGAGGAGTCACCGCGCCAGTAGGCGCCGGCGACGGACTGGAGGCGGAAGGCGCCGACGGACTTCGTGCTGGGCGCGTGCGGCCCCCGGCACAGGTCGGTGAAAGGCCCGTTCGTGTACAGCGAGACGCTCTCAAGCTCGCGCGGCGGGTGCGCGGAGCGCTCGGCCTCGACGAGGTCGTCGATCAGCTCGACCTTGTAGTCCTGTCCCTCCCCGGCGAAGCGCTCGCGCGCCTGCGCGGGGGTGACCTCCTGGCGCACGAAGGGCTCCGCGGCCTTGATGTGCTCGCGCATGCGGGCTTCGATCTGCGGGAAGTCGGCCTCGGAGATCGCGACGCCCTCGGGGAACTCGAAGTCGTAGTAGAAGCCGTCGGCGATCGCGGGGCCGATCGAGATCTTGACGCCGGGGTACAGCTCGAGCACCGCCTCGGCCAGCACGTGGGCGGCGTCGTGGCGGATCAGCGCCAGCGCCTCCTCGCCGCTCTTGCGGGTGAGGATCGAGAGGTGCGCCCCGTCGGGCAGCGGGCGCGAGAGGTCGCGCGGCTGCGGCGCCTCGCCCGCCTCGGGATGGCCGACCTCGACGGCCAGCGCGGCGCGCGCGAGGCCGGGGCCGATCGCGGCGGCGGCGTCGGCGCCGGTGGCTCCGTCGTCCAGCTCCAGGCGGTTGCCGTCGGGCAATGTCACGGTGACGCTCATCTCAGCGCTGGAGGCTACTCGGCCGGTGCGCGGGCGTACCGATCGGGGCCGCGACGGCGGTCGGCGGGCCTCAGGCGGGCTGCCAGAGCGCGTCGTCGCCGAGCGGCGTGCGCCGCGCCTGCCGGGAGCCCACCAGTTCGATCAGCGCCCGCTCCGCGGCGGCGCGGTCGGGCAGCTCGTTGTTGGGGGCCATGATCGCGGCGACCTCCTGGCTGACGAGACCGTTGGGGAAATGCCGCAAGGCCTCCAGCGGGCTCTCGGGCGTGGGGCGGCGTTCGAGCGTGGGGTCGAGGTTCGCGATCAGGACGTCGTAGGCCTCGATCGTCTGAAAGCCGCCCGCCTCCAGCCGCCGGTCGCCGCTGGCGAAGACGAGCGAGGGCGCCGAGTAGCGCACGGGCCCGTCGGTCTGCCGCGCCTTGCCCTGGAACTCGGTGGGGCCGCCGGCGGCGGTGCGGGTCTCGGCCTTGTCGGCCTCGTAGGCAGCGATCGTCTCGGGGTCCTCGATCGCGGCGACGACGGCGTCCGCGTCGAGCCCCTCGACGTGCGCGAGCGCGCGGGCGATGTCGGCGTCCTCGTCGAGCACGAGCGTCGTGGTGAACCAGCCGAACTGCAGCGCGCGGTGAACCTCGTGCTCGCGGCCGGGGGCCAGCAGGCGCGCGGCGACGATCGCGCGGCAGGCGCGTGAGGTGGCGGCGAGGCGCGCGCGGGGCTCGGCGTCGAAGGGCATCCCGAAGCGGCGGAAGCCGACGTGGCCGACGGCCATGCGGGTTGGCGTGTAGCCGAGCTCCAGGTAGCGGTTCGGGTCCTCGGAGAGGCCGATCGTGACCAGGCGCCAGTCCAGCTGCTCGCCGTAGCGCCAGCGCAGGACCGCGAGCGCGGGGCTGGCGGAGTAGGCCCAGGGACAGCCGGGGTCGCTGAAGTGGACTACCGAGACGCCGGGCATCTGGAGCGATGATTGCACACGCAATCGACTTTCCCGGACCCGGGTCCGGATAGACCTCGGCAGCCGCAGGAGAGCGGGAGCGCGGGCGCGGGCGGTCGCCCGATCGAGAGAACCGTCCGCAGCGCGTGCAGACAATTGACTGATAAACATCCCTGTAGACGATCGTCTGAATATGTGAAAGTGATCCGGATGAACGACCAAGAGCCGACGGCGATCTCGATCGCCCTCTCCCCCACCCAGGTTGACCACGTGGTGCGTGCCGCTTCGCGCGGCAGCGCCCCCAGCATCTCGGCGTTGATCGCCGGCTCGCTCGCGAAGCAGCGCATGCGCGACGACGTCGGCGAAGCGCCGGGCGGCGCACGGGCGGCGGCGTCCGCGACCGAGCCCGGCCCTGCGATCCGGGGCTACGTGCCGAGCGGCGATGCCGACCCGCGACTGTCGCGCTCGCTGCTGCGCGGCCTGTCGCTGCTGACGGGCTTCGGCCCCGATGGCGGCGAGCGCGGAATCGTCGAGCTGGCGGAGGATCTCGGCATGAGCCCGAGCACCGCCCACCGCTACGCGCTCACGCTGGTGGAGGTGGGCCTGCTGGAGCGATGTCCGCGCACGCGCAAGTACCGGCTCCCGCAGGCGGCGTGAGCAGCCGGCGCGCTAAGCGGGTGCGTGCAGCAGCTCCGGCCCCTCCTCGGCGGCGCCCGGCTTGTTCAGCGCCGGGTTCGCGGGGGCGGCGGACAGGCGCGATTCCGGGAGCGGCCCGCACAGCGCGAGCGCTTCCTCGGCGCCGAGATCGCCGTCGAGCCAGGCGAGCTGCGCGTCGCGGTCGGCGAGGATCACCGGCATGCGGTTGTGGATCGCGGCGGCGACGCGGTTCGGCGCCGAGTCGCAGGTCAGGAGCGTGATGCTGTGAATCCACTCGCCGTCGATCTTCGCGGGCGTCCACAGCGACGCGAAGGCGAACGGCGCGCCGCCGTCTACCTGGAACAGGAAGGGCTGGCGCGGCTCGCCCTTGCGCTCGGGTTTCAGCCACTCGAAGTAGCCGTCGGCGATCTGTAGCGCGCGGCGCGAGCCGCGCGGGATCAGGCGGCGGTAGGCGGCGCGCTCGGTGACGCTCTCGACCCGGGCGTTGATCATCTTGTAGCCCTCCTTCAGGTCCTTCGCCCAAGAGGGGATCAGGCCCCAGCGCATCAGCTCGGCCTGCGGCTCGCCCTTGGGCGCCACGATCGTCAGCACCTCTTCGCTGGGGGCGATGTTGAAGCGGTGCGTCCCGGTCTCGCCGGGGAAGGGGACCTTGAAGCGTTCGTTCAGTTCCTGCACGCCGGCGGTGTTCGTGTAGCGGCCGCACACGAGGACGACGTTAACAACGAAGGCCCCCACTGGAGCGTGGGGGCCTTCGTGATGACTTACACGCCTTCAGGCGTCACGCGGCTTATTTCGCGGACGCGCTCACCTTGAACAGCGGCTGGTAGCCGGTCCATTCGTTCGCGAGGCTGAAGGTCCCGACGGTGCCGTGCGGTTCGGATCCGTACTCCGCGGCCCATTTCGAGTTGATGTAGGCGTAGTTGGGCAGCGGGTCAGAGCCCACGGCCGGGTTCACGGGTTCGGGCGATTCTTCGTTCGCCGGTTCCGTGAGGCCCACGTTCAGCGAGTCGTAGCCGCAGCGCGACGGGTTGTACGTGTTACAGGGCGCCGGCCGTTTCGGCGCGGAGCCGTAGTCGCTGGTGCTGTAGGCGACGCTGAGGATCGCCTTCTGGGGCAGTTTCACGCCCATCAGGTCGAAGGTGATCTTCGTGGCCTTGCCGTTGAAGCATTCGCCGCCCTTGGACCACCGGCCGCCGGTGCACTTCTTGTTGTTCGCCGACGGGCGGTAGGGGATGTTGAACGTCTGCGTCAACGAGCCAACCAGCGCGCCGGGTTCTTCACCCGCGCCCACTTCGTTGATGTTCAGGGTGATTTCCTCGGGGAAGGTGGCGCCGTTCGTGGTGTGACAGCTGGTGCCGCTGCCTTCCTGGCAGCCCCACGTGCTCATCAGCACCGTCACCTTCGGGTTCATGCGCGCCGTGCCCGCGAATTCGACCTGACCGCCGAACTGCGAGGTCTGCGTGGCCTCGAAGGCCTGCGAGACGACGTTGCCCGGCACCGGCGACGGGATGTTGTTGTAGATCGTCGAAGCGCTGGCACTCGCGGCGCCCACGACGAACACGACGGCCATCGCGAACAGCGCGAGGACCGACCTTGGAATCTTTCCAACCATGTCTGTCTCCATTCGTCTTCTTCAGGCCCTCGAGCCTGAGCCCTCAGGCAGTTCGACCCCCTCCAGGGGCGCCCCAGACGAAAGCCGCATGCGAGTCGGTGAGTTGTCCCTCCCCATGCATGGCGCCACTGCAAACGACGCGCTGCCCCTCATGCAGCCCCCATCGCCGCGGGACGGTAATGACCACTGTCCTCATTGTCAACCCTTTCGCATAGCTCGGCAACGCTACGCAAGCCTGCGCCGGCGTCAGTGCTGCGGCGGGGCGTCCTGCGGCTCGCGCCACATCCGCCACTGCGGCGGCGCGGTGCGGCCCAGCTTGAACTCCTCCATCACCGTGAAGCCGTGGCGTTCGTAGAGCGCGCGGTTGCGCGGCGTCGAGGCCTCTAGGAAGGCGGGCACGCGCTCGGAGTCACAGCGCTCCAGCACCGGCGCCAGCAGCGCGGCGCCGAGGCCGCGCCCCTGCCAGACGGGGGCGACCCCGAGGAAGGCGAGGTAGTAGTGCGGCGGATAGCGCGGCTCCTTCGGGTGATGGCTTTCGAGCGCCGTGAGCGAGCGCAGGGCGCGCGGCGTGTGCTGCCTGAAGACGCTCGCCATCGCCGGCAGCAGGCGCACCTGTAGACCGATCGAGGGTTTCCACTCGCCGGGCGGGTCCCAGACCGCGGCGCCGACGGTGCTCGCGGTCGTGTAGGTGTGACCGTGCCCCAGCCAGACTCGGCGCAGGAACAGCTCGAAGCCGTTGCGGAGGATCTTCATCCGGCGCAGGTCCTCGCGCAGCACCCAGCTGAAAACGGGGTCGTCAAAGAACGCCCGCGCGAGCGACTCCGCCATCCCCGGCACCGCCGCGGAATCCCCCGTGCCGACGCTCTGCGCCTGCTCGTAGGCCGCGCGCCGATCCATTGCCGGGGGAGTATCCCACCCGGGGACGCGTGCCTCAGGCGCGCTGCTCGACCGTCGCCAGCGAGCGCCGGATCGAGCGCGTCAGCGAGGCGTGCACCAACGGCGCGACGCCGGGGATCGCCGAGGCGATCCGGATGTCGTAGACGAAGCGGGTGCCGCCGCTCGCCGTGGGCTCGAACGTCATCACGCCCACGTGCCCGCGCAGCGGGCTGCCCTTCGTGATGCGGTAGACAATCCGCTGCGGCACCACGAACTCGTTCACCGTCTCCTCGAACGGCGGCGCCGGGCCGACTTTCAGTTCGCGCACCGAGCCGACGCCGTTACGCTCGCCCTCGCCGTCGCGCAGGCGCGTCACCTTCGCGCCGAACACCCCCGCGAGGTTCTCGTGCTCCGCCAGGTGGGCGAAGATCCGCTCGGGGGGCTTGACAAACTCGTGCTCGACGTGGACGTGGCGCGCGCGCATCGCCAGAGCCTAACCGCGAGCGCCGGTCCGTGCCGGAAGGCGACCCGATCGCGCAGGCCGCCGCCAGGCGGCCGGAGCCTTCCCCATCAGAGCTCAAGCACCAGCTTCCCGCGCGTGTGCCCCGCCTCGCTGAGCTCGTGCGCCTTCACGACATCGTCGAGTGGCAGGACCTGCGCGATCTCCACCTTCACCTCGCCGCTCGCGACCAGCGCCGCGATCTCCGCGAGCTGCTCGGGCTTCGGGCTCGCGGAGAACAGCGTCGCCCGCGCGCCGCGAGCCGCGGCCTCCTGCTCGGGAGGTTCTGCCGCGATCGTCACCAGCACGCCGCCCTCGCGCAGCGTCGGCACCAGCGTCTTCGTCGTCTCGCCACCCACCGTGTCGAACGCCACGTCCGCGTCGGTCACGACCTCCGCGACGTCCTGTGAGGTGTAGTCGACGTACTCGTCCACCCCGAGCCCCAGCACGAACTCGCGGTTGCGCTGCGAGCCAGTGCCGATCACGTGTGCGCCCGCGTGCTTGCCGAACTGCACCGCCAGGTGCCCGACGCCGCCGGCGGCGCCCGCGACCAGCAGCGTCTGGCCCGACTGGAGGTTGCCGTGGTCGAAGAGCGCCTGCCAGGCCGTCAGCCCCGCCACCGGCAACGCCGCGGCCTGGACGTGGCTCAGGCCGTCGGGCTTCTTCGCGACGACGCCCGCCGGCGAGACCGCCTGCTCGGCATAGCCGCCGCTGCGCGCGAAGCCGAACACCTCATCACCCTCGGCGTAGCCCTCCGCCAGCGAGCGCTCCACGGTGCCCGAGACGTCGTTGCCGAGCACCACCGGCAACTCGCGCGGCCTGACCCCGCGCCGGATCTTCCAGTCCAGCGGGTTCACCGACGCGGCGTGCACGCGAAGCAGCAGCTCGCCCTCGCCCGGCTCCGGGACGTCGACCTGCTCGACGCGCAGAACCTCGGGGCCACCGGTCTCCTTCAGGACCACTGCGCGCATCGCTTCCTCCTCGATCGACTCTTTTTCGGCGAGTCTAGTCGCGGCTTGGGAGGCTTCTGTCGCGCCGGGTTCGGCCCGGCGGCGCTAGCGGGGATCGGCGCGGTCGATGTTCCAGTGGCGCGAGACCGTGCACATCCGCAGCCAGGGCTCCTCGTCCTCTGGCGCCGGATCGTGGCGCGGGATCATGTAGAAGCGGGTGATTGTGCGCTGGCCGCCCTCGTGGTCGCCGTAGAGCCCACGCAGGCTGGCGTCTGCGTTAATCGGGGCGATGGGCGCAGCGGGTCAGACAGTCGGCGGCGGCTCGGCCTTCCGCCTGCCGCTGCGCCGGCGCCTGCGCGACCCGCGCCAGCTCGTCTGGCTGTCGCTGGACCTGCTGATCGTCGCCTGGCTCTGCTGGCTGTTCGACGCCCTGAACAACCTCGCCCCCGTGCGCCAGGGGCTCGCGGAGCGCAACGGGCGCTCGGTGCTCGACCTGGAGCGCACGCTGCACCTCGACCCCGAGCGAGCGCTGGACCGCTCGCTCGCGCGCCATCACCTGCTCAGCGAGATCGTCGTCTTCTGGTACGAAAACGTCCACATCGTCGTGACGCTCGTGGTCTTCGCCCTGCTGTGGTGGCGGCGGGCCGACGCGCTCGGCGTGCTGCGGGCGACGCTCGTCGTCGTGAACCTGATCGCGCTCGCGGTCTTCTGGAGCTTTCCCGTCGCGCCGCCGCGGATGCTCTCCGGCGCCTACGTCGATCTCGTCGCCCGTGTCAACGAACTGCCCGTGTGGCAGATCGGCGCCACGGCGCTTCACTCAAACCAGCTCTGCTCGATGCCCTCGCTGCACATCGCCTGGGCCACCTGGAGCGCGATCGGGGTGTGGTGGCTTACCCGCCGGCGCCCGCTGCGCGCGCTCGCCTGCGTCTACCCGCTGCTCACGACCTATGCCGTAATGGCCACCGGCAATCACTACCTGCTCGACGCCGCCGCGGGCGCGGGAACGACGCTCGCCGTCTACTGGCTGCTGAACCGCCCCGTCGTGGGGCGGCTGCTGACAGCGGCGCTCGCCGCCGCCACGCCCAAGCGGGGCGCGCGGCGCACTGCGAGCGTCTAGCCAGCCGGCCCGCGCACCACGACACGGCTACAGCGCGCAGGCCCGCATGCGGCGGTCGACGCCCACCTCCGTGATCCCCGCGGAGGTGATCTTGATCCGCGTCGGGACGTTCCCGCGAGCCAGCAGCTTCGCCAGCACCGACTCACCCTTCGAAGCGATCCCCGAGCGCAGCGGCTCCTCGAAGGCCTCTGCCCGCAACGAGTCCGCGATCTGCACGTAGACGTGCTTTTCCGCCGTGCCGTGCTGGACCTTCCAGCGATAGGTGTCGCCCGGGCGCGGCGCCTGGATCGGCGTCGGGCCGCCGATGATCTCCGGTGCCCTCGCCGTTGCCTGCGGCTGTGCCATGGCCGAAAGGATCGCTGCCCGGCGTGACGCGAAGAAGGGTCAGCTGGCCAGCATCTCCGGTGCGGCTTTGGACATCGGGCGAATCGCCGGAACCCCCCCACGTTCGGGACGAATCGGCATCGGCGTTCACAGGCTGGCTACCTTCGCACGCGCCGGCCGCTTAGAATCTCCCCCGCATCGCCGGCCCGCACTGGAGACTGGTGGCCCTCGCCCGGCGGGGTCACGGCGGGGATCGAAAGCGATGCGGCCGGGGGGACCGGGAGGGACGCGGGCCGCCAGAGGCCCGCCGATACAGGAGGGAACGAGATGACTGCCAGATCGTCGTCCCGGATCGGCCTTACGGGCCGCCTCGCGGGACGTGCTCCCGTCGTGGCGCTGCTCGCCGTCGCCGCCGGACTCACCAGCGCGCCCGCCGCCACCGCTTCGCCGATGCGGCTTCGCGCCCGTCTGCGTCAGGCGCAGTTGGCGATCGCGGGCGAACCCGAAGTCGGCAACGTCGTGCCCGACGCGGGGCCGCTCGAAGGCGGAACCGCCGTCGTCGTCGGCGGTAGCCACTTCACCGGCGCCACCGAAGTCCGCTTCGGCGCCACGCCCGCCGCCGGGTTCGTCGTCAAGAACGACGACCGGATCGAAGCCGTCTCACCCGCCGGGAGCCAGGGCCGGGTCGACGTCACCGTCACCACGCCCGAAGGGACCAGCGCCGTCAACAAAGGCGACCACTTCACCTACGTGCCCCCCGGCCCCTACGTCACCGAGGTGCGCCCCGAAGAAGGCAACGTCGAAGGCGGCAAACCCGTGAAAGTGCTCGGCACCGGCTTCACCGGCGCCACCGAAGTCACCTTCGGCGGCGTCCCCGCGAAATTCGAAGTCTCCTCCAGCGAAGCGATCAGCGTCTCGACGCCGGTCGGCAACGCCCACGTCGTCGACGTGCGCGTCACCACGCCCGAAGGCACCAGCCCCGTCGTGCCCGAAGACCACTACCTCTACAACAACCCCTACATCGAAATCTCCGGGGTCAAACCGAGCACCGGCGGCGCCGCGGGGGGCATCCCCGTCGCGATCAGCGGCTTGGGCTTCTACGGGGTCACCGGGATCGACTTCGGCGGCGTCCCCAGCGAAAGCTTCACCGTCAACTCGCCGTACTCCATCACCGCGATCGTGCCGCCGCACACCGTCGGCAGGAACCGGATCACCGTGCTCACCGGCTTCGGGCCCAGCCTGCCCGAATACTGCCCTAAAAACAAGGAAAAACGGAACACGAACTGCACGCAGCGCGACTTCTACAGGTACAAGGCACCCTCCGTCGACAGCATCAGCCCCTCGCACGGGCCTCGCTCCGGCGGCACGCCCATCACCATCACCGGCCACGGCTTCGCCGCCGGTGAAGGCACCACCGAAGTGCTGTTCGGCAAGGCGCTCGCCAAATCGGTGAATTGCAGCTCCGAGTCTGAATGCACCGCCCTGACGCCCGGCAGCAACAAGGCCGGCTCCGCCTACGTCAAAGTCACCGTCACCACCAACATCACCGGCAGGAGCAAGAAAAACCCTGCCGTCAAGTTCGAATACGAATAGCCGCGGCCGCGGAGCATCCCGGATCGAACCCGGCGCCCCGAGGGGCGCCGGGCCGGGATAATCCGCGCATGCTGCGCCTGATCACGATCCCGATCAGCCACTACTGCGAGAAGGCGCGCTGGAGCTTGCAGCGCGCCGGGATCGCCTACCGCGAGGAGCCCCACGTGCAGGGGGTCCACCGGATCTTCGCGCGCCGCGCCGGCGGCGGCCTGACCGTGCCGGTGCTCGTCACGCCCGAAGGCGCCGTCGGCGAGTCGGCGCAGATCGTCGAGTGGGCCGACCGCCGCCTGGAGCCCCGGCGGCGCCTGCTGCCCGAGGAGCCCGCCGCCCGGGAGGAGGTGGAGCGCCTGTGCGCGCGCTTCGACGCCGAGCTGGGGCCGAAGGGACGGCGGCTGATGTACGTGCACATGATGCAGGACCGCCAGCTCGCGATGGCCTTCAACAACGAGGGCGTCCCGCGCTGGGAGGAGCGCGTGATCCGCCACGGCTGGCACGCCATCCAGCTCGTGATCAAGCGCGTCCTGGAGATCACCCCCGGGATCGAGCGCCAGGACGAGGCCGACGTCTGGGGAGAGTTCGACTTCGTCGCCGAGCTGCTCTCCGACGGGCGCCCCTTCCTCTGCGGCGAGCGCTTCACCGCCGCGGACCTCACCTTCGCCTGCATGTCCGCCGCCACCGTCGTGCCGCCCGTCTACGGCGTGCGCCTGCCGCAGCCCGAGGAGATGCGGCCCGAGACCGCTGCGCTCGTGCGGCGGGGGCGGGAGCATCCCGCGGGGGCCTTTGCCATGTCGCTGTTCGCGCGGCGGGGCGAGTTGTAGGCGAGTTCACCCGGCGGTTCGCCGGCGCGATTCACCCGGCTGATAGCTTGCGCGAATGGTGCCGAGGGGGCGAGCACTGATCAGTTGGGCTGCCGGACGGCGATTTGCCCATGCCCGCGCATCGGGCGCGCGCCCCGGGGCGCTCGCGGCGACAGGGGTCCTTCTCGCGCTTGCGCTCACGCTCGCGCTCGTCCCCCTGACCGACAACGCGACTGCCTCCCCCGCGCGACTTCCCCCCGTGCAGATCACCTACTCGGGGAAGATGTCGCTGGAGGTATTCCCCACCAAAGGCAAGCCCGCCCACCAGCTGCGGACGCTCTCCTGGACCGCGACCTCGAACTCGGCGGGCGCCGACGGGGCGCTGGCGCTCGACTTTTCATCTGTGGGCGGGTCCTCCTCGACCGAAGGGAACAACAACTGCTACGACGCCACCGCGACGCTCTCGCTCGCCGCGGCGAAGAACCCCGTCGCGGGCGGTTGGTCCTTGAACGAGACCAGCGACTTCCCGAGCCCCGGCTGGAAGTACATCGCCGCCGGCGTGCCCACCGTCGTTCCCGTCCTCGAAGCCCAGACGGGGCGATGCAGCTCGATTCAGGTGGAAGAACTTCCGCAGACGAACGAGATGCTGCTCAAACAGGAAACCTTCTCGCCCGCCCAGATGAAGGAATACGAAGCGATCTTTGACCCGCTCGAATTCTCACCTGGCAGGCCCGCGACCAGGACCCGGGCGTTCACCTTCGACGGCACCAGCCACTGCTCGTGCCTGCCCGACGAAACCCACGTCAAGGAGAGCATCACGGTCACGGTCAGCGCAACCAGCCCCGCCTCCGGGAACAACGTCGGAACCAAAGCTGCCCCGGGCGGCGGAGGCCCCGGTCCGAAAAGCCCTTCCCCCGCGAAAAAAGTGAGCGAAGCGCGCCGCAAGCAGCTCAAGGAACAGGCGCGGGAAGACCTGAGGCCCGCGCTCGAAGAAGCCTGGAAGGCCCATGGCCTGGCGGCCGCGATCGGGCTCAACTACGGGCTCGCCTTGTCGACCGTGCTGGACGAACTCGGTCAGGACGGCGCACTTCTGGAAAGCAACGACGCGACCGCGAGGGTCATCAACGATTACCGGATCATCGAAGACCCGCCCGACCGGCATTTCCACCAACTCGCGAGGCCGCGCGCGGCGAAGCGACCCGCCCTCCCCTCCTGCAACGCCCTTGCCACCGCCGAGCGCGGGCAGTGCACGAGCCTTCGTGACGCCGAGCTGGCGATGCTCACCAACAGCGCGAAGGCCGACGCCGTCACCGCGGCGCTGCTCGTCACCATGAACCGCGACAGCACCGCCATCCGGGCCCACGACTACGCCGCCGCACAGCGCCAGTACGTCCACTTCGAGAGCCTCCACCGCCAGCTGCGCCGGGTGCTCAAGGCAAGGGGGTCCAGCGGCGCGCGGGTCGCCGCGGCGCTTCGCGGCCTCGGCGTCAGCGGCGTTCTCTCAAGCGCCCAGTCCGCCGCCGCCATCGGTGCCGTCGAGGCGCAGCTGAGCCGCAGCCGGGTCTCCGGCGTGAAGCTCGGGTCGCTCGCGAAGGGCGCGCTCGAAGCTCGTGAAGTGGACGCGCTGGAAAGCGTCGCCGGCGCCAACGGCTGACGCCCGCGCTAAACGCCCGACGGGGGCTGGCAGGCGATCAGCCGGGAGTCGCTGAGCGCGGCTGACCGGTGCTCGTGGACCGCGAGGTAGTCGGGGTCGGAGGCCATCTCCAGGAACTTCTCCCGCGAGGGGTATTCCACCATCAGCGCCATGTCCCACTCCAGGACTTCAGGGCCGATCACCATCGTCTTCGCGTCCGCCGCCAGCAGCAGGCGGCCGCCGACGCGCTCCAGGAAGGGGGCCGTCGCCTCCGCGTAGCGCCGGTAGGCCTCGCGGCCGCTGACGCCCGCGTCGATGCCGTCGGCCTGGTCCTTGAAGCGGAGCAGGTTCAGCATGATGATCGGGCCTTCGAGGTCGGCGGCGAGGAGGGCTTCGAGCTGGGGTTGGGTGGGGGTTATCGGCATTGCAGAGGCGAACAGATCCGCGAGGACCGGGCCCCGGCGGAGCATACGCCTACTGGCTGCGGATGATGTCTGGTGCGCCTCGTGACCGCGACGCTTCGACAACTTTGATGATGCCCGTGCGCTCGATGAAGTCGTTCTCGGAATACGGCCCCGGTTCACGTCATTGCGCCAGCGCACCGCGAAGCCGCTCTGCCAGTCGCACGCTCGCCTCGATCTCCACCCTGCGGATCGAGACCGACTCGACGTTGACGCCGAACGGGACGCCCAGGCGCCGGCAGAAGGACATCAGCTCTAGCGCGGTCGCCTCGGCCTGTTCAACGGACGCGTCGAGGGTGTCGTCGGCGTGGCGCAGGTCGTTCTCGATCCAGCGTGGGACGTCGACGCCGAGCCAGCGAAGGAACTCGAGGGTCTTCATCGAGCCGCACACCGAGAAGGTAAACACGAGCGGGACCGGATCGAGTCCGCGGTCGCGGCACTCGTATGCATAGTCGGACACCAGATTCTTGGCACCGTTGACGTCGTAGACGACTTGGGTGACGAAGTAGGTGCAGCCGGCCTCCTGCTTGGCGATCAGGCCGAGATGCTCGTCCCCTTTGCGGGTGTGGCGCTCGGGTATCGCCACGGCGCCGAGGACCAGGTCGGGGGCCGTCTCGGCGCGGAGCTGCTGGGCCCGGCGGAGCGTCGTCGCGACGCGCCTCCCGCGCGAGGGCGCACCGACGAAGACCGCCATCCGCCGCTCCGTGTCCTGAGATTCGATCCAGTCGCGGATTTCCTCTTCGGTGTACTTGGCCGTCGCGCGGTAGATCACCACCGGCGTGCGCCAGGTCTTGAGATGCCGCTCCAGATAGTCCGCGGGATCCATCGTCGGCAGGAACGGAAATGGCCTCTCCTCGGGATTGCGGTCGCCCTCGTCGTCGATGTCGTAGAGGATCAGGCCGTCGATGCCGAGAGGCTCCAGGCGCTGAATGGTGATATCGGCAATCTCCTGGGCCTCTCCAGGGGTGGTCGTCAACTTCGGCGGGGTCAGCGCAAACAGCAGAAACTCACCCTGACGGGAGACGATGCGACGCCGGACGTCCATGCTCGGCAGGCTATCCCAGGCCGGGCGTGAGGAGCGAGGCGCAGACCGGCGCCCGCGGCGCTCGACATTCACTTCGTTTCCTTGCGCCCGGCGCATTCCTTCATCCGAGCCCCACCGGATCGAGGTGAATAAGTAACCCCGCTACGGGGCCCGAAGATGCCGCGGCATGAGTAGCGCGCTGCGGCGGCGGCCGCTCAGGAGTTCTTGTCCAATTTGAGCTGCGGTTCCTTCAAGTCCTTATCAACATCTAGCGTGATCTCCCCCTCCCGCCAGCTGTCGGCGCTCGTCGAAGTCAGGCGCCAAAGAACGGACAGATGCTCCAAGTCGGACGGGATCAGAAGGTGAATTTCGGGGAGAGGCGCCGGAGTGCCAGGCCTTACATCGCCCGCCGGGAAGTAGAAGGTCGTCCTCTCGGTACGCTCGATCCGATTCTGAGGGAGGTTAAGCGCGGTCGTTGCGATGTTCCTCGTCGCGACAGCGGCGATCGACGATTTGCCCCAAGCGATCGGAGTGTCAGGAACCCCGAGAACGCGGCGCACTTCGTTGAGCTTCAGCGTCGCGAGTACACGCGGCGGAACGGTGATCTCGGCCTGCACCGCCTCGAAGTTCCGCTCGGTCGGGTTCGTGACGACCAGGCGAAGAACGGCCAAGCCGCTCTGAACGGCACGCTCCCCCACCACCGCGCGGACTAGCGCCTCCGCGTCCGCTACGTAGGCGTCCACTTCGGCCTTGAACTCGTCCTTCGAGCGGCTGTCTAGGCTCCCCAACAATGTGGATGACATGTCGTATCGCGGCATGATCCCGCCGAGCAACGGGTTCGCGGGTTTCGGTGCTGGCGGAGGCGCGAGCGGCGCGAGCAGCCGTGCCTTTTCCCTCGCGGCGAAGCGTTCAGGAGTATCCGCAGGCCAGAAGACAGCCTTCAGTGGGGCTGCGTCAGCTCGCTCGACCGCCAGCTCGACCTTCGGCCGCTCGCTTCGCAGCCGGGCTTCTAGCGCCCTAATCTCCGCGGGCTCTGCCTCGACCGTCTTCCCGCCCCTCCGGACGAAGACGCGCCCGGCTTTCGCATCATCGAACGCCTTCTGAAGAGCGCAGATCGGATCGCCTTCGCGCGGCGCCTCGACCGTAAGGATCAACACCTGCTTCCCGTCCACCTCAACGTAAGAGGGATGCCAGCGAGGCTGACCTGGCAGGACGTACTTCGAGAGGTAGTCGTCCAGCTGCGCGGGGTCGATGACGGCCGTCCCGATGACGCTGCCCGGCTCGACACCTGCGAGCAGGTAAGCGCAGCCCTCGAAGACGCGCGCGGCAGCAACGACGGTTCGGTTGCCGAACCCGAGGACATGCTTCGCCGTCTGGAACTTCGTCTTCGTTTCCGTGAGATCCCACGGCCCCTTCCACTCCACACTGTCCGTCTCCGGCTCGCCAGCAGGCGCGTCGCGGACGGCTTCGGCGAGGCGGCGCAACTCGTCGCCGGTGCGTAGCGCGCGCTTCGTGTCGATGTTCAGTGTCACCCGCCGCCCCCGCCCTTGTGAGAGGAATGTGGGAAAACCGGCCCGCGAGCGGTCACGGTTCGGCCGACCTGGCAACAAGAACCCCGCGCCAGCAGGGCCTTTGCGAGTGGGCGATACTGGGCTCGAACCAGTGACCTCCGCCTTGTCGAGGCGGCGCTCTCCCAGCTGAGCTAATCGCCCTGGAAGAGGCTGAAGCCTATCAACGCCCTGGCCGCGCGCCGAGCGGTGGGGTGGCGCTCGGGCGCGGCCTGTGGCGTCGTGGGGGATCGGGGCCAAGGAGCAAACCCCGGCTTCCCCCGGCCCGTGATCAGGGCACGATCAAGGCTCCTCGTTCGCCCTCGACTTCGCCTTCGCCGGAGCGGGCAGAGCCTTCGAGTTCGCGGCCGGCTTCGCCTTCAACGCGGCCACCTTCGCGACCTTCGAGGCGACCACCTTCACCGGCTTCGGCTTCCCTCCCGCGTTCGGCTTCCCGGCCGCCTTCGAGCTGCCGGCCGCCTTCAAGTTCGCGTTCGCGGGCTTCGCCGGCTTCGGCGCCGGAGCGCAAGACCCTCGCGCCCGTCTGACCCGAGGAGCTGGAGACGCCCTTGCCGGCCTGGATGGCTTTCACGGCTTCGGCGACGGTGTCGGAGGAGACGGCGAAGCCGACGCCGGTGCTGCCGGGCTGCGAGCCGCTGACGCTGGCGGCCTCGCTGGCGATCTGCGAGTTCACGCCGATCACTTCGCCCTGTTCGTTGAGCAGCGGGCCGCCGGAGTTGCCGGGGTTCAGCGCGGCGTCGGTCTGGATGGCGCCTTTGATCTTCGCGCCGTCAGGCGCGGAGATCGTGCGTCCGAGCGCCGAGACGATGCCCCTGGTGAGGGTCTCGTCCAAGCCGTAGGGGTTGCCGATCGCGTAAACCGCGTCGCCCACCTGCACGGACTTCGAGCTCGTCAGCGTCAGCGGCTTCAGCCCGAGCCCCGAGGGGTCGACTTTGATCAGGGCCAGGTCGTCGTTCGCTTCCTCGCCGACGAGTGTCGCCGAGCGCGTGGTTTCGGTCGAGCCCTTCGGCGAGACCGTCAGGCTGCTGGCGCCCGCGACTACGTGGTCGTTCGTCAGGATCAGGCCCTTGTCGTTCAGCACGATCCCCGTGCCGCTGTCCTCGCCCTGCGAGGTGACCGCCCTGATCGAGACGACGCCCGCGGAGGCCTGCTTGTAGATCTGGGTCGCCGAGAGCGCCGTCGAGGCGACCTCGCGGCGCGTCCCCGTCGAGCCCGAAGCCAGGCCCGCCTGGGTGCTGGAGGTTTTCGCGGAGGAGCTTCCGCCCCCCGCCAGGGCGACGACCGCGACGCTCGCCGCGGCGGCCCCCAGGATCGCGGCCAGCAGGGTGGATGGGAATCGGCGCTTCACGGGTGACCTCCGAGCTTGGGGGCGATGACGAGGACATCCTGGAAGCGCTCGCTGTAGCGGCGCTAACGCCATCCGAAAGCGCAGCTAACGGGTGGGCAAAATGTTCGTAATCCGCCGTCTCCCGGGGTTGCGAGCCCCGGCGCCAGACCCGGCCCGGTACCCTTGCCGTGCTTTACGGCGACGTGGCGGAGTGGCTACGCAGCGGCCTGCAAAGCCGTTTACACCGGTTCGATTCCGGTCGTCGCCTCTAGCGGGATTACGGGGTGCTCTGGCGGGGGGGTAGCCGCCGGCAGGACGCCACGCGAATCCCTACACGCTGACCGTGAGCTCGTCGAGCCCCGGCTTGTCGACGTACGTCGACCCGGTCGTGTCGACTAACGCGTGTCCGAGAAGCGCCTGAGCCGCGCAGAGACCGGCGTACTTGGCGCTAGGGGGCCCGCCAGCCGGAGCGTCGACGCAAGCAAATACTCTGAGCCGGTGCTCGCGTCGTTCAACAGCAGCTGGGACTGGACCGCAATCGGAACTCTGACGCTCGCGATCGTCACAGGTGTGTCTCTCGCGTTTGCGTGGGGCTCACTTCGGCAGACACAACAGCAGATCAAGCTTGGTCAGGAGCAACTGGAACAGACGCAAAGCGAGATCGAACTCTCGCGTCGGGAGGTCGAGGAAGCTCACCGACCAGTGGTGGTCCCACTGCAAGACAGCAGGCGAATCGATTACGGCTCTGCCGGCCAAATCAAGACGTCCGATGCGCGGGTCGGACTCGGCGGAACGGTTAGCGACATGACGCTCCTCATCCCCGTTGAGAACGTCGGGACGGGCCCCGCGTTGCGCCTTGAGGCAACAGTGGAGGCCGAGCCCGACAAAACCGTGTCGCTTGGCTCGGCGACGGCTCTACGCGCGGACGGACGGGTGATGCTTGAGATTGAGCTAGATATCCAGACCGACCGCGTGAGGCTCCTGAACTACTGGCTGACGTTGCGATACGACGATGTCGCTGGCAGAAGCTGGGCGACACGGGCTCGCTTCGCCGCCACCGCAGAGCGCTACGAACAGCTCACGGTCCGCAGGCAGGCGGAAGATCCGAGCGCAGCATCGGCATATAGGGCCGGGATCTCTCAGTAACGTTCCAGAGAACTTAGGAACGTCGCTGGGTCAACAACGGTCGCGTCGGACAGCGGCGCGTTGAGCAGGTCCCGATCGAGCGACACGAGGAAGTCCGCTTTCGCGTCTTTTCTCAGCGCGACGAGGTAGTCGTCGTCAGGGTCACGCACACCGGCCGACGCCAGGTCGGGTGGATCGACGCGGTGCTCGCTGCGAGCGCGAAACGCAGCTACATATGCCTCCGCCCTCCCGTCTCCCGCCCAGCGCGTGAACTTCGGGCGAGTAAGGACCTCTGCCAGCTCGTGCAGCAGAAGTGGCGAGACAACGAGCACGAATCGGCGATCGGCCCAAGCGGCGACGAGTCGGCTCGGGCCGGCCTCCGGGTCACCGATGAACGCCGAAACCAGAACGCTCGGGTCTACAACGGCGCGGATCAAGCCCGGCTGCGCGCTCGACGCACAGCTCGAACCTCATCCACCGCGAGTCGATCGGCCTCCTCGGCGGACAACGTGCCCTGAGCACGCGCGTCGTAAAGCGCACGCACTCCGAGAAAGACGGCTAGCGCGTCCTCGACGACCTCGGCGTCGCTCTTGTCCGCGTCGCCGACGTCCTGGCGCCGTGCCCGCTCGACTAGATCTTCGTCGAGCATCAGATTGACCTTGCGAGTCGCCATATCGTCAGAGTACCGCCGCTCGCCCGACTACCAAAACGCGGTCCGACCGGCCCCAGGCGAGTCCTCCGACCCAGCGGTCGTCAGTCGCGATCGTCCGCGTCGTCCGCCCCACCCTCCCCTCATCAGCCTCCTCAGAACTTGACTCTACGATCTCGTTGGACCGATCCACCGGTTCGATTCCGGTCGTCGCCTTCCCGTCCGTGCCCGAGGAGGCGACGTCGGTGCGCACGTACAGCAGGTCCACCGGCGACAGCCACCCGTACTCGGCGTAGCGATCGCCCAGGGCCTCGTCGATCGGCGGCCGATCCCGGTCGCGATCGTGGATCTCCACCAGCAGATAGCGCGGCGCGTGGCGCTCCAGGTCGAGACCGCGCAGGACCGAGGCCTCGAAGCCCTCCGTGTCAAGCGACAGCAGGTCGACCTCCGGAGCCCGCACGGCGTCGAGGATCGAGGACAGCGTTCGCGCGTCGACGTCTGTCTCATAGGGGTCGCGCCAGCCGAGGATCGTGCCGCCACTGATCCAGCCGGCGTCCTTCGCGCCGTCCACCATCGAGTACAGGTCCCCGAACCTCATCGGCACACGCGAGCGCGGATCGTCGGCCGCCACCAGCGCACACTGAATCACGGTCGCCTGCGGCCGGGTGACGCGCGCTTCCGCGGCCATCTCCAGCATCGGCTCCACCAGCAGCCCCCGCCAGTCGCGGAAGCGTTCGAGCCAGTACGTGTTCGACTGCGTGAACCCGTCATGGGCGCCGGCCTCGACGAAGTAGCCGTCGCGCTTGTCGATGATCGCGCTCAGCTTGACGTCCAGTTCGTGCAGCGCCGGCCGCGAGAGGCGATCGTCACCGCGCTTCTCCGCCGCCGAGCGGCGGCGCCTGCGTCGCTCCGAGCGCCACGCCAGCACCGCTCCGCGCAGGCCCAGCAGCTCGAGCAGGCGTGTGCGCTGGCGGGTCCACGCGTTCAGCACGCGGTCCTTGTTCAGCATTCGCGCGCAGCCCCGACAAATGACTTCGTCTCGCGATCGCGCCCGTTCGCGGGCCGCGATCGGGTCGCCGCAGCTACAGATCCCTCCACGCTCGTCCCATTGCCCGCTCGCCCTCGCTTCTACTCCCCGGAGGGCCGGGCGAGCGGCATAAGGCGGAACGCCCGGGGCCCGGCCCACCTGCCGGGCCCCGGAGTTCTCGCTATCGCGGGCTGGTGCCGTGCCGGGGGTTGACCACCCCGGCTCCGGGTCACGCCAGCGGGGGCAACGCGCGGGAGAGGGTCGCACGCTGCACGGCACAAGTTAGCCGCCCCACGCGCGATCTTGTTATCTCCCTGATACCAAAGAGCGGAATTTGCCTGTTATTCGTTATTCGCCTCGCGGAGCATCGACAACCCGCTCCACGGCCGCGCCATGGGCCGGTTGCCTCCACCCCGCTAGGGCGCCAGCCGCTCGATCCGCCAGCCGCCGTCCTGCCCGCGCCTGTAGCGCAGCCGGTCGTGAAGCCGGTCGTGGCGCTGCTGCCAGAACTCCATCTCCTCCGCCGCGACGCGAAAGCCACCCCAGCCCTCCGGCACCGGCAGCTCACCCCCGCCGTAGCGCTCTTCCAGCTCGACCACGCCCCGCTCCAGCCGCTCGCGGCTCTCGACCACCTCGCTCTGCGGCGAGGCCAGCGCGCTCAGCTGGCTGCCGCGTGGTCGCGTGCACACGTAGGCCGCGGTCTCCGCGGCGCTCGTCCGCTCCACCGGGCCGGTGATCCGCACCTGCCGGCCCAGCGGGTCCCAGTGGAACAGCAGCGCCGCACGGGGGTTCGCCTCGAGCTCCGAGCCCTTGCGGCTCGAATAGTTCGTGAAGAACACGAAGCCGCGCTCGTCGAAGGCCTTCATCAGCACCATCCGTACCGAGGGGAAGCCATCCGCCGAGGCGGTCGCGACCGCCATCGCTTCGGGCATCCGCACCCCCGCCGCCGCGGCCTCCTCGTACCAGAGCGCGAACTGGCGCAGCGGGTCCGCCTCGACGTCCTGCTCGCGCAGCGGCTTGCCGTAGTCGATCTCGCTCATGCGATGCATTCTCCCCCAGCGGGTAGGTTGCCGTCATGGAGCCCGACTACACCGTCGTCCATCCCGACAGCGTCGAGGACGCCTACGCCGCCGACGAAAGCGTGCGTGGCGAGTTCCGCTCGCTCACGAAGGCGCTTCACTGCGAGCAGCTCGCCGCCACCCTGATCCGCGTCCCACCGCATTCTGACTTCGAGCAGGGCACCGGGCACTTCCACGAGGAGATCGAGGAGCTCTACCTGCTGACGCGCGGCACGCTGACGATGCGCTTCGGCGACCAGGTCCAGGAGGTCAGCGCGCCCGCGGCGGTGCGCGTCGCGAACCGCACGCCGCGCTCGCACCGCAACGAGGGCGAGGAGCCCGTCGAGATGTGGGCCGTCTCGCGCAAGCTCGGGCGCCACGACGCCACGAAGATCGACGACTTCTGGCAGGAGGCCTCGCCCGAGGCGAAGCGGTGAGACCGGCGGACGCTAGTCCGCCGAGGCGAACGAGCGCAGCGTCGCGGTCATCTCCGCGTCGAGGATCTCCTCCCGGCTGCCGCCGGCGGTGTCCTGCTCGTCGCCGGGCTCCTCCGGCAGCTCGGCGTTCGTCTGCGCCACGACGCTCTCCAGGAAGTGCCGCAGCTCGCCCTCCGCCTGCGGTTGCAGAGCCTCGACCGTGACGGTGCTCTTCTTCAGCCGAACCCCGCCCCAGCCACTCCCGCCCGAGCCCAGCAGGCCCAGCACTTTCTCGAAGCGCTCGCGCCAGGCCTTCGAGGGCCGGCCCGTCAGCTTCAGGGTCACCTCGCCTTCGTGCACGTCCGCGCTGGCCCAGTCGATCCGGCGGCGTCGCTCCTCCCGCGCCATGGGCTATCGCGCTCCGCGGCGCGTGCCGCCGCCGCGGTAGTCGCGTTCCTCGCCCTCGCCCACGGTCAGGAAGAACAGCGAGACGAAGACGATCCCCGCGAGGCCCAGCAGGAACGCGCCCGCCACCACGGCGCCGAAGCCGGAGACGAACGCCAGCACCGCGGCGCCCGCGACCAAGCAGAGCAACCCGCCCGCGGCGGTCAGCCTGCCGGTGTGGCTTAGGGTCCGCTTCATTCCTACATCGATACCCGCGAACGCCGTGAGACACACGCGCCGCGCTACCGCCGCGGGGCCCCGGGCCTTCACGTTCACCGCTTGACATCGGAAACCCCGCGCTTACACTGAAATTCGAGGAGACAACTCGCCCGGCGCGAGCCGGGCACGGGGAGAGGAATCAGGGATGACGATGGGGAAAGCGCGCTCCGCGGCGCCGCATTGGCCGAGCCGGGCCACCGCGGGCGCCGAGCACTCAAGGCACCTGCGGCAGATGACGCTGGCGGCGCTGCTGGCGGACCTGCTCTACCGCGTGGCGATCCGCTCGCACGTACGCCGCGCGATCGGGATCTAGTTCAACATTTGACACTAATAGACCGATTTGACCCTCATGCGAACATATGTTCGTATGATGGGTGTGGGCCCATACCGACCGACGCGTGAGCTGGAAGCCGCGATCGAGCGGCGCGAACTGGAGATCGCGATCGGCATCGCGAAGGACATCGCCCGCGAGCGCCGGCCGATCGGCCTGGCCCTGGCGCTGCGGCTGCTGGCGCTCGTCGCCCAGCAGGGGGCCGGGGACTACGACTTATGGGCCTGCCGCTGGCTGGCCCGCTGGCTCAGCGAGACCCCCGACACCACGATCGCCCTCGCCGCGGAGGTGGCCGCCACGCTCGCGGACCTTCCCTCCGAGCCGCAGGGCATCGAGGCGATCAGGCCGCTGGTGCGCTGAGGCTTCCGCGCAGGGGCAAGCCTGCGCGGAGACGACCGGATCCGACCGAGCGCGGCCCTACGCCGCGTAGCGTTCCGCGGCGCGAGCGCGGCGCTTCGCCGCCTCGACCTCGCGGTCTTTCGGCGGGGCGCTCGACACCAGCCCGTCCAGCAGGCGCTGCGTCGCCGCCGTCACCTCCTGCACTGCCCGCTCGAACACCTCCGCGTTCGCCTGCGAAGGCTTCGTGGAGCCGCTGATCTTGCGCACGTACTGAAGCGCCGCGTCGTGGACCTCGCCCTCGTTCGCCGGGGGCTCGAAGTTGTGAAGTGTCCTGATGTTTCTGCACATGACCTCAGCCTAGAGCACCGACTCGGTCTCTATTTCGAGAAGAGAACACCCATATGGGTGTTCTCCCTATAGATCGCCTCATCTGGCGCGCCCCAGCAACCTCCGGGTCACGCCTTCGATCGTCCCCTCTCCGTACTGCATCGAGGGGTCGTGCGTGCTCAGCACCGCCAGCGAGAACCTGATCCCCGGGCGCTCAAGGCGCCCCGCCTGGTTGACGAGGCCTTCCACTTCCGGCAGCCAGCCGCCCTTGAAGAAGACGTGGAACTCCGGGCGCGCCACCGCCGGGATGCCCCAGCTCTCGCCCGCTTCGATCGTCGAGAACAGCCAGCGCGCGTAGCCGTCGAAGCGCTTCGGGATCAGCCTGTCCTGCTCGAAGAAGAAGCGCGCCAAATCCGCCGCGGAGACCTCCGTGAAACCCCAGGTCGCCCCGCCCGGGACGTAGTCGCGCATCCGCGAGGCCCGCGCCACCCCGTTCAGCGCCCGCTCCCCCACCCGCTCCAGCGCCTCGCTCGCGGCGTCGTTGTCCGAGGAGTGGATCATCGGATAGAGCACTCCCTCATCGTCCGCGTCCAGGCCGCGGTGCTCGCGCCCCAGCTTGCGCAGATAGGCCACCAGCAGCATCGACTTCACGACGCTCGCCGAGTGAAAGCGGCTGTGGATCTTGTAGCCCGCCAGGTGCCGCTCGTCGTCGAGCACCGCGAACGCCTTGCGGCCCAAGCGCCTGGCGATCCAGCGCTGCGCCGCGCGGATGCGCTTCGCCGATGGATACGCCCTGCGGCCGGGAACGTTCGGCGTGGCCGCACCGGCGTACCTGGCGCGCGCCCCCGTCGCGACCGGCGCCTGCGCCGCCGGGACGAGCACGACCAGCGTGGCGCCGATCAGGGCCACCACCCGCACAGATGTCGTCCAACCCGCTATCCCGTCGATCGTAGGGTCGTCTTCGGGCGGAACTATCGCGCCGACAACGCCGCTGGCAGCTCGTGCAGCGTCGCGATCCTCAGCACGTGCCCCGGCCCCGGCCCCGCTCCCAGCCGGTCGAGCCAGACTCCGCGCAGGCCCGCCGCCGCAGCGCCTTCGGCATCGAGGTCCAAGCGATCGCCGACGTGTGCCGCCTGCGACGGATCCACGCCCAGCCGCTCGCATGCCAGCGCGAAGATCTCCGCCCGCGGCTTCGCCACCCCCACCTCGCCCGAGGCCACCACCGTCGCGAAGCGGTCCTCCAGGCCGATCGCCCGCAGCTTCGCCCGCTGCGACTCGCCCTCGCCGTTCGTCACGACGCCCAGCCGCACCTCCTGCCCCGTGCCCGCCAGCGCCTGGAGCGCCGGGAGCGCGTCCTCGAACGGCCGCCACGAAGCGCGGTAGTGCTTCAGATAGCCCCCGAACCACGTGTCCGCCGCCTCGTCCCCCGGCTGCTCGCGACCCACCGCGACGTGCATGCCCCGCACGCGGCGCCGGCGGTGCTCCTGCATCGAGCAGGCCCCGCTGGCGTATTCGTCGTAGTGCAGCGCCTCAAGGCGCGCCCATTCCACCTGCAGGCGCGCCCGTTCCTCCTCCGTCGCCCCCTCCCCCAGCCACGCCGTCAGCTGCGCCCGCGCGCCGATCTCCCGCGCGCTGTCGTGATCCATCAGCGTCCCGTCGAGGTCGAACAGCACCGCTCGCACCGGCGAGGAGCCCATCTCAGGAGCGCTTCACGCCCTGTAGCGCCCGCGCCAGCGTCGCCTGCGTCTGCGGTCCCCGCAGCACCGAGCCGATCCGCCCCTCGCCGTCGATCACGTATGTCGTCGGCAGGCCCGTCAGGCGGTAGTCGTTGCCCACCGTGCCTTCGGTGTCGCGCAGCACCGGAAAGGTCCAGCCGTGGTCCGCCACGAACTTGCGCGCCCCCGGGAGTTCGTCGCTCCAGTCCACCGCGATCAGCCGCCCGCGGCCCGCGGGGCTCTGCGCGAAGCGCTCCAGCGCGCCCGCCTCACGCGCGCACGGCCCGCACCAGCTGGCCCAGAACGTCACCAGCGTCGCCTTGCCTCGCGCGCTCGCAACCGCGCCCGGGAGCGTCACCGCCGGCCCCGCCAGCCGTTCGCGCGGCAGCCCCGGGGCCTTGCGGCCCACCTCGCCCTTGCCGCTTGAGGAAAGCCCGAACACCAGCAGCACCGCCAGCACCGCCGCCACCAGCACCGTCGTCGCTATCAGGCGCCCGCGTCGTCGCACAGCTGCCCGGCCGCCTGCTCGCCGCGCTCAGTGCGCCGCCAGCAGCGGCACGTCGTGGGCGATCGTCGCGGGACGGAAGCTCGCCGAGTAGACCGTCGTGCGCTTCCCCGACGCCGTGATCCCGTAGATCAGGCCCGAGTGGTTGATGAACTGCGGCTGCTGCGCGTCGCGTTCCGAGCCCACCCCCCACGCCTGCCAGACCTTCGCCAGTTCGTGCGCGTCGCCCACCAGGTACTGCATCCGACCCGTCATCTCGTGGTGCTTCAGAAAGCTCGCCACCGCCTTCGGCGTGTCGCCTTTCGGGTCCACCGAGACCGCGACGATCTGCGCCTTCGCCGCCGTCTTCGGACCCATCAGGTTCTGCGCCACCCGCAGGTTCGAGGTGATCAGCGGGCAGACGTCGGGGCAGTTCGTGTAGAGGAACGTCACCAGCAGCGCCTTGCCGCGGTACTGGCTCAGGTCCACCTCTTCGCCCAGGTAGTTGCGCAGCTTGATCGGGGGCGCTGGCGAGGGCGGGGAGAGCTGGGCTTCGGCCTTGTAGGCCACCGGCTGCGACGCCGTCGCCTTCGTGCTCACCGTCCCCTTCGACCCCGAGGAACCGCCTACCGTCAGCAGCGCCACCACCCCCGCCGCGACGACCAGGACCAGCAGCGAGAGCAGCAGACGAGGGTTCAGTCCGTTGCCGCGCATCCGCCCGCGAGCTTATCGACGGGTCGCGGAACGCGCGCCTGTTCGGCTTTCGGCCCCGTCGGCAAGAACCTTTGCAAACCTCCCCATGCGATGCATCTTGCAGAAAAAGGTGCTACTTTGCAGCGCGTTCGTGCCGAGTCCTTGCCCTCACGGGGGCCAGGGAGCGGGGGACCCAATGCAGCCGAGAGGCTGCGGGGGCGAATCGCCACAAGTGTGGCGTAGCGTAATTCACGCGAGCCCGACAGCTAACCCCGTAGGCGCCAAGCAGTTGAGAGAAAGGACGCCGTTCGCATGCCGGGATTCGTACGTGACCTTGCCGTCGCCACCCCCTGGGAGGCCTCGCTCGAGCGCAAGCGCGCGCGACGGGCGCGCTCCCGCCGCGAGCCCTGGC
>Ga0335072_10000861_pt1 | contig 53124 bp, 40 predicted proteins | sample Lox_Sample_21_FD_206725 | JGI IMG/M metagenome (GOLD analysis project Ga0335072, IMG submission 206725) | Soil microbial communities from Loxahatchee National Wildlife Refuge, Florida, United States - Lox_Sample_2.1 | ecosystem: Environmental > Terrestrial > Soil > Wetlands | place: USA...
CTTTCCCTTCTTCTCCCAGGCGGCCGACGCGAAGGTCGTCTGCTTCATCCCTACCCCTTATTGAAGGCTATTGCTCACTGCACACAGTATCCTTCACTCATGACGACCTGTGCAGAGCTTCCCTAGCGCTTCGAGCTGGCGATCGGCGGCAGGGCGAGCGTGATGAGGTCTTGCCCTGCGACCACTGCGATCAGCTGCTGGCCGCCGATCCGGAAGGTCATGGGCGGTGCGCTGATGTGTCCGCCGGCGTTGAACGACCACAGCTGCCGCCCCGTTGAGGCCTCCAGAGCGTAGAGCTGCGGGCCATCGGAGCCGAAAAGCAGACCGCCGGCGGTGGCGAGGAGGCCTCCGCGCGGCGCACTGGTCACCGTGGAGTTGCGCCGCTCCCAGCGCACCGTCGCCGTGAGGGGGTCGATGGCTTTCACCAGGTCCGAGAACGAGTCACCGTAGGCGGTCGTGCCCGCGATATACATGCGTCCCGGCTTCGCCCCGGGGTCCTTCTTGGTGAAGAACAGGCCGCCGCCATCCTCGACGTTGACGTAGTACAAACCGGTCGATGGGCTGTACGAGGAAGGCCACCAATTGGTTGCGCCATTGACGCTGGGGTAGAGGAAGGTGCCCTGCGCGCTCGGTGAGGACTTCGGCATGCGGATCGGGCGTCCGGAGGCGGTGAGGCCCGCAGCCCACGTTTGCTTGGCAAACGGTGCCGCGCGGATGAATCGCCCCGTCCTGCGATCCAGCACGTAGAAGAAGCCGCCCCGATTGGCAACCGCCACGAGCGGCGCGACGTGCCCGTTCTCCTGCACATCGATCAATGAGGGTGTTTGAGTGGAATCCCAGTCGTGATCGTCCCCCGGCAGGAACTGGAAGTACCACACGAGCTTGCCCGTGCGCACATCGAGCGCGAGGAGACAGTTGGCGTACAGGTTGTCCCCGGGCCGAAGCGAGGCGTCGAAATCCGGTGCGGCGCTTGCAACGCCCCAGTAGAGCAATCCCAGCGCCGGATCGTAGGCGCCGATGCCCCAGGTGGCTGCGCCACCGGTCTTCCAGGAGTCCCTTCCCCAGGTCTCACTGCCCTTCTCGCCGGGCTCGGGCACCGTGCGAAATCGCCAGCGCAGGGCGCCCGTCGCCGCATCGTAGGCACTGATGAAGCCGCGGATGGGAAACTCCGATCCGGCAATTCCGGTGATGACCAGATCGCCGACCGGAAGAGGTGCTGCGGTGATGCTGTAGCCGATCTTGTAGTCGGCGACGGCCTGGTCCCAGAGCACCCGACCGGAGCTCGCATCGAGCGCAACCAGGTGCGCATCGAGGGTTCCAAAGTACACGCGCTGACCGAGCACGGCGACGCCGCGTGTGGTGGCGAGGCAGCAGACGTGAAAGTCGGAAGGGATGGCGCGGGTGTAGTGCCACACCTCTGCGCCCGAGCGTGCATCGAGCGCGTAGACCGTTGCGGGGGGCAGCGAGACGTAGAGATAGTTGCCCGAGACCACGGGAACGGACTCGTTCGGCGCGGAGGTGGTTGCGAACTGATGGATCCACTGCACCGCCAACCCGGAGACGTTGCCGACGTTGAGCTGGGTGTCGCGTGAGAAGCGCTGGCCGTCATAGCCGCCCGTGGGCAGCAGCCACTCGCCCACCTCGCTCGAGGATTGCAGCAGCCTTGCAGCCGTCGCATCCGGCGCGGGGCCCACGGTTGCGTTGACTTGCTCGGAGATGTCCGCGCGCCGCGCGCCGCGCGTCTCGCGCAGATCACGCAGGTAGGCGATGACGCGCCAGGTATCGCGCCGGTCGATCAAGCCGCCCACCATGGCGGTACCCGGCACGCCGCGCGTGATCGTCCGGTAAACGGCCCAGTCGCTGTCGCCGTGAATGAACGCGCGCCCGATGAGCGCTGGGGCGAAGCCGCCCCTTGCCAAGGGCCCGTGACACTTCACGCAGTTCTGCGCGAAGAGCTCGCGACCGCGTGAGCGGTCCGCAGCGCTGGTGTGCGGATTCTGGATGGTGGCGTAGGGGTTGCCGGACCCGGCAAGGTGTCGGAGCGCGAAGCCGGAGCCGGGGCGTGCGATATCGCCGAGGTCGCGCCAGCTCACATCCGAGAGCAGCCCGGTCAGCTTGCGCGCCGTGACGATGGCACGCCAGCGATAGTCCGGCACGATCAGGATCGCGAGCACGAGAGCCCCGAGCAGCGCCGCCGCAATGATCGCTTTCGTCACGCGCTTGAGGGAATGTGCTGGCATCAGGAGCTCGGAATTAGATTCGTACGGCATTCATACGAAGCCGCCGGGTGGGCACTGTACACGAGTCCCACCGGGCAGCACCCAGGCGAGGTCCACGTTCCATGTGTGACGCAGCGTTCACTTTCGCGTGTGACGTGCCGGAGGACTACAGGCATACTTCGCACGCATGACACCCCCACCTTGCCGCTTCTGTCGCCATCCCTTGAATCACGTCTTCGTCGATCTTGGGATGTCGCCTTTATGTCAAACTCATATCACGCCCGAGCAGCTCAACGCGATGGAGCCGTTCTATCCGCTGCGAGCCTACGTCTGCAGCAACTGCCTGCTCGTGCAGCTCGAGGAATTCGTCGCCCCCTCGGATATCTTCTCCGAGTACGCGTACTTCTCGTCCTACTCCGACAGCTGGGTCGAGCACGCCCGGCGCTACAGCGAGCAGGTCGGCACTCGCTTTGGCATCGGGCGCGCAAGCCTCGTCGCGGAGATCGCCAGCAACGACGGCTATCTCCTGCAGCACTTCGTTGCGCGTGGCGTTCCGGTGCTCGGCATCGAGCCGGCCAAGAACGTCGCGCAGGCAGCCCTTGCGAAAGGCATCCGCACGATCACGCCGTTCTTCGGGCGCAACTCGGCCACGCAGATCCGTAGCGAATTCGGCGCGCCGGATCTGCTGATCGGCAACAACGTCCTGGCGCACGTGCCCGACATCAACGACTTCGTGACCGGGCTGAAGGTATTGCTGAAGGCCGATGGCGTCATCACGATGGAGTTTCCCCATCTGATGCAGCTCATGGAGCTCAATCAGTTCGACACCATCTACCACGAGCATTTCAGCTATCTCTCCTTCACGACGGTCACGAAAATCTTTGCCGCTCACGGCTTGACGATGTTCGACGTGGAGCAGCTACCTACGCACGGTGGCTCGCTGCGCATCTACGCCCGTCATGCAGCCGACGGCACGAAGCCCGTCGGCTCGCGAGTGACCGACCTGCTCGAGCTGGAGGCCCGCAAGGGGTATGACCGGCTGGAGCGCTATTTGTCCTTCGAGGGGCAGGTTCGCGCCACCAAGCGTGCGCTGCTCGAGTTTCTCATCGATGCCAAGGGTCGCGGCAAGAAGATCGTGGGATACGGTGCGCCGGGGAAGGGCAATACCCTGCTCAACTACTGCGGCATCCGGAACGATTTTCTCGATTTCACCGTGGATCGCAATCCGTACAAGCAAGGCAAGTTCACCCCCGGGACTCACATTCCGATCCTCGCCCCCGAGCGCCTGATCGAGGCTCGTCCGGACTACGTGCTCCTCCTGCCGTGGAATCTGAAGGAGGAGATCATCCAGCAGCTCGGTGCCGAAGGGGGCGTGCGCAGCTGGGGCGGGAAATTCGTCGTGCCCATCCCGAGCGTGCAAGTGCTCGATTGACCGAAGCCGGCCGCTCGCCACGAGCGGCTAACCCGCGGCAGCGGGTGCTCGCCCCATCCAGAGCCTCACGCGGACGTAGGTCCATGCGAGCAGGATGAGCACGAGCGATGCGATGCTCAGGACGTCGCCCGCCTGCTCGATGAGCCCGCCACCGTAGACCAGCAGGAAGCTGTGAGCTCCGGGCTTCAATGAAACCTGAATCAGGTCCTCCGGGGAATGGGAGAGCGCGCTCGCAGGCGGAGCGTCGGGCCGCGAGGCGATTCTCCACAGCGGAAAGTAGAGCTGTCCGACCTGCACCCGGCAATCCGATGTGCAGCGCGCAGAGATGCGAAGCTTGCGCGGGCCGAGGCGCTCGAGTGAGGCTTGACCGGTACCGCTCACCAGCATCGCCTGCAAGCCCCTCGAGCCTTCAGCCCCGCGAACACCGCTGCCCGAGCGAACCAGCTCATCCGGCTGGTACCGATTGATCGACGCGCCGACGCGCCGTGCGAATCCCGCCAGCTCGGGTGCCGGCACGTAGGCCACGTACAGCGGATCGACCCACACGTCCGGGTGCTCGCCCGGAGGCGCGCCCAGTGCGCCGAACCGCGCATCCGCGCGCCACACCGCAGCGCCGGTTACGACGACGATCAGCGCAGCGGCGAGAATCGCGGCACGCGTGGGCTTGCCCGGGATGGGGCCCCGGCTGCGGGCATCGTCGAGGCCCGCGGCAAACACCCCGACGGCGGTGACCGCGAGAATCTCACTGATCCGCCAGGGGAACTGAATGACCTGCATCACGGGAACGGTTCTCCATAGGACGGCGCTCCACGGAAGCATCATGAAGAGCGCGACGCAGCACGCGACGACCAGCAGCCTCTCGCGCCGCAAATCCCGTGGCTCGCCGGCCAAGCGACTGTACGCGAGCAACGCGAGGCCGAGAGTGAGCAGCGCGCTGAACAGAACGTTCATCGAGTAGGAGGAGAAGCTCTCGAAGCCCGTGGTGGTAAGTCCGCTCGAGGCGATGACGCGGGGACCGAGGCCCGGTATGAGCATCGCAAGCCCCACCAGCATCATCAGCAGCAATGCGAGCCGAGCGGCCGGTTTGCCGCCGCCGCGCCAGATGTAGGCACCGCTCCCCAGAAACAGGCCGAGCGTGATCGCAGCTGCCGGGATGAACATGCCATGCCGCGCCTCATCCGAGCTGATGTAGGCCATGCTGCGCGCGAACTCCGCAAAGGCGTAGTGCGCTACGTAGGCGCGCATGTCGAAGAAATGCTCGTAGGCTGCCAGAGGAAACAGGTACGCGGCGGCGAGACAGATGGAGAGCGCAAATCCAAGCGCCACCGTCGCTGCGGCGTTCCGCCCGCAGAGCAGTGCGTAGGGCACGAGCACCGGGATGAGCAGCAGAACGTACATCAGGTTGCTGAGCCACAGGAGCGCGATCGCGACGCCCATCGCACTGACGGTCCCGAGCCGCAGCTGATCGGCGCGATCGCAAATCGCAAGGATCAGCGGGATCCACACCAGTGCGGTCAGCTCTCCGAGGCCCACGCGACTGTAGAGGATCATTCCGAGCGTATAGGGGAGGGTGATGTAGATGAGCGCACCCAGCGTTGCGGCAGCCGGGGTGCATCGGCCGCGCAGCCAGTACCGGGCGGTCAGCGCCGCGCCGGCGAACATCAGGAAGCAATAGACCCCGAGCTCGCGTGACTCGCGGATGGGTGTGTGCGCAAACGAGAGGATCGGACGCAGCAATGCCGTGACGAGGTAGGGGAGCGGGTATTGCACGAGGAAGATGGGGCTGCCATAGCCCTTGTTCGCCTCGGCGAGCCAGCGCGGGTAAAGATCCCCGTCCCAGAATTGACGGCTGAAGTAGTACTGATAAAGGCCATGCAGGCTTGCGTCGGATCCGCTCGGCACTCCGACGAGGAGAAAATGCGCGCAGAGAAGGGCCGCCGCCACGACCATGAATAGCCAGTGTGCAGCCTCCGGAGCACGGCTTGACGAGGAGCTCAACCGGTGAGGCATCTTTATGGTTTTCGGCGGCCGTCGAGCCGCCAGAGCCCGCCCTGCAGACCCTAGAGCGGGGGCAACTCGGACGCAACTTCAGGGCAGCCTTATATCCGGTCCGTGGTCGGGCGCGCAAGCTGGGCAGCAGCATGAAATTCCTTCAGCCCGGATCCACGAGCAGCCGCCCCGCAAGGGTCATACGCACATCATCGAATTATGTATTCGCAGGATCGGCTTCTGCCTCCCCGTGATGTGAGCCACATCGGATTTTGATGCGACGAACTCGGCTAGAATGATCGATCGATAATGATTCCCAACCGCGCGAGATGCGCCGGCTGGGCCAAAACGAAAAGGTCGGACGGAGGGACTTCATGCGCGTGTTCGTCACGGGAGTGCACGGCTACATCGGTGCCGTGCTGGCACCCTACCTCATCGATCGAGGCCTCGACGTGGTGGGGCTCGATACGGGCTACTACCGCGACGGTTGGCTCTTCAGCGACGATCGGCGCATGCGGGTGCAGCCGCGCACCATCAACAAGGATCTGCGCGATATCACCAGCGCGGATCTGGAGGGCTGCGAGGCCGTTGCGCACCTCGCGGAGCTCTCGAACGATCCGCTGGGCCAGAACAACCCGGCGGTGACGCACCGCATCAATCACCAAGGCTCCGTCGCGCTGGCCGAGACGGCGCTCAAGCGCGGCATTCGCCGCTTCGTCTACACCTCCTCGTGCAGCGTTTACGGCGCAGGGACGGGCGACTTCCTCGACGAGCAGACCCCCCCGAACCCACAGACGGCCTATGCCGAATGCAAGGTGCTGGTCGAGCGCGACGTGGGAAAGATGAGCGGCGCGAATTTCTGCCCGGTCTTCCTGCGCAACGCGACGGCCTACGGACCCTCGCCGCGCATGCGATTCGATATCGTGCTGAACGACCTGACGGCGATGGCGCACACCACGCACCGCATCGCCATGGTGAGCGACGGGAGCCCCTGGCGGCCGGTCGTGCACATCGAGGACATCTGCGAGGCGATCTATCGCTCGCTCATCGCGCCGGAGGATGCGGTCAGAGGCAAGATCTTCAACGTCGGACAGAACTCCGAGAACTACCGGGTGCGTGAGCTTGCGCAGATCGTCGCCGAGGAGTTCCCCGGCTGTGAGCTCAGCGTCGGACCGAGCGGCGGTGATAACCGCAGCTACCGTGTGCGCTTCGACAAGATCCATCGCGAGCTGCCGGGCTTCGAGTGCCGGCACACCGCGCGGGATGGAGCCCGCGAGCTGCGCCAGGTGTACGAGCGCATCGCCATGGCGCCCGACACGTATCAGTTTCGCGCCTTCACGCGGCTGAAGCAGCTGCGCTACCTGCAGTCCACGCACCAAATCGATTCCGACTTCCGCTGGCAGTGGAATGCTGTTTGAGAGCCTGCACATTCCGGGAGCCGTGCGGGTCGGAATAGAGAGGAAATCGGACGCACGCGGATTCTTCGCCCGCACGTTCTGCGCGGGGGAGTTCAGCGTGCACGGAATCCCGCATGAGCTGGTGCAGGCGAGCATCTCCTACAACGAGCGCCGCGGCACCCTGCGTGGCATGCATTTTCAGTGGCCGCCCTCGCGCGAGGGCAAGCTCGTGCGCTGCATCCGCGGCCGGCTGTTCGATGTGCTGCTCGACCTTCGGCCGCAGTCGCCCACATACCTGGCGCATCAGTCCGTGGTCCTCGATGAGGAGTCCCGCGATGCGGTGTTCATCCCGCCCGGGGTTGCGCACGGATTCCAGACCCTGGTGGATCGCACCGAGGTGCTCTACCAGATGAGCGATTTCTACGCACCTGATCTGGGTGCCGGTGTGCGCTGGAACGACCCGATATTCGGGATCGAATGGCCCCTCACCGAGGTCGTCATCAACGATCGCGACGCTGGGTATCCGGACTTCGATCGCCCCGCATTCGAGCAGGAGCTCGCTCGGCATGCTCTGGCGGCGCCCGAGCAGCCATGACGCTCGGATCGGGTCGCGAGCTGTACGATTTCGCGAGCAGGCTGTACCCGATCTGCCGCAGTATCACCGGGGATGGTGTGCGTCAGACGCTGCGCCTCGTGGGTGAGCGGATGCCGCTGAAGGTCCACGAGGTCCCAAGCGGCGCACGGGTGTTCGACTGGGAGGTGCCCCTCGAGTGGAACATCGAGGATGCAGCGGTCACCGACGCCCACGGACGCCGCGTGATCGACTTCAAGGAACACAACCTGCACATCGTCAGCTACTCCGAGCCCGCCGGTGTCTCCCTGTCCCGCGAGGAGCTCTTGCCGCGGATCCACACCCTGCCCGAGCACCCCGACTGGATCCCATACCGGACGAGCTACTACCGGCGCACCTGGGGATTTTGCATGCGCCACGCCGATCGGGAGCGGCTTGCCGCGGGAAGCTACCGGGTGGACATCAAGAGCCGCCTGGCGCGCGGCTCCCTGACCTACGGGGAGACTGTGATTCCCGGGCGCACGCGCGAGGAGGTCCTGCTCTTTGCCCACGTGTGCCATCCCTCGCTTGCGAACGACAACACGAGCGGTCTTTCGATCGCATCGGCACTCGGTGCGTGGCTTGCGAGCGAGCCGCGCCGCTACACCTATCGCCTGGTCCTGGCTCCCGGGACCATCGGCTCGCTCTGCTGGCTCAAGCGCAACGAGTCGCAGCTGCATCGCGTGCGCCACGGGCTGATCCTCGCCCTGCTCGGGGACCCGGGGCCGCTCACCTACAAGATGAGCCGGCGCGAGACAGCGGAGATCGACTCCGTGGCGAGCTACGTGCTGCCCCTCATCGACCCGCAATCGCGGGTCATTCCATTCTCCCCTTACGGGTACGATGAGCGCCAGCTCTGCTCGCCCGGATTCAATTTGCCGGTCGGCCGGCTCACGCGCTCGGTCAATGGAGGCTATCCTGAGTACCACAGCTCGGGGGACAACCTCTCGTTGATCAGGCCCGAATACCTCGAGCAGAGCTACGAGGCCTGCAAGCGCATCGTCACGGTGCTCGAGGAGAATGCGCGATACGTCAACCTGAGCCCCAAGGGGGAGCCGTTGCTCGGCAAGCGCGGCCTGTACGGGAGCGTCGGGGGACGCAGTCCTGCGCAACGCGAGCATGCGCTGCTTTGGGTGCTGAACCAGTCGGACGGGTCGCGGTCGCTGCTCGACATCGCCCGCCGCTCGGGCCTGCAGTTCGAGACGCTGCGCGAGGCGGCGGTAGCGCTGGAGCACGCAAAACTGCTGCGGTCGGCCGCAAGGCCGCGACGGCCGGCGGCGCATCGGAAACAGAGAAAACGCCCTAAGAGGAAATCATAACAATGAAAGTGGTGCTCTTTTGCGGGGGTCTCGGCACGCGCTTGCGCGAGCACTCCGATACCATCCCCAAGCCGCTCGTGAACATCGGCTACCGGCCGATCATCTGGCACCTGATGCGCTACTACGCGCATTACGGGCACAAGGACTTCATTCTCTGCCTGGGGTACCGCGGCGATCTCGTGCGCGAGTACTTCCTCAACTACGATGAGGCCATGACCAATGACTTCACCCTCGAGGGGGTGGGGCGGCAGGACCGGCGAGTGCAGCTGCACAGCCGGGACACCGAAGGGTGGAGGATCACGTTCGTCGACAGCGGACTGCACAGCAATATCGGCCAACGGCTGCTGCGCGCCCGCAGGCATCTCGAAGGCGAGGAGACCTTTCTCGCCAACTATGCCGACGGACTTTCGGATCTGCCGCTCGATGAGCTCATCGCGGACTTCCAGCGTCGCGATGTGGTGGGCACCTTCGCCGCGGTCCGCAGCTCGGCGAGCTTCCACGCCGTGCAAACGGCCTCCGACGGCCTGGTCGTCCACATTGGCGCGTTGCCGGAGCAGGACATGTGGATCAACGGCGGCTTCTTCGTGTTCCGGAAGGATATCTTTCGCTACATCAACGAGGGCGATGAGCTCGTGGAGAAGCCCTTCGCGCGGCTGATCGCCGAGCAGAAGCTCGCCGCATTCCGGTGGTCGGGGTTCTGGCAGGCCATGGACACCTTCAAGGACAAGATCAATTTCGACCGCATGGAAGCCCGCGGACAGTGTCCCTGGATCAAGTGGGCGCGCCATCCGGCCAACGGTGAATAGGTGCTCGACCTCGTCCTGCGATCCTCCGGCCGCGGTCCCCGGCACATCCTGTGTCTCGGGGCGCACTGTGACGATATCGAGATCGGCTGCGGGGCGAGCCTGCTGGCCTTGCAGGCATCCAGGCACGTGCGGATCCACTGGGTCGTGCTGAGCGGTACGCCGGAGCGCAGATCCGAAACGCAGGCCGCTATGGAGGCATTGGTCGCGCCGCGAGCGCGCGGGGAGCTCTCGTTCGGGAACTTTCCCGACGGGCGGTTCCCGGCGCGCTATGGCGAGGTGAAGCAGTTCGTCGAGGGCTTGAAGAGCGCCCCGCGCCCCGACCTGATCCTCTGTCACGAGCGCGATGACCGGCACCAGGACCATCGCATCGTCAACGAGCTGGTGTGGAATACCTTCCGCGACCACGTGGTACTGGAATACGAGATCCCGAAGTGGGACGGCGGCCTCGGGCAGCCTAACGTGTATATCTCGGTGAGCGTGGCGCAGGCGCGCAACAAGATCGCAGCGCTGCTGCGCTGTCACCGCTCCCAGCGCGGTCGCGACTGGTTCACGCGCGAGACCTTCATGAGCCTGCTGCGGCTGCGGGGCATCGAGTGCCGCTCGGCGAGCGGGTATGCCGAAGCATTTCACGGCCGCAAGTTGCGGCTCGGCGGGATCTGAGCGCTTACCGCCCGCCGCTCACCTGGTACGCCGCTGAGTAGCGCAGCTGCCAGTCCGCTCGGCGCTCGTTGAGGGGCTCGAGTCCCCACCATCTCCACGGCCAGTCCCGGCGCAGCGAGGGATCGCCGTCGTGAATCTCTCTCAGGAGATCGGTCACCGGGCGCCAGCCGAGCTCGCGCGCAACCTTCGCGCGCACGTCGAGATCGACGCCAACGACGAACACATAGCCACCCGGTGCGACCAGCCGCACGAGATTGCGCAGGCACTCCTCGGCCTTCGCAGGGACCATGTGGCACAGGAAATTACTGGCCATCACGATGTCCTGCGGACCCAGAGCATCGAGCAGCATCGGGTCGGCCGCATCGTCCAGGTGAAAGCTCACTCCCTCGCGGAACGCGGGTTTCACGGTGGCAACTCCCGCCTGCCAATCGAAGATCTCCGTCCGCTCGGTTTCGGTCAGCCGCTCGAAGATCGGCTGCGCGACCATCCCCGATACCGCATCGCTATAGACGGCCCGAGCGGCCACCTCGAGCACGGCGGCCGAGGTATCCACCCCGCACACCTTGACCTGCAGGTCCGGCCGCGCCGAGCGAATCGCCCATCGCACGGAGTAGACCTCGGCTCCGATGCTGCAGCCGAGAATCGCAACGCGGATCTCGGAGCCGCCGGGCCTGACCGTGATCAGGCGACGCAGCTGTTCGAGCTGGGCGCGGTTGCGCAGGAAGTAGGTGCCGAGGTACTGCCGGCGCTTTGAGCCATAGCAGACGAGCTTGTGCAGTAGGACCCCGCACCAGTAGGCCGCCGCGCTGTTGCGTCCCGCGCGCGGCCGCACCGCAGCCTCAGCGATGCGCGAGCTGGGCAGCCACAGCGCCCGCCTGCGGAAACAATGTCTCGTACTGCGCGTTAACGGCCTCCCGATAGCGCGCGACCTGCTGGCGGATGTAGGTCTCGAGCCGCTCCGCCTCGCCCTGCAGCTGCGTGAACCGGGAGATGAGGGCATCAGGCTGCGCAGCGTCCAGCCCCATCCGGTACTGCGGCAGCCCAAACTCGCTCAGCAATGCATCGACCTTGGCGAGGTCCGAGAGGGCGAGCACCGGCTTGTCGAGCAGCAGGGCCAGCACGAGGTTGTGATACCGGGGAGAGACCACCGCATCGGTCTCTTCGATCTGGCGCAGCAGTTCCTCGACCGTTGCGACCGGCTGTGAGATGACGCGCGCGCCATCGGTGGCGACACCGGTCCGCGTGAGCAGAGCGAGCAGCTCCTCCCTCACGCGCGTGTCGTACTGCGCATCTCCGATCAGCAGCCGAACCGTGTATCCATGCTCGAGAAGCCACCGTACGAAGCTCGCCATGAGGTCGAGGTATCTGCGGTAGCTTGCATCCTCCGTGCCCTCCTGGGGCACCGAGTAATCCTTGAGCCCCACGCCGATCACCCGCGTACGCGGGTGAGGCAGCTCGGGGCGCAGGTCGATGGGCGGGCCGGTGAGGCCGAAGACCAGGTCGGGGCACACCGAATCGGTGCTCACATCGAACCCCATCCGCTCGAGGTACTGCCTGGAGTCCTCGTCGCGGTAGCTGCGATAGCGAGCCAGGCCGAGGCTGCGCAGGATGAACCAGCGGCTGAGCGGGCGTTGCACCGGACCGGCTCCGACACTCAGGAACACGATTCGCGCGCCGCACACGGCCGCGAGCACGGAGAACTTGAAGAGCTCGTAGGGCCACACCCACGGTCCGCAGGAGTCCGTCACGATCCCGGTTCCCGGAACGACCAGGAGGTCGGTGCGACTGACGACCCAGAAGCTTCGAGCCCAGTGCAGGAGCTCCAGCGGAATGCGTCGGAGGAGAATGCGGCCCAGCCTCGCAAGCGCCCCCAGGAGGCCGCTGCGACGCACGACCCGTGCCGGCGGCGACTGGGGCGTCGATTCTGCGGTGGACTCGAGCGCGGCCCACGACCAGCCCGGATCGCGCGAGACGGATGGGAACGCAGCGATCCCATGGCGCGAGCGAACGTCGCCGGGATCGGTGCACAGGCACGTGAGCCGCGAGCTGGGCCAGCGCCTGCGGATCTGCTCGATGGCGGTCTGGAGAGTGACCTCATTCCCCAGATTTCCGGCTCCGAAATTTCCGTAGAGCGCGATCCTGATGGGCTTCATGCCACTCCTGCGGCGATCGATCGTGCCGGCCGGCGTGATTGTGCGGCCTGCTCGGCGAGCTGTCGCAGCAGGCGTTCACGCTCGAGCATCGCCGGGGTTTGCGTCACACCCGCGGCCGCGAAGATCGAGGCGAGCCGGTGTACCCAGTCGTGATGCAAGGCGGCGTTGCAGAAATTGTCGCGCTCGATCCGGGCGAGCCGCTCGGGGTCGCTGTCGAGGTCGCGCAGCACCTGTGCCACGTCAGGACAGTCGAAGGGCATCCGGACAATCGCGTCCGGCCATCCGAACTGTCTTTCGAATTCCGGCGTGCTTGGCGGCTCGCCCAGCATCACGGCGCCTGCCGCCGCGCCTTCGTAGAAGCGGCTGGAGATCTCCTCGCCGCGGTTGGCGAAGGCCGGATCGTTGATGCGGCTGCGGGCGACGATGTAGTAGCGCGCTCGCCGCAGCACGTTCGAAAGCATCAGACGATGCTCTGCCGGGTTCGCCACGCGGAATGTGCGCTGGTTCTTGTACTGGCCCGCTCCCTCGGCGAAGGTGTCGAAGTAATAGAAGATCTTGCGTGCGCTGGCCAGACGCACGAGCGCTTCGTGCGTCACGGGCGATCGGCGTCCGATGTTGCACACATCGATGCTGCGCGCGGGCGCGTCCGGCCAGGGCGAGAAGCGCACGACATCGACCGCAAGCGGCAAGTAGCTGCACGGGCGGCCGGAGATCCGTGCCACATCCTCCACCGCGTGACGCATCCCGAGGAAGATATGGTCGAATCGACCCAGAAGCTCGACCAGATAGCGCGGCAGGAGGTGCGCCCAGACCTCGTTGATCCAGCAGACGGCCACGCGGCAGCGCTCGCGCCAGTTCGGGACGCTTGCGAGCGCATAGAGCTCATGGGTGTGGTTGAAGACCGGGCAGAACAGCTCGTAATCCCGATCGAGCAGCACCGTCGAGGGTGAGGGCGCGAGGCGCCGCGCAAGATCCTGCGAGCCGCTGGTCAGGCGGACGAGCTTGTACGCCCGCCGGGACAGCTCCAGCGACTGCTCGCCGGCAACCTCGACTCTATCGGCGCCCGTCACTTCGGCGATGAGATCCTCGAATTCGTACTGGGTGCAGTAGGCGACGAGGTTCGCCAGGCGTCGCATCGACAGCAGGAGCACCCGCCGCTCGGTTCCGGGAACGATGCGGCTGGCGTCCGCGCGCGTTGAGCTAGCAGTTGCGGTCACTGGGAAATGTCTTCAGTACGACTTGCGGGACGGGCGAATGCTCAAATCCGTGATTTCCGCCCGCGAGTTGAGCTTGAGAACCTGTAGCACCGTGGCGGCGATGTCCTCGGGCTGCAGCAGCAGCTCCGGAGTGTAGCTGCGGCCCTCCCCGGCGAAGATCCGGGCCATGCGCTGCGAGGCCGTGCGCCCGAGGTAGAGGCTCGTGACGCGTACACCCTGCGGATTGACCTCATCGCGCAAGGAGTCCGCCATCACCCGCAGCGCATGCTGAGTCGCAGAATAACCGCTCAGTCGCGGCCGATGTGAAAGACCGGCAGAGGAGTTGATGAAGATCACGTGCCCGCGCGCGCGGATGAGCCCAGGGAGCAGAGCCTGCGTCAATGCATAGGGGGCGCGCACGTTGGACTGATAGAGGTCATCCAGGTCGGCTACGGGTGCGCTTGCAATCTGCCCGGTATGATAGACACCGGAGCAGTGAATCAAGGCGGCGACCCCGCCTGACTGTGTTGCCTGTGCCACTCGCTCCAGATCGGCTGCCTCGCGCAGGTCGATGGCGTGTGTGTGCACGAGCTTCGGGAACTGCGCTTGGAGCCCCGACAGGATCTTCCGGTTGCGGCCCAGGGCCGCAACCTCATGTCCCTGCTCTGCCAGTGCGACTGCAATCGCGCGACCGATGTCGGAGGTCGCGCCCGTGATCACGTGTTGGCCGCCGGTAACCTCTGGCAACGAGCTCTCCAACAAAAGGTATCGATGGATGTTAGGTCAACCCAGGGCCCAAAATGAAGACGCCCGCATCGCTGCGGGCGTCCTCCATACGTCGCTTGCAGGACGTTCAGTGCTTGTCAGACTCTCCGGCGCCGCAGGCCCAGCATCCCGAGCGCCGCGCCGAGAATTGCGAGCGTGCCGGGCTCGGGCACTCCGGTCCCCGGCGGCGGGGGTGGGGGGGCGCCACAATTCGAGCAAGTCGTAATGGTGCCCGTCGGAACCGTGTTGATGCCGTTCAGCGCGTACACGACCGTGTCGATCTGCGGATCGTTCCAGTTGGTGCCAGAGTTGTCCGCGAGGTCGAAGCTGATGGTGTACGTGTCCCCGACCGTCGTGGCGACCGTCTGGTAAATACCATCGTACCCTTGGACCGAACCGTCACACCAGAAGAGCGAGCCCGCCGGGGGAACATTAGCGCTCCCATAGCCGCAGCCGCCGGGGAATTCCGCGGAGACGATCTGGCCAATGGCCTCCGTGTCGATCGGCTGGATCCAGCGTCCCCAGCCATCCGGCGTCGTGCTACCCACCGTAGAGCCCTGGAAGTCCGGATTCTGAATCAGGTTCGGACCCGCCCCGAGCGTGACTGAGACATCGCCGAAGGAGAAAAAGGCCGGCACTTCACGGAATGCGAAGTTGACCGTCGTATCGGCGTTCTCTGCGGTGAATGTGTAAGTGTAGGTCTCGTAGCTCGAATTGGTCGGCGTGCTGCCCGCATTGTCAGCGAGATTCTGGAGCCATCCCGAGGGTGGCGCCTGCGCATGTGCTGCGGCGGCGACCAGGAGTGCTGCGGCACCGATCCAGGCGGTGCGTTGGGCTGTCGTTCTGTAGGACATTTTTTTTAGCCTGCCAAAGTGTTTGGGTTCTTCGTTGAGCGCGGCGTTAGCCTCTGCGCCGGCGCAGCCAGATCGACCCGCCCAGGAGCGCCGCGCCGAAGAGCGCGATGGTGCCCGGCTCGGGGACGCCGCCGCCCGTGACGGAGAAGGCATCCTCGAGCTGCGAGGACATCGCAGCGGTGGTGGCTCCCGTGAACACGGTGTCGTCCTGGTCCTTGGTCGCGAAGATGGTGTACTCGGGGGCGAAGGTTGTCGTGGTGACGCCCGGCCCGCCCAAGCTCATCGTACCGACCGTGGAGCTGCCAGTGCTGAGGGTCTCCCCGAGGGTTTCGGTGGCAAACCCGGTGCCCGAGGTGCCGCCGGTCAACTCCATGTAGGCATCAACCATGGCGCCCGGCGCCGAGGTGACCTCGTAGCTCAACTGAACATCGGCCGTGCTGCCGGCCCCACCTGCGCCCGCTGCGTAGGCGAGAGAGAACCCATACTCGCCGGGGATAGAGGTGAGGGGCTGGAAGGCGTTGACCGCGTTATCGGTCACGAAGCCCGTTCCAGAGGTCGAGACGGCGATGGAGAAGTGGCTGAACGTGAGCGGACCCACGGTGCAGGAGAATCCCGTCGCGGTGTATTCGCTGACCGACCCTGCCGCGCAGGGGGCTGCCCAGGCGGACGATGCGCCGAGCAACGACGATGCAGCCAGAATCGCGACGCTTGCTCCGGCGGTCGCGGTGAGCTTCCCAACTGTCTTCATTTTCGAACTTCCTCTTTTTCGTTCAGCGCTGCCGTCGGCACGTGTGTGCGACCATCGCAATTCGCTCCGACCTCAGAGATGCAACGCCTGTGCCGTGACCATTATTCAATTTAAATTCAGCGAGTTATATCTGGCCGCTCCGCGGCGGGGCAGCCGGGTGTAAAGAGCTTCGACGGCGCTTGCGCCCGTATCGTGGCCGGGGCCCGATCCGTTACGATCCGCGCGTGCTCGGCTACCTCATCTGCGCTGCCGTTTACGCCCTGCTGCTCCTGGCTTGCCTGACCCTCTGGCGGCGCAGGCTGACCGGATCGGCGGTGGCAACCGCAGTGGGCGTACAGCTGGGCTGGGCGCTCGTCCTGGCCGCCGCGGCTGGCGGCGTGCCGCTTGCGACCGGACGGGTGATTGCCGCCGAGTACCTGCGGGATCTCACCTGGGCGTTCGTCCTGGCCCGGAGCCTGCGCAGGCCCGGTGAGCCCGCCGGTGCCGCCGGCGGCGCCCAGCGGGCGATCGCGCTCCTGGTCATTCTGGTTCTTCTGGGGTCGCTGTGGAGCGAGCCGCCCCCCTTCATCCGCGCGATCGAGCAATACTGGCTCTGGGGCGGCCTTGCACTCTCGATCGCGGGGCTGGTGCTGCTCGAGCAGGTCGTCCGCAACACCCGATCCTCCCACCGCTGGCACTTGAAGCACGTCTGGCTCGCGATCGGCGGCCTCTACGCCTGGGACCTGTGTCTCTTCTCCATCGCAATGCTGCGCGGCCGCATGGAGGACTTCTGGGTGGCGCGCGGTTTTGTGAACGCGGCGCTCGGGGGCCTGCTCGCCGTGGGTCTGCGCAGGATCGGTGCACGCGGCGGGTGGGAGTCGGCGGCGTTCCTCTCGCCGCGAGTGGTCTTCTTCAACGCGACACTGCTCGCAGCCTCGCTGTACGTCCTCGCCATGGCGGCGGGGAGCTACTTCATCCGCGAGCTCGGGGGCACATGGGGCGGGGCGGGGCAGCTCCTCTTTCTGGCCGCAGGGGCGCTCGTCCTGGCGATCGCCGTGCTGTCGGAGCAATTTCGGGCCTGGAGCCGCGTGACCCTCGCGCGTCATCTGTTCCCCTATCGCTACGACTATCGGGACGAGTGGCAGAAGCTCACCCGGGCGCTCTCGCAATCGGGCGAGCTGCCGGTTTACGAGCGCATCGTGAAGGTGATGGCCGGGTTCGTGAGCGCCGTGAATGGCGGTCTGTGGCTCCGGGACCCCGACGGGGTGTATGTGCCGGTGGGTGGGGATCTGGCTCCACCCGGGGCTCCCGCTCCTCAGGAGGCGGACTGCCGAGAGCTCTTCGACTCCCTGTTGCAGAAGGAATGGATCTGCGACCTGGAGGAGTCCCGCGGCCCGCAGTCGCGCATGCCACAGTCGCGTGCCCCGCAGGCGAACGCCCCTGCCCTGACCCCCCCGCGATGGATGATCGACAACCCCCGGATGTGGCTCCTCGTGCCCCTCATCTGCGAGCAGGCGCTCGTTGGCTTCGTCGTGGTGGGACAGCCGCTCGCCGCAGTGAGCCTGGGTTGGGAGGAGATCGGCCTGCTGCGCGCCGCGGGGCGCCAGGTGGCAAGCTTCCTCGCGTTCGAGCAGGCGGCCAAGCGCCTCGCCGAGGCTCATCAGTTCGAGGCGATGAATCGACTGTCGGCGGTCCTGATGCACGATCTGCGGCACCTCATCGCGCAGCAGGCGCTCGTGGTGCAGAACGCCGCACGCCATCGCGGGAATCCGGAGTTCTTCGACGATGCGATCCTCACCATCGACAACTCGGTCAAGCGGATGACGCGTCTGATGGACGAGCTGCGCAGCGGCGCGCTGACCGGGCAGACTCACCGCGTGGAGCTCACCGAGCTGTGTGCCGAGGCGGTGAGGCGTTGCGCCGGACGGCCCCCGGAGCCTTCGCTGCAGGCCCAGGAGCGCGGCATCGAGGTGGTCGTGAACCGCGAGCGCCTGCTGCAGGTGCTCGAGCATGTCATCCGCAATGCGCAGGAGGCCACACCGCCCGATGGATCGGTCAGCGTGCGGATCGCGCGGGCAGCGCAACAAGCCCTGATCGAGGTCGCGGACACGGGCACTGGAATGGATGCGGAATTCATTCGCACGCGGCTTTTCCGCCCGTTCGACACCACCAAGGGCGAGCGAGGCTTCGGGATCGGTGCCTTCGAGGCGCGTGAGTTCGTGCGCAAGTGCGGAGGCAGCATCACCGTGGAGAGCACCCCCGGGAAGGGCACGCGGTTTATGATCTCGATCCCCCTGGCCCCGGCGCTTGCGCCGGCGGAGTTGACGCCCGTCCATGAGCTCCAAGCGAACTAGGCTGCTCGTCGTCGAGGACGACCCCGGGCTGCAGCGTCAGCTCAAGTGGGCGCTCGATGGCTTCGACGTCGATTGTGCCGCCACTCGCGAGGAGGCGATCGCAGCGCTCCGGCGGCAGGAGCCGGCGATCGTCCTGCAAGACCTCGGGCTGCCCCCCGATCCAAACGGCGTGGAGGAGGGCTTCGCGACGATGGTCGAGGTGCTGCGCCTGGCACCGCGCGCCAAGATCATCGTGGTGACCGGCCGCGAGGGGCGCGAGCATGCGCTGCGCGCCGTGGCCCTGGGTGCGTACGACTTCTGTCAGAAGCCGGTCGAGATCGAGATGCTGCGCCTGATCATCGACCGTGCGCATCGCATCTACGAGCTCGAGGCCGAGAATCAGCGCCTGGCTGCAAACCGCTCGATCTCCGCGCTCGATGGGGTCATTGCGGCCAGCGACTCGATGCTCAAGGTCTGTCGCATGATCCGCAAGCTCGCACCCACGCAGGCGACCGTGCTGCTGCTCGGGGAAAGCGGAACGGGCAAGGAGCAGCTCGCCCGCGCGCTGCATGCCCTGAGCGCGCGGGCCGCAAAGCCGATGGTCGCCATCAATTGCGCGGCGATTCCGGAGAACCTGCTCGAGAGCGAGCTGTTCGGATACGAGCGGGGCGCCTTCACCGGCGCCGTGAAGCAAACCGTCGGCAAGATCGAGACGGCCGACGGCGGCACGCTGTTGCTGGATGAGATCGGCGACATGCCGCTGTCGCTGCAGGCGAAATTGCTGCGCTTCCTGCAGGAGCGCGTGATCGAGCGCATCGGCGGCCGCGAGCTGATCCCGGTGGACGTGCGCATCATCGCGGCCACCAACCGCAAGCTCCAGACCGTGATCGAGCAGAAAGGCTTCCGCGAGGATCTCTACTATCGCTTGAGCGAGGTGACGGTTGCGATCCCGCCGCTGCGCGAGCGCGGCTCCGATGCGGTCCTGATCGCGAGTTACCTGCTGCAGCAGGCCTGCAAGCGCCACGGCCGACCGCTGCAGAAGCTCTCTCCCGAGGCGATCGCGAGCATCGAGCGCTACGCCTGGCCCGGGAACGTCCGCGAGCTCGAGAACCGCATCAACGGCGCAGCGATCATGTGCGAGGGCAAGCTCATCACGCCCGCCGATCTCTCGCTCGAGGTGCCCGCTCAGCCCGAGCTGCTGCCGCTGCGCGAGGTGCGTCAGCGTGCCGAGGCGCAGGCCATCCAGCGCGCGCTTGCGGCCACCGGCGGCAATATGTCCAAGGCGGCCGAGATGCTCGGGGTCACCCGTCCGACGCTGTACGATCTGCTCGAGCGCACGGGTGTGCCGGAGCGGGTGGGCGAATCGCAGCAGCCTGACTGACCGCCAAGTGCGAAGCAGTTCCGGTTTCACCGGACACAGTACGGTTTAATTTTCAATGCCCGATACAACTCGCACAGAGTGGCGCGAGCCGCCCCGCGCGGCGCCGCGCTCCGAGCGGTGGGCTCTGGCGCATCTTCCCACCCGCCTGCTCATCGTGGCTGCCTTGCTGGTGGCAACCGCGCTCGTCTACTGGCCGAGCTCGGAGGCCCTCGCCGGATTCTGGAGCGACACCCAGAACCGAACCTACACGCACGGCTACCTGGTCCTCGCCATCTCGCTGTGGCTCATCGCGCGCGACCGCGGGGAGCTCGAGCGCGCCGCGCTGCAGCCGGTGGGACTCGCACTGCCTGCGCTGCTTGGGCTGAGCCTGGCATGGCTCCTGTTCTGGCGGGCGGCCGTGCAGGACCTGCACCTGCTCTTGCTGCCGCTCATCCTGCTCACGGCCATCGTGGCCGCACTTGGGTGGCAGGCCGCGCGCGTGGTGCTGTTTCCGCTCGCGTTTCTGTATTTTGCAATGCCGGTCTGGAGCGATCTGGTGGGCATTCTGCAGCACCTGAGCATCCAGGCGAACGCGCTGCTGATCTGGGTCACGGGCCTGCCGGCCTATATCACCGGGGACATCGTGCAGGTTCCGGCCGGCAGGCTCGAGATCGAGGAGGGCTGCAGCGGGCTGCACTTCCTCATCGTCGGTCTTGCCATGGCCGCGCTCTACGGGGAGGTCTCGCGAGACTCGCTCCGCCAGCGGCTCGTGTGGCTCGGCCTCATGGGTGTGCTGGCCCTGGTGGCCAACTGGATCCGCATCTTCGTGATCGTGGTGGCGGCCTATGCCACCGACATGCGCACCTTTCTCGTCACGGTGGATCACTACTGGTTCGGCTGGGGGGTGTTCGCCGCGGCCTTTGCCGGCTTCCTGTGGCTCGCGGGCCGGCTCGCGCCCGTTCTGGGGCCACCGCCGGGCGCCCACGGCGCACCGGCCACGGCCCCGGCCGAAGCGCACGCACCTGCAAGCACGCCGCAAGGATTCAACATCGCGCGCTGTGCGGCGGCGCTTGCGTGCCTGGCCATCCTGCCGCTCGTATCCTATGCGGTGGACCTGGCGCGTCCCCGGGCGGCATCCAGCATCGATATCGAGTGGCCTCGAGGGCAGGCCAACTGGACCGGCCCACAGCCGGCACGCGCCCTGGGCTGGGCGCCGAAGTTTCAGAACGCCACCGCGATGTCCCGGCGTCGGTACGTGGAGACGAGCGGCGCAACCGTCGAGCTGCTCATGGTCGCCTATGCTCACCAGGACCAGGGAGCGAAGCTTCTCGGCTACGGAAACTCGCTCCTGGGCGATGAGAGTGTCCAGGTGCTCGAGGAGCACACCCTGGATGCACCGGGTGGTCCGTGGCGGCAGATGCGCCTCGTGAATGCCCTGGGCGCAGAGTCCTTGCTTTGGGTCCGCTATCGCATTGGCCAGCGCACCTTCGCGGATGCGCGCGCCTCGCAGCTGTGGTACGGCATTGCGAGCTTCACGGGCGAGCCCGTATCCTCCCTGCTTGCCATCCGCACGGCCTGCGAGCCGGGATGTGAGGCTGCAGGAGCGCGGCTCGCCTCTGCGGTGGCGACGCTGCAGCCATCGCTGCGCCTGACGGCTGACACACAGGGAGGGGGGCCATGATGTCCGTGCGTTCGCAAGTGTTGTGGAAGCCTCTGAGTGCCCTCGCGCTGAGTCTGTTGCTCGCCGGGTGCGATGCCCTCATGTCACCTCAGCATCGCCTGATGCGAGCGCGCGCCGAGCTCGATGCGGGCGACTGGGGTCGTGCAGCCATCGAGCTGCGAAAGCTGGTGCAGGCCGATCCGAACAATTCCGCGGCCTGGTTGCTGCTGGCGCGCTGGTCGCTCGATGTGGGCCTCACAGCCGATGCGCGGGTGGCGATCGAGCGAGCCCAGAAAGCCCGGGCACCGGCGCCCGAGCTCGACTCCGTCCGGGTGCAGCTGTGGCTGCAGAGCGATCCCAAGGCCCTGATCGAGGCGGCGGCGCACCCCGGGCTCGCCCTGCCCGAGCCCGAGCGCAGCGTCGCCATTGCCCGCGCTTATAACCTGCTGCAGCAGCCCGATCATGCGTTGGCGGTCCTGCAGCGACTGGGTGCTGCGCGGGCGAGCTCCATCGACGCACAGGTGACCGCCGCCGAAGCGCTCGCGCGAGAGGGCAGGACGGATCTTGCCCTGCGGCAGCTCGATTCGGCGCTGGCATCGGATCCCAACGCCTGGGCAGCCCACCTGTTGCAAGGCCAGATCTTCGAGCGCCGCGGACGTTTCCCCGATGCCGAGAGCAGCCTGTCGCTCGCCTTGCAGCGCATGCCGGCTTCGACCCCTTTGCAGAAGCGCATGGAGGCCCTGGTAGCGCTCACCGAGTCGCAGCTGTCGCAGAGCAAGGTCGAGGAGGCCACGCAGACCGAGGCGCCGCTCGAGAAGCTCGCCCCGCATGCGCCCGCCGTGGAGTTGCTGGCCGGTCGATTGCAGCTCGCGCAGGGCAACTACGTCGAGGGGATCGCCGACCTGGAGCGGGCCGTGGCTGACGCACCGACCTTCGTGCAGGCGCGCATGCTGCTCGCCACAGCCCAGCTGCGTCGGGGCAATCTCGAGCAGGCGCAGGTGACCCTCGAGCAGGTGCTGCAGCAGACACCCGACAATGCGACCGCCCGCAAGCTCCTGGCCGATGTGCGCCTGAAGCTCAACGAGCCGGAGGATGCTCTGCGGGCTCTCACCCCGGCGCTCGGCGCGCAGGTCATGGATCCGCAGCTCTACACGCTGCTCAATGCGGTGGAGAGCCGGGTCGGGGATCCCAATTCGGTTCTCCAGGCGCTCGAGCGCAGCTTGCGGGCCCATCCGGACAACCGCACTTTGCGGCTGAATCTCGCGGATGCGTATCTCTCGGCCAATCGTCCGAAGGATGCCCTGCAGCTGCTGCAGGGCACCGAGGATCAGGCGGCCGACCCGCGGCGCGACACATTGCTCCTCGCCGCGATCACCGCGGTGCAGGGTCCCGCCGCTGCCAGCGCCGAGGCCGATCGGATGCTCGCCGCGCATGCGCACGATCCGGAGATCTTGAACCTCGCCGCCGCCTTCTTCGGCTCGCACGGTCAGCCAGACCGCGCCCGGGTGCTGCTGCTGCAGGCGCTCGCTGCAAGACCCCACGATGTGACCTCGCTCGTGAACCTTGCGCGCGTGGACTCGCAGAAGGGTGATGTGCAAGCGGCGGAGGGTGATCTGCGCCGCGCGCTCGATGAGGACCCGAGCAACCTTCAAGTTCGCATCGCGCTCGCGGATGTCCTCATCCACCGCAAGGGGTTCACGGATGCTCGAGAGATCTTGCAGGCAGGCAATGCGGCGCGCGAGCCGGACTTGCAAGTGGCGCTCGCACGGGTGGCGCTCGCCCGCGCAGATCTGAAGGAGGCCAACGCCGCACTCGACCGCGCGGCTGCCCTGCAGCCCTCGAGCGGCGAGCTCGAGAACCGAGCCGGGATGCTGCTGCTCGCGGCCAAGCAGCCCGACGCGGCGCTCGTCCGCTTTCGCAAGGCCACCCAGCTGGTGCCCGACAGCGCGCTCTTCTGGTTCAACACCGCCCAAGCGCAGCTCGAGCTCAAACAGCCGGCCGCCGCACGCCAGTCTCTGGACAAGGCGAATCAGCTGCAGCCCGAGTGGGTATCCCCGGTGAGTGCGCTCACGGTGCTCGATCTTCAGGCGCGAAACTTCAGCAGCGCGCTCGAGCGCGTGAAGCAGTTCGCGGCCAAGCATCCGGATGACTCCGACGCCCTGGTGCTGCAGGGCGACACGCAGCAAGTCGTCGGACAGTTCGGCGATGCGATCGCATCCTACTCGCAGGCGCTGCGTCGCCGCCCGGAGGCCGCCATCGCCGGCAAGCTCTACGAGGCGCGCAGCCGCGCCAAGCTGCGCGATCCGGAGCAACCGCTGCAGGCGTGGCTCGCCGAGCATCCGCAGGACTATGCGATTCGCATGGTGCTCGGCAATTACTATCTCGCGCAGCGCCAGCTGCGGGAGGCGCAGCGCCAGTTCCAAACGATCGTCGAGCAGACGCCGAACGATGTGGTGGCGCTCAACAATCTGGCGTGGGTGTACGAGGAGCTGCAGGACTCACGCGCGCAAGAGGTGGGTGAGCGTGCCTACAAGCTCGCCCCCGCCTCCCCCGCGGTGGACGACACGCTCGGTTGGATCCTCGCGCGCAAGCATGCGACCGATCGCGCCCTGGCGCTGCTCACTCAGGCGACGAGCTCCGGCTCGGCCGACCCGGACATGCAATATCACTATGCCTATGCTCTCGCTCAGGCCGGCAAGCGCGCCCAGGCGCGCGCGGTCCTCTCGAAGGTGCTGGCCGGCAAGCAGACGTTTGATTCGCGCCGCGACGCCGAGCGACTGTTTGCAAACATCAAAGCGTGAATTATGTTCATAGCCTCACCCAACAGGTTCGGCTACCCTCATCCTTGCGGGGTAGGTGGGGCCCTCTACTGAGAACTCTTACATGGCGGCACCTCAAATACATGCGACCGTCCAGGACTTCCTGGATCAGCTGCGCGGCGCGCTGCGCTTTCGCTGGGCCGGGCTCGTGGTGGCGTGGTGCGTGGCGCTTGCTCTGTGGGTCGGTATTTTCATGATCCCCGATACCTACGAGGCCACCGCGCGCGTGTTCGTCGATACGCGCACCACCTTGAGCGAGGCCACCCAGGGCATCAGTCTCGCAGAGGACATCGACAGCCAGATCCAGCGCGTGCGCGAGGCGCTGATCGGCACCCCTCAATTGCAGAAGGTCGCCGAGGAGACCAACCTCTTCGCCGGCACGCTCTCGGATGAGCGGCGCCAGGCGGTGATCGAGAAGCTGCAGAAGGACATCGACATCACCGGCGGTCTGTCGCGCGAGAACCCCACGGCGGCGGTGTTCACGATCACCTACAAGAACCACAGTCGCGCGAAGGGCCTCGAGGTGGTCGATCGGCTGCTCAATACGTTCGTCGAGAGCTCGCTCGGGGGCAAGCGCCAGGGCTCCGAGCAAGCTCAGCAGTTCCTCACGACGCAGATTGCCGACTACGAGCGGCGGCTCACGGCGGCCGAGGCGCGCCTGGCGGACTTCAAGAAGCGCAACGTCGGCATGATGCCGCAGGAGCAGGGTGACTACTTCACGCGCCTGCAGAGCGAGGCGGACGATCTGACCAAGGCGCGGGAGTCCCTCGCCCTGTCCACGCGCAAGCTCGACGAGCTGCACGCTCAGCTGCAAAGTGGACATCCCTTCGTTCCCGGGGCGCTGACCAAGGGCGGCCACGACGGGGATTCAACCGATACCGCAACGCAGATCGCGAAGGCCCAGCAGGAGCTCGATCAGCTGCTGCTGCGCTATACCGATCAGCACCCGAGCGTGATCGCCTTGCGCGCCACGTTGCAGGAGCTCAAGGACCGGCAGAAGGCCGAGATCGCGGCTGCACAGAGGGGTGACCTCAGCGCCGCGGCCCGGGTGGGCCTGGAGAGCAATCCCGTCTATCAGAATCTCGAGGAGCAGTTCAATCAGGCGCAGGTCGAGGTGGCCTCGATGCAGCAGGACGTCTCCGACCGCGAGAAGAGAATCGCGGCGCTGCGAGCCATGATGAACACCGCACCCGAGGTCGAGGCGGAATTCGCCAAGCTCAATCGCGATTACGATGTCACCCGCAAGCAGTACCAGGAGCTGCTCCAGCGCCTGGATCAGGCGCGGCTCGGAGAGGACGCCGAAGCCACGGGCATCGTGAAATTCGAGGTGATCGATCCTCCCACCGCCAAATTCGAGCCGGTCGAGCCCAACCGTCCGCTCCTCATCGGGGCAGCGCTCGGCGTCGCCCTCGTGGCGGGGGGCGTTGCCGCCTACCTGCTGCACCTCCTGCGCCCGGTCTTTGTCAGCCCGCGGCAGCTCGCTGCGGTCACGGGACTTCAGGTGCTCGGTGCGGTGGGAATGGCCTGGTTTGAGCGCTACAGTGCACACCAGCGCCGCAGCGGGGTGCTCTATGCCGGCTGGACAGCGGTGCTGGTTCTCGTGGGGGCCGGCGTGTTGCTGCTGCAGGAGCACATCTCACACTTCGTCCGAGGATTCCTGGCATGAGCCTGGTCGAGCGAGCACTGCAGAAGCTGCAGCAGACATCACCGCGAGTGGCCGTTCCCGCAGGCTCCGCCGCGGAGGTGCAGGTCGCCGTGCAGGCGCCGCCCGCGCGCCCCGTGGCTCCCGGCCCGCTCGGGCAGCCGCTGGCGATGAATGTGGTGGCGCTGCGCTCGGCGGGCCTGCTGCCCCCTCAGGCGGAGGAGCATCAGCTCGCGCAGCAATACCGGCGCGTCAAGCGCCCGCTGATCGCAAATGCGATCGGCCGCGGCGCACCGCGGGTGCAGGGCGGCCAGCTCATCATGGTCACGAGCGCCCTCCCCGGTGAGGGCAAGACGTTCACCTCGCTCAACCTGGCCCTCAGCATGTCGATCGACAAGGACGTGCACGTGGTGCTGGTGGATGCCGATGTGGCCAAGCCCCACATCAGCCGCCTGCTGGGTGTGAGCGAATCCGAGGGATTGCTCGATGCGCTGCGCAACGCCGAGCTGGATATGGAGCGCTTGATCCGGCCGACCGACGTGCCGAACCTCGCCATCCTGCCCGCCGGAACGCAGTCCTCCGAGGCCACCGAGCTGCTCGCGAGCGCACGCATGGGACAGGTGACCGCCGCGCTCGCCGAGCACGATCACCAGCGCATCGTGGTGTTCGACTCGCCCCCGCTGCTGCACACGACCGAATCGCACGCCCTGGCCCAGTCGATGGGACAGGTCGTGGTGGTGGTGCGCGCGGAGTCCACCGCGCAGCCGGTCGTGCTCGATGCGCTGAAGCTGCTCGAGGGACACCGGGCGGTGTCGCTCGTGCTCAACCAAAGCGTCAAATCGGCGAGCACGGCCTACTACTATCGCTACGGCGAAGGGAGTGACGCCGCGGCAGAGCGCTAGGCGCCGGCCGCGTGCGTATCGACTCGACGAGCGCCGCGCCTGCGGACTGGGATCGCTACGTCGAGGCCGCGCCGCTGGCCACCGCGTATCACCGCGCCCGCGCCGTGGCGATCGGGGAGCGAGCCTTCGGCCTGCGCACTTCCTTCCTCGCCGCGCGGGGTGAGCAGGGGCAGCTCATCGGTGTGCTGCCGCTGGTCGAGCAGTCGAGCGCGCTCTTCGGCCGCTTTCTCATCTCGCTTCCCTTCGTCACCTACGGCGGCATCCTCGCCGATGATCCCTCCGTGGCCGCAGCGCTCGCCGAGCGGGCGGCGGCCCTCGCACGCGAGCGGCGCGCGAAGCACCTCGAGCTGCGGCACACCCAGCCCCTGCCCGGGGTGACGTTCGCCGAGCGCCTGGACAAGGTCTCGATGGTGCTGCCGCTTCCGAGCTCGGAGGAGGCGCTCGCCAAACAGCTCGGGTCCAAGCTCAGGTCGCAGACGCGCCGCGGCGCGCGCGAAGCGCTGCAGGTCGTGTGGGGTGGAGCGGAGCTGGTCGGTGATTTCTACCCAGTCTTTGCGGCGAGCATGCACCAGCTCGGCACGCCCGTGTACCCGCGAGCGTTCTTCGATATCGTGTGCGAGCAGCTGCGAGAGCTCGCCTCCGTCCTGGTCGTGCGCATGCGGGGCAAGGTGCACGCCGCAGCGATTCTGGTGCGCCATGGGCGCACGCTCGAGGTCCCGTGGGCGGCAGCCAGCGCCGAGGCCAAGAGCCTCTCGGTGAATATGAGCCTGTACTGGGAGATGCTGCGCTTTGCCATCGCGCGCGGCGCCGCGGCGTTCGACTTCGGCCGCTCGAGCATCGGCAGCGGCACCTATCGCTTCAAGGAGCAGTGGGGCGCCCAGCCGCACCAGCTGCACTGGCATTACTGGTTGCCTGCAGGCGCCCCCATCCCCACGCTCAATCAGTCCAATCCCAAGTACGCGCGCGCTGCCGCGCTGTGGCGCCGGATGCCGCTGTGGTGCGCCAATCTCGTCGGGCCTTACATCGTGCGCAACCTGCCATGATCGCGCAGTGCCCCGTTGAGCGCTGGAGCCTCGAGCAGTTCGCTGCCTGCCGCACGGCGTGGGATGCGCTGCTGCAGGCCTCCGAAGCCGATCCGCTGTTCATGTCGTGGGACTGGCAATGGCGCTGGTGGTTGCATCATGCCGCACCGCTCGCGGGGACTCTCGAGCTCCTCGCGGTGTACGACGGGCCGGCGCTCGTGGGGCTCGCGCCGCTGTATTCGCGGTCGGTGCGGGTGAAAGGTCTTCTCAAATCGCGCCGCCTGGAGCTCATTGGAAATGCCTGGCACGACCGGCGCGGGTGGTTCTCCGAGTATCTGGATGTGATTGCGCGGCGCGGGTCACAAGAGCAGGTCGTGCGCGCCATCGCAACCGAGCTCGTGCGGCAAGGGGACTGGCAGGAGCTGGTGCTGTGCTGCATCCGGCGCGACAGCGTGGCTGCGAGAGTTGCGCAGAGCGGGCTGCTCGGCCGTGCTCGCGTGCGCGAGGTCGACACCCTGGAGGCCTGGCGCACGCATCTTCCCGAGCACTTCGGCGAATATGCCGCGGCGCTCTCTTCCGGGACGCGCCGCAAGCTGCTCAACCAGCGAGGCAGAATCCCGGACGCCCGGATCGAAACGGCGGTCACGGCGGAGGAGGTGACCGAGTACCTCGCGCTCCTGGAGCGCTACTCCGCCGAGCGATGGCACGCTCAGGGTCAGCGGGAGCACCACAGAGGATTCGAGCGCGACTTCGCCCTGGGGATGGCTCAGGCCGGGCGCTTGCGGCTCACCCGGCTGGTCACCTCAGGACGCGTTCTCTCCGTCATGTGCAACGTTCGATGCGGCTCGACGATCTACTACCTGCGCTCGGGATTCCAAGAAAGTCAGGGCATCTCCCCCGGCTACCTGCACTTCGGCTACGCGCTGGAGTCGGCGTGCGCGGAGCACGCCGCGTGTTTTGACTTCCTGGCAGGGGGCGGGCGGCACCGGGAGTACAAGGAGGACTTGCTGACGGAGCCCGTGCCTCTCACCACGTACCATCTCTCCCGCGGTCATCTGGCGGTTCTGCGCGAAGCGTATGATTACCTGCGCGGCGGGCGTGGCCGGCGTCGGAACTGAGGAATCGATCCATGCAGGGACAGGGGCTTTTCGGCACGCTGGTCGCTTTGGTCGCGCAATGACGGGAGCAAAGACATCGGTGGTCTCCCTGGAGGGCCCCCTCGCCGGGCATGCCCACCACCCGGTCAGCTCGCGCGGCGAGCCGCAGTCGTACCTGTCCGAGCTGTGGTCCTTCCGGGAGCTGCTGTTCTTTCTCGTCTGGCGCGACATCAAGGTGCGCTACAAACAGACGGGGCTCGGCGTGCTCTGGGCCGTGGTGCAACCGCTGTGCACCATGGCGATCTTCACGGTGCTGTTCGGTCGCCTGGCGAACGTGCCGACGGATGGCATCCCGCGGCCGATCTTCTACTTCAGCGCGCTGCTGCCGTGGCTGTATATCTCGAACGGGGTGAGCAACGCCTCGATGAGTCTCGTGGCCAACAACACGCTGCTGACCAAGATCTACTTCCCGCGCATCATGCTGCCGGCGGGTGTCGTGCTGAGCGGACTGGTGGACTTTGCGATCGGCTGCTGCGCGCTCGTGGGCTTCATCCTGTATTACCACCTGCCGCTTGGGCCCAAGGCGCTCATCTGGCCGGCGTGCGTGGCCTTGATGATTCTGCTCACGCTCTCGCTCAGCACTCTGCTCTCGGCTTTGAACGTGAGATACCGCGACGTGAAGTACGCGGTGCCCTTCGTGCTGCAGCTGTGGATGTTCGCCTGCCCCATCATCTATCCGGCAAGTCTCGTGCCGGCGCGCTTTCAGAAGCTGCTCGCGCTGAATCCGGCCGGCGGACTCATCGACGCCTTCCGCAGCTGCCTCGTGCCGGGCGTGCCGATCCACTGGGAGTTGCTCGGCATCTCCACACTCGTCACTGCGTTCCTGCTGCTCGTGGCGGTCGCCTACTTCCGCGGCACCGAGCAGGCCTTCGCAGACATCATCTGACGCTCATGACGGCCCCCCTGAGCATCGAGATCGACTCCCTGAGCAAGCGCTACACGCTCGGCAAGCAGGTGCGCGGGCGGCAGATCCGCGAGCAACTGGTCGAGTGGCTCTCCAACCCCTTTGCCCGCAGGAAGGGTGAGGTCATCTGGGCGCTGCGCGATGTGACATTCACGGTGCCCCAGGGTCAGGTCGTGGGCATCATCGGGCGCAACGGCGCCGGCAAGAGCACCCTCCTCAAGGTTCTCTCGCGCATCACCTATCCCACCTCGGGCAGCATTCGCGTGCGCGGACGCGTCGCATCGCTCCTGGAGGTCGGCACCGGGTTTCACGACGAGCTCACGGGACGCGAGAACATCTACCTCAACGGCTCGATCCTCGGGATGCGCCGCAAGGAGATCGACAAGCACTTCGATGCGATCGTCGAGTTCTCGGGCGTTGCCGCCTTTCTCGACACCCCCATCAAGCGCTTCTCCTCGGGGATGCGCCTGAGGCTCGGCTTCGCCGTGGCCGCTCACCTCGATCCCGATGTGCTCATCGTGGATGAGGTTCTGGCGGTCGGGGATGCGGCCTTCCAGCGCAAGTGCATCACGGCGATGGAGGGGCTGCGCAGCGGGGGGCGAACCGTGCTCTTCGTCTCGCACAACATGGCGGCGGTGGAGAATCTGTGCTCGCGCGGGCTGTGGATCGACGGCGGCCGGCTGCGCATGGACGGCAACGCCACCGATGTGATCAGAGCGTACCTGGCAAGCTACACCGCCGAGGGCTCACCGGGGGAGGCACTGCAGACGGCCGCCCGCAGAGGCAGCGGAGAGCTGCGCTTCACGCGCATCGAGCTCCTCGCCCCGGACGGCGCGCCTTGCCGGATCCTGCAAAGCGGCGATGGGGTGACTCTGCGCATCCACTTCCGCGCCGAGCGGGCGATTCGCCATCCAAACTTCGGCGTGCAGCTGTTCACCGAGATGGGCACGCTCATCACCGAGACCAGCACGGATCTCTACGGACACACCGTCGCATCGATTGCATCGGGCGAGGGCTTCATCGAGCTGTCGTTCCAGGCGCTCAATCTCATGCCCGGGCGCTATGCGGTGATCCTGTCGGCGAACAGCCCCGTGGAGGCCAAGACCTTCGATGCCGACGTGCGTGCGGTGGTCGATGTGGAGGCCTCCGCCGCCGCGGGCACCACGCGCGCACTGAGCAGCCGCTTCGGGATCGTCTATTTTCGGCAGCGCTGGAACACGGATGGATGCCAGCCGGTCGGCTCGGCTCGCGATGCGGGCGCGCTGACAGGCTGACCGGAGCCCGGCGCGAGATTGGCACACCCAGCCGATCTCGACTCTCGCATGTCATGAGAATTCTGTTCCTGCCGCACCGGCTGCCCTTTCCCCCACACAAGGGGGACAAGATCCGCGCGCTCAACATCCTCAGGCACCTCGCCAAGCACCACGAGGTGCTCCTGGCCTGCCCGATCGACGATCCCGCGGACCTCGAGCACCTCGCAACCGTCCGCGCGCTGACCAGCGAGCTGGTTTACGAGCCCATCCGGCCGGCGCTGCGCAAGGCCGCGGCCCTTTTCACGGCCCTGCCGCGCGGGCGCAGCATCACGGCCGCGTGTTTCCACTGCAAGCCGCTGCAGCAGCGCGTGGACGCTCTGATCGGACGTGAACGTGTGGATGCCGTGCTGTGCTACTCCTCCTGCATGGCGGAGTACGTCTTCAGGTCGCGGCAGCGCGCGCAACTTCATGCGATGCCGAAGGTCATGGATCTGATCGATGTCGACTCGCTCAAGTGGCGCCAGTACGCCGAGCGCTGCCCCGCGTGGGCTCGCCCCATCTATCGCTACGAGGCCTCACGCCTGGAGCAGCTCGAGCAGCGCATCGCGCGCGAGTTCGATCGGATACTGGTGGTGAGCGAGCAGGAGGCGCGGCACTTCCCGCAGGATGTGGCCCGCGCAAAGCTCGCGCCCATGGGCAATGGAGTCGATCTGGAGTTCTTCGCCCCGCGCGCCCCCGCGCGCCCACATGCCACCCCGAGGCTCGTGTTCTCGGGCGTCATGGACTACTGGCCCAACATCGAGGGGATCACCTGGTTCGCCGAGAAGGTCCTGCCGCTCGTGCAACAGGAAGTTCCCGGGACCGAGCTCTGCATCGTCGGCAATCGACCCGCGCCTGCCGTTCGAAGGCTCGCGCATCGCCCCGGCGTCGTGGTGACCGGATACGTCGAGGACATGCGCGACTACGTGGCCAGCGCCGCCGTGTGCATCGCGCCGCTGCGCATTGCGCGGGGCATCCAGAACAAGGTTCTCGAGGCGATGGCGATGGCCCGTCCGGTGGTGGCCTCGACCCAGGCGCACGAGGGCCTCGTGGCGCGGCCCGGCCGCGATCTTGAGGTGGCCGATGATGCAGCGGCGTTCGCAGCCGCGACCGTTGAGCTGCTGCGCAACCCCGGGCGGGCGGCCGCGCTCGGCCAATGCGCGCGCGCCTGCGTGGAGCGGCACTACGCCTGGGGCGAGCAATTGAGGCTGCTCGATGAGATCTTCCCGCCGGATCAGTCGATCCAGGCTGGCAAGCTGGTGAGCGCGCGGAAGTAGTGGGCCGTCGTTCCCAGGCCAATGCCATGACGGCGCAACGCGAAACGATCGATCGCCGCGAGCGGATTTGCTCCGGAGATGTACGAGAGGCCCAGCCGGTAGCCCGCGCGCTGCGAGGCGGCGATCACGCGCGCATCGAAGGCGGACTGAGTGCCGATCGGATAGGCAAGCGTGCAGACGGTTGCCTGCAGGTGCTGCTCGAGCACACGCCGGGACTCGACCAGCTCCCATTCGAGCTCGGCATCGCCGAGCTGCGTGAGGTTCGGATGCGTGACGGTGTGCGAGCCGAACTCGATGCCCGAGGCCGCCATCTCTTGCACCTGCGCCCAGGAGATGGGGCGGCTGTGCTCGGAGGCGCCGTGCTCGATCTGCGCGGAGTAGCGCTGCAGCCAGTCGGAGACGATCGCGATGCGGCGCTCGTTGGGCATGGCCTTCAGCACATCCTGAACTTGCCGCAGGCTCTGCGCGCGCTCGCGCACCGAGGGGCCGCACGGGTACGAGTGGGTGTCGCCCTCGATCCTGAGCGAGTGCGGCTCCACGCGATAGAGCAGGAACGCCGCCAGCTCGAACCAGAAGGGCTTGCCGGAGTCCACGTAGCCCGTGGCCACGAAGATGGTCGCGGGGATTGCATACCGTTTGAGAGAGGGAAAGGCGTAGCGATAGGTATCGGCGAAGCCATCGTCGAAGGTGACCGCCACGGCGCCTGCGGGCAGCCTGCGCTCGCCGTCGAGATGTGCAATCACATCCTTGAGCGAGACCGGCTTCAAATAGCGCCGGATGTACTCCATCTGCCACTCGAACTGCCGGGGCGTTGCGCTGATGAGCTCCGGATCGAAGGGGTATGCCCCGAGCGCATCGGTCGGCATCACGCGGTGATACGCCAGCACGGTGAGCGAGGCTTGCAATCGGTCGTGCAGCGGACGCACCGCGCGCAGCATTCCGAAGCGCTCGGCGGTTTCGATCAGGCGCTGAATTCGACCCCGCCGCGCCGGCTTTTCGGGAAGGCGCAGGTGTCCGGTGTCCGCAGGACGCATCGAGTACGAGAATGCCATGCTGACCCCCGCGCCCATTATGCCGCATCCACCGGGCAGGGACGCCGCGAGCGGGGTCACGAACTCCGTGCGTTGCAGCACAGGAGATAGCCGCCCGTGGGGGTTCACGAAAAGCTGCTCGCCGGGCTGCGCTCCTACGCCTCGCTGCGGCTTCTCACCCAGGTCGCATCGTGGCTGGGGACGGTGTACGTCGTGCGCCACCTCGACAGCCGCGCCCTCGGAGAGTACGGCGTGGCTCTGGTCGTCTTCAATTATGTCTCCATGGCCTACGACGGCACCCTCGTCGAGGCACTGGTGCAGAGGCCGCCCGCTCACCGCGAGGAGCGTCGCGCCGTGTTCACACTGCTCGTGGGAGTGGGACTCGCGCTCGCGGCGCTGACGGCGCTGGCCTCGGGTCCCGTATCGCGCGCCGTGGGGGATGCGGCCCTCGCCCATCTGCTCGATGGCGTTGCGGTTGCGCTGGCTCTGGCGGCACTCTGCGTGCTGCCTCAAGCCTCGCTTGCGCGCGAGATGGCCTTCCCGCAGCTGGCGACCATCGGGGCATCTCAGGCGGTTTGCGTCACGATCACGACGGTCTGGCTCGCATGGCGGGGCTTCGGCGCATGGGCGCTGGTGTCGGGCCAGATCGCAGGCGTGGGTCTTCGGATGCTGCTCCTCAACGCCACGCGCTTCAGCTTGATGCGACCGACCACGCATATCCGCTCGGCACTCGCCTACGTGCGCTTCGGGGGCGTGCTGTTTGCGGACAATGTCCTGTGGCGCTGGTACACCTCGCTCGACACCTTCCTGCTCGGACGCTGGAGCGGCACCGTCGCGCTCGGCTTCTACAGCCTCGCTCAGCAAGTTGCAGAGCTGCCCCTCGAGAAGATCTCGACGGTGGTCAACGACGTGTCGCTGCCGGCGTACGCCGAGCTGCGCCACGATCGCCGCGCGAGCGTTGCGCTGTTGCTCGAGACCCTGCGCTCCCACGCCACGGTGGGCTTCCCTGTTTTCTGGGGCATCGCAGCGACGGCTGCATACCTGGTCCCCGTCATCTTCGGAGACCGGTGGGGGCTTGCGATCTTCCCGCTCATCGCACTCTCGGCCGTTGCGCCCCTTCGCTTGATGGGGAGCATCGAGACGCCTGCCATGACGGGCCTCGGCCGTCCCGGGGTGCTGGTGACGACCAAGCTCATCATCGTGCCCTGCATGACTGCCGCGCTGGTCGCCGGGTGCTGGTGGGACGGCATCCGCGGCGCAGCGCTCGCGTGGCTGTGCGTCTTCCCGGTGTGCTACCTGCCCGCGTTTCGGCTCGTCCTGGCAGCCGCGGGGATCTCCTATCGGGAGGTGGGAGCCATCGTTCGGGGCCCCGCGGCGGCGGCGGCGGTGATGGTGCTCATCGTCCTGGCCGCGGCCGCGCTGGCTGCCAGGGCGGCAGGGGGATCGCCGCTGGCGGGACTGGCCACCGGCGTCGCGGTCGGAGTTGCCGCTTACGGGGGGGCTCTGCGGGTGATCGATCCCGATGCGTTTCGGCTTGCGCAGGCTCGCATCGGGCGCTTCGTCGGGCTGCGGCAGCCCGCCTGATGAGCCTCGTGGCGGCCGTCGGAAATGTTTACGAGGTTTTTGCTACCTTAGGGGAGCACTTCACATTCGGTGCAGTAGTGCATGCACGAGCAAGCAATTTTAGGCACCGTATAGGATGCAAGACTTCCGGATTCCGATCCTCCTGGAGGAGCATTACGGCCTTGCTCGCCAGCAGGAGCCGGTTCGCCTGGGCGTGCCGCTGCCCCGAGGACTGCTGCGCGATCCCTCCCAGGCGATGCTCGTCGATGCGCTCGAGCAGCCGCTGCCGTGGCAGGGTCGGGCGCTCGCACTGTGGCCGGACGGCAGCATCAAGTGGCTGCTCATCGATCTGCTCGCAACGCTGGGGGCCCTCGAGCGCGCCAGCGTCCGGCTGCGTCCGGCGCGCCAGGAGGGCCAGGAGGGCGGCTCCGCGGGCGCCTTCTCCCTCGAGCTGCAGCCACGCGGCCTCACCTGCGGGGTTGCCACGGGCCGCGCGATCTTCGAGGTGGGGGGTGCCCGAGGCATGCTCCTTGGGAGCGCTCGGGTCGATGGAGTCGATCTGCTGGGCGCGCAGGGTGCGCGTCTGCGGCTTCTCGGATGCAGCGGGCGCGAGTACGAGGCGGTCGCCGATCGGGTGTGTATCGAGGAGCCCGGGCGCCTGTGCAGCACCGTCCTGATCGAGGGGCGCTTCCAATCCTCCGAGCAGCCCTCGCCGCTCGTGTTCAAGTCGCGCCTGAGCTTTCTTGCGGGCTCCTCGAGCGTGCGCTGCGAGATTCAGCTGCGCAACCCCCAGGCGGCGCGTCATCCGGGCGGTCTGTGGGACCTCGATGACCAGGGCACCATCCTGTTCGAGGACGTGTCGCTGTTTCTTGCGCCCGCCGGGGAGGCCCGCGAGCTTCACTGGTATGCGGAGGATCCCGCACGCATGCGCACTCAGCTGCCGGTCGACTGGTCGCTGTATCAGGACTCGAGCGGCGGGGAGAACTGGGACTCGATCAATCACATCGACGGCAAGGGCGAGCCCACGGTGACCTTCCGCGGCTATCGGGTGCAATCGCGCGATCCGGCAGGACCGATGCTGATCGCCGATGGGGATCGCGCCGCGCCCTGCCTGCTCGTCTCGAGCGAGCGCGGCTGCATCGCGGCGACCGCGCTCGAGTTCTGGCAAAACTTCCCCAAGGCGCTGCGCTGGGAGCAGGGCACCTTCAGCGTGGGCCTCTTCCCCCATGAATGCCGTGCGCCGTTTGCGCTGCAGGGCGGCGAGCAGAAAAGCCACGCGGTCGTGCTCGAGTTCGGGGCCTCGGGAGCGCAGACCACGATCCCGCAACGGCAGCGCCCGCTCGCCGCATCGGTAGACCCGGACTGGATCGAGCACTCCGGTGCGATCGAGGATTTCGTGGCCGCGCGGTGCGATCAAAACGCGGGCTACCTGCGCTACATCAACGCCATTGTCGAGGGGCCCCACGCCTTTGCGGCGAAGCGCGAGATCATCGACGAGTTCGGCTGGCGCAACTTCGGCGATCTGTACGCCGATCACGAAGGCGTGCGGCACGAGGGTTCTCGCCCGCTCGTGTCCCACTACAACAACCAGTACGACTTCCTGTACGGAGCGCTGGTGCACTTCTTGCGCACCGGGGATGATCGCTGGCGACAGCTCGCAGTGCCGGCGGCCCAGCACACGATCGATATCGACATCTATCACACCGATCAGGACAAGGCCGCATTCAATCACGGCCTGTTCTGGCACACCGATCACTACATGCCCGCGGCGACCTGCACGCATCGCACGTACAGCCGGCACAACGGCACCGCGCCCAGCTACGGCGGAGGCCCCAGCAACGAGCACAACTACACCTCGGGGCTGCTGCTGCATTACTTCCTCACGGGCGATCCCGAGGCGAAGGCCGCGGTGCTGGAGCTTGGCAACTGGGTGATCGCCATGGACGATGGGTCACGCAGCGCGCTCGGACTGCTCGATGCGAGCCCGACCGGGCTTGCGAGCCAGACGGTGGTCCCGACGTATCACAAGGTGGGACGCGGGGCGGGCAACTCCATCAATGCGCTGCTCGATGCCTATCGAGCCTCGGGCGATCGCACCTACCTGGACAAGGCTGAAGAGCTGCTGCGCCGCTGCATCCATCCGGCCGATGACATCGAGGCATTGGAGTTGCGCGAGCCCGAGACGCGCTGGTCGTACCTGGTTTTCCTGCAGGTGCTCGGCCGCTACCTGCACCTGAAGCTCGAGTGGGGCGAGCTCAACTACTGCTTCCACTATGCGCGCGCCAGTCTGCTGCACTACGCCCGCTGGATGCTCGAGCACGAGGTGCCCTACAAGGAGGTGCTGCACAAGGTGGAGCTGCCCACGGAGACCTGGCCGGCCCACGACATGCGCAAGTGCCACGTCCTGCATCTGGCGGGCGAGTTCGCCGATTCGGGCGAGCGGGATGCCTTTCACGAGCGTGCCGCGTACTTCTTCGAGCGCAGCCTTGCGGACACCGTGAGCTTCCCGACGGCATTCCTCACGCGGCCGCTCGTCATCCTGTGCGGCTGCGGGTACGTGCATGCGTACTTCCAGGCACATCAGGAGCTGCAGGCCGATTTCGGCGCCTGCCCCTACGGCTTCGGAAGCCCCGAGGCCTTCACGCCGCAGAAAGGGCGCTGGCGTGGCACGCTTCCGGCGAAGGTCCGGCTGCTGTGCGCGCAGCTCGCTCGCGCCAGTGCGGAGAAGCTCGACGTGCTCGGGCGCTACACCACTCCCTGGCGAACCTAGCCGCAGCTCGCCCATGGCAAAGCCAGTGCTGGTCTACGTGGTGAACGCGCTGCATCCGGGTGGCACGGAGAAGCTGGTCGTGGAGATGAGCTCGGCGTTCGCACCCGACTATGACGTGCAGGTCGTGTGCCTGGACGAGCCGGGCGTGTGGGCAGGGGAGCTGCGCGCGCGCGGCATCGCAGTGCACTGTCTGTGGCGCCAGCCCGGACTCGATCTGGCGATGGCGGCAAGGCTTGCGCGGCTGTTCCGCAAGTCGCGGGCCGCCATCGTCCATGCACACCAATGCACGCCGTGGTTCTATGCGGCTCTGTCGCGCCTGCTCTACGGGCGCCCGAGACTTCTGCTCGAAGAGCACGGGCGATTTTTTCCCGAGCCCGATCGGCCCCTGCGCCGCCTCGTGAACCGAGCGCTCACACGGCGGCTGACGCACCGCTTCGTCGCAGTGTCGCAGGACATCCGCAGGCGCTTGGGTCGCTACGAGGGCCTGGACACCTCCGGCGTCGAGGTGATCTACAACGGGGTGCGCGCGGAGCCGCCCCTCACCTCGACGCAGCGCGAACGGTTGCGTGCGGAGTGGGGCTTCGCGGCGAGCGACTTCGTCGTGGGCACGGTCGGCCGCTTCGACCCGATCAAGAATCTGCCCATGCTGGTGCAGGCCATTGCGGCGGCGCGCCGCACCGAGCCGCGGGTGCTCGGGCTCCTGGTCGGAGACGGTCCGGAACTCCCATCGGTTCGCTCGCTCATCGAGCGGCTCGGCTTGCAGGGCAAGGTGAAGCTCGCGGGATTTCGCGAGGACTCCCGCCGGATCCTGCAGTGCATGGACCTGTTCGTGCTCTCGAGCCTCAGTGAGGGAACCTCCATGGCGCTTCTGGAGGCGATGGCCGCGGGGGTTCCCGTCGCCGTGACCTCCGTGGGCGGCAATCCGGAGATCGTGGAGGAGGGGCGGACGGGCTGGGTCGTGCCCTCGGGCGCCATCGAGGCGCTCGCGAGCGCGATCGTGCAGGCCGCCGGCGACCCGCAGCGCTGTGAGCGGCTCGGGAAAGCAGGGCAGCGGCGATACGCTGAACGCTTCACACTCGAGGCGATGATGGCGAGTTATCGTCGCATCTACGAATCGCTCGTCTTGGCGGAGCACCCAGCGTGAGCACGCAGCTCGTGGGCGGACAAGTCGGCTCGGCCGTTCGCCTGCGTCGCGGGCTGAAGGCCCTCGCCTTCGCCTTCGCCCTGGTGCTCACCGCCCCGCTCATCATCGTCGCCTGGGTGGAAGGGGCTTTGACCCCCAGCGAGGCGCTGTTTCGCGCATGCGGGCAGTGGCTCGCGCTGCTGCCCGACTTCCCGGGACGCTCCATCCGCGGCGCCTATTACTTCGCAACCCTGGAGCGCTGCTCGTGGGAGACCCACATCGGCTTCGGCTCGGTGCTCATGCATCGCAAGGCGGTGCTGTGTGCGCGCGTGTCGATGGGCGCCTATTGCGTGATCGGGCACGCGCATCTCGGCGCGGGTGTGATGATGGGCAGCCGCGTGAGCATTCCAAGCGGCAAGCGCCAGCACCTCGACGATGAGGGCCGCCTGGCCTCGATCACACGCTTTGATTGCGTGAGCATCGGGGCGGGCTCGTGGATCGGCGAGGGCGCGATCATCCTGGCGCAGGTGGGGGAACGCTGCATCATCTCCGCCGGGGCGGTGGTCACGAAGGAGATTCCGGACGGCTGCCTGGCGGCCGGCAATCCCGCGCGCGTGGTTCGCGAGATGGAGGCAGACTCGGCCTCCACCCTGGGCTGACCGATGTGCGGCATCGCAGGCTTCGTGAGCTTCGACGGTCACCCGCGTGAGGAGGCCGCGGCGCGCGTCAGGCACATGACGCAGATGATCCTCCATCGCGGGCCGGACGAGGAGGGCTTCCACGTCGATGATCTCGCGGCGCTGGGTCATCGGCGTCTGGCAATCATCGACCTCTCCTCCGGCCAGCAACCGATGAGCGCACTCGAGGGCCGGCTGCAGATCGTCTTCAACGGAGAGATCTACAACTTCCTCGAGGTACGGGCCGAGCTCGAAGCGCTCGGCCACCGTTTCCACACCCGCTCCGACACGGAGGTCATTCTCCTTGCGTACGCGCAGTGGGGCGAGCGATGCGTCGAGAGACTCGCCGGCATGTTCGCCTTTGCCCTCTGGGATTGCACCGAGCGAGCTCTGCTCCTGGCGCGCGACCGCGTGGGCAAGAAGCCGCTCTACTATTGGCTGCATCGGAATGGAATCGCCTTTGCCTCCGAGCTCAAGGCGCTGCGGGCCGGTGGGCTCTGTCCCACCGCGATCGACCCCGAGTCGCTCGACTGCTACCTCACCTTCGGCTACATCCCGGCGCCGCGCACGATCTACGCGGGCGTGAGGAAGCTTCCGGCCGCGCACACATTGAGGGTGAGCGCTGCGCAAGCCGCCCCGCGTCGCTACTGGACTTTGAGCTTTGCCGAGCCGCGCGACCGCTCGCTCGAGCAGGCGACCGAGGAGTTCGGGGCGCTGCTGGATCGGGCTGTTCAGTGCCGCCTGATGAGCGAGGTCCCGCTGGGGGCGTTCCTCTCCGGCGGCATCGACTCATCTCTGGTCGTCTCCTCGATGGCACGACTGATGGACCGGCCGGTGATCACTCACACGATCGGCTTCGAGGAGCGCGAGTTCAGCGAGCTGCCGGCTGCTGCGCGCATCGCGCAACACCTCGCGACCGACCACCACGAGCTGATCGTGACGCCCCGAGCCTCGGATGTGATCGAGCGCATCTCCTGGCACTTCGATGAGCCCGTGGCCGATTCGAGTGCCGTGCCCACCTGGTATGTCTGCGAGATGGCGCGCCGCTCGGTGACGGTTGCGCTCTCGGGCGATGGCGGGGACGAGGCATTCGGCGGCTATACCTTCCGCTACCTGCCTCACGTTCTGGAATCGCGGATTCGCCACGCGCTTGCCCCTGCGCTGCGCAGTACGCTGTTCGGCCCCCTGGGGGCCGCATGGCCCGCATCCGCGCTGCTGCCCAGACCGTTGCGGCTGAAAACCATTCTCGAGAATCTGGCGGTCGGGGATGCGCAGGCCTTCTATCGTGATCTGGCGTGGCTGCGCCCCGAGACGCGCGAGCAGCTCTATACCCCGGAATTTCTCGAGAGCCTACGCGGCTTCACGCCGATGGAAGCGGTCGCCCCGTATTATGTCGGCAGCGATGCGCCCGATGCGCTGGGCCGGGCTCAATGCGCAGATATTCAGTTCTACATGACCGATGATGTGCTCGTGAAAATGGACCGCATGAGCATGGCGCATTCGCTCGAGGTGCGTGCGCCGCTGCTCGATCATCGGATCCTCGAGTTCGCCGCACAGCTTCCGTCGAGGCTCAAGATGAGCGGCCGGCAAGGTAAGCTGCCGCTGCGCCGGCTCGCATCGGTCCGCCTGCCGCAAGACATTCGCAATCTCCCCAAGCGCGGCTTCTCCATTCCGGCCGCGAAGTGGCTGCGCGAGGAGCTGCGGCCGATGGTGGAGCAAGCGCTGTTCGGGGATCGCCTGCCGCACGAGGCGCTCGAGGCTCCGCGCTTGCGCGCGCTCTGGCGGGAGCACCTGAGCGGTACGCGCGATCACAGTGTGCTTCTCTGGGGGTTGATGATGCTCACCTTGTGGCAGCGCACGAGCGAGGTCGAGGTGTTCTCAAAGCCGCAAGCCCCTGTCGTCGTGCGGTGTCTGGGCTGAGCTGCCGTGTCCTCCTTCGGCTCCCAGCCCATCCGAGTGCTGCACCTCGGAAGTCCGACCGGGCTCTACGGAGCCGAGCGCTGGATTCTGGCGCTTGCCAGGCACCTTCCGCCGGGCAGAGTGGAATCGTGCGTGGCCGTGATCAAGGACTCACCGGAGCTCGAGGCTCCGCTGTGCCGGGAGGCAGCGCGCTTAGGGCTGCCGACCCGCATCTTCACCGCCTACGGCAAGCTCAGCCTCCCGGCGATCGGTCAGATCCGGGCCTTCATCCGCGAGAACGGCATCGATATCGTGCATTCGCACGGGTACAAGACAGACCTCATCGGACGGCTGGCGAGCTGGGGCACACGGTGCAAGACGGTGGTGACTCCCCACGGATGGAGCATCAACGCGGGCACCGCGCTCAAGCTCTACGAGGCCCTCGATCGCATGGTGTTCCAGTTCGTCGATGCGGTCGTCCCCTTGTCTGAAGACCTGCATCGGGGGCTGGTGCGCGTGCCCGGTATGCGCAGGCGCCTGCGCTTGATCGAGAACGGTGTGGATCTGGCCGATATCGATGCAGCCTACGAGGTCCCCCCGCAGCTGCAACGCTGGCGCCGCGAGGGCGCCTTCGTAATTGGATACATCGGCCAGCTCATCACACGCAAGCGCATCGATACGCTTCTCCACGCGTTTCGCGATCTGCCCGTGACGCACAAGTATCTGTGCATCGTCGGAGACGGACCGCAGAGAGCGGAGCTCGAGCGTCTGGCCTCAAAGCTCGGGATCTCCGAGCAAGTCACGTTCTTCGGATTCCGGCAGGACCGGCTCGAGCTGCTGCGTGGATTCGATGTCTTCGTCCTGCCCTCCGAGCTCGAGGGGATTCCTCGCTGTCTCATGGAGGCGATGAGCGCCGCAGTTCCGGTCATCGCGAGTAATATTCCAGGCTGCCGGGACATCGTTGTCGAAGGTGTCACCGGATTGCTGTTTGTCCCCGGCGATGAGGGTGCCCTGACCGGCAAGCTGACCCAGCTTGCCCAGGAGCCCTCGCTGCGTGAAAGGCTCGGGCGAGCGGCGAGCAGCAAGATCCGCGAGACTCATTCCGCCGAGGCGATGGCGCGCCGCTATGTGACGCTCTACGAGGAGCTTCTCGGGGTAGGCGCGCGAGCGCAGCCGGTCAAGGAGACCGCATGAGCGGGGCGCCCAGCGCTCGATCCGAGCCGAACAAGCTGCCGGGCTTCGTCGTGTTCTCGGACGATTGGGGCGAGCATCCCTCGAGCGCGCAGCACCTCTTTCGCGAGGTGGCCCGCGAGCACTCGGTGCTGTGGGTCAACACGATCGGCATGCGCAGCCCGAGGTTGACCTTGGGCGATCTGCGAAAGGCCTCGCGCAAGCTCTCCCGAATGTGCTTCGCGCGAAGCCCCGATGCTCCCGTGCACGATCGCGCGTGCGGGGTGGAAGTCTGCCAACCCTTCATGCTGCCGTTCGGTCGGATGCAGATGGCTCGAGACTTCAACGCACGCAGCGTCCGGCGGGCGGTTCTGCATGCTCTTGGCCCGAACGGGCTCAACGACCGCGTGATCGTGACCACCGTGCCGAACGCCGGGGATTACGGCGAGCTGTTCGGCCAGGCACCCGTCGTCTACTACTGCGTGGATGACTTCTCCGAGTGGCCCGGACTGGATGCGGAGCTCGTGCGCGAGATGGAGCAGCGGCTGATCGAGCGGGCTGATGTATTCATCGCCACATCATCCCGGCTGCGCGAGCGATTGGCCGCCTTTGGGAAACCGACCCACTTGCTCACCCATGGCGTCGATGTCGCGCATTTCTCGCGCCAGGCGAGCGAGGAGCACTTGTGCTTGCGCGGCATCCAAAAGCCGCGCGCCGGCTTCTTTGGTCTCATCGATGCGCGAATGGATCAGGAGCTCCTGGGCTTGGTAGCGGACAGAATGCCGGAGATGGCGTTTGTTCTCGCAGGTCCTGTCGAAGCACCGGTGCGCGCTCTGTCAGCTCGCAAGAACGTGCATTTCACCGGTCCCATTGCCTACGACCAGCTGCCGTCTTTGATCGCGGGTTTGGACGTACTTCTCATTCCTTATGTCGCAGGGGCGCTGGGCGATAGCCTCTCTCCCCTGAAGCTGAAAGAATATCTCGCAACGGGCAAGCCGATCGTGAGTACCCCAATCGCCGAAGCGCAAGCGCAGGCTCCGCATGTGATCGCTGCCGGCTCAGCGGATGAATGGGCTCGTGAGTTGCACAAGGCGCTGCACGTTGATCTGGCCGCCCGTCGAGGGATAATCATGCCGCTGATCGAAGCGGAGTCGTGGGCCCACAAGGCGGCTATCCTCGTGGATCTATGCGCGCGGCTGCGGCGGAGGCACGGCCGGCAGGAGTTGTCTCAAATCCAGATCGACAAGGAATCCGCATGCTAATGGCGGTGAGGATATTTGCAACTCGAGCCCATCGAAACGCGAACCCGCGGGGAAGATACAGCAGGTGACAGACTGAATGGGACACGCATTTTTCATCGTAGCCCTCTCGCTCGCTGCGCTCGCGAGTCTTGTCTGCCCTTGGATCGGGGTGGTCTGTGCATACCTGCTCGTTGTGCTGGACCCGCAGGCAATCTGGTTCTGGGATTTCGCGGGTTTGCGTCCCGCCTTATGGGTGCTGATTCCTACGGGCGTCGGGATTGTTTTCGGACTTCTCCGCGGAATCTTCGATCCTCGCATTTTGTTCACGAGACGCAATCTCTTCATTCTGGTCCTATGGGTGTGCCTCGTTTTGTCCTACTACTTCGGGCCATATACGCAAGTCCAAGGACCCTGGCGTTTCGATGATCCCGATCTCGTCTTCAGCATCGTCAACAAGATGATGTTGCTTTATTTCATGGCAAGTCTCTGCATCGACACGGAATTGAAGGTCAAGACCCTATTTCTCGTGGTCTGCGGGTCTGCCGTGTACCTCATCTACTGGGGCAATCTACAATACTTCTCAGGAAAGCTGATGGGTCAGCGTCTCGCGGGGCCCACGCAATTGCAGGGCGGCGGCCTGTATCACGACGAGAACGACTTCGCGATGCTCTTCGTCGTAGCACAGCCTTTCCTGTGGTATCTGGGGTTCGCGTTCAAGAAGGTCATCTGGCGCTGGACCTGGTGGCTCATAATCCCATTTTGCTGGCACGCAGTGTTCCTGACCGCGTCCCGTGGGGGACTGGTCGGGCTCGCCGTGACGATACTTCTCATCGCCTTCCGCTCCAAGTACAGAATGCTTGGGCTCGCGTTAGTGCCTGCGTTCGTGTTCGTTTATATTTGGCAGGGAGGCGGCCTGATGAAGAGCAGGGCGAGCACCATCGTCCACTTCCAACACGAAAGCTCAGCGGAGACGCGAATTCAGTCTTGGCGCGCGGCGTCACACATGATCGCCGCACACCCCTTGATAGGTGTTGGACTGGCGTCGTATGGGCCGGCGTTTCCGGACTATTCGAAGGACCACCCACGCGAGGCTCACGATACGCTGCTCCAGATTACGGCTGAGTCTGGAATCACAGCCGGCTTGATGTATGTGTTGATTGTGCTCTCCTGCATCAGGTCACTTTGGAGAACAGCCAACGGGCTGAAGAAGCAAAACATGGGGCAGCGGGAAAACTTCCTTTACCTGATGAATGAGGCCACGTTGACCTCGTTTTGCGGCCTGGTAACGTGCTCTCTGTTCCTCTCGTTGCAGATCTTTGAGATCTTCTACTGCCTCAACGTCTTGGCGAATGGAATCCTCTACGTAGCACGAAAGTCAAAGATAGTGCCGTCGCCCTCTCCGCAACTGCCGATTGTAACTCCATCGGTGGCCGCGCCCTCGGTCTGACGACGTGAAGGTTCTTTCCTCGGACGCTTTCTTTCGGTGGGGGCTGAAGGAGTTCACGCACCTATAGTTCATTGTGCCTGTACCGCACCTGGTGCCTCCGGGACGGCGAGGCCGCCGTTGACCTTGAACACGTGGATGATCGGATTCGAGTTCGCATCTTCATTCAGCTGTGAGAGGTAGATCAGGTTATTTGTCGGATCAAATCCTGTGCCGCCGAGAAGGTGTTGGTCGGCACTCTCGAATGGTAGGTGGAAGGTCCAAACGCCGTACGGGGCGATCTGATAAGCACTCTTCGAGCCGCTCTTTACTGCAGCCAGGTCATTCGCATCGTAAGCCCATATCTGATAGACATAGGGATAGGCGTGAACACCCTTATTGCCGTTCGCAGGGTCGTAACAGGAGATGTCACCCTGACCCGTCGGCTGCCCGTTGAGGGCAGCATTGGTCGTTCCCTCTCCGTAGCAAAACGGCCCGACCCCCTGACGCCCAAAAAACAACACGCTGCGTGTTCCCGGCGGAAACACGACCCCTGTGACCTGGGTAGTGCCGTTAAAGAGGGCGCTTTGAGTTCCCCATCCGCTTCCGAGCGGCTCTGAATGAGGGTAACCGACGAGGACAGCAGCTGGTAGGGGGAGCAGGACGCCGAGCTGCGACGGGTCGAAGGTCGAAACCGACGGTCCATTGGACTGGAAGGCGATGATGTTGAGACAGCAATTGCCTGTGAATGCAGGCCCCCCAAAGGTCGCCTGCCACTCAGTCGGAACCGTCGTCATATAGCCGCTCACGAAACCTGGATAAACCGTACCAACTCGGAACGGTCCGGCTACTTGCGTTTCGTTCGAGAGATTTGGCGAGGCAACGAAGTGAGAGGTGCTCTGAGTGCCGTTGGCATCGTAGTACGAGTACACGCTAACGATTAACTTGCCGCCGAAGATAAGCTGGCCGCCTATCTTCTTGCCAACACTGCTCGCAGTGTTAACCAGGTTCCTTTCGCCGTTAGTCGGGTCGGCAAACGGTTGCAGCAAACTCGCGGTATTTAGTGCGTTCAAGGATGCGGTATTGACTACGGCAGGGATCGAGATTTCTGTCGAGAGTTGACCGTACGGGTCTCCAACTACGTAAAGGGAGTTGTCGGCCGCATCGTAGGTCAAAGCGGTTCCGCCGTAGGAAAAACAAGCGTAATTGGAACCACAATTCATCTGTGGAAGGCGAAAAGAGCCCTGATATACCAAATTCGACAGCTGCAACAGGGGCTCGGTGCTCGTCTGTGCAAGGGCGGAACATCCGACAAGGGTCCCGAGAATTGCGGCCAGCATCGCGAGAGGAATGCGTCTGGGCCGATATATCGAATCCATCGAGATCTCCCAGCGGGTTGTGATACAGCACGAGCAGGTTCGCCTACTCGCCCATCTGCAGCTCCGCCTTAACGAACCTGTGGTCGGGCAGAAGAAAGTGCATGTCGTCAGCGTTAGCCTTTATGACCGTATCCGCTCGTGCAGACGTCACAATTTTCGATGTGCGGAACGAGAAGAGCAAGGTGCGCGAATCTGGCCCCGGATCAGGCTGTCGCCTAGGAGAGTCAGCTGCCGCCTGGGAAGAACCCAAGACACCGAGTTCAGATTAAACTCGAATGTCGCGCGAAAGCACTCGTGGACGAGGCGCTCGCCTTCCATCCGGTGAAATGCCCGAGCCCGTCTCCTCCGAGTAGATGGCGTCTGCAGATCTGCAGATACATCCACGCAGCGGAACTCGCGCAGGCGGTCGGCGTAGACAGTTTTGGCCTCGACCTCCGTGGGGCCAAGAGCCCGATGCGCTGGGGGGCATTGACCAGCGGTCAGTTGGATCTATCCGCATCCGAGGTCGAGGCTTTTTGCACTCCGCGCCGCGGATTACAACGAGCCTCAATCGCCCAATGCTCCTTCGACATGCGTGATCTCGTGGGCTCCAACGTCGGGCTTAGCGGTCCGCGATCGCTCTCGCCCGTCTACATCGTCGATGAGATGCGGGATGGGTATTCCGGCCTTGACAACGCGCGGGACCGCAAAGGCGAGATGGAGGTCCCCGGTCTGCGCATTGACGAACCATTCGGGCCTGGCGGTGGTGACATTTCCAAGGATGCTCCCCGTAGCACCGCCACGCCCTGAGATCGCTCTATTAAGAAGATTGTTGGCGATAAGTAGGCCGTTGCTGCCAGGAAAGCTGTACTCGATCCCGTTCGGATAGCTGTCATAGAAAAAGACCGTATTGTTGTATACCTGCGTATTTGGACTGCTGATGAGTGCTATACCGACGTCCGAGAAGGGTGCGGAATTAGCTGAATGAAAGATCACATTATTTCGGATAATTCCGCCGTAGTTCGGGCCGGATGCAAGTCCAAATCCGATTCCACGGTCACAATTTACGATGTAGTTTCGTTCTACAGTATTGTCGGCCGAACCGTCCCAAAAGTGAATTGCAAATTCAGCTACCGAACCCCGAGGGCTTGCGATGTTTCGAAAGACATTGCCACGAACTATCCACCGCTTTGCGCCATGCGCGTCGATACCGCCGATGTAGTATTGGGGGCCGATGCCTGCTGTGTACTCAAACAGGCAATTGTCGATAGTGCCGTAGTTCGAGGTTGTCTGAGCGTGGGCGCCAGAAACGCTGATCTTGATCATCTGCTCGTAGGAGTCGCGCAGAATGCAGTCACGAATTATCGGCGCAGATGCCCCCTTTTCTCCGGCGATTTGAATCAGGTGAAACCGGCTCCGCTCTAAGGTCAGGTCACCTAGCTCGAAGTGAGCAGCGGTAACGCGTACAAGTGTGCCCACGCGCGCGCTCGGACTCATTCCGTCCCCACGAACAATCGTGTGTAGGCCGTCACCCGGGCGGCCTTCAAGGCTCACGTTGGGAGCGGTCACATCAAGGGTGTTGGTCAATTCGTATGTGCCCGGCTCAAGAATGATTCTTGTATGGCCGCCTGCCTTATCGGTCGTGGCTACCGCACCCTGAAGCGCCGCCACGTTACTCACGACGACGGTTCTTGATGTTGCGGCCGCGCTCTTGGTCGCAACAACAAGCACAAGGGCGATAAGGGCCCGTGCTCGGCATTCCGTTGGATCGGCTGACACTTCTGAGTCCTCATTGAGCGTGCGTTCTTCGGTAAGCTCGCGAGCGGGCCGTCACACACATCAGCAGGCTATGCACTTCGGTTTCGGCTGGACGACCACCTTTTGGGAGATACGGGAATCCACTCGATTTTGAGTTCCTGTGACATGAGTCTCCGCTGCTCCGCGAACCCTTGATTTGGTGCGACCTCGTGCGCAAAATAAAATCTGTGCAAGCCGTCCCCAAAATATCGCAGATGATCTTTCTGGCTGGCTTTGCCCGCTCTGGGACAACTTGGGTGTCGAGCGTCATCGATTCGCACCCGGATGTGCTGTACCGGCACGAATTTTTCGGGCGCCGATTTGCTTTGCTGGGCGACCAGTTATTCAGGAAGCTTAAGTTCGACTCGGGGCTCTCCGACGAAGACTATATCACTGCGGTTGGAATTCTAGCAGGCGCCGACGTTCAAACGGACAAGCCGCCCTTCTTTTCGAAGCGGTTTCGTTCACTAGGTCGTCCATCTATACAAAAGGTTGCCTGGCTCGTGGCAAGGACCATGCCGGTTCTGTCCCGAGCGTACGCGAGGTTCTTCACTCCGCGAGACTGTCAAGACGTGGCCCTCGTAGTGAAGGAAACTGGCGCGGCAATTTGGCTTGAATCATTCATGGCTGGGATGAGAGCCGATAAGCTGATCGTGCTCGTTCGGCACCCGTATGCGGTGATTGCTTCTCACGTGGTCGGAAGCCGAGCGGGGCTGCTTCAGACAGCCGGTGACAACTATCGGCGGTCGTGGTTCATGCACCATTCCACCAGAGCGAAGTACCTACAGGGGATTGAATGGGAGCGCGTAGCTGATATGCCGGAAGTGGAGTATCTGGCGCTGAGCTGGCGTGTTCAGAACGAAGAGTACCTACGGTTGTGCGCATCGTTTCCCCGCTCGAAGATTATGCTGTACGAGGCGTTCGTTTCGAGCCCAATATCGGAGACGACAGATATGCTCCAATTTCTGAATTTGACCCCTGATGAGCAGGTGTTCGGTTTTCTCGAGGCGAGTACGAGTGGGAAGGCCAGTGTGTATGCCCGGCTTGGAAATGCTTCATCGGAGTATTACAACGTCTATCGTGGAAAGGGATTCGATCCAGAGAAGTGGACTCGCACGCTTTCTGACGACGACCTGAAGCTCATCGACACTCACACCGCCGCCCTCGTCGGCGAATTGGGGCTCGATCGTTGGATGTCGCGCGGGTCACCGTCCGTCGGTCCCCAGAGCGGACCTGTGAGCGACCCCGTGACATCGGAACGGCTGACGTGAAGTTGAGCGGCTCACGTAAGCGCGGGCCTTGCGGGGCTGAGCCTTGCGCACGGTAGCTCCGAGCTGGAGAGCGAATCAGTCGGCGCTCCCGCCAGGGCTGATATGAAATTGTGAGGATCCTCTCTGAGCTGCCGCGAAATCGACTCGAAGATACCAAGGTTGTTTTGCACGTAACGCCACTCCATGCTCCGTGCTAGTCGCCACAGTAGGGGCAGGTTCCGAATTCGCCCTGCTATCCGGAGGGATGGGCGCGTCATATAATCGGCGTAGAATGATGGCCCGCGCGATGATGCGCCCAGGTGAAAGAAGACTCCGCCATAGATGCCCGCCATCAAGAAGTGAGGGCTGAGGTGATTTGACCTCAAGAGTTGGAGCCACGGTTCGCGGCTTCGCCAGAGGGCGTATCCATATCCAATTCCCGTATCCACCCGTTGTCCGGTCGCTCGCAGGAACGCCCGAAATGGCTCAGAGGCCAGTTCTTCGTCACTCGCCAGCAACCTTGGACGATGTTCGGTGAGGAACGCCCGGTTCATGAAATACCCACAAGGGTGGGGCAGGTAAGTGTCGAGATTCTCAAGACGTAGTACGGCCGCGATGCGGACAGTGTCCCGCATTTGAGAGAGCAACCGACGTGGCCAGTCTGGAACTATCGGGAAAGAGTCCGCGTCTATCGCGGCCACATGTGTGCAACCGTCCAGGACTGCGCTCTCTAGCAATCGATCCAAGTAGAAGGCGTGTTCACGTCCACCTACGCCGTCGTACCACGGAAGAGCGACGACTCTCACACGCGGAGTAAGCTCCAGTTGGCGCCGCATGTGCGGCGCGAGGCGATTTGCACCTGCATAGATCGTGTAGTTGTAGTCAGGAAGAGTCCGCGCGAGGTATTCAAGCTGCAGATCCAGCATCCAAGCGCTCTGCTCCTCATAGAAGTACACGCACGCGATGCCGAGCTTCATTGTTCGATCAATCCCGGCAACCTGGACTTCTCTGGGCTTTTTTTCCGAGCTGAGATCTGCGGCGCTCAAGGGGTCCTCTTCGAGTCACTAGTACGACCCAAAATTCGGCGCAGAGAGTCTCGTAGCCTTGCTAGTGAAAAGCGATAGGCAGCGCGATAGCGCCACTCAATCTCAGCGTACTCCTTGTAGAGGTGCGAGATGACGAGGTTTCGTTCGACGATTTCGTCCATCATTCGCGCGTCCGGGTTTCCGGATTCTGTGGTCGCTTCCGCGTGCCTCGTACGCCAAGACTCTTTGTCGTAGCCAAAAGCGATGAAGTCCGAGACGTAGAGCTGGTAGATTCGTTCCGCCAAATCCTCCGAGAGGGCCATGTCCGTCTTTCCAGAGCTGTTGCTGCTAGTGAGCCGTAGCCTTTCGGGAAAGCGCAGATGGTTCTGAAGGAGGTCGGCGGTCTTGTCGAGCTCTTCGATTTGTCCTATATGTGTATACGGAAGAATGGAATAAAAGAGGAGGTCCACCTGCCGCCGCCAATGGGGATTGCAGCTCGAGAGATCATTTTCGCTCGCTACGAACTGCAGGAACTGCTCGAAGCTCAGGAATCGCTTGCTGATCAATGGCGGCACATCGCCTGTCATTTTCCGATAGATGTACTCGTACCCGGGCTCGCAAGGCATGACTTTGTTCCGCCATGCCGATATCAAACGGGTATAAGGGTTTCTCACCACGCAGAAACGGAAGAAATCTGACGAAGTGAGGACATGTGCCTGAGTGGCATCATCCAGGTCAACTAGTGAGGGTAGGGGCACATTAGATCGAATGTGAATAAACATGTCCCGGCGAGTTTCAGGCTGAGTCCCGAGGCGTAGCTCGATCGGGGGGGCTGCACAAAGCCGCCTCAAAAGGCTCTTGATGGTCGTGCAAGCAGCTTTCGGTGTCTCGACATACAGAATCTTATGTTCAAGGCTTACGAAACTTCCGTATCGGAGTCGATCGGCGATCGCCAGCGCATCGAATCGGGGACATTTCGCGTGCACAAGGCGAACTGCGTACGAGTTCATGATCGCCGAGAGCTTGGCGTCCTTAGCACTCGACACTATTGCCTCTTGCCGCTCGGCAGACGCCGGGCCGATCTCATGGTCGAGCCAGCGCTCGTAGGATTGGCACAAGCCCGAAAGCAGTGCTCGACGCTAGGGCTCTAATTTCGCGTATAGCGCCCGGTCTCCTATTAAGGGGAAGCATTCTCACAAGTCGCAGGTACCGATCGCGGCAGTCCGCCGATACGGCCCCGATGTCATTGCCATGAGCCCCTAGATTCACAAACGCTCTGAACAAGGAATGGCACGTTGACGCTGCTGCGATGACTTCAGAGCGATCATCGACGACCTCGCCCATATCGATGTCTGTCGCGAGGATGCGAACAATGTTGGGGGGCACGGCAGTTCCCAAGAGTTCCTGCATATTTCGTGCGGCAATCTCACAATGCACGGCGCGCTGTTCGCACGATTTCGACCGACTGATCCCTGCGGGATCCAGACTGTAATTCAGAAGAGCAGCCGGAAGGCTTTTGATGTCAGCCACCTTCAGCAGGCGTGACCATAGATCGTAGTCCTCGGCATATTTAAATGTTTCCGAGTAGCCGCCTACTTGCATGGCGCAATTGCGGCGAAACATTGCGACGCTGTGGGCGACGGGTGTCTTGAATAGAGCTTGCCACCGTGCGGCGGTAGGGCTCAACGGGTAGCTCCAGACGTCGGATCGCGTGCCATCACGGACCAACTGCAGTGCAGCTCCCACGGCTCCGAGCCGAGGCTCCTCCGCCAAGACTGCTCGTTGCAGTGCGAATCGGATGGGCATCGATACGTCGTCTGCATCCTGACGTGCAATCAAGGCACCGGCAGCTTCCTGGAGACCGTCATTGAGCGCAGCGACCAATCCGCGGTTCGATTGGTGTTCGATGACTCTGATGCGCGGGTCTCGGAAGCTACGAAGGATCTGTCCACTACGATCCGTTGAACCGTCGTCGATTGCGATCAGCTCAAAGTCATTGAAGGACTGCTGCAGTACGCTTTCCACCGAAGCCGCAATTGTGCCTTCGGCGTTAAAGACGGGCAGGATGACCGAAATCTCCGGTCGCAACGTAGCCTCCTCGAGCTGCGCTTGTTGAGCGACTCCCGCCGAAACGTGACGCATCTTAGCGTATAACAGTCTCCGCATCGTTCCCCTTTGGACTTGACCCGGTTTGGTGGACACCTCATGGTTAGTTTTCGAGGAGTCCACAATGGCAGTCAAATCGATCCGGTACACGCCGGAGTTTAAGCGACAGATGGTCGAGCTGGTGCGCGCCGGGCGC
>Ga0335072_10000862_pt1 | contig 53079 bp, 58 predicted proteins | sample Lox_Sample_21_FD_206725 | JGI IMG/M metagenome (GOLD analysis project Ga0335072, IMG submission 206725) | Soil microbial communities from Loxahatchee National Wildlife Refuge, Florida, United States - Lox_Sample_2.1 | ecosystem: Environmental > Terrestrial > Soil > Wetlands | place: USA...
TCTCGTCCTCGGGATACTCGGTCTTCAGCCACCCGGAAATCTGCTCGGGCGACCATTCCAGGATCAGTTTACTCGCAACGACCTCTCGCAACCTCCGGTGCAGGGCAAGAAGGCACTTCTTGGGCCGCAAGGCCGACTCCCAGGCTTGGTCATCCGCCTCATGCGCTCGATAGGCGGGACGCCCACCATGGCGTGTGACCTCCCGGCCCACCGTCGAGGATGCCCGCTCCAGATGTCTAGCTATCTCACGAATCGATGAACCGGATGCCATTCCTCGCGAGATGTCCTCTCGCTCAGACCGCGTGAGGGCTAGACGGGAGCGACGGCGCACAGTGGGAGGAATCCCTCCGCGAGGCAACAACAAACAGCGAATGGAAGTATGTGGCTTGTCAAAGGCGCGCCCAATCTCATGCAGCGTCTCTCCCGTCTTCCATCGCCTCCAGATCTCGCTCTTCTCCATCGCAGACAGCCCAAACCGTTTGCCTGGCTTCATAGACACCACCTTTAGAGAGCTGACTCATATCAGATGGTGTTGCATCGACCTATTGAGACCACCCGCGTAATCGGACATTTCAAGTTGAATATTAGGTACTATTCGGCGCTCACGAGCGCGGATTCCAACAACGCTCCCTTCGCCGACGATTGCGTCCGCCACGAAAGCGGCGGGCAGAGCACCGGCAATCCTCCGCCGGCAACTCCGAGTCTGGACACGCTGGAATCGCTCGGTTGTGCCGCCCAGCTGAAGACGCATACGATGGACTACATCACCCGCATCGAACCGGTTCGCGTCACGATTGCCGATCCGGAGATGGGCCTCGTCTTTGGCCTCTCGCACTTTCGCCAGCCGATGAAGGAGAAGAGCAAAAAGATCGTGGGCGTTCCGGGAGTCACGGTCCGGCCCCTGCCTTACAAGCCCTTCGACTTGCGCGCCGCCCATATCTTCAAGGTCTACGGCGGCCAGATTCACGAAAATCGAAGCGACCGGCTTTGTGGCGCCCTACGACTCGAAAACCGGCTGGGAAAAGTATCCGGATCACGGTCGATGCAGGGGCGTGCAAACGCGTTATAACGAAACCTCCTAAGCTGGCCTTGCCCCGCGTGGGGTCGAATGTCGAGACCAGCCAAACGAGTAGGGACGGACGCCCTGAATCATGACCGTAATCTATGTAGTCACCACAGGTGGGACCATTGAAAAGGCCTATTCCGAGCAAACCGGCTCCGTCGTGAATCTGAACAGCAAGATCCAACGCTAGCTGCAACTCCTACGCCTTCCGGATTCCGAAGTCGACGTCGTGCCTTTGCTCAATAAAGACAGCCTCGAGATGACGGACACAGACCGAGCTCTGGTCCTGGCGACCGTCAGAGGACTTCTCAATGAGAACGCTCCGATCATCATCACGCACGGCACGGATACGATGGTTCAGACGGGTCTCTTGCTGCAGCGGTCGCTGCCGGACGTCAAAGTTCCCATCGTGGTGACCGGCGCGATGGCGCCGCTCGGTTTTGAAGGCAGCGACGGACTGCAGAACCTGACCGAAAGCCTCTTCGCCGTGCGCCTGCTGCCCGGGGGCGTCTATGTCGTGATGCACAATCAGGTTTTCCCGGTTGACCGGGTGAGGAAAGACCGAGAACTCGGACGTTTCGTATCGAGACGTGTCCTAGTATTTACTCGTATCTGAACCCTTATGATTGGCGCTCAGAGGAACTCTTGTCACGTCCTGGCATTGCACAGTGATCTTTGGAGGCCAGCGGCCTGGAGCCCGCAACCTCCACTTCGTTGTTAGGCAGGATGCTATGCCCGTGCATAAAGAGAGTCAACTCTTCAAGCGAGGAAACCCCGGAGAGATTCGAATTCCCGACCTTCTGGCCCGCGGTAAGTCGGGGTCAAATCCGTATAGAGTGTTTTAGTGTCGCTTGCAAAGCAGAAACGCCCTCTAATTCCCGCAATGATACCTAGATTACGCGACCAGAGCTGCGCTCGACTATGAAGGAAAAGACATTTGGCGCCGGAAATAAACCTATTAATTACATAAAGCATTTAATAAGATGTGTTACTCTCGGGCCGGGAGTCCAGCCCATGAGATTGCAAACCCAACTGATAACTGTAATCTTGTCCCTCGTCGGTGCCGCTGCCGGTTCAAACGCGCAGACTCAACAGCCAGCCTCACCTTCGGCGGTGACGTTGGCATCCACACAATCGTCAACAATCACCAATGCTCGCGTCATTGAGATGACAAAGCTAGGGCTGGACGATGACGTTATCATCGCTCGGATCAAGCACAGCGGGTGCAACTTTCAGCTTTCAGATTCTGACCTGTTGCAATTGAAAAACGCAGGGGTTTCTTCGAAGGTAGTCGCAGCGATGTTGGACACCGTGCCAGTGGCCGCTACATCCGTTCCCGAGCCCAGCGATGGTAAGGTCCGAGCCTTCGTGACAGACAGTCAGTCGTGGGAAGAGCGTGGAGGCGGCGGGGGCGGTGGGAATAAGAACGGCTGGGCCGCAGGCAGCTCGTTCTCTGGCGGTGCTCGTCCGCAAACCGCGGAAATTATCAAGACCCTAAACCAGCGGTGTCCCGAATTGACGGTGACCGATATTCTCGGAAAGGCCAACTTTGTTATTGTCCTCGATCACGAGGGCGGAAAAGGGCTTCTGGCACATCGCAACAAAATCGCCGTTTTCAATAGCGATGGTGATGATATCTACAGCGATTCGACACGAGAGTTGGGCAACGCGGTTAAAGATGCATGTACTGCGATGATGAAATCGTCAAGAAAGTGACCGAAGAAAAACGTCCTCAGCGCGCTCTTTGAGCCACGCCCTTGAGGCAACGAACTCATCGAGCGTCGGCTCCGCCTTTCTGGTAGAGAATTCGGAAGCGATCCAAACAAGGTGAGTTTATGAATCGAACCATCACTACGTTTCGTGATCCCGTTTCATCCATGTGGCAGCACGCTATTACGAACGCTGTTTCCCAGAAAACAGCCGCAGCCACCCCTCCTTTGGCACATACCTCGAGGGAAATGCGGCAATTTTCCACCGCGTTGACCGCGCTCCAACAAGGCCAGCCGGTTCCTGCCACCGATGCCGAAGGGCTCCCTATCGAAAACTGCGCGAAGCTCGCCGCCGAGCTTGCATGGGCCGTCATCACTCACAACACACAAAAGGCGGAAGATCTGCAGAATCAGCTGCAATACGGGACGTGCGACCCAGTCTGGACCCTAGCGCTTGCCGAGTTTCTGGCATGGAAAGCCTCCGATAAACTCATTCCTTACGTGCGGTATCAGAACCTAAATGACTTCATCATCCCGCTTCCTAGCAAGCCAGATCTCGTGATCGGCATCGTCGCTGATTGGGGAACCGGGCTCGACGATGCGAAATGGGTGCTTTCCGAACTTATGAAGAAGGCTCCCGACGTCTTGATCCACCTCGGAGACATCTACTACGCAGGTACGAAAGACGAGAACAACAACAACTTCCTCAAGGTCGTAAACGCGCTCGCTCCGGGAATACCCGTTTATACCCTCTCGGGAAATCATGACATGTATTCCGGAGGCGAAGGATATTACTGGGTACTCGGGCAGCTCAACACCTCGTCCGAACTCAAGAAGTATCAGCAGCAGGCGAGCTATTTCTGCCTCCGCTCAGCCAACTGGCAGATCCTCGCGATGGACACGGGCTATAACGACTCCGATCTCCCGACCGTCGACACCAACGTTACTCGCCTGGTAGACGGAGAGCCGGATTGGCATATCGACAAGCTGAAGAATGCCGGCGGCCGAAAGACAATCTTGCTCTCCCACCATCAGCTATTCACCGCGTATGGCGGGGGAGTCGGGAAAAGCAAAACGGGACAGAGCCTCGCCTACAACCCGAACCTTTATGCCGTATTCGGACCATACCTCCCGAACGTCGCCCTTTGGCTGTGGGGACATGAACACAACTTTGATTATTTCAAGCCGTACCTGGGGCTAGGAAAGGGCCGATGCGTCGGGGCTTCGGCGATTCCGTCGCTTGAGGATCAAAACCCCTATGGCCTTATCGGCAATCCCGACCTGCAGGGACAGGCATCGCTGCCACAGTGGGATGATGCCGGAAAAATGACGAAGCTCCAAATCACGAAGGATCGCGCGTATTTTCACGACTACGCCGTTATTACGCTTCGCTCCCCGGATTCACAGATCAAAGACTCCGAGATCCGATATTATGAGGTCGATTCGTGCAACAAAGGCGAGAGCATGTTGATCGGGGGCGAAACGATTTAGCGACGATTCGGCAAGATCGAGGGCCGGACTTTCGCCCCCCGGCCCTGGACTTAGGCTGTGTTCGCCGCGCGACCGCAGGTGGCTTGAGCCTGACCCGGACCACCAAGCCCGAGCGCGGAATCATCGATCCAGACTCAGATAAGCCTGAGAAAGCTCTCAGCCCATTCGCCTATGTTACGGCTGGTATTCATCCAGCGAGTATTCACGAATCGAGAACGCCCTTCTTTCTTGATCGTACACGGTCTTACCACCGCAAATGACCGCATCGACGATGACTTTCTTAGTTTTCAGCTTGGCTGCACAGGCCCTCAGGTGGCCGCCGCTTGTGGTCACGTCGTCCACGAGCAGCACCTTAAATTCCTGTCCTTCTGTTAACTCGTCCAGGGTCTCGCTCAACAACGCCAGATTGCCGTAGAGTATCTCGGCCTCCCTTGGACCGCCTTCCTTGCTCGCGGAGCCAAGGTTTTTCTTCCATCGAAGGCAATCGAGAACCATGCTGCCGTCTTCAAGCTCGTCACAAATCGCTCTCGCGAGTTTACGCGTTTGCGGTCTGACGGTCGACTCGACGACGCTGGAGCTGTTCGGAACCGGAACTACCGCAAAAGGTCCGCTGATCTTTTTCTTGCGCAAGTAATCGGCGGCAAGTTCCCCGAACCACTGTGCGGCGCGGGGAAGGTTTTCATTGGAGAGCCTTCGGGTTTCGCCTCCAACCGGGACCAACGCGTACTTATTCAGTTCCTTGCCTTTGAGGGCTTGAATCCACTTATAGGAATCGTAGTCTTCCGAACGCCAGCGGATGCTTGCATTGGCGAGATATCCGCACAAGCAGGAGACTGAAAGAGGCATGCTTTAGTTCGCGCGAATTGCGTCCAGTATGTCCGAAGTGTGGTTCAAAATGCGTGTGGTCGGATAACGCAAAAAGTCTTTCGGCCACCGTAGCGAGGAATCTTCGGCGAGCGACCTTGCGATAAACAGCCAGCGCCCAAGACGCGTACATTCGGCGGCTTGGTGCAGGCTACCAGATTTATCCGTGGCTTCGATTATTACCGTAGCATCGCTAATTGCTGCCATTAGCTTATTTCGCTCCGGGAAGTTGCTCGGGAAAACTCGCTTCTCCTCCGCGAATTGCGACACCAGCAAGTGTTCTCTATAGATCCTTTCCTGCAAGCGTTTATTTTCTGCGGGATATGCACGGGTGATGGGGGTGCCGATGACCGCGATGGTGCGCCCGCCCGCCTCAATCGCAGCCGTGAGTGCATCTGTGTCGACGCCTTTAGCAAGCCCGGAGACTATCACTACACCCGCGTGCGCAAGTTCTCTGGCGAGCCGGCGAGACCGCAGGGTACCTTCGCGAGAAACCTCGCGCGCGCCTACGATAGAAACGCAAGGCTGTTTAACTAAGGACGGGTCCCCTGCAAACCAGACCTTGATGCCTGAACCCCCGTCCCTAAAGCCCATTCGCTCTTGTTGGTCTTCGGGAATGCTCCGAACGCCTTGAATTAATTCGCCTAGTGTCGAAGTAGAGATATTTTCAGGCGGCACATAGGGCTCGTCGGAGTCCTTGTCGTGCTTGCGAAAGAGACTTCGTTTTGTAGCAGCGGTTTGCATTTCACTACCGGTCTCAAGATTGCTGACCCACGATCTGGACTTAGTTGAGGACTTCTGAACGGCACTCCGTGGTTGCTTCTTCTTTGTCTTGGGCACAGTCGTCACAAAGGAAATCCGATGCGAAAGTACATCGCAGATCCCAGCATGGATATGCGCCACGACAAATCACGCAAGAGTGATTATGACGCGGCTCTACAAGTCTTTGGGTAGGCAGTTCCGTGACTCCCAGCGGGCACTATAACAAATTCTCCAAGGAAAGACGAAACAAGTAGATTCTCTCTCCCTCGGGCTGAAGGTGATACTCATTGAGGCGAAGGCTGTTGTGCCGAAACGTAACTGGTCCCCTAGAGCCGATTGCTCGCGAGCCATTGGGACAACTCTGAACATTGATCCAGCTGCCGGTAGCCGCGTATCAAGCGCTAATCCGCAGCCGCAACGATGGATGGTGAGTCCGCAGCACGCCAATCAGATGCTCCTTTGTGATGTGCGTGTAACGCTGAGTAGTGACAATGGAAGCGTGCCCCAGGAATTCCTGAACGACTCGAACGTCCGCGCCGTTACGCAGAAGCAGGGTTGCAACCGTATGACGCAGCATGTGGGGAGTTATGTGTCGCTCGATCCCTGCTCTTTTACGAAAGGCCGCAATCACATTCGAGATCCCTTGCGTTGAGAGCCTGTTACCAGCAGCATTCAGAAAGAGCGCGGGGCTCTCTGCTGCCACTCGCGTTCGCGCGCGAAAATGTCTTCGTTGAAGTTCCAGCGTCGTGTCGTCCACAGCGAACGCTAAACGGGTTCTACCGCCCTTCCCGTGAACTCTGAAAGTGCCCTCCTGCGATAGGAAGTCATGCAGGTCCAGTGACGAGGCTTCGCCGACTCGCACTCCCGTTGCAAATAGCAAATCGAGGATCGCTAAGTCTCGCAGGGCCCGATACTCACGCGAAGACGAGCGCGCATCGACTACTCTTGGTGGGCGACGACGAGTTTCTCCCAGGAGTGCTCGAGCCTCACTTTCGGTCAATGTTCTGGGCAACTGCTGCACTCGCCCGAAACTCAACCTGACGCGCCAGAATGGGGACTCGTTCATGATGCCTTTGCGAACCCAATAGGAACAAAATACCCGGAGAGCGACCATCTTGCGCCGGATCGAAGTCGGAGAATAGCCCTCCTGGCGCAGATAGCCGGCCCATCCCTCGATTAGGCTCCCGCTGAAGGACGCAATCTCAACATCGCTTCCCGCGAATCTCTGAAACTGCACTAGGTCCGCCTGGTAGGCCGCGCGCGTCTTCTCACTTCGATCATTTGTTGCGAAATAGCCAGCGAAGAAGTCATTGGTTGCCTGCTTCAGCGGCATCATGTCGATTCGCTCCGGGCCCATTCGCCAAAGTGGCCAAAAACTCCTGCAGAAAAGCCCCTCCTTATACCGCATAACAGCCACGGGGTTAAGCATTTCCAGCGTTCGCCCTCGCCTTGCGAGAGGTTGAGGCACTGGCCCGATTGGACGAGAGCCCGGACTCAAGATAACTGAGAATTATCGTTGCCAGCTCCAGTATCGTCATACAGATTGAAACAATTCCAGAGTGCCCGCGATCCTGAATTGGCGGCCGCTCTCCTACTGTACGTGCGAAACACGTCGCCCCCCATTCGCACCGATTCCAACGAGATTGCCTACTGGCTTGAAAACTTCGCTACGAGTTTTGGGGACGAGTTCTACGTTTTCGGCTTTTTTAGGGATAACGAACTCGTTGGATACGCTCAAGGAGCATACTTTCATGCCGAGCGTTTGTTGGTGCTTGATTATCTCGTAATCGAAGAAGCGCAACGGAAGAATAACGTTTTCTTCGAGTTTGTTGATCACCTAAAGCGCTTCCTGGAGACAGCCCACCCGGAGTATCGCTATGCCATTGTGGAGGTTTGCTACGGACCGGGCCAAAAATACCCGTCGCAGGAGAGTTGCCTATTAACGAGACTGCTGAAAATCCAGGGGTTTCGCGTCATCCGGGCGAAGTATTACCAACCACGTTTGATGCTCGACGACCCTGAAAGCGAAATGCGGGCTGACTTATTGGTGTATTCAACTAGCGACTTGGAGAGCATACATTCCGAAACCTATCTGTCCATCGTTCACACCATCTACTACAAATATTATTTGCCCTGGCAAAGCATTACGAAGGACTCGCCCGATGAGTACAAGAAACATCTTGATCTTCTGTACTCGGGCATCAAGTCGGACATAGGCAAGAAGACCTCAATAGTGGTGAATGGCCATAAGGCAATACTCTCAGCGCCTGAAAGGAAGCCGGCCATGACGTTCCACCCGGTTACGGTTTTCTCCTTACAGGCGCTTGGAGTCATTGTTCTCTTGGCTGCTGTGATGGTTGGCCTGAAATTTGCGTTCAATCTCTCTGATGGCTCGCTTGTTCTCATTTTCAGTCTTGCTCTCGCATCATTCCTTGCGGTAGCCAGCATCCTTTCTAAGAATGCCCGAGCTGTCTTCGCTCAGCTTGTAATGCTAGCAAAGCACATCATTCGCAAGGGAGCTGTCGCTGGCCCCTTCTCAGCAGGCGATACGCCTAAGGCGAGTCGTCGTGCGAATAAGTCTGGCAAGGGTTCCTAACTAGAGGGATTAGGCTGAATTCACTTTAGTATGTATTCCCATCCACAAGGTTTCTATGTTTTTGGCAGATAAGTAAGTGGTTCGAGGCCCATCGTGACAGCACGGGAAATCGTTTCGTAAGACGGTCCAATCGGGCGACGACAGATGCTGTGCGCACACTATGTGTGATCAGGAGCACCCAAGGTGAGAGGATCTGAATGGGCACAGCGCGAATGGTGGCAAATCCGGCTGCAGAGAGCAAATTCTTGATGTATTCGGGTGAGTATACCCACACTGCCTCTTGTTGCCCGGCGAAGAACGTCTCCGCAACGGCAACCGGGCGCCCATATGCATCTTGTGTCAACAATTCGGCGCTTCGACTGCTTTCGAATTCGAGGACAAGATAGCCTTTCAACCGCAGAACGCGAGAAAACTCCGAAATTGCTCCGGCCGCATCGCAGTAATTGATGACACTACCAACACACAGGATCGTGTCGACTGTTTGGTTCGCGAGTGGCATCGCCTCAATGCTCGCCACGACCGGATTAGGCGAGTGTGCTATTCGGATCTCAGAAATGTCGAGGCTGATCGTTGGAGGGGGGTGGAGACCAAGGTCATTGCCCCCGGCACCTGCATTGAGAATGGACTGGCCATCTCGGATACGGAGAGAACTCCACGAACGCGCCACTTCCAGACGTAACTGCTGCTCAGTGAATTTGTGCCATTGATCTACTTCAGCATAGGCAACCGGATCGTTGTACCGAGCACGTACAGCTTGCGGCTCAAGCCGTGGGTCTCGATATAGAGCCAACGATAATTCTCAGTTATCCCAAGTTACAGGCTAATAATAAGCAACAGGCTGAATGTCGCAAGCATTTTCTTTCGTTTCGGGTATGCTCCTCCTGGGAGCGAGTAGCCTGTGGGTAGATGAGTTCCTGAGCTATATTCCGAGGTCCTGACTATCTAGCGTTGACGGGAGCACTACACTAGCCTCTTTTTCCGCAGGCTCCGATTAATTCGTTTGCAGATTCTGTCATGGGTATCGCAGATTTGCCCGATGACCCATTCCACGAAATGCACTGCCCCCACGACGTCGAGCCCAACAACAACGATTAGTTCTTCCAGCGTTAGTGCCATAAGAGTGCCTCCATGTATGGCACCGAAAGTCTGTTTTCTGCAAGGCATTGAACACAAGATACTTACAAAGGTGCTTCACTGTCGATCCAGATGCTCGAACAAGACGCCTCTACAACCTCCTTAGGGATGGCGACCCGCACCGGGCGGACGAGATCATCGAATCCGTCTACGGCTCAGACCATCTCGGCTGCGCGAGAATCGGCGCGCGGATCTACCACGTGCAGAAGAAGTACCGCCTGAAGATCAACGGATGGCACGATCCGGGGAAGTATCAGCTTTACTGGCATCAGATCGTGGGCCCTTCGTGCCGCCTTCCATCTTGTGCTTGGCGGCTACTATCGGCCAGCTCTTCTGTCGCTCCCCACTGGTTTGAAATGCGAATCTTGGACCTGCGGTAACAATGGCAACTCCATTTACAGCCTGCGCCGACCGAGCATTTTAACGGAAACAGCCCCGCTAGCCCGCGGCCCTACGTATTTCTCCTTGTAGTCCTCGATCATAAGGTTCCGGTCGAATGCAGCTTCCAATTGGCCGGCTTTAGGGAGTTCTTGGAAGTTTCCCCCTCTGCCGGACACGGTTTCCAAAAGGAGGCAGCCATTCGGAACAAGGGACTCTGTCAGGTAAGGGAACAGGAGCCAAGGAAGAAAGTCGACGATAACGATTCCGCCAAGCGTGCAAGCTGCGAAAGGCCATGGTTCCTTCTGCACATCTAGAAGCAAAACTCGAAGTCTTTTCCGGTCCGGCAAATCAAGTTCTTCTTTGCGGAGTCGCGACAAGTCTCTGTCGATGCAAATGACTGTGCATCCCATCTGGACCACGAATATTGCATTGCGGCCCGAACCGCAGCCGATATCTGCGATCGGGCGGCCGCGGGCCGACTCAACAACCCTTTGGGCAAAACGCCTGACGAATGCGGATGGCTTGAGTTGTCGGCGTATATTCATTTCCTGAACGGCAGAGTGACGCGCGCCTATGTTCCAAGAGAGCTTAACTTAGACGTATGGTTTGATGTGGTCGCTGTATCTATACATTTTGGAAGACGAGAAAAACCCGCCGCACTCGCTGCGCCTAGTGCACGCTCCACAGCACTCGATATATTCATTCTTCCAGTCGCTAATCGACTTCCGATAATTGCCCTCCACGTCTGGATTTACAACACACAGCTGGTGGTTGTACACCGACGCCGGCATCCCATATGTATTGAGTGTTTCAATCGCCTCGCTCAGAATGTGCCTGTATTCATAAGGATCGATCCAGAGGAGATCCAAGTTGGCGCGGGTGAACCCGGTAATTTCGAGACCCATCAGTGCAACGTGATCCACAAACAACAAGTTTCGACAAAGGAATTCGCATGTCTGTCGAAGGCGACCGATCGTCTGCTTGTGTAGAACGATTCTGACCTCGACCCTTTGGCCGAAGCGCTTCAGGTTAAGAATGCCCCGAACGGTTTCGTCGAATGCCCCAGGTGCCTGAACAACATAATCGTGACGGACTGGATCATCTGAATAGACGGGTATCGCTACCGTGCAGTAAGGATGACCAATCTTTCCGAATCGACTCGCGAAGTCCTTATCTTTGAACTTCCTGCCGTTGCTGAGGAGATCGACGGAGGTGTGCGGGAGTTGGATTTTGGCATGCCTTATTAGATCGATCAAACGGTCCCCGTACAAAGTGGGCTCACCGCCGGTAAAAGCGATACGACGGGCATCCTTTGGAATCAGACTTACCAAGTCGAGTGCCCTTCGGAGAAGGTGCGAATCATCAATCTTCTTTGGAGGTTGAGAGCACATCAGGCAATAGTGGTTGCACTGCTCGGTTAAGAGAATCGAATTGTTCGACGCCCCCTTGCGAAACAGCGTATTCATGCGCCGTTGCGAGCCGTCTATATGAACGATGTCACCGTCCTTCAGATAGTCGAAGTGAACTGGAACTCGATACACATTGTCGGCGGCCGTAAGGCTGGGACGGTTCGGATCATCAGCAAACACCAACTGAGCCCCGTAATCGGTGACATCTCGTGGGCTGTCGCTCAGAAGCGCGAAACGAGGCCGAATGGAAATCGGCAGATTCGGATCCGTCGTGATGGTGTACAGTGCGGCGGGAATACCGGTGGCCCGCTTAATCAGATCAATGTGTCCGCCAAGCTTTAGCATCTGTTGGCCCAATTCATAAAGAGCCGCCTCACGAACGGGTCGCGTTCCATGAGCGTGATTAGGTGCCGGAAAATGGCCATATTCCTCCGGCAGAACTCGGATTCTGGTTTCAGTCCCACGTGATCTTTGTGCGTCGCCCAATGGAAAACAGGATCGGCTCCGCAATAAGGTTCGAACGCACAGTCGTGGCACATGGGATTGCTGTAGGCGAAAGACTCCTCCAGAGGATCGATCAGGGTAGGTGATAAGAAAATGTCTTTGTACGAGTTTTGGCGAACGTGCCCGAGCCGAAAGTGATGATCGCCCATCTCGGCCAGCATTCGGCTTTCATCGGATGCGTATACGTATCCGTCATAGTTGTAAACAACGGCAGCTATGCCTATTCCTGCCGGACTCATCAAGTCGACGTAGCCTGGGTCACGACTCGTGAACATCTTGGAAAGGATCGTACTCGCATAGAATTCCGTAAGCGCTATGCCTTGCTTGTTGAGCGCGATTACGTAATCCAGGCCCTGGCGGTAGAAATCGAGCCAGCGGTCCGTGTTGTACCTCATGTAGGACCTTGTCTTGATCGCAAAACCATAGGGGGAGAGGGGCCTGAGAAAAATCCTGTCAAAGCCCTGACACAGATATTCGTCGATAATGTCCCTGACACGACCTAGACTAGCTTCGGTCGTTGTCATTAGCGCACCCACTCTATCCCTGCCAAGAAATTCCCGCGCCACTCGAATGCCGTTGATTGTTCGCTCGTAGCTGTCTCCGCCCGGCCGTGGCCGATTCAAATTGTGCAGATCGCCCGGACCGTCCAAGGACGTCGAGATATTAATTTCGTGCTCCGCGCAAAATGTCAGTATGTCCCGATCGATCAGCGCCAGATTGGTGGCAATCACGAATTCAATTCGCTTATTGACACGACGCCGCTCGGCTTCACAGACCACGTACTCGACCAAAGGGAAGTTGAGTAAGGGCTCGCCACCCTGGAACTCGATTTTGATAACGGGGGAGGGTGAGGTTAGCGCAAGGGCGAGTGCAGCATCGGCGTCAGCTGAGGACATGTCAAATTGAGGTCTATTGTCGGACTGCCGGGAAACCTGACAGTATTTGCAACTATGCTCGCACCGCAGCGTCACGACAAAGAGGTGAAGGCTTGTGAAATCCGCCAGCCGTTCGTACCTACTGCGTACTCTAATCGCCAGCAGGTCGGGTGCGATTGCGGTCGACTCATCGATCACGAACTGCCTGGCACGCAATTCCACATACAGGGAACTTTCGGGCGACAACTCGTGATCTATTAGGCGCCGGAGGTCTTCGTCCGGGAGCACCATAAAGTCGCCCGCAATGTTCGAAACTACGTAATCCTGATCATTCAGTTGTGTGAATCGGAAGGGCAGGAGGCGGTATTGCTGGGATCTGGGTGTATAGGAATCGATTTGGTGGAATTCACTCATCGCCGATTAGGCCAGTTTTGGAAAAGGCATGCGCAAGAATGAGGTTTCGAATCGGCTCCGTTTCCGCCTTCAGCTTGCGCCGAAGGTCCTGGTCCAGCACTTCCTTCCTCAGGCGATCGATGTGCGCACTCGCTGCCGGCTCCGAAATGCTGTCGCTGAACGTCAAACGGCAGATGATTTTCCGGTCGGACAATTCAATATCAGAGGTAAATCGGTCAACGAGCGCGTAGCATGCCGCCTTGACCGCGTCGAGCGAAAAAACGCCCGAGTCGAAGTCCACATTTACTGTCATAAAATACTCCCCGACATTGAACGCAAGATCCTGTGAGTCGGCCTCGACGCAGAAGTGATTGCTTAAACGCCTGAGGTGTGTGAGCTGTGAGACGAATGGGAACTGTGCGACGACGAACCATGGGATGAATGTGAGACGTGAGACGAGTGTGATGAATGAGACGTGTGAGAGCCGTGTTGAGCGGAGGGTACGCCGTCTGATATCTTCAGCAGCAGGGTATGCTCCTCGCCGTTAGTGACATAACTATGCGCGAAAGTCTTGGTTGTGGATGGTACGAGGGAATCCGGCAGCATTTCGGCTCTTGCCTCGGGCTCGACGTTCGCCTTGACAGCATTTCCTGCGAGAGCGCTGGCCGCGACGCTAACCGGAATGAGGAATGTGTAGAGTTTCATTTGAACCTCCACAGTTTTCCAGTCTTATAGACCTAATACAGATACTTGTCCAGCAATAATTTAGAGTGGAGAGCCACACGCTGTCAAACCATCCCCTCGTGCGGGAAAATGGAAGTGGATCCCGTTCTCAGAACTGCAGGAATCGCTCCTGACTTATGCATTTCGGCGGGCGCGCCGGATCAAATCGTCGATGCGGTGCTGCAAATCCCACACTCCGAAGTCGAAGACATCCGCTAGGTCATCCCAAGACTCGGCCGGAATCTCGGCTGCGGGACCCGTCTCATCGTAACTCCACCGGTATACCTGACTGCCCGTGCCAATGTAACTGACAAGACGAGTCACGAGCGAGTGTTCGTCATCAATCTTGCCAGTGCAGAGTAACTCCCCGATGATAATCGCCAGCATAGCAGCCTGAATTCCGTAGAGTTTGGCGGGGGATGCATACACGTCGCGAAGCGTTTTCTTGAGCGGTTCAAAAAGCTCACGAACTGCCTTGGATCTCCCCGCTTCACATGCGACGAGAAACACAAACTCCGGTTCGAAAGGCTGTAGCCACTTCCCCAGGGTGCGCCAGTCACAAAACTTGTCGCTCGGTAGCAGAAAGCGAGTGTGAAGACCTATAGCGATGGCGAGAGCAATAAATACGAGAGTGAGCAGAACCGACGACACCGGGCCGCTGTAGAGGTGGGCCCCGAAAGCGGTGACTGGCAAGACTAAGGCCGCGAAACCTATCAGCACGGAGCCGACACGCATCCAGCGCTGGGATTGACGCTCAGAGGAACTCTTGTCGCGTCCTGGCATTGCACAGTGACCTTTGGAGGCCAGCGGCCTGGAGCCCGCAACCTCCACTTCGTTGTTAGGCAGGATGCTATGCCCGTGCATAAAGAGAGTCAACTCTTCAAGCGGAGGAGTACCGGACAGGATCGAACTCCCGAGCTTGTCGCCCGTAGCCGCGGTATCAAATCTATTCGACCGTTGAACGGACGATACTTCCCGTTGGCATACGACTGCTGAACTACGATACGAATTGCGATACATGATGCGGTCGCGCACTCGCCAAGGAGGCAACAAGGTTCACGCCTACATTTCGATCTTTTTCGATGACCGGGGGGCAGCATGCGGTTTGGATGAAACCAGCAGTTTCGTGTCCCGGATAACTTCTTGAACGTCCAAAACACACACCGCGGCGCAAACAAGTATAGGTGTGGGCAACAACCCGGCGCCGATTTGATTCTCTTTCTCCGTACAATCGTAAAATTGTGTCGCATCTCTTGCGCTGACAGATCCGTCAGGTAAATGGTCTTGCGTCCGGTCAAGTGCGGGGACAGATAACTTTCGTGTTTAAGTAATACTGTAGTACAGTCCTGTTCGTTATGTGCGTTTCGTGGGATGCTGTCATGGCGATTGCCACGTGCGCGCTGGTCACTCTTGGCGTCGGCACGTTGGTATACGCCGGCATTCAGATTAGAGATTTTCGGAAGGAGGCACGGGTCAAGCATCTCATTGACCTCGTGACTCAATTCGAAACGGAGCCCTATGCGTCTACCCGCAGGCGGCTTGGATCGGCACGAACAGACGGCACCAGCCTCAAACCCTCGGAACTCGAGCACCCGCCGCCGGAACTGTACGATGTGATGAACTTTTTTGAGCACGTGGGCTTCCTGCTGGACGGAAACTATCTAGACCTCGAAGGTGTTTCTGTAGAATTCCATTACTGGATTCTTCATATCTGGGCGGACGCCCGCGAACTCATAAAGAAGGAGCAGGCGGACGACCGTATCTACTACGAGTTTTTTGAGAAGATGGTGAATCGGCTTCTAGAATATGACCGTCCTCGGACGGGGAAGCTCGACTTGCCGTCGACGGCGGACATCGAAGAATTCTACCTTGATGAGGCGCGCAATCCCGTCGGGAGTCCCTTGCGACGCAGAAAGCGATCTAAAGGGATCAGTAGCTAGCCTTCATAACGACAAGCGCTGGCCGCGCGGCCTCGATAGGTCACCACCGAAAACGCAAGCAACAACTGATTCATCAAACCTCGTGGAGACACAGAAACGAGTTTCTGAAGATGGCAGAGCCAACAAAAGGTGTGATCACTGCGCCATCCGCAGCCTTTCAGGCGGTGACGAAGTTCTGTAGGGAGCACAGCGCCGCAACGCGACTCCTACTCGTAGCCACACAGGACTATGCAGCCGCACGCTGTCTAGCCCAAAACCTTCTACTTACAGGCCTTGTTCTGGGAGCACAGGCGCTCGAAAAATATTTGAAAGCCTATCTGCTTCTCAACAATCCGAGCCGAAACGTTCGGACATTGAGTCACTCCTTACCTCGATTGCTACGGGAGGTAGACGGGCTGGCACCACATCTGTTGCTATTGCGCTTCATGCCGCTCGCGGAGAGGTTCAACGCTCATTATCTGGCGCGGTACCCGGACAATCCGGACGCTTCGAAAACCATGACAACCGCGGACATATTGGAACTGGATGAGTTGATCATCCTACTCAACGACAATTTGCCATGTCCGATTACCGTAAAATATCGAACCGGACTTTATGCGGCAATCACGTTCTCGCTCAACCCCGTGGCGAACGTCACACCGATTGAACACTGGATTAAATCTGGTAATCGCGCCCTTGGGCCTTTGCTCCCGCTTATAGAGCAAAATTATAACGCAGTGATGAAAGAACTCTATCCGGCTAACCGGGCATCTGGTCGCTGACGCTCTGCCAAAGTAGCATCAGATCATGGAAATAAACTGGGCTGCTGTCTTTGACAGGCTATTCAAGGAAATCGACGGTCCGAAAGGGAGCGAGTTTTACTATTCAGGCCCGGATTACCTCGAAAAAATGCGGCGTGTGAAAGCAGATACGCCCGATTATTCAACTTTGTTGGCCGAGAGAAAGGCGACGGGAAAGAGTACGACGCGCCGCGATTACTTTCGTGATCTTTTCTATCAGCTGGATGAACCAAACAAATCGAAATTTGCGTTTGCGGTAATGCTCGACCTCGAACTCCGAGGACATCCGCTATGCACGGAAATTCGGAGCATGATTGGCGGCGGAACGGCGGGACCCGAAGTTACGATTCCCGCAGAAACTTGGAACGCGGAACGCTTGAATGATTTTATAGGAAAAATAGAGACTGCTCTGAATCTTAAGCAGCCCGACCGCGTTCTCACTCTGTGCTATACGTGTATGGAGGGATTTTTCAAAGCCTACGTACAAAAACACGTACCGGCGCGGGCCGGCGTGAACGAAATCACCGCGTTGGCGCGGATCGTGAAAGATAGTCTTAGGGAGAAAAACCCGAACTATCCCGGTGAGATATTCAACGTGATAACTCAGACGGCTCATGCGCTCAACAAAATCCGAGACGCCTTCAGCGAATCTCACTTTGGTGACGAAGCCGATCTCTGGGCTGCGATGTATGCACGCGATCTCGTGAACACGCATATCCGGCTTCTGTTGCATTTCATGTGAACCGAGGCGGCACGCAGGGGACGCGATGGCCCTTTTTCGCGTCCCTATCCGCTATCCCGTCAATTCGCGCGGGGGGTTCTCCACGTGCGCTCAAAAGGCAGCGACGGGAGCGGCGCCGCGCGCGTTTTTTGGGCTGCGCTTAGTGGGTTAGCGGATCTGCGGGCCGTCAAGAAATACAATCTGCACGTATGGAAGCTTGCTGAACGCCGTTCTTGCTGCTTCAACGGTTTCCCTGCGCCAACTATTGTTCATAGTAGCGAAGACCAATTGACGTATCGAAAGGCCTTCCACAAGGAGCTTATATTTGTTGAGTTTTGCGTTTTCCTCAGTGACACTTCCGCCTAAGTTATTCTGAGTTTTGGCCTCGCCCACAGTGAACACCCCGTCTACGGAGCACACGAAATCGACCTCTACGTCAGGCTTTGACGCCTTGAGCTTCCAGAACTCGCGGTCAGTCGCAAAAGTGAAACTGCTTTCAGACTTGCTTCTAAGGTAGTCGAGGGCCAGGATTGAGACAGCCATTCCCTGCCTATAACCCTGATAGATCAGTTCGTCTAGTTTATAGAACCAAGCAGGTTCGTCGGGTTTCTTCCAGTTGGGCCTTCTATAGATTTGGCTTCGACCGCATCGCCGGCATTTGAATTTCTCGGTTACGTCGCCAACAGCAAACCAGTCCGCGTTGCGGCAATACGAACAGCCGAAGATAAATCCGCGATATAGCACCTGCTTGGATATGAGTTCGTCGATCAAAGACGTCGCTGCGTCGCCCGCAATCGCCTTAATTGCAACAAAGTCGAGGTACCTGCGGCGGTCGGCCAGGTAAACGCCCTTGCCTTCTTCTGATTTTGAGACGTCGAGGAATCGATCGAGCAATGCGTAATGCTGAGCGTTGCGAAGAAACCTGCCAATTTCTTCTAGCCCTCCCCATTTTGAAATGCTTTCGTCGGCGTAGATGCCCTTGTCGGATGGGCGGCATTCATAGCCCCGGGTCAACGCCAGTTGCTCCACGATTTTGTAGAGTGGCGGCAGATGCAAACGTGGTTTGACCAATATGGTGTCGATGTCTCCGCCGAAATACGCAACGTTTGGACAAAAGTACGCGGGCCCCTCTTTGCCGACTCGGGCTTCCTTGGTCGACAGCCCCCGATCTATGACTGTCGTCGTGCCGAGATGAAAATGCTTAGGAGGGGCATCCCCAACGACCGACAGCTGCGTAATGTACCTCTGTTCGTACGGGTGGTCTGGCGCAAAGTGCTTTAATTTCGGCGTGTTAAACAGACTGATGCTGCGGTCATCAACAAACTGGAGGGAGACGTCTCGCTGCCAGTTGTCTCGTTCGACTGCCGTCAGCGGGAGACGCACCAAAGATTCAACGTCGTCGATTGTCCTAATTGGTTCCCGAAATGTCTTTATCCATCTGTTCATTTGTCGAACGACACCGTCCATTCCGGCGGAATCAAGTGAGTGAGAGAGACATGCCAGTCCACCAGTGAATTGAGAGGAGGGCATCGCGGCGTGCTGGAGTCGACGGAGGAAATTCGACTCCGCGCGAGAAAAATCGGTGTTTGCATTGGCAGCCAACGCCTTTTCCGTGAGAGAGGGCAAGACCCAAACTACTCGGTCTCGCAATCGTGAAATGCAGTAGTACAGACAAAAGTCGTCAAGCGTGGTCCCTGCAACGGCGACCACTGGCTCCTGCCAGTCTTGGTATCGGGCGGAGCGGTACAAGCCCAGTTGGAGCATGGTGACGCTGTACGGAGTAACTCGGCTTCCAGGAAGGTCACCCGTAATGACTAGGTCAATCAACTGACCGATGTCATTTTCCTGGAACAAGAATGGCTCAGGTCTGACGCCGCTCTGATCAAAGGCTTGCTGGGCAACGGCGCTGAGGTGACCTGTCACTGCACTGAACCATAGCGTTGGCAGCAGGTTTGTCGGGGCTTGGACGATGTTTACACGGTCGGGATGTTCGGTGCTGCCGATGATCTTGGTGATATCCGTGAAAGGAAAGCGCGGCGCAGATGCAGCCCTCAATGCTCCAGCCTCAACTGCCCATTCCCGGAACCAAAATGGTGCGAGGCGTGTCCTTATTTGCTCTTGGAGTGCAGTCGCAATCCAAAATTGCGACGTTTGCGCGCGCCGGAGATTCTTGTCCACCTCGGCTCTCAGGGCTTCCCGATCAAGAGACGCGCCCTGCGAAATACTGGCGTCAACTTGCTGCTCTAGTAGCTCCGCGTACCGACCTGGGTTGTTCCGAAACAAGTCCTCAAGAGATTTCTGGTAATAGCAGACGTAGTCGGGATCGAATGTTTCGAGGAGAGTCCAGAATCGTTCGTCTATCTTCGAACCGTCCGTCGGTACGATGATGTTGTACGCACCACCCCAAAGCTGTGAGTAAAACTCGATCACGCGGAGACACGTATCTTGCCAATCTTGATCGCTCTTATCGAGCAGAGTCGCGATGCGCGCAGGTCTGACGGACGCGTGGATGGTCTTGAAGGGTAGATTTTCCATTGGCCTCAGCACCGCACGACACACAGATAGCACATTCACGTCGACTTTGCACCGAACGTGGTTGCAGCTCGCCCAGTGCCCACCCTCGACGGAATCGATTCGTTCTCAAGTCGCTGTTCGATCTTCGTGCTGAAAAGTCTGAACTTTTCGTCTACTATCCTCAGCGGAGACCTCGTCTAAAGTGTCGACACTCCCGGGTTGCAACAGTTCAGAATTCGCGATGTTATGGCAGGCCGAAAACGGACGAATCTTCTATGTTCAGGCACCGATCGTCCAGTGGTCCACTAACGAGGCAACCATTCAACTTCTGCCGGAAGGCTCTGAAGATGAGTCCTTTTTGGCAGGCCTACAACCATCGAGGGATCCCGTCATCATCGGCCACGGGCATCGGGTGGGAATATGCCACGTGGTGGACAACAGGTACATGTTCGAATCTGGGAAAGCTGCGTTCAGCCTGCGGGTTGCTGTGCAGAGGAGCGATTTCACTCCGCCGATTGAAGTGGCGCTAGGAAGTACAAGTGCCGACAAGCTCGCAGAATTGAGGGCCCGCCGGTTGCTGCTAAACGAGAATCCATATGTTGAGTCGAGAGACATCAACGCAATCACTCAAGAATTGTTCATTGAAGGACAGGATACGGTCATTCGAATTCAGCGTTCACCTTTCCCGGATCTCTACCGTCAATTTGGGTCCAATCCCGGCAGGTTTCTGGGGATCGCTTGGATCAGTGCAGTCGTACAGTTGAAGCTAAGCGCATGCGTTGTTGAGGTTGTAACGCTTCAGCTCAGCTCGATAAAGCTTGGTATCTCGACGCAGCTAAATGTTTCCTTCAGAGGGAGGAGAAAAAAGCAGTACCAGAATCGCCCACCATACGAAATGTCCATCGAAGGAATATGCGCCCTGACATGAAATGAGAGTAAGGCATCCCCCTTCGAAAAAGGGAAGGAGATGACTAAGCAAGAAATCTTGACATTAACATCCTTCGGCAAAAGAGTCGCTGAAGAAGAGGGCGAGGAATTGAGCGCATACTTCGTCGAGACGGATCAATGGAAACGAGTTTTCTCGGGCGAAGTCGACGTTATTTACGGGCCGAAGGGCTCAGGCAAGAGCGCTATCTACTCGCTTATAGTCGACCGCAAGGCAGAACTGCTCACTCGTGGCATCACGGTGGTCCCTGCGGAAAACCCACGTGGGGCGGCAGCATTCAAGGAACTCATAGCTGACCCTCCGACCGGCGAACACGAGTTCCGAGCTCTTTGGAGGATATACTTTATCTCGCTCATAGGCGAGGTTCTGCGCGAGTCATTTTCTTCGGATAAATCTGCACAGAGTGTGGTCAGCGTCCTTGAAGACGCGAACTTGCTTCCCCGAGATTCATCGCTTTCCTCGAGACTTAAAGCCGTCCGAGATTATGTCCGGCGTTTTGCGAATCCTGAGGGAATTGAGGCTGGGATAAAGCTCAACCCAGCAACCGGGCTCATGGAGGGACTCACCGGAAAGATAACGCTCAGTGAGCCTTCTGCTGCAGAGCGAGAAGTTGGGTTAATCTCGGTCGACACCTTGTTTCATCGTGCGAACGATGCCCTCCGTGACGCGAATCGAAGAATTTGGCTTATCTTCGATAGACTCGACGTCACCTTTGCTGATTCACCCGAACTCGAGAAGAATGCGCTGCGCGCTCTATTCAGAGTTTATCTCGACCTCGTTCCTGATAACCGGATTTCCCTGAAGATTTTTCTGAGAAACGACATCTGGAAACGCATAATGACGGAGGCATTTCCAGAAGCGAGCCACATCACGAGGACCATAGATATTTCATGGACTAAGAATTCTCTCCTGAATCTTGTGGTCCGCCGGTTGCTGCACAACGGCGTGATAATCGATTCTTACAAATTGGACGCCCAGCAAATGCTTTCCAACACGGCGATGCAAGTCAGCCTCTTTTACAGATTGTTTCCAGCGAAGATTGACCCGGGTCCGAACAAACCTGTGACCCTAGATTGGATTCTGAGCCGAACTTCCGACGGAACAAGGGAATCTGCTCCTCGCGAGATAATCCACCTGCTATCGTCCGCACGAGATATGCAATTGAAAGCCATGGAAATCGGAGCGCCGGAACCGCCTGGGGATCTTCTTCTTGATCGGTCTGCGTTTAAGGATGCCTTGCCCACGGTTTCAAAGGCTCGTTTCGAGCAAACGCTGTGTGCCGAATATCCTCAATACAAAGAAATACTTCAGAAATTGAGTAAAGCAAAGACCACGCAAACGCCGCAGACTCTCGCGAAGATTTGGGCTGTTACGGAAGATGAGGCGTTAAAAACCGCGAACAGCCTATCGGAGATAGGGTTTTTCGAACGTAGAGGAACATTGCAGAATCCGTTCTTTTGGGTCCCGTTCCTCTACCGAAGCGCATTATCGATGATACAAGGATCCGCAAAGTGACAGACCTCCCTCGTAATTTCACTCATCTCGTGAAATGCTAGCCAGTCCCGCGAGTGTCCTGCCAGCGTCTCGGATAGGGAACGCGCCGATGCTTGCAAGTCTCTGCCTCCCAGTGTCGCGTAAGGTCGTGCTCCGCCAAATTTCACCATCTTTACCGTCCATTTGGAGTTCCGGGACTTCCCATTTCCGGTAGACTTGAACCCATGGACAGTCCTATTCCCAGCCTGTTTCGCTACTATATGTGCATGAGCCTTGCTCGGCAAAGTTTCTACAAAGATCTGTCTACCTCAATGAAACACAACGAAGCTGACCATGCGCAAGCGGGGATGGAGTTTCTGTTTTCTAAGGCGGGCATTTGGATGCAAATTTGGTACGGCCTGCTCTACGTCGTGATTGAGGGCTGGGAACAATCAGGCCTCGTTGATGCTGAAATAGAAAACCTGCTGAAAAATACTTCGAATGTGGCGAAGCTTAAACGATTTCGTCATGCCGTGTTTCATTACCAGAAGCAGTTTCTTCCGGTAAAGCAGGAGGGCTTGTTTGCTCAGCGTTCTATGGTGGAGTGGATTACGACTTTAAGTGACGCGTTCAAACGGAAGCTGATTGAAGCAATGCATCGAGAGAGCGCGAAGCCGTGGTGAAGATAGCTGGAATGCGGCAGGCTGACGGTCCCGGGGAGGGTTTGCTTCGTTCCCCCCTCAGTCTTCAAGCGTTACGAGCATATGACGCAAGAATCTCCGCAGCCGACCGGCATTGCTCACAGCAACGAGACTTTCGATACTCTTGCGGAGAGCCTTGGCATCATCGTCTATGCCTTCCACAAAATAGAACTCGCTGATCGGATAGTTAAGCGCCTTCGATAGAGCCGTCATCATTTCAGGACTCGGATAAACTCGACCCGTTTCGACGCTGCTTATGTACTTGTTGTCGCTGCCGATCATCCTGCCCAACTGATGTTGTTTGAGATTCTTCGACTCTCTCAGCGTGCGAAGACGCTTTCCGAGGAGTCGCTTGAGGTCATCATTCATTTTCTGGAAAGCGTAATCGGATGGAGGCGTACAGAATCCCTTGATTAAATAGAATGTCGATACTAGAATCTACGTAATGCATGGACCAAGGAAACAGAGTCGCATCTCCGGTACGTTGCCAGAGTGGTTAAGAATGATAAAAACGCGACTTCTCCATACGGCGCATCAACTCCCTAGGGGGCACACAGTAGGCCCTCGAGAACCTAACTATCGTTCTCAGGGTAGGGCTTTGCACACCGCGCTCAATAGCACTCAACTGTGTTCTATCTATGCCGAACTTCACGTAGACATCGAGTTGGGAGAGCCCCGCTCCTTCGCGAATCTCTCGCAAAACATTACCTAGGGCCTTTTCAGGGCCTGATCTAGGTTGGATTTGCCGGTGACGCGGCATCGAGGTCTAGTGTGGCGAACGTGATGGGTATAAACCAACGGGGAAAACCCATCACTTCGAAGAATCAGAATGGAACGATGCGACCGGGGGAGGAGATGGATAGTTTCGCGTCAGCTCGATTTCCGGTTCTTCCGCTCTTCAGTCGAAAGAGGGCCGCTGAGATTTGTCTCCAAACGCCCGGTGCGGCGACACCGGAAGTCTCGGATGAGGCTCTCATCGCGCGCGTCTGCTCGGGTGACAGGGAAGCTCTGACTCCATTGTTCCAACGCTATGCGCGCCTTGTTCGCAGCATCGCGCTGCACATCCTACGGGACGCCGCCGAAGCCGAGGATCTCGCTCAGGACCTGTTTCTTTTCATCCAGAGGAAGTGCGCGGTCTTCGACAGCTCCAAGAGTTCGGCGCGGTCATGGATTGTTCACATGGCTTACCAGCGAGCGATTGAGCGGCGCCGCTATCTGGGCGCGCGGCAGTTCTACACTCACACGGACCTTCAAAGCGGAGCGGATCAGCCGGTCGGAACAGCGACCACGGAGAACGATTATTCCGCAGAAGCCGTATTTGGTCGTAATGGTCTAAAGAAGGTAATGGAAGCTCTATCGGAAGAGCAGCGCGAGACGCTGCGCCTGCATTTTTTCGACGGATACACCCTGGCGGAGATCAGCGGGAAGCTGGGCCAGCCCCTTGGAAATGTGAGGCATCACTACTACCGGGGCTTGGACAAGTTGCGGAAGGAAATGTTCGGGAGTAACGTGCGAGTGGTTGAGCCACATGGAAAGTAAGAGCGGCAACGGCAGGGCGGATGCGCGGTCGGAGATGCGACCACATGAGCAGTTCCTCGAGCTTTGCGCCATTTCAACGTCGGGCGAATTGACCGAAGAAGAACGCGAGACGTTGAAGGCGCACCTCGCCGAGTGTTCGGAATGCCGGCAAGCGTTGCAGGAGTTCGAAGCCGCTGTCGATGTCGGAGTGCCTCTGCTGTCTGCCGAGTTTTCGCGAATTCCGGCCGAACAATCAGCTGCGTTCTCTGAGGTGCAGGCAGAGCCAGTCGTCGCGATGGTACAAGAGGAGAGCAAAACGCTCGCGATCGCGCAGCGCAACAGTCATCGCCGGACTCACGTGGATTGGAACCTCGTCTGGCTGCCCTTCGCTGCCTGCATTCTCCTCGCGATTTCGCTAAGCATCTACGCCTATCGGATGGGAAGGAGCCGCAGCGTTCAGGTTGTCACCGCCCCTTCCACCGCCGTCGACCCGCGCGTGAACGCACTCGAACAAGAGATAAGCGATGCGGGGCATGAACGCAAGGTACTGGTAGGGGAGGTCATCCAGCGCGACAAACTCATCGCCGACTTGCGCCACCAAATTGGGCAACAGGCCACGACGCTCGGTGACATGAAGAGCGCTCAAGCCAACCTGCAAAAGTCCCTCCAAACCGAGCAGGCCAACAACCAGCAGGTGATGGCGCAACAAGCGGCTGCCGCGCAGAAACTCGACGCGGCCCAGGCCACCGCGCAAAAGATGCAGGCGGAACTCGACTCCGTACGAGAGGCCCGAGCGCAGGATCAGGCGAGGTCCGAGACTCTGACGGCGCAGGTTCTCGATCTCTCGAGCCAGCTTCGCGAAAGGGAACAGCTACTCAGCAAAGACCAGGAGCTTTTGGGACACGACCGCGACATCCGCGATTTGATGGGGGCGCGCGATCTATACATCGCTGAGGTGTACGATGTCGAGCGTGATGGATCGACTCGAAAGCCTTTCGGGCGCGTCTTCTACACGAAAGGGAAGTCGCTGGTCTTTTACGCCTACGATCTCGATCAACAGCCTGGAATTCACGAAGCCACCACGTTCCAGGCGTGGGGCCGGCGTGGGCCGGACATCGGCCAAGCTGTGAATCTCGGGATCTTCTACCAGGACAACGCCTCGAAGAAGCGTTGGGTGCTGAAATTCGACGATCCGAAGGCGCTTGAACAAATCGACGCTGTTTTCGTAACGGTCGAGCCGGACGGTCCGAGCCAGAAGCCGAGCGGCAAATCCCTCCTCTTTGCGTACTTGAAAATCGACCCGAACCATCCCTAGCGTCGATTTTCTTTGCTTCTCGGAATGATTCGTCTGCGCGGTGGCAGCGCCGGGTTGGTACAACTGTGGGTTCTCCTGCGTACGCTGGGGCAGTATCCGACTTCATCCGTGACAGGAGAAACGGCGTGCGATTGCGTCAGACTGCTTTCCTTGTTCTTGCGGGTCTACTGTTCGTCAGTTCTATTTCCGCCCAGTCTCCCAACGGAACGATCAGCGGATTGGTGCTCGATCCCTCCAACGCGGTGATTGCCGGCGCCCAGGTCATCGCTGTGAACGACGCAACGCGTGTGCAATATGCGACGAAAACTAACAGCGAAGGCATCTATGTCGTGCCAAACCTTCCGCCCGGTTCCTACCGCATTCAGGTTGGCGCTGCGGGATTCAAGACGCTCATCAAACCCGACATCGTTCTGAACGTCCAGGACGCTCTGGCCATCAACTTCAACTTGCCGATTGGTCCCGCGTCAGAAACGGTCACGGTGACGGGCGGCGCGCCGCTGATCGACACGCAGAGCGGCGCGGTCAGTACCGTGATCGATCGCAACTTCGTCGGGAACTTGCCGCTCAACGGCCGCAGCTTTAACACCCTTCTTCAGCTGACACCCGGGGTCGTGATTGCGCCCTCCAGTTTTAGTTCGCCTGGGCAATTCAGCATCTCCGGTCAGAGAACCGATGCGAACAGTTTCCTGGTTGATGGAGTTTCCGCAAACTTCGGTGTTACGGCAGGAATCAGTACAGGTGGAGGCTCCGGCCTGGGCCAGTCTCAGGCGTTCAGCGCCCTTGGTGGCACCAGCAGCCTGGTATCCGTTGACGCCCTTCAGGAGTTTCGCATTGAAACTTCATCATTCGCACCGGAGTTCGGGCGCACACCCGGTGGGCAAGTCGTTTTGACGACGCGGTCTGGTACGGACGACTTTCATGGCGGGGTGTTTGACTACTTCCGCAACACAGTCATGGACGCGAACAACTGGTTCGCCAATGAGGCGGATAAGCCGCGAGCCCCGGAGCAGCACAACGATTTCGGTGGATTCTTTGGCGGCCCCATTTGGAAAGACAAGACTTTCTTCTTCTTTTCCTATGAGGGGGCTCGGCTAGTCTTGCCCGGAACAACGTCCGCTACCGTTCCTTCCGAGTACGCCAGGATGTATGCGACGACGAACGAACCCGCACTTGCTCCGTACCTGAACGCATATCCGATGCCGAACCCGGGCAGTCCAGAAACTCCTGGCGTTTATACCGCCCCATTCACCGCAAATTATTCGACCAGGGCGACTCTTAATGCAACCAGCATGCGATTGGATCACACCTTCAACAAGGAGTTTTCGGTTTTCGGCCGTTACAACTATGCGCCATCGCAGATCGGCGTTTTCGTAAGCCCCAGCCTAGTGGAACCCACTACGGCTAATACTCAGACCTTGACGGTCGGAATCAACATGTTGTTTAGCGACTCGTTGTCGAATACTCTTCGGGCGAACTATTCGACCCAGACCTCGAATCTGACCGGCACTCCGACGGCAATTGGCGGTGCCGTCTCGCCACCTGCCAGCGCCTATATCGGATCCCTTCCGGCTTCTGAGACTGAGTACCTCTGGGAAACGTTCGACACCTATTACTTTTTGAGCGGACCGATCGGTAGGAACCGAACGAAGCAGCTGAACTTTGTCGACGACCTCTCGCTCACCGAAGGCCGCCATCAGTTGAAATTTGGGGCCGATTATCGGGACCTATTCCTGGATGTGCATCCTCCGCAATTCCAGCTATCCCTCGAAGCGAGCAGCGTTGAGAGTTTCTTGACGGCTCCCACTGCGGGCGAAGTGACTCTGTCTACCACGTCCTTGCGGCCGGCTCAACTTCTGGCCCAGGCGTTTTCCATCTACGCGCAGGACACTTGGAAGGCGGCTTCACGGCTGACGCTGACCTACGGCATAAGGTGGGAACTCAGCCCAGCACCCTCCGCTCGCGGCGGCACGCAGTTGGCTGCGTGGACCGACGTAGAGAATCCGGCCGAGATTACGCTGGCCCCGCCGGGGACGCCGTTGTGGAATACGCAATATCGCAACTTCGCTCCGCGATTCGGCTTTGCCTACCAACTGACGGATCAAGGTGATTTTGTTTTGCGAGGTGGCGCGGGCGTGTTCTATGACTTGGGGATGGGAACGGCGTCTATAGCGGCTTCGTATTTCCCTAACTCCGCCAGCATTATCACTCCTGGCGTAGAAGTGCCCGTCAGCGACGTTTCGTCATATTTCCCTGCGCTTCCAACGCTCTCCTCACCGCCGCCTTATTTGGGCCAGATCCATGGCTTCGCGAGCGATTTGAAGGTTCCGCGCTCCTATCAGTGGAATGTGGCCCTCGAAAAGTCATTTGGAGGTAAGCAAGCGATTTCCGCGACATATGTAGGGCAGGCAGGTCGGGACTTGCTCAGGCAAGAGGCGCTTAACCAACCCAACGCCAACTTCGCGAGCATATTTTACCCGACTCTAAACGACGCAAGGTCGAACTACAACGCGTTGGAGTTGCAATACCGGCGGCCATTGTCTTCGAACCTCCAGGCGCTGCTGAATTACACGTGGTCCCATTCGTTGGACAATGCGTCGAGTGATGTCGCGGTCGGCGTGTCCAACACCGTGATCTCCGCCGCAAACGATTATGCATCTTCCGATTTCGACGTTCGGCAGAGTTTTTCGGGAGCCCTCAGTTACTCATTTCCAGCGGCGAATGACTCTCGGCTGCTGCGTCTCTTATCCAGGAACTGGTCTTCGGACCTCGTCGTTGTGGCACGCAGCGGCTTTCCTTTTAACGGGCTGGTTTATCTGGGTTCCTCGGAACTGGCGGATCAGGTTACTCGCGCGGACCTGATCCCTGGCGAGCCTTTTTGGGTTTCGGCCCCTAGGGCTCCGGGCGGAAAGATCCTGAACGCGAACGCCTTCGCGGTTCCGTCGACTGTGCGGCAAGGAAACGAACCCAGAAACGACATACCAGGGTTTGGCTTGACTCAAGTGGATCTTTCGATTGACAGGAAGTTCCCGTTGACGGAGCGACTCAATCTTCAATTTCGTGCTGACGCGTTCAATGTTCTCAATCATCCGAACTTCACCAATCCTGGCGCCTACATTCAGTATGGTTCCTTCGAACTCCAGTCCAGCGAAATGCTGAATCAGGGGCTAGGCGGATTGAACCCAATATTTCAAGAGGGTGGTCCGCGGTCGCTGCAGCTTTCCCTGAAACTCACTTTCTGACCAGCCGGGGGCGGCCTTTGCGGGTTGAAGCCCGGCGCATTCCCTGAGGAAAACAAAATGAGGACTTTACTAAGAAACGCAAGCATTGTGTGCCTCTTAACGCTCTATTTCGTTCCTATGGCACCCGGCCAAGAGAAGCGGACCGAACAAGTTTCGGCGGCGCCTCTAACAATACCAGTAGTGCAGCGGTCGAATCCCCGCCGGATCACAATGTCGGACCTGCTGACCCTCCGTGATTGCGAGGGAGTGAGCATTTCTCCGAATGGAAAGTACGTTGCCTTTGTGGCGGGGCAAGCTGTGTATGAAACGAATGACTATCGCAGCGGTTTGTTCGTTGCGAGCACGGGTGATCCAAGTTCTCTGATAAATTTGGGTACTGCGGGGTTGCCGTATTGGGACAGCATCAATCAATGGGCCGGAGAAAACCCAGAGTGGTCACCCGACAGTCGTTTCATTACGCGCCGGATGCGGAGATCTCTCGCTGACAAATGGCAAGTGTGGCGGTGGGATCGAAGTGGCGGAAAAGCTGTGCAGCTCACCCACGTTCCAGGCGATGTAATAGATTATCACTGGACTGTGGATGGGTCTCGGCTCGTCATGACTGTCCAGCGAACTCGTGACCCTGAGGAAGTCGCACGGCTCTCCGAGCACGGAATCCTTTACGACGGGAAGATCGATCCGTGGTCAAGCTTCCCGATTGTGCAGGAGGTACTTGCACGCCGAAGTCAGCCTACAGAGACTTGGATTTACGAGTTTTCAACTTCCCAAGAGAGGCTCGCGAATCAACGAGAGGCCGCGTTTTTTGGCCCTTGGGTTAGCGATCTTGATGAGCAGGTGTTCGACATAAAGCTGGAGACCTTTCAAGCACATCACATCACGGACGCGAAGAAATCTCCGAACGGACAATGGGTCGCCTACAGGTACCTTGTGGACGATCCTTCGCAGTCGAAGTCTATCGAATCGGAACTGTTCTCTAAACCCGTTCGCGGAGGAAAACCCATCAGGTTGGCCCCTGACGATCAAGATTTCTATGTCGGCCAGTATTGGTGGAGTAGGGACAGTCAGAGAATATTCTTCACGCAGTTCGCACCGGACGGCCGCTCTGGAAAGCTGATGGTTGTCGGGAAAGACGGTGGGACGCCCACACTGCTCTTCCGTGACAAAACACCAGACTTCTCCGGCTCTTTCTCAGTCGACGAGAGCGGACGTTACGCCGCGGGCGTGAGTGAGAATAATACGACTCCGCCGCACATTGTAGTCATTAACCTGACGACCGGACAGATCCGAACGCTCGCTGACTTGAATCCCGAGTTCCGAAACATCGAACTGAGTCAGCCAACTCGCATTCAAGGAACGAACCAATACGGCGCTACCTGGTTTGCCCATGTCTTGAAGCCAATTGGATACGAACAGGGAAAGCGTTATCCGCTGATTGTTACCACGTATCGGAGCGGAGATTATTTCTTGTGGGGAGCATCGGGCAACGAAAACCCTATTCAAGTGTACGCGGCGAATGGCTTCGTTGTCTTGAGCTTCGACGCTGGATACGAACCGAACATTCGGCCAGGCGATTTCCAGACCAAACTACTTAGATGGGCATCTCCCACAGAGAGTATCAAAATGGCTGTGGGCATGCTTGTTGACCAGGGACTCGTCGACGCCCAACGGGTCGGGATCAGCGGCTTCAGTTACGGGGTGGAGATTGTAGGATATGCGCTGACCCACACCAACCTCTTCCGCGCGGCCAGCGGAGCGTCAACTCACGATCCATACTTCTATTACATGAGTGGAGAAGCTTGGCACAATAATTTTGCTAATTGGGGACTTGGGGGGTGGCCTGAAGGAAAGGCGAGGCAGCGGTGGGAAGAGCTGGCGGCATCGCTGCGCGCCGACAAAATCCATGCCGCGCTGCTGAACAATGAATCGGACTCAGAATATGTCGCCGATCTTTCCCTCCAAACATCCCTCGAGCAGCTAGGAAAGCCGGTGGAGATGGTCATCTACCCCAACGAACTGCATGTGATCAACCAGCCAAAGCACCGCTACGAAATTTATGAAAGAAATCTCGATTGGTTCAGTTTTTGGTTAAAAGGGGAAGAGGATGCTGCCCCCCGCAAGCGCGCGCAGTACGCACGATGGCGCCGGCTGCGTGATCGGGATCAATTGGCTCCAGACGCTATCCATTAGCAGAGTGGAAACAGACCACGCGGCAGGGGCGGCAAGCTGGATCTGTGAAATCTCATTCGGTGTCCCGCGCGAATGGCGGAAATGGGAGGCTAGAGTGCTGCGCGCATGGAACACCCGATCAGGTCTGGTCTATCGAAGAAATGAGAATGCTGATGATCGCCCTCACCTAGGCGATTCCGTAGAAGCGGCGTAATCTTTCAGCCACGCTGGAATCTTTAGGCGCTCGGCCCAATAAGAATGGATCGCGTCTTTCAAATCTGGAATTCCAGCCTGAATTTCGGCGATAGATTCCTTGCCCACAAACTTCAATAAGCCATTTGGACAAATGAAAACCATATCATTTCCGCTGCCGACTCCTGATGCATGGTTTTCGGCTTCCTTCAGAATGAATGAGGCGAGCACCGCAAGGTAATCATCTGGCAATCCATGCCGATAGAGGTATCCTGCGAAATAGTCCGAAAGGGTTTGCCCGCTACCGCAGGCAACGTATTCACCTTCTTCGATTAAAGTTGTCCTGTCCGTCCGATACAAAATAGGAATGCGGTTGTGTTGATGAGGTGCAATGACGAGAAGCAACGATAGTGGAGAGTATTTTAAATCCCTTTTATGTTTTCCGTGGATCGCTCGTAGGCTTGCTTCGATAATGGAGCGGTGCTCAATCAAAAGATTGCGTTTGTCAAAATTCGCCTTGTATAGCTCTCCGGTTATTTCTGCCCACGCATCCGCAACGACTGTGGTTAGTCCGGCCCCAGCCATAAACATTTCAAACTGGCGGAATCCCGCGCGCCGAATCTTCTCTACTTCTTTTATCGCTACGCCATCATCCTCTTTGCGATCGGCACAAAGCAGTATTCCGTTATTTCGGCACCTGAATGCAGCAATCAGAGTCATGGCTTTTGGCCTCCTACTCTGTAGCCGCTTGGGTTTAGGGCGCGGATAAGGGAGCGGCTTGGCGAGCATCTAAGCACGCTCCGACTTTGGAAGGCAATCGCGATGCCAATTTACAGATTTTTCTTCAGGCTCGGAAGGCAGACTGCCCCGGTGCCTACTCGTCAGCTGAATATGCGGGAAGTGTCTCTTGAGTTAGACTGTAGCCATCCTCGCCGGCTGGTCCCTTCACTGGCGGGTCGCTCCCATGCACCGCGGAAAGGACGCCAGTCGAATGAACGATCAATGGCTTTTCGTATTTCATCGGGTTCACCCCCTGTTTTTTGGCGTTCGCTTGCACAGCTGGTCGGGTCAACTCTGTCGCGAAAACGACCCATCCGATTCAGTTTGACTGTGAACTGACTCCGAGTGATGAGCCATCGATTGACGAACCTCCCTCGGACGTTCCCAGGCCCCTGGGCAGCGAGAATGGGATGTTGGGGTGCTCGGTGCCTGGAGCACCCTAGCCGACTCGGTTTCGTTACTCGTCGGCTTCATATGCAGGGATTGTCTGTTGAGTTGTGCTGTGTTGGTCCGAGCCGATTATCCCCTTCGTCGGCGGATTGCTCGAATGAACTGCGGAAAGAGCGTCGGCCGAACGAACGATCAGCGGTTTTTCGTATTTCATTGTGTTCACCCCCTTTCTCTTTGGTGTTCGCTCATATCTGCTTAGGTCAGGCCCTGAGCACAACGGAGGCTAGGGTGCTAGGCGCCTGTGACACCCTAGCCATGTTGATTCCATTACTCGTCCGCTTGATATGCGGGGGTTGACTGCTGGTTTAAGCTCGAACTGTCCGAGCCGCCGTCTTCTTTTCCGCCCAGAACAACAGAAACAGCGTCGCCCAAATAAACGATTTGCGGTTTTTCGTATCTCATCGTGCTCACCTCCCTTCTCTCTTGACGTTTACCTGCACGCTTCTTCATTGAGATCTCATTGCGAAAGCGGTTGCGCCAACTTGTCCTGAACGCAAAACAACGGAGAGGGATAGTCCGTCACGGAGGAGCCTCCCTCTGTTCCAGGCTCTTGGGGGGGCAGAATCAAGAGGCCAGGGTGCGCGGCGCCTGCGACACCCCAGCCCGGTGTTTTTGCTACTCGTCCGCTTCATATGCGCCGACTGTCGCATAGATTTCGTTGCCGCCGTCCATGCCTGCCGGTCCCTTCGTCGGTGGATCGGTATGTTGAACCGCGGAAACAGCCGGAGTCGAATGAACGACTAATGGCTTTTCATATTTCATTGAGTTCACCTCCTTCCGTTCTTGGCCTTCGCCTGCGCACAGCAGCCTAGGTCAGCTCTCTTGCGAAAATGACTGAGCCAATTCGGCTCGACTCCGAAGCAACTCAGATTGAACCGGCATCGACGAGCCCCCCTTCAGTACCCCCCAGCCGCTGCTGTTTCTTAACCAGAACTCGACACTGAGCGTGCGCAAGACAGGGACCATCGGAACCTCCTGCCCTTCGTGGGCACGTCTCAAGGTCTCCAAATAGGACCTTGGCTCAACAATCTCGAGTGAACTGCTGACCAGATGTTCGCCTAGCTCCGTCAAGCGTGGCCAGTCTGCGGAAACGGCTTTCATCGGGCCTCGGACAACGAATGCCTTCCGTTTCCTGTTCAAGAGTTCGTCCGGGACGGTTCCTGCCAGCGCTCGGCGGACCAAGGAGCGGCGTTGCCCGGGGCGGACGACCTGTTGCCGCGGAATGGCGTAGATGAATTCAAGCAGGTCGCGGTCGAGATAGGGATAGCGTTTCTCATAGGGTGGCTTTGCCGGCAGAACCGAGCATGCGAGCTGCCTTCGCAGCGCATCTAGCGTGGACACGTTCTCCTGCAAGCTCGGCAGTGGACCGAAGAGGGTCACCCTCGATGGATACCCTGTGAGCGCGGTGTGTTGACGCTTGACAAAGCTTGACTGCAGCCAGGCAGCGGCCCGAATTTGTTGCGGCGCGCATACGAAGAAGGGAGGGAAAAATCCTTGTGCGGCTGCGAAGAGCAGATGAAACCAAGGCTTCCTCTTGTTCAACGCCCAGACTTTCAGTTGTCGCGCGAGCGCTCGGAATCGTGCTCTTGCGAGCAAGTCCATCAGTTCCGGGATGGGTGTTGGCACGCCGCCAGTAATCTCATCTCCACCGACACCGGACAGTACGACGCGATTGCCGTGGGATGCCATGCATGCCGCAAATTGCCGGCTGGACTCGGTGCCGCGGCCGCCAGAACCGGGCGTCGCCACGAACGTGTTGCTCTCGAATCCGAAGCTGAATGGCTCTTGCGTGCTTACATCGATGTGGCAGCCAGTGCGGCCGCGCTTTTCTTCGACCTTCGTGAAATAGGGGCGCTCGTTCCAATTGGGTTCCGAATCGTCGTAGTAAGAGAGAGTATCGAGCCGTGGAGTTTCGGCCATTCCGCGGGCGATGATCGTGTCAGCCACGCAGACGATGGACGAGGAATCCATCCCGCCGCTCAGTTCGGCGAGGACGGGCGTGTCGGAGCGGAGTCGCCGCCGGACGGCTTCTGCGAAGAGGGTGCGGAAGTGCTCTTCATATTCCGCGTCCGCACAGTAGCAGATCTTCTTAGTCGGATCGAAATCCCAATACTTGCTGACAGCCTGCCGGCCGCGCTCCAAACGCACAAAGCAGGACGGCGGCACCGAATCAATTCCAACGTAGGGAGTGAGATGGGCAGAGGGGAAAAACGAGAGCCACCCTGCAATGTATTCTTCCTCGAGATCAAAGGTTCTTTCCGCGAACAGCACAAGGGGATCGAGGATGGTGCACCAAGTCACTTTATCTTTCTCAACCGTGTAGTGGAGATGGCGCGTCCCGACGAGATCCTTGGCTAGAACGAGCGAGCGTTCGCTCGGGTTCCATATGGAAACGGCCCAATCACCAATGAGTCGCCCAAAGCAGCGGGTTCCCCACTGTTGATAGGCCGCAGCCACGATCGAAACATCTGTCGAGCCGGCCGAAAGACCGCCGTCGAGCAAACCAATGAGTTCGGCACGGTTGTCGAGTCGTCCATCCCAGGTGACAACGGCGCCTGAGGCCGAGAGATGCGGCTGATTCTCCAGGCGCGATTCCTTCGTCGTGTGCAGAGCATAATAGAGAACGTCTACGCCTCCGCCGGAATGAGACGTCTCTCCGTCTGGACCATATGGAGAAAGGATTTTGCGCACCTTTGCGAGGTACTCCGGAGTGGCTGGCGCACCATCGAAACTCCATTTGCCGAACTGCACGCTCATAATTGACGACCTCACTGTTGAGAACGGTGCATTCAGCACCGATCGAGCACGGAATACATTTCAGGCGTGTAAGGTCTGTCGTTGACGACGAGGCCGCCAATTTCAACCCACGCGTGGGATTTGAATGGCAGTTGTTGCGCCCCAATCACCATTTGGGCGGCCACACCGTGTCGCCTCAGCAAGCAAGTCGTGGCTGCGGACCGCTGGAGACACAGAACCTCTTTCCGGTACCAGATGCAGGCCATGTTAACTGCGGAGCAAATGCGCTCAACGGCGTCAGCGGACGGCGTTTTGGAGCCGATTGGGCACTTGCGAACGCGCCGATAAAAGTCGGCAAAATTGCCGCGTGCGAGGTACACGTCGAAAAGCATCAGGTTCCAATACGCCTTCAGGAAAAGAAACGACATAGCTTCACTCTCCGCCTCCACAAGGCACCTGCAGTTGGTCACAAAGAAATGCCATTCGATCGGTTAGCGCCTCGATTCTGTGGCTCAACGGAAGAACAGGAGAATGGCCGCGAAAGGGGCTGTAGTCGAGCAGGATAGGGTATTGCGACGAGTTCGCTGCCTGAAGGCGAGCGGCCATCTTCCGCGCGTGTAACGAATTGCAGTTCTGGTCGGCGTCACCCGAAACGATCAGCGTTGCAGGGTACGCGACTCCGCTGTGGACTTGGTGGTATGGCGAATAGCGAACGAGTGCGGCGAAATCCTCGGGGTCTTCAACCGTGCCGTATTCCTCACGCCACAGATGGGCGTTGTCAAACAGATGGTAGCGAAGCATGTCCAGCACCGGGACCATGCATACAGCCGCACGAAAAAGATCGGGCCGCTGTGTAAGGGCGGCGCCGACGAGCAGGCCGGAATTGGAGCCTCCGAAGATGGCGAGTCTTGCCGCTGTCGTCCTGCCTGTCGCGATGAGCCATTCCGCAGCGGCGAGAAAATCATCGTAAGCGATTTGCCGATTGCATCGCCTGGCTGCGTGATGCCATTCGGTTCCGAACTCGGATCCTCCCCGGATGTTGGGTAGGGCGAACAGACATCCTCGCTCGACGAGGAACGCCACAAAAACACTGAACTGTGGCGTCATCGCAACGCCGTAGCCTCCATAGGAGGTCATAATTATCGGATGACATCCACCCTTAAGCACATCCCGCCGGCCCATCAGGAACATGGGGATTTGAGTCCCATCCTTCGATGCATAGGCGACTTGTCGGTAAGCATAAGCGTCGGAGTCGAAGGGAACCTTTCTTTGCGCCCAGAGCTCGAATCGGCAACTTCGTACAGAACACAGAAGCGTCGCGGGCGGCCGTGTGAACGACTCAGTCTCGATCATCAACTCATCGCTGTTTGGCGATGCGGCGACAAAGCGGACGGTCCTTCCGCCGGTCCGAACTGGCCATTCATCTGTCTTGTTGCCGTTGAGATCAAAGACGGACACAAGAGTCTCAGCTTGGCGAATGTATGAAACCACGATGCGGTCGGCGACAACGGCCCACTGCTGAATTCGGCTCTTGTTTTCCGGGACGATGTCGGTCCATTCGGCATCTAGGTTCTCGCGAAGGCCGAGTTCGACGATCCGAAGATTCGGCGCGGCGCGGTCGGTGATCGCTAGAATCTTGTCCTCTATGAACGTGGGGCCAATTCGGAATTCGGTATCGGCCAGAACACATCGGGGGTTGCTCTCTCCCTCGAGCCGTTTAAGATAAAAGCTGGTGAGCGTTTTCTCGAGCATTTTGTGGACGAGAAAGCCCAGACGAGTCTTATCAGCGATCACACCCAGCCGAATCTTGTCGCTTTCGCCGGCAGAGAATACCTCCCGGTCCTCCGAAAACTGCGTGCCCAGTGCATGTCTGTACACGGCACGACGCGAAGGTGTTTTCGAATTCAAGGCTTCATGGACGTAATAGAAGCTCTTCCCGTCCTGAGCGAAGACAAAACCACGGAGGTATCCCCGCGGAAGAACATCCGGAAGCGCCCGGCGCGCGTCTACGTCCAGAATCTCAAAGGTTCCCGTGCGCTCCCCTCCTTCCTTGATTTCGTAGAGCAGAAGTCGGCCGTCGGGCGAAGCCCGCAGCGGCTTAACGGCCAAATACTTTCCGCTCCCGCGCGCGGAAGGATCGACGAGAAGCTCATCTACGCCATTGACAGCTTCGCGCATGTAGATGCATGGCTGCTCCCGCTCAGCAAGGCGTTTCCGAAAGAAGTACCGCTTGCCGGCCTTTTGCAGCGAGTCGTAGGTGTCGACCGCCAGGAATTCGCGAATGCGTTTTCGAATGCGGTCCCGCCCGGGAATATTGTCGAGATAAGACCGCGCATAGATTGTTTGCTCTTGAATCCATTCGCGAGTGCGTGCCGAATTCTGGTCTTCGAGCCAGCGATACGGGTCCGTCACAGGCACGCCATGAATAACTTCCGTGACAGGCGCAATCGGCGTAACGGGCGGAGATGAAATCAGCTCAGGCACAGTTCGCTCCTCTCCGCAGTGCGAACCGCTTCGCGGTACATACGCCGCGTCAGACTTCGGAAATAGCCCGAACGCTTGGGATCGCGGACGAGGTCCGGCGAGCGCCACGAATCGCTCGCCAGGGCGTAGGCAAACACGGCGACGATCGGAGAAAGCGTCAGTGCCCGCCTTAATTCCTCCGGGGAGCAGAAAGACGCCCAGGGGCGGAGATACGCGGCAGAGAGACATTCGCTCGCTGCGGGTGCTTCGATTTCCCTGCGAACCATGTGTTCCCGCAGGTATTCGAAGGTCAGCAGCGGATTCGTGATACACCCCTCAGCCCAATCGAGAAACACACAGCCTTGTTCGGACACCAGAACGTTGCCGGGATTGAAGTCGAGGTGACCGAGAGTATTCGGAAGGTGGAAACTCTCAAGGAGTGCACAGGACTGCTTGAGTTCCTCGGCGAGGCTGCGGATCTCGGACTCGATAAGCGGCGCCGGAGTCAGCTTTTCCTGCGCCGTCATCAGTTCGCTCACGCGGGCAAGGAATGGGCCAATCTGTTCTGCAAGGTTTGGCAGCCGCAGGTCCCTAAGCCCGACCGCTTCGAGCAGTTCAGTCGTCTTTCCTATGGAAGCGATTTGAAGCTCCGCGAGTTCTTCTGCCGCGCGTCTCCACGCCGGGAAATCTCCCGTACGATCGAGCGATATGCAGGGAACTTCTGTCGATAGCCAGCCATTCCAGCGGTGGTGCACGCTAAGGATTTGGGGAACGTAGTGCGGAAAGTGCTTCGCCAAAGCAACCGTCACATGCAGTTCGTGGGAATTCGGTTCTCCGGTGGCTTTGAACCAGACAGCCCCGCCATCGGTTTCGAGACGGATTAGGCTGAAGGTCGGGCTTGCGTTCAACTGGTGGAAAGCGCCAGTAAGCCGAAGTCCCAATGGAGAGAGCTGTTCCTGGGTCCAGCTGAGGAGTTCGGCCAACCAGCCCGGTCGCGCAAACGACCCAGCTTCCTTGTTTGTGGCGTAGGTGCTGAGTTCCTCGATCGCATCCTGGACCAGTTGAGCTTCACTCGCTTCGATGTGATGTTCCACTTCAACACCAGGAAACCAACGGGCGCCACTCGCCGTGTTGTCGGTTTGCCGCACTGATTCCAGGACGGCGCACTTCGCTTTTCCGTCCCGCCCGCGGTTCGAAAGTTCTGGAATCAGCAAACAATAGGCTTCAACTCCCAGCGCTCTGTCGGCCTCCTGGGTCAACTGTTCTGCTAAGCGATGGTGCGGATGAATCTCGACGCTAGGTATGGCCCACCCGGAACCGCATGGCGAAAGAAGAATCTCCGAAGCATCCTGTCGAGTGACGATCAGATGATACGTGTTGATTTCGAGAGGGAGTGACTCCATGAGAGCCTCCTCTTGGTTGCTCTTCCTTACGTGACGTTCGCGCTGCGGGCCGGCTGCAGGATGTGGTGCTTGTGCAGAGTTTCGATGAACTCCATGACATCCGCGCGCACAATCTCCCTGTTCATTCCGTAATCCCGGCTGATCTCGTCTGCTATGTGGGGCTCGTCGTAGCCTCGTTGCATCAGTTCAAGAACCTTGGCCCCGACCAGATTCAGGCAGAACATCTGGCCGTGATGGACGTCCAGGACAACTGCTCCGTCCTGAGTTCGTGTGCTCCGGATTGTGTCGGAGACTCTGAACATGAGTCGATTTCCCTTGATTGTTCTCTTGAGTTCCGCTGTTTGAACCGCGAATGTCGCTCCAAATCGACATGAAGTCCACTCGAAGCCGTTCCTGTTCGCGGAGAGGCCCCAGCGACCACCAAGGATTGTGAGCTCAGTGAGATGGAACGCGCCCGTTTTCTAAGTATCCGGAAGATTGTTCGGATTTGCGTCTTAGCTGAATCACCGGGGCAGGATGCCCCCACGGAAAGATGGGGAATGAAAGGGGTTGTTCGATTCGAGCGTTGGAGAAAAGGGCCGCGGTCTTTGTGGTGTGTTTGCCTTCTACGCCCGCTTGTCCATCAACGTTCTTTCGCCGATCAGCGTGACGGATATGAACTTCTTCGCGCGCAGGTTCAGGTCGGGATGTTCGGTGGCATTCAGAACCTTTCGGAATGAGAGAGCGACCTCCGCGAATGCCTTCGCGGGATGTGACTGCGCCCGACGTTTTCGTACAAGATATAGTGAGCGCCTTGACGGAATCCTTTGATGGCGACGACTGCTACCGTCAGCAGTTCTGTCAAGGGGTTTGTCTCGAGAACGCAAAACAGATGATAAACGAAACTTACGAACTCATAAGCGGCCGAGAGCGGATTGCAGAACCGCATTTTTCTTGGGAGCGCGAGAGTCATTCGACGCATGCGGCCATCCAGTCTCTCTTATGGTGAAGTGTAAGATGGGTCGAAAAGCCATGGGCCAGGCCCGCGAACCTAGTTTTCGTGTCGTCCGTGGAGTCACTGTGGAATGTGACTATTCTTCCGGCTCTTCTTTGAAGAGCTTTCCGGGTTCAGGTGCCTTCGGACGATTCGCTTCCGTGATTACCGTAAGCCCTGGGATACCCTCAAAATCTTCGAAATTGTGGGTCACGAGTGGCAACGAGTGACGCAATGCACACGCCGCGATCCACAGGTCGTTGGCTGGGACGACTCGCCCGCTGTTCAACAGTTCTGCCTTGAGTTTCCCGAACTGCTTGCAGAGTTCGAGGTCAAAGGGAACGATTACGGCAGCTTTAATTCTCCGCTCCAATTCGGCCGATCTCTTCGTATTCCAGCGCTTCCTCACGGCCCATGCATATAGCTCGCCCACGGTGACGAAGGAAAGGGCGATCGTCTTTCCTTTTACGTGAGGCTTGTAAAGCTCGGCGCGGGTGTCGCCTTCCTTGATCAAGAAGGAAAAGACATCGGTATCAAGTAGAACGGCGTCCATCGGGAAGCTTTCTAGCTCCTGTTCAGGAACGTCGTATTGAGGAATTCGTCGAGGTTTTCATCGGCTGGCCAGCCACCGGCCAAGTCACTGGGCTTGTCGAGCGGATGGACGCCTTGCGCTTCTGCCAGTTGCTCCAGCGTTCGGCCGGCCGAAAAGTCTCGGGCTCCGAGCAAGAGTTCGTCCATGATTTCGATCTCTTCAATCTTCAATTCCTCGACTCGCCCCGAATGCGGATTGAGTCGCGCCGTACCGGAGATGCGAGCTGGTTTGCGGAGCGCCCCGTACACCTGGTCCTCCATATCGGGATCAAACGAGCACTGAACAGGTAGCCCGATGCTGGGGTGAATGCGACAGATGCGACCCGTCTCCTTGAAATCCGCCATCTCGAGCTTTCCTTCGATGGTCAGATGCTCGTGCGTTGGAACCTTGATGTGTTCTCGGATGCGCTCGCTGACCAATGGCGTGAGCACCGCTTTGATGGTGCGCGTTCGGCCGTTGTGGCGCGGCACATTTAACGAAATGCGCGTGATTGTCTTCGATTCCAGAGCGGCCCCCAACTCTTCGAGACTAGCGAGGACTCCGGGATCGGCCTCCGTGCGCGGCGGCTTCTTGCCGCCGAAATCCTTAATGGTTTCGGCCACTCGGGCCAACACTTCCGCACCGAAAGTCGCCGCATCCGGCAACGGCAAGTGTTGTTGCGTCTTGGCGTACCGGAAAAGCAGCCCCGTACTGCCGCTGACAATTCCCGTCAACTCGAGCGTGCACTCATGCTGTGCGCTCGCGGTGATAGGTCCGCTGCGAAGAGTTTTGGCGGTCGGCTTTTCCATAGCTTCAGCCTGCCGGTGGACGGCCGTCTGAATGGCAGAGCATATCTTCACCAACTCTGGTATGGGAATGCTCTTCTTGTGAACGGCTGGGCCCTCTACCTTGACCTTCAGGACATACCTGGGCGGCCTGGACACCCGTTTCACTCCGTTCGTCTTTTTTCGAACGCTCATGCTAGCACCTCCGCCCACGAGGACGACGTAAACAGCAGCGGCAGGTCGAGTTAGAGGACTCGGATCGGCGACAACTCCGCGACCGCCGTTGGGAACGGCGACGCTCCGGCGCTGACCGGACCTTCATGATAGCATCTTCACCCCGCGAGCGCATCGGCGACAGACCACGACTCCGCGTCTGTGAGAAACTCCATTTGAGCGGTTGAGCGTACTAACCAGCCTCCCACCGTCTGACCACCGACGTCACCTGCCCGACGACCTCGGCGTCGATTTCGTTCCTGAACTGTTCTTGGTGGAACGGCCTGTCGGGATAGGGATGAATGGCAAGAACGTCTCCGCGCAGGGTGCAAGCCCCGCAGAGATAACTGCCGTCGCGCTTCATAACTACTTGGATCGGTTGTTTCCAAGACGCGGCCGGCAGGGAGTCTTCCGGCTTTCTCACCCTCCGATTGATGATCGCGAAACTCGCACCGGCAAGGCAGGGGTGCAGCGGATTTCGATCTCCCCCGACCCAGTAGACGTCAGACAACGAAACGTGCTTGAGACCTGAAATGGTGCCGAGGGCGTTTCTGAGGAACAACGGTATCTCCTCCCATTGCTCAACGATCGCTTCAAGAAACCTCAAACCGCCCGAGGTGTGTTCCACCGCGCCGAGACCCATGTGGGAAGGATTGACTTCGTCGGGTAGAGGCCGTGGAACAAGTTCGTCGGGAATCGGTTCGGTGCCAAGGTGAGCCATTTCAAGCCCTGCCGCGCGAAGAAAATCCCAAAAGCCGATGGAATAGAGAATGCACAAGGACATGATCTTCGGCACGTGTCGAGGCGGTGTTAGGAGGGTCTCGTAGTCAGAAAGCGTACCGACAGCCACAATGTACATCCGATCCCCAAGTATCTTGGCTACCTCCCGGCTCAGGGCGGAGGCTTCCCGGAACGACAAACCGGATCGAAGCCTGGACAACCTGAGTAATTGCCCAATTCGAGCAGGTGAATCTGGAGCGCGCACCGGGTCGGGCTTCAGAGGTGCTTCCGGCGGCGATGAGTATGGGGCAGGAATGTGGGTTATGAGCGGACGAAGTTCCGCATCCACAACACCAAGGATTCGGGTTTCGCGTCCGGATTCCAGCTCAATAGGTTCATGCGTCAATTGTGGAGAACTAAGCACGATTCGCTCTTCGCTCAGACGTTGAATGTAGCCGCAGCTCAGCCTATGGTCGTGCTCCACGAGAAGAACTGGTTGGGCGCAGCGGATGCTTGCCGCCGTTTCCCAGGCTTCGGAGCGCCGCATGTTGACCCGAACCACGCTTCCCGGCACAAAATCAGGGAAGGGAAGCGCATCCTCTTGGCCGAGTTTCGCATAGAGGAACCTCGCTCGGTCCGCCCTCGGGACCTCCTGCGCCCTCTTGGCTCGCCCCCACGCCAGAAACTGTGACAAAGGCGCAATGGCTCCAATATCACCTGGTGGATGTAGAGCCCCCGTAAACCAAGGTATCCAAGCACGCTCGTCGTATACGGAGGAGTCGAGCACGACAGTGCGCCGTCGGGGCAACATAGCCGCCACCCTGGGAATATCGTCAAGGCGGAACCCGAACACCGCCAACCAGTCGCAGAGTCGATAGCCGGAGATGCGACTCAACGCGAGTGCCCGATAGATGTTCGGCACCGTCGAAGCTACGGCGATGTCGTAGTAGAGGTTATGTGGAACGCAATACGGAGATCCCGGCCCGAAAATCTCAGCCGAACGGCGGGACACTTCGTAAAGGCTCGTACCCCTTGCCGAAAGGATCTCGCGAACGCGGTCCGCCGTTTCCATTCGTATTTGCACACGTCAGTTCTCGTATAACTGGCTCGATAGCCGCACGCGGAACAAATTCGTGGTTTGGCCGCAATTGCGACCAATCGGCAGGTTTTTGCTCTGGTCGACCAAAATGCGCGTATAGGTAAGCAAAGATTCACGTAGCTGGACATAAAAGGGGTCACCGGCGTAGGATTCGCGCCAATGGTCACTCGCAAGCCCAGTCAGACCGCTGGAGAAAGGCTGAAGGAGTTTCGCGTGCGTCTAGGGCTGACTACGCGGGATGTCGAAGCAAGGAGCCAGCAAATCGCGGAGAACAGGCGCAACCGGGAATTTTATATTTCCCACGCTTGGGTGACCGACATCGAGAATGGCAAATTCACGCCGACGATCTTCAAACTCTATAGCCTCGGTGCTATCTATCACGTCGGGTACGCCGAGGTACTCTCGTGCTTCGGTTTGCCAATCGGCGACCTCGGGCGAGATCGCATTTCGATCGGCGTTCCTAAAACACATTTGTTGGCTGGCGGCGCCGATCTCGAAGCCGAGACAGTATCCTTGCCGGTTCGCTTTAAGACGGAGTTTCAGTTGGAGAAAACCAACCTGCTTGCCCGGGTGGTAGAAAAGTGGGACCAGATTCCGGTTGGTTTCTTGCAGCATCTCGACCTGCACAAATCCGTCTATGGCTATATCGGCCTCGAGGACTATACGCTCTATCCATTGATTCGCCCCGGTTCGCTTGTGGAAATTGATGCAAGCCAAAGGAAGATCAGTTCTGAGAAGTGGAAGACGGAATTCGACCGTCCGATCTATTTCGTCGAGCTGCGAAACGGTTTTGTTTGTAGTTGGTGCCAGGTCGACCGCGGCCAGTTGATCATTATTCCTCACCCGCAATCCCACCAGGATGTGCGTCGGTTTGACTATCCGTCTCAGGCGGAGATTGTGGGCAGGGTAACAGGCTTAGCCATGCGCATTGTGGAAGAGAAAGGGCCACCGGCCGGCGAGACGATGCGCAATCCTCAAGCTTGAACCTCCGACGCATCGACCATTCACCGCATGCGCTGATAACACAGAAACATGCGCTGACAACAGAAACGCGCCCCCGACCGCGTCGCAGGGTTGGGATTAAAGACGGTCGCGCACAGCGTCCTGGAGTGAGGACGGAGGAGTGGCCCAGCGGTGAAGGTGGCGGTCTTGAAAAATGAAGTCGCCGTTTTGCTATCTGGCACAAAATCCGACTGAATCCCTTTGCCAGCCGTCAGATAGCGCCGCTTTCAATTTCTTGGAGCTCGCTGGGTTTTTGGCTGTTTTGCGCCAGTTTTAGTAACAGTTTTGGTGACAACTGAGCGGCTGAACCCCTCGCGTACTTGACTCTCACAAGCTCAACTTCGATTCATCACTGAAACAGTTGCAATCGCAGGATTTGGAACTCGAACTGCACTTCTGAGCACTGTAGCAGGGGCACACATACCCTGCGGTCTAAATGCCGCCGGTTCTGACCCCCTGCGCACCTTTGGCCTATTGTGATCATACGCGGACTTCCTCCTTCGCAAGCTCGCGAAATGACTCCAACTGTGCTGAGCTTCCTTTGACTTTCGTTTGTTTGCAACAACTTGCGGCATCTGCTTCTCGCTCGAAAGCTAAGCCCAATGTCCAAGACAATAGGGTTTTGACACAATGCGGCACAGCCGGAGCGCATGCTTCAGAGAGCCTCCAGGACGATCTCTTATCCCACTGGCGGTTGTATTGGTCGCCGACTGCGTCGTTTTGCATAGCGCGTCTTGCGATACCGATAACCGGCACCCTGCAAGCGATTCTGTCCTCCCAAATCCTTCGCGCGGAACCGTTTTGTTAGACTAGAGCTCTACGGCTAACGGGTCCCCGGTCTCATCGGTGGCGAAATGCGGACACTGAACCGTGGAAAGATTAAGCAAAGTGACGCTCTCCTTCACAGTGTTTTTGTTGCCGTCGTATACCAGGTAGGCTTGCGCAGCACGGCGGCCGGTCCAGCCCGTTACAAGATCGACCAAGAGTCCGACCGCCGTCGAAGCCAATACACCATTGGACCAAACAACCTGCGGCCATGATCCGGCAGCCCCGTACTGAGCGGCTTCCTTTGAAAGCTTGTCCTCGGTAAGAAATCCCATGCACCGCAGACACAGACCGTCGGGCGACGATAAAATCACCTGCCCACCAATCACGGGCGACTCCTTGCCGTGGACGTCCATACCGATGTCGATGTAATGCATCAAGTATCTGCGGCACGCGACCTCGAGTTCGTACCGCTCTTGATAACTGTCCACGCATCCGACCACGATCTGGCACTCACGCAGAGGTTCGGGCTCTTCCTGCCAACGGCACGCAAAACCGGCGACGGTGGCCTCTGGCTGTAGGCCCCAAATCATCATCTTGGCGATATGCAGTTTGGGCGTCCGTGCGCGTGCATCGACAGATCTCGCATGGATGAGGCGATTGAGATTCGACTCTTCCACCACGTCTTCGTCGTAGATCACAAATCTCTGAAAGCCAAGGTGCGCGAGCTGCTGAACGACGTGCGAACCACCGCCGCCGAGTCCCACGACCCCGACGGTGCACGCCGCGATGCGTTCTTCCGAGTCGGCGCCCAGAAAAGACTGCCTTGAAAAACGTTCCTTTCTCATTTACGGCCTTCCGATTCAAAAACCTCGATCCTCGTTCCAATCACGCTAACCACTGCGGCCGCAATAGGTTCCATCTTCCCCGGAAGCCATGCCCATGCGCTCGCGTGGTCAAGGCTGAGGATCAAAATGCCGTGAGTTCCGTTCTTGCCCACGGACTGAAATCCCGGAACCAACTTAGGAATCTCGCGGCGATCAACCCCGCTCATACCTGTCCTTCCACAGAGCGAATGTAAATGAATATGCCAGAGCCCTTCGTGGCGAGCGCGTCCGAAGTAAGCAGCCTGCATGGCCCAGGTGATCGCTTCCGGACCAATTCTTGCGCCAATGGTTGGATCATCCAGATACTGCTCGTCGGGTATTGGGTGGTACCGATTGAGCAGAACGAGGCTGCCGCCATTCGCAAGTGTGCCATTACGGCTCATGGCGAAGCCGACCCGTTCGGCCGCGAATGCGTGGCGCCTTTTGAGATCTTCGAGAATCGACTGGTACATTCTGCCCGTGAGCCTGATTTCGATTTTCATTTTGGTCGGGTGAATCCTGTCAGGTGATTCACAAGCATCTCCGCCAGCTTCGGAGATGACAGAGTATGCTTCCAGGAAAACGCGAACCAGTTCTTTTCGCAGATTCGCACGTTGCTGACATTCCAATTCCGCGTAAACGGCGACTTGATTTGCGTCGAAAAGTAGAGCTGAGAGGGATAGCCATCGCCTCCCGGGAAGGGTCTCAGCAGCGCATCACAGGCTCCAGGTTCGCAGCCAGGAGGTAACCGCAGGCCTTCCAGGAAAAAATAGATCCGATTCGCTTCACGCAAAGCACTGAGCTTTGCGCAGTACGCCTTCAGCTCTTCGATTTGCTCCTCGGGAAAATTCATCAAGCCCTTCTCCTAAGAGGAACCGCCCGATTGCGGCTGGGTATGGAACACTTCGCAGCCCTCAACCTTCACGGGACGATCCGGCGGCAGCGGAATCGGCGGACCCTGCTTCTCTTCGAGCAGGACATAGCCCTCGGTGGTTTCTTTCACCTTATCGAGGATCTCGGCGACCGTCCGCTCGCCGCGTTCGATTTTGTACCCGGGGCCATTGATGAAAATCGTGACCAATTCCTTCTCGGCCGTGATGAATCCCTTCAAGCCCTTCTTCCGAAGATTGACCCGCTCCTCGGGTTCGATTACGTGGTTGTCGTTGTGGACAAGTTCTTCAATCAATTCGAACGCGCAGGGCCGCCTGCCCACTTTTTCGAGCAACATCGCGCCCGTCGGATCAACCGTGTTGATCGGGAAATCCCTGCCGTCGATTCGAACGTGGTACACCGCAGCGATGGGAACCTCCTCCCCCTTTACCGCGAATTCCAAGATATGAACCTCGACATATTCCATCTTTTTCTTGACCTCCTATGAGTGAGCCCAGCGCCATCTTCCGCAACGTCTCGACACTAGGCCATGAGATTACCGATCAGTCCGACACCAACCTTGATAAGGTGCTCACCGACCGTTCGACAGCCACACTTACATTGGGGGTCCACTACTAGGATCAGACCTCCCAGGATCAACAAACCTCCTACACGCATAGTGTTTCCGGCCTGACGGTTCACGGACTGACCTCCTCAGATCCGAGTGCCTCGGGATTCCCAAGGCCTGTGCTTTCTACGGCTACAGTGAACCACGAGCAGGGACAACTGCCGAGAGTCTGGCTGCGGTGCCTGTCTTCGTGGGGTGCTACCCGGGTTAGGAGAGCCAACCCCCTCGTCCTCTTGACCACATGCCCCGAAAGGCTGTTACGTGCTAGGCTCGATGGTGTGTCATGAGCAATTGGCGTACATTCGTTGCTGATTTTAGTGGTTTGTCGCAAGCCGTGGTCGAGCGTCTCGGCAGGAAGACGCTCGCGCAAAAACTGTCCCACGACGTCCACACGATCAAACGATGGCTTAAGAATGGCGAACCCACGCATGCCGAGGACGTCGGCTGGTTGCTCCGTGTTGCGCTGCAGAATGGTGTGGATGTCGACCGATTCCAGAGTTTCACGCCAATTTACAAGCTTTCGACCGACTCCAACTACGAGCTGAATCTCAACACCGACCTCCCGGATCTGAATTGGCTTCTCAAGGTTCAACGGCCCCCAGAGATCGGGGCCAAGTTCTGCGGCATTCCGCTTCCCAGCCCACTCGGTCTTTCCGCATCTCCGCTTACGGCGAACGAAAGTTGGTTGGCGATCGCGCTCGGCCTCGGTTACGGGCTATGCACCCTGAAGACTCGCCGGACGTCTCAGTGGAGTCCTCACGTTCCTCCACAAATTGCCTATGTCAAAACGCTACCGGACCTGTCCCAATATCGGTCTGATCAACCGCCGGAGGTCGAGGTCACGTTCACCCGCTCCGAGGTAGCCGGATTTATTCCGAATCTTGTGAACTCATTGGGGATTCCATCGGAGAATCCAAGCGACTGGCGTGCCACGTATGAGCGCATCTCGAGACTCGAGGGCGGCAAGTACGTCGGGATTAGCGTGTTGGGCGATGGGGAAGATGAGGCGAGTTTTTTGGCCGACTGGGACACCGCTGTCGCGCGTGCACGCGAGTGTCGCCCTGCATTCGTCGAGTTGAATTTTTCCTGCCCCAACCTAACAGGGCGTCCTGATATCGTGGGGGATCAGGAACTCGTGCGCCGGGTATGCGCAAGAGCTGCAAGCCTGCTCAAGGATCACGGAATCCCGCTCGTTATCAAGCTGCCTCACATGACCAAGGGCGAACTGCGTGAAATTCTTCGCGCCAGCGCGGGCTTTGCCCAGGGTTTGACTCTCCGCAATACTCTCCGTGTGCGTCCCGTTGAGATTGAACCAAACGGCGGCAAGAAGATTCCCGCTTTCAAGGGACGAGAGCACGGCGGGCTGTCTGGGCCATGTACGTATCCGCTCACCATCGCAGGTCTGCGCGATGCTTTGGAACTCCGCCAAGAATTGGGCTTGGATTTCGACGTGCTCGTGGCTGGTGGTGTTGCCAAGGCGGCTGATGTGGTCGAACTCTTGAACTACGGCGCCGCAGCGAGTGTTAACGTTACGGTGCAGGCTACGAATGCGGCGATCTTTGATCCGCTGCTCGCCTGGAAGCTTCGGTTTCATCTGGAGCAGGCGCACCTCGCACCTCGATCGGTCCGGGCCGAGGAAATGCTCTCGGCGCGCGATTCGGTCGAAATTACCTCCCTCAAGAACGCCATTTTGGCGCAACACCGAATCAACACCAAACCCCGCTCTTCACTAAACGTATCCGACAAAACGCTTCTACGCGCATGGAACAGCTACGTGCTCGAGCGTTCGAGGGTCGAAATCGGCAAACCCGCCAAAGCCGGACCAGCTCGTAGCGTCGAGGACTGGATCACCCTCTTTATCAGTGAAAAATAAACCCGAGGTGATACATGACGGATTCGAACTATCGAATGTACTTGAATGCCGTCCAAAATTGGGCCGGTCGTTTCCATCGCGAACTCTTTCCCGCGGGCGGACCGTACGACCCTTTCCTTCTCGCCGACCACTTGGGAGTCGAAGTCAACGAAGTCGACCTCAATGGCGTCGACGGATACGTCGAAAGCAACGGGAGTAAGTACCGAATTTTTATTTCGGCTCGCTCCAACTGCAAGCGCCAACGATTTACGCTGTCGCACGAAATTGCGCACGTCATCTTCATGCGCGCCGCAAGAAAAGGGGGCATCAAAGATTCTTACCTCATCCGCTACCGCAGAAACGGCCTTCCTAGGTCCGATTTCCAAGATGAGAGGGAGGAACGGCTATGCAATGCGTTTGCGCAGGAGTTCTTGTTGCCCACCGACGCTCTAGTCGAACGCGGCTTTTCGTCGGACATTTCTCCTCGGGACATCTTGCGTATATCCGATGAATTTCAGGTGTCCATGCAAAGCGTCGCCGTCAAACTCGCGAAGCTATTCAATCCCGTTCGCATAGTGTGCTCCCTGTGGAACCTCAAGACTCCGTGGCCGGTGCCGGCATGGTGGACCGGTGGCGAGACATGGTTTCGGAAGAAATGGCTGACTAAGTCGGATCTCGCTACGATGGAGCAGCTGGCAACCATATCTACTTCCGAGAGGCGGGAGATCACCGAGATTTGGGGTGCTCGAGGAAGACGAACCTTCGCTATCCGGATCCGGATTGCCCCGACTTACTCAAAGACTTACGCGCTGGCCGCGCTATGCCCCTTCAAGCCGCTACGCCGTATTTCCGAGCGAAAAGACGAACCAACTATGCCATTACAACTTGGGCTGTTCGAAGAGACTGGGCTGCCACAGAGCTGTCCGTCTGACTTATCTGGTCGTAAACGGTACACGGAGTTTGCTTGAATTGACCTGCGAAATTCCCACGGGCGCATCACGGGCAGCGCAGAGCAGGTAGAACCGCTGCTCACCAGGCAGGCGTTTTCTTTCCATATCGCATTTCGCCAATCGCCCAGCCGAGAGTTTGCAAATGTCCGCTTGCACCCCCACCTCTCGATTCTGAACAGTTTTCGCACAGCAATCTTGCGGGAACTTCCCGCATGAATAACCCATGCGAACTGACTGCTGCGGTTGTGAGCGAACGCTATGAGCACGGTTCGATCATCCTGACTTCGACCAAGAGCTACGAAGAGTAGGCGGGAAACCTAAACCGGAGAAAAGTGGTGAAAATTGAGTCGTTGACACGGCGCAAAAGACAACCACGCGCCTATCCACACAGACCGCGCCGGCCGTTCGAGTAGCACTGCTCGTTGTCCAAGCGGAACATACTCTTCAAACTCAGGCTTCGTCGCAGCGATAGCCTACGCGACTAGTGGCCGCCTGAGGAGTGCGGCTTGGGCAAACTATTTTCCGCCAGAGGTTGGAAAAGAATCGGACAACGGCGCGGACGATTGGCCGCACGACTTCATCCACGACAGTCCTTACCGTCTCGCGAGCCAAGGCTTCGGATACACCGAGAGTCACTGCAGCCGGAGCAGTAACGACGACGATCACCTTGGAAGACACAGTTCCTGCGGCTGCGTTCAGCGCGACGCAAGCACCGACAACGCAGACTTCCAGAATCATGCCGTCGTTTTACTCTACCGCAACGCTCACCTCAATGAGGCAGGGACTTCACTCTCCATCGTCAGTTAAACTTTGCCGAGCGAGTCAATCTTCAATTCCGCGGCGAGACCTTCAACGCCTTCGACCTTCGAGCCATGGCAACGCGGCTCGGGGAAGTCGAGCGCTGGGTATGGTATTAAGATTGAACCGCGGGGCGGGCAATTGGTTCGCACATCGGACTCGAAATTCCTGCGGCCCGGGTTCAGGGCAAGGGGGACCCACTGATTCCATGAATTCGCCGTGCATAGCGGGTTTTGATCGTGTGCTGTTGAGGGAGTTGGCTGACGGAGTGGGAAAGATATTCCAAAATGCCGAAGCGCTCTATCAAGAGGCGAAAATTCTCGGCGCGGCTGGTGCAATAAGTCGCGCACTCTTCCTGCATCAAATCTCTCTGGAGGAGTGCGCCAAGATCGAAACTGTATGCTGGTGGGCGACGAGTCTTCTAGCGGGATTGCCCGTCAACCAGAAGAAAGTCGTGGAGGGCTTTGCGAGCCATGCCCTGAAAAACCAAACGAATGCATACATGCTTGAAGGCTCAGAACAGGAACAAGCCGCGAAAGCGCGTGGCGACTGGAAAGCCGCGCTCCAAGAGTTCAAGAAGCTCCAAGCCGAATTCCATCAGAAATCGAACGACGCAAAGAATAGTGCGCTCTACGTGGACTTCAAAGACGTCAAATTCATTGCGCCGGTCGACCGCATCACTCATACAATGCTCGCTGAGACCGCCGCTCGGAACAAGACTTTTCTCGGGGAGGCCTATCCGAAGATCAGATGGCTCTCGAAGTTGACTCAAGCTCCCGAGCAAACCCGAGAGCAGATCATCGCCTTTCAGAATGTGATAAAAGCCGCGAAGAACCCTAACGAAGCAATGGCCTCTCTAAGAATGCTCATAGACGAACTCGCTGCAATCGAGCGTGCGAAGGGCGCAGCGAAACCGAAGAGCGATTGAGCGATCTGCGGCTCCGTGCAGTTGCTAGTCGCTAGTATTCAGCCCAATCACAAACCGCAAGAATCCGGTGCTCGGACAGAATGCTGACTACTTCCACCCCGCTCAGGTATTTCGCGATATTCTCATTTTCGTGCGCCCACCGGCCGCCGCTCTTGAGCGGCCTTAGCGGTTCCCAGGGCTTAGCGAGTAAGGCGGTCGCAAGAGCTTCGATCGCCAGCCAATGCCGATCAATCAACTGTTCCAGGCGGTTTGCTAGTCTGGATTCATTTGCAAAGTACTCACCAGCGAGTTTCGCGAGCAGCTCCCGAGCAATTCGAATGTCGCTATTGAATGTGACATCGAGAAAATCCCTCGCCGGATATGAGCGTTCCTCACGAAAGCGCTCCTCGGCGGCAAAACCTGCCAGCGTCGCGACGACATTGCGCTCTAGGGAAGCCTCGTCTCCATCCGTAGCACTGTAATAACAAGCAAGCCCGAAGCCAGAGGCATCGACCGCCAGTCCTTCGGGTCTCAATCGCAGGCTCTGTAACGCCGCGATCACGAGGTGCGCGGCCTCATGGCGAGCGGTCGATTCGACGTTTGCGGTGATCCCGTCTGTATCATTCATCTTTGTCTGCGGTGCGCCGCAAAAGAGCCTACCACCAAAAAGACCGCGGCTAGCGAACGAGTTCTTTCGCAGAGCGCGTGCCTGCATGTTGTAGCAACGTAAAAATGTCACCCTAATGGCAACGTGAAAATGTCACCCTCCGGCAAGGTTCGAATGTTCGAGCCGGGTATCGCGATGGTAGAGCGAGACGCGGCCGTTCAGAGCTTGATAGA